>ENA-UOUL01002841-UOUL01002841.1-bioreactor-metagenome-genome-assembly--contig:-NODE-2841-length-19188-cov-3.308827_pt1 | contig 19188 bp, 17 predicted proteins | sample MGYA00249838_ERZ747220 | MGnify/ENA primary metagenome ERZ747220 (study PRJEB28778, sample SAMN05720191) | bioreactor metagenome | isolation source: Anaerobic biogas reactor | place: USA:Washington...
CTCGCCAATCTGACGACGGCCTTTAGCTTCATCTTTCTGGCCCCATGCTCGTGGATATGACCCTGCTCGCCAAAGCCCTGCACCCGGCGCTGCCTCCCGACGTGTGGAGCAGCTGGAACCGGGACCCATTCCTGATCCTCGGCCTGCTGCTTGCCGCCGTTCTCTACGCCAGAGGCATACGCCGGCTATGGCAGCGGGCCGGCACGGGCCGGGGTGTTTCCCTGTGGCGCGTCGCCGCCTTCGCTGGTGGCCTGCTTGCTCTGGTCGTAGCCCTTGTGTCGCCGCCCGACGCCATGAGCGGCGCGCTCTTCTCTGCGCACATGGTTCAGCACGTCCTCCTCATGCTCGCAGCAGCGCCGCTGCTGGTCATCGGTGGCTCTCCGGTCGCCCTGGGCTGGATGCTGCCGCGCGGCCCTTGCCTGGCAGCGCCTATCATCACCCGGCCTGATCTGGGCCGTGCATCTACTGGTGCTCTGGCTCTGGCACCTGCCGGCCCTGTATGAGGCTGCACTACTGGACGAAAGCATCCACGTGGCCGAACACCTGTCCTTTCTTGCGGCGGCCCTGCTCTACTGGGGGCGCTGTTGCACGGCCGGCGCCTCACCTTTCTCACCGGCGCTCTCTACTCGTTCAGCACCATGCTGCTCAGTGGCCTGCTTGGCGTCCTGTTCGTCTTCAGCGAGAGCATCTGGTACCCGGCGCACAGCCTGCTGCCTTATGGCTGGGGGCTGACGCCGCTGCAGGATCAACAACTTGCCGGCGTGATCATGTGGGTCCCGGCGGGCCTCGTCTACCTGGCGGCAACGCTGCTCATGCTCGGTGCGGCTCTGACCCAGGAGACGCGGCGAAACGGTGGCGCTCGCGCGGTCGTGGCGCCGCACCGGAATTGAGGGTATAAGCACGATGACCGATGGCCGCCACCGTCCGGCGCTCCTTTTCTGGCTTGGCCTCGGCCTGCTGCTCCTTCTGGCAACGGGCTGCCAGGAAGAGGCCGACGCCGCCGACGAGAGCTTTATGCCCGGCGGCAACCCCGTCCGTGGCGCGGAGCTGATCGAGGCTTACGGCTGTCCCGCGTGCCACACCATTCCCGGCATTGATGGCGCCGACGCCCTGGTTGGCCCGCCGCTTACGGCGTGGGCCGAGCGAGTGTATATTGCCGGAGCCATCGCCAACACGCCGGAGAATCTGCTCCGCTGGCTGCAGAACCCGCAGGAGATAGAACCGGGAACGGCGATGCCCGACCTGGGCGTGACAGAGCAGGGCGCGCGCGACATCGGCGCCTATCTATACACACTGACCCGTGACGATAAAAGGAGCCAGGACGAGCCATGACTGCCGAAAGTGGCGATAAACGCCGGCCGGACCCGGACGAGCCGGCCGTGATTTCACCGATCACGCGGAGAACCTTCCTGCGCGGTGCACTGGCGACGGCCGGCGCGACCATCCTGGCTGCCTGTGCGCCGGGAGGAACGGCAGACCGGCCTTTAGGCTCGCCCTACAATACGGCGACGCCGGCCTCCGTCCTGGTCAGCCCGCCCGCGCCCGCTACGGGGGCGCCCCAGCCCGGCGACGGCACGCCGCAGCCCGGCGCCATCTCCCTGGAGCAGTTCCTCATGCTCTCCGCCGTCCTTACCGGCATGACCAACCTGGACACGGTGGCGGGCAATGTTTACCTGCAGAGCCTGCAGACCAGCGACGAGTTCGACGTGAGCCTGAGTGACCTGGTCGAGCAGGCCGGATTACTCGTCGCCTGGAGGCTGGCGGCAGCCGGCATAGACGTTCTGGTGCTGGAATCCGGCCCGCGCGTGAATCGGGCCGAGGCGGTGCAGACGTTTCGCAACGCCGTCGCGAAAACGCCAGAGTCGCCCTACCCCGACGTGCCCCACGCGCCGCGCCCGTCGGTCACTGCGCTGGAGGACTACTACGTGCAGGTCGGCCCCCAGCTCTTCAAGAGCAATTACGAGCGCCGGGTCGGGGGCACGACGTGGCACTGGCTGGGGACGACGCTACGCCACCTGCCCAACGACTTCCGCATCCGGTCGCTGTACGACGTGGGTGTGGACTGGCCCATAAGCTACGAGGAGCTGGCGCCCTGGTACAACCAGGCGGAACAGGCTATGGGTGTTGCCGGGGACAGCGGCGACGATCTTGGCTCGCCGCGCGATATGCCGTTCCCCCAGCCGCCTCTGCCGATGAGCTACCTGGACAACTACCTGAAGGCGGCGGTGAAACCACTGGGTATGAGCGTCAGGCTGACGCCGCAGGCCCGCAACTCGCTGACCTATGATGGGCGACCGCCCTGCTGTGGCAACGCCACCTGCGTGCCTATCTGCCCGATAGCCGCCAAATATGACGCCTCTGTCCAGGCCCGCAAGGCCGAAGATCTGGGCGCGCGGATTATCGAGAATGCCGTCGCCCACTTTGTCGAAGTGAATAACGAGGGCATGGTTACAGGCGTGCGCTTTAAGCGGCCCGATGGCAGCGAAGAACGGGCGACGGGCCGCCTCTTTGTCGTCGCCGCCAACGCCATCGAGACGCCGAAGCTCCTTCTCATATCGCGCACCGACGCGCTGCCGGGTGGGGTCGCCAACAGCAGTGACGCCGTCGGGCGCTATCTCATGGATCACCCCATTCAGCTCAGCTGGGCGCTCGCCAACGATCCGATCTTCCCCCACCGCTCGCCGCTGGAGAACGCGGGCATCGAGGACTTCCGTGATGGCGAGTTCCGGCGCGAGCGCAGCGCGATCCGCCTCGCCGTGGGCGAAGACGGCTGGTCGTTCCCCGGCACGCCGCTGACGGCGCTGGCCACAGAGCTGATCGCCGAGGGCTATCGCAGCGAGGCGCTGGCAAACGAGGTCAACCAGCGCGCGGCCCGCCAGTTCCGTTTCGCCTGCCTGGTCGAACAGATGCCCCTTGCCGAAAACCGCGTGACGCCCGCCTGGGACCAGGTTGACGCCATCGGCATCCCCCGACCGCAGCTTGACTATCGGCTGGACGAGTTCACCGAACGCGGCCTGGCCGAAGCACGCCGCATCTGTGACCTCATTTTTGATGCCGTTGGCGTCAGCTTCCGCATGCACGGCGAGGAGTTTTTTGGCGCCGGTCATCTGATCGGCACCTATCGTATGGGCGACGATCCATCCAGCTCTGTGGTGGACCGGGAGCAGCGCAGCCACGACCACCCCAACCTCTTCCTGCTGGGGGCCGGCGTCTTCCCCGCGTCAGGCACGGCCAATCCCACCCTGACGCTGGCGGCGCTGGCCCTCTGGGCGGCCGAAACCATCCGCCAGGACGTGCAGGCCCTCTAGCCCGTTCGCCGGCGCCATGACGCGGTGCGCTTGTCTGCCTGCCCATTTGACAGAGCCCCCCGGCCGGCTAAACTAGGGGTTCAAACCTCTGGAGATACCCCTGCCGGTCACCTCCATATGCCAACGGTGACAATCAGGTTCAAAGAGTAGCTGAAGTCAAACGAAGGGTATTACGATGCAACAACAATTTCTTGGCCTGACAATGCCTGTCTTCACGGCCTTTGGTTGGGCGGGAGAGGAAGCAGCCCTCAACTACGCGCTTTCACAGCTGGAAGCGTTTATCCACGAATTGCACGCCAATCTCTCGCGCGCCATGCAGAGCTACCTGCCCCATGCCGGTCTCAGCCGCGAGATTCAGACGGTCTTTCTGGCGACGAACGAAAATATCGAAGATGACGCCTTCATCGCCTTCTTCGTCCGGCCGATGAGCCTGGAAATCCAGCTCGCCATCACCAATCAGGCAGCGCTGGCCCGCTCGCTCAAGTCAGCCGAAGAGGCGCCGCAACGGTTTCTGGAGCTCTTGCGAGACCTGGGGCCCGGCTGGTCGCTGTACATCAAGCAGATGGAAGTGGACCCGGAGAGCGATAAGCGCACTTCCTACCAGGACCTCTTTAAGGACGAGGTCTCGGCGCTCGACGAAGAGACGGCTGCGGCAGTCCTCAGCCGCGCCAGCTTCCTCAATAGCGATCCCCAATGGGTAACACCGCTGTACATCAGCAAGCGCATTCCCTCCGAGCAGGTTGCCGCCATGGGCCGGTCGGTCATTCCGGTGATGGCCGAGCAGATAGACAAACTGACGCCACTGGTCGAGTTTCTCATGGGCAAAACGCCCGCCAAGAAGAACAAGGCCAAGGCCGCGGCGCGCAGCAAAGCCGCCACGATGGTCGCCGAAGCAGTCGAGCAGGATGTGGAGCCCGACCGCCAGTTTGTCTACGAGACGGAGCTGAAGCCCCTGCACATTCGTCGCGGTTTCATCAATCTCACCGCGGCCCACTGGGATTTCTTTGCCGAGAGCGCGCGGGCGACAACGCGTGAGGTCACTGTCTTTTTCGAAGACAGGGTCGATCGCGACAGCGCGGTATGGCGGCTGGCCTCCAATGACATGGCCCGCCTTGTCCTCGGCGACGCAGCCCGCAACTGGCTGGAGGAGACCTTTGCGCCAGACGAGTGTATCCAGCTGGTCGCTACCAAACGCGACGACGACACCATCGAGATAGTGCTTGGCCCCGTCGCTTCTTGAGCGCCGCCGCGCACGCTGATCTGACATCCTCAAGGTTCAATGCTATAGTTGCGCCGTCCGGCCCAGCCCCGGGCGGGAAGAGGAACAACGATGGCTAGAACCAAAATCGTCGCCACGATTGGGCCCGCCTCCGACAATCCCGAGACAATCCGGCGCATGTTGCACGCCGGTATGGATGTAGCCCGCATCAACTTCTCCCACGGCGACAGCGACTCTCACCGCCGGACCATCGCCATGTTGCGGCAGGTGGCTGAGGAAGAAGGGAAGGTGCTGGCGCTTCTGGGCGATCTGCAGGGTCCCAAGCTGCGCCTGGGCCACATCGGGCGCGGCGGCATCCATCTGGGGCTGGGCGACGAGGTTATGCTGACCCCCTATCCGGGGCAGCCGGCGATGGTCCACCTGCCGCACCCGGAGCTATTCGCGAGGTTGCGTCCCGGCGCGCGCATCGTCATCGGGGACGGCGAAGTCGAAATGCGGGTGACGAGCGTGCAGGGAGAGACGATCCTCGCGAGAACGACCGTAGCCGGGCTGCTGGAGTCGCGCAAGGGAGTCAACGTCCCGGGCACCGAGCTGCCAATTTCCAGCGTGACGGCGAAAGACCGCGAAGATCTGCGGCTGATCTGCGAGCTGGACCTTGACTACGTCGCGCTCTCCTTCGTGCGCAGCGCCGCCGACATCCACGAGCTGCGCGAGCTGATGGAGGGTTACGGCAATCCGATCCCGATTATTGCCAAGATTGAAAAGAGCGAGGCCATCCGGGAGCTGCCGGGCATTCGCGAGGCGGCAGATGGCATGATGGTCGCCCGCGGCGACCTGGGCATTGAAGTGCCGCCGCAGGAGGTGCCGCTCCTGCAGAAGTCGATCATTACCGCCTGCAACGAGGTCGGAAAGCCCGTCATCACCGCCACGCAGATGTTACAGTCGATGGTCGAGCATCCACGGCCCACGCGAGCGGAAGCCAGCGACGTTGCCAACGCCATTCTGGACGGGACCGACGCCGTCATGCTCTCCGGAGAAAGCGCGGCGGGGAAGTTCCCGGTCGAGGCGGTGCTGATGATGAACCAGATCGCGGAGATTACCGAAGGCGCTTTCCCTTACGACGATTGGCGCGAAAGGCGAGGGGAAGCCTCTTTGAACGGGACCGGTGTGGCGGAGGCCATCAGCGCCGCCAGCTGCGCTATCGCCGAACAGGTCGAGGCGCTGGCGATTGCACCCACGACGATGTCCGGCTTCACTGCCCGGATGATCGCCCGCCACCGTCCGGAGACGGCCATACTCGCCGTCACCCCTTCGGCGCACACACAGCGCCGGCTGGCGCTCGTCTGGGGGGTGGACTGCCTACTGGTGCCTTACTCCGAGGATACGGACGAGATGATTGCCGCCACACTCAACGCCCTGCGCGCGCAGGGATTGAAGGCCGGGGGCAAGATCGTCATTACGGCAGGCGTCCCCTTCGGGGCCAGGAGCCACACAAACATGATTCAGGTACACCAGCTCGATCAGGCAGCGCCGGACGACGCGGCCGGGCAGGTAGAAGGGAGGGAAGATTAACATGGGGATGATCAGGGAAACTGGCCCATTGGAGGGCAGCCCGTACATCAGCACCAGTGGATGGCAGCCGCCGCCCATCCAGAGCATTGAGGACACCGGTCTGACGCAGGGTTTCCTGGCCGATATGGTAATCAAGGCCCTCTATTTCCGCGGTCAGGCAACCGGCTTTGAGATTGCCGAACAGCTACGACTGCCGTTCCAGGCTGTCGTTGCGCCCGTGATGGATTTTCTGAAGCGGGAGCACATGTGCGAGATCAAAGGCTCGGCGGGCGTCAGCGCCGGCAGCTACCAATACGTCATTACCAGCAAGGGCTCAGAGCGGGCCAGGGATGAACTGGAACGGACGACCTACACGGGCGCTGCCCCGGTCCCGTGGACCGACTACGTAGCCGCCATTCGCGCCCAGGGCAGCGGGCGGCTGAAGGTGAATCCGCGCATGATGCGCCAGGCGCTCTCCCACCTCGTACTGGACGAGAACGTCTTCTCCAAGATTGGCCCGGCGATCAACTCCGGTCGCTCTATCTTTCTCTACGGCCCGCCGGGTAACGGCAAAACTACCATCGCCGAAAGCATTGGCCGCATGGTCCTGCGCGATGACATTTACATTCCCTACGCCATCCTGGCCGACGGGCAGATCATCGTGCTTTACGATGGCATCAACCATGAGGCGGTGCAACAGGAACGGACAGGTACCACGGGGGCGCTTGGCGGCCACCGCAGCGACGCGCGCTGGATCCGGATTCACCGGCCCGTCGTCATGGTCGGCGGCGAACTGACGCTGGACAGTCTGGATCTGCAGTACGATCCGGTTAACAAATTCTACGAGGCGCCCTTCCAGATGAAGGCCAACGGCGGGTTGTTCCTCATCGACGACTTCGGCCGGCAGCAGATTCGCCCGCGCGACCTGCTCAACCGCTGGATCGTCCCCATGGAAAAGAACGTAGACTTCCTCTCCCTGCACACAGGCCAGAAGCTGGAAGTGCCTTTCGAGCTGCTGCTCGTCTTTTCCACCAACCTGCCGCCCCGCGACCTGGTGGACGAGGCGTTCCTGCGGCGCATCCGACACAAGATCGAGGTCACCTCTCCTTCCTTCGACGATTACCGGGAGATATTCAGGCGCGTCGCCGAGATGCGCGGCTTCGACTTCGACGAACAGGCGCTGCGCTACCTGCTCCAGGAGTATTACATCAAGCCCGAGCGCAAGCTGCGCGCCAATCACCCGCGCGACCTGCTCGACCAGATTGTGGACGTGGCCGACTATCTTGGCATCAAACCTGCGATGAGTAAAGAGCTGATTGACCGGGCCGCCCAATCCTACTTTGTGGATCTCTAGTGGACTGGTACACGGCGCAGACACCGCTGATCATCGGCCACCGGGGCGCCAGTGCGGACGCGCCGGAAAACACGCTGGCGGCCTTTGGTCTGGCTGCCGAGCTGGGCGCCGACGGCGTGGAGCTGGACGTGCGTCTCTCGGCCGATGGCGAGGTCGTCGTCATCCACGACGCCACGGTGGAGCGCACGACCAACGGGCGCGGCAGGGTCCGTGACCTGCGCACGGCCGAGCTGCAGGCGCTCGACGCCGGCATGGAGCAGAATATCCCCACACTCGACGACGTCTTTCTGGCCTTTGGCCCGTCCCTGTTGTATAACGTCGAGTTGAAGGATTTTGGCCTCACGGACGGCGGTCTGGCTGTGGCCGTCGCCGACCGCATTGAGGCCTACCATCTGGAAAACCAGGTCGTCGTCTCCTCTTTCAACCCGCTGGCGGTCCGCCGGGCCCGGAAGCACCTTTCGCGCTCGACGATGGTCGCCGTCATCTGGGAGGGAGGGCCGCGATGGCTGCGCCATCTGGGCGCGCGCGCCGAAGCCGACCATCCCCATTATTCTCTCGTGGATGAGGATTACATGGTCTGGGCGCGGGAAAACGGCTTCCGCGTTCACGTCTGGACGGTAGACGAGCCAGCCGAGGCGCAGCGGCTGGCAGCATTGGGCGTTCACGGCATCATCACCAACAAACCAGAACTTATCCGGGAGGCTCTCGGCCGTTGACAGCGGCCATGGCAAGAACAACATAGTGAAAGGAGGGTGTTCGCCGGGCTGATCGTCGGCGCGCAAAGGGCATGCACGTACACGTTATTCTGAACCCATACGCCAATCGCTGGGGCGCCCAGCGCAAGATCCCGCTGGTCGAGTCGGCCCTGGCCGAAGGCGGCGTGCGTGCCGACGTGACCGTGACGAAACTGCCGCAGGAGGCAGTTGAGGCGGCGCGCAAGGCGGCGCAGGCCGGGTACGATGCGATAGTCGCCGCAGGCGGCGATGGCACCGTCAGCGAGGTGGTCAACGGGCTGATTCAGGCCGCGGGGGATGGGCCGACTCGCCCGCTCGGCGTGCTGCCCATCGGCACGGGCAACGACTTCAGCGACATGACGGGCACGCCGCGTGCGCTGGCCGAGGCTGTGGCAGTCATCGCCGGCGGCCGGACACGCCAGGTAGACGCCGCGCGGGTCAACGACCGCTTCTTTGACAACAACTGCGCGCTGGCCATGGAACCGATGGTGACCCTCGAAAATGTGAAAATCAAACGGCTCTCGGGCAATACGCGCTATCTGGTCGCGCTGGTGCGCGCGCTCCTGAAGCTGAAGGCGTGGAATATGCGCGTCCGCTGGGATGACGGCGAAATCGAAGGGCCGACGCTGCTGCTCTCCGTCTGCAACAGCCCGCGAACGGGCGGCGTCTTCCTCATGGCGCCGCCAGCCCAAGTAGACGATGGGCTGCTGGATTTTGTCTACGCGCCGGAGATGTCACGAGCGCGCGTGCTCGCCATCCTGCCCCGGCTTTTCAGCGGCAGCCATCTCCGGCATCCGCTGGTACGCCACGGGCGCACGCGGCGGCTGGTTGTCGAAAGCGAGCCGGGCACGCCGATCCACGCCGACGGGGAGATCATCTGCGAAGCGTGCAGGCGCGTGGAGTACGAGATATTGCCGCAGAAGATCACGTTGCTGGCATCGCGTGCTTAAGGGCAGGCAGGGGCGACACACGAGGCAACAAAAAACCTCTGATTACCCTCAGAGGTGAAGGGCGCCCCGCCGTGCCGTGTGGGCTCCTTGGTTGAACCTGCTTTCGCAGGTGGGAATATGTTGTCGTGAGTGCGTTGCCTGGCCCGAGGGCTACTGCATTGCCTCACCGTAAGCCACTTCCCTAAGGTAGTAAACGTTGGCTCAACGCGTGATACCCATCACGTGCACAGCAGGGTACGCTTAGATCATAGCATGGGGCACAGAGGGCGGCAATATACCTTACGTACCGCTAACAGATGCCACCCGGCTCATAGCGTGTAAATTTCGCCTTAAATCTGCCGTCGCCGCGTTGCCGGCCGGGCGCCTTCCATGTTACTGTTAGCCCTCGACTATCCAGGCTTCGAGGAAAGCATCATGCAGACAACGCCGGCAGTGCTGGTACAGCTACAGGACTTGTGCAAGGTGTTCGAGGAAGGGCGGCAGACGCGCACGGTTCTCGACGGCGTCACCGCCAGCTTCGCCCGTGGCGAGTTTGTCGTCCTTCTGGGGCGTAGCGGCAGCGGCAAGAGCACCCTGCTCAACCTGATCAGCGGCATCGAGACGCCCACGTCCGGCGACGTAACGATTGACGGCGTGCCCATCACGCGGCTGAGCGAGCGCGAGCGCACCCTTTTTCGCCGCGACCACATCGGCTTCGTCTTCCAGTTCTTTAACCTCATTCCGACCCTGACCGTGCTGGAAAACGTCACCCTGCCGCAGGAGCTGGCGGGGCGTGAGGTGAAGGCGGTGCGGGCCGGGGCTATGATGCTGCTGGAGCGCGTCGGACTGGCGGACCGGCGCGACACCTATCCCGACCGCCTCTCCGGCGGCGAGCAGCAGCGCGTGGCCATCGCCCGCGCCCTGGCCCACGATCCCCTTCTGCTGCTGGCCGACGAGCCGACCGGCAACCTGGACGAGGAGACCGGCGAGAAGGTACTGGAATTGCTCCTGCAGCTCACTCGCAGCGCCGGCAAGAGCCTGATCATGGCTACGCACAGCGCCGAGGTCGTGCCCTATGCCGACGTGGTCTACGAAATCCATGAGGGCCGGCTGGTCGCCGAGCAGCGGCGCGAGCCGGGCCCGGATGGCGAGAAACTGCCGGAGCCGATTCTCTGACGATGGCGGCGAGCACCTCCAATCTCCCGCTCTGGCGCACCGCCTTTCGGCGGATGCGCCGCCGGCCCCTGCAATATATCCTGCTTGTCGTCGGCGTGGCGGTCGGCGTCGCTATGATGGTCAGCATCGACCTGGCTAACGGCTCCGCCAGCCGGGCGTTCGCCCTGAGCACCGACGCCATTACGGGCAAGACCACGCACCGCATCGTCGGCGGGCCGGCGGGCCTCGACGCCGACCTCTACCGCCGGCTTGTTGCCGAGGCGGGATACGACCCGGCCGCTCCGGTTGTCGAAGGTTACGTACTTGCCGAGGCCCTGGGCAACCAGCCGCTGCGCCTCGTCGGCATCGATCCCTTTGCCGAGCCGCCCTTTCGCGACTACTTCGGCGACGGCAGCAATGGCCTCGATGGTCTCGTTCCCTTTCTGGCGCAACCGAACACGGTCATTCTTTCCGAGGCGCTCGCGGACGACTATGGCGTTGCCCTGGGGGATACTGTGACGATCAGCATCGGCGGGCAGGAGGCCGACGTGCGTGTGGTCGGGCTGCTGCAGCCGGCGGACGAGATCAGCCGCCGCTCCCTGCGCGACCTCATCTTCAGCGACGTGGCGACCGCGCAGGAGCTGCTCGACATGGAAGGGCGGCTGAGCCACATCGACCTGATTGCGGACGCCGAAAGCGACCTGGACACCGTGCGCGCTTTACTGCCGGTGGGCGTGCGGCTGGAGCCGGCGCGGGCGCGCAGCAACGCCGTGCAGCAGATGTCGGCTGCCTTCGAGCTGAACCTGACGGCGCTGAGCCTGCTCGCCCTCGTCGTCGGGATGTTCCTCATCTACAACACGGTGACGTTCAGCGTCGTCCAGCGCCGCCGCCTCTTTGGCATTCTGCGCGCCCTGGGCGTAACCGGCGGGCAGCTTTTCCGGCTCATCCTCGTCGAGGCAGCCGTGCTCAGCCTGATCGGCTCCCTGCTGGGGCTGGGGCTGGGCGTGCTTCTCGGCCGGGCGATGGTCCAGCTTGTGACCCAGACGATCAACGACTTCTACTTTGTCGTCAACGTCCGCGACGTGCCCGTACCGCCCTTTACGCTGGTCAAGGGGGTGGTCATCGGCGTGGTCGCCGGGATCGCGGCGTCGGCCCTGCCTGCCTGGGAGGCGATGCGCACCAGCCCGCAGAGCACGCTGCGCCGCTCCACGCTGGAGAGCCGGGCGCAGCGCATCGTGCCCTGGCTCGTTCTGGCCTGGCTCGTGCTCGGTGCGCTGGGCGCTTTTCTTCTCTGGCTGCGCGACGTCAGCCTGATGGTGACGTTTGGCGGGCTTTTTACCGTACTCATCGCCTTTGCCCTGCTGACGCCCCCGCTGACTGTCGTGCTCATGCGGCTGGTCGTACCTGTGCTTGCCCGGCTGCAGGGCGCCATCGGCCGGATGGCGACGCGCGACATCGTGCGTAGCCTGAGCCGCACGTCGGTGGCTATTGCCGCGCTGATGACTGCCGTCGCCGTCATTGTCGGCGTGTCGATCATGATCGGCTCCTTCCGCGAGACGGTCAACGCCTGGCTGGGCCAGACGCTGCAGGCCGACGTCTATCTCTCGCCGCCTTCGCTGACGGCCAATCGGGTGGCGGGTACGCTGCCGCCTGAAGCGGTCGCCGCCGCGGAAAGCTGGCCCGGCGCGGAGCGCGTCGTGATGGCGCGGCAGGTGACGGTGCTGGCCGAGGAGTTCGGCCGGGAGGTCGAGCTGGTGGCGACCAGCGGCGACGTCAGCGGCGGCGGGCGAGACTACGCCTGGATTGACGGCGACCGGGCAAGGCTGTGGCAGCGCTTCCTGGCCGGCGAGGGGGTGATGATCTCCGAGCCGCTCCTGCTGCGCGAGGAATTGACACTGCCCCCGCCGCCCATCACGCTGCTGACCGACCGGGGACCGCGCACGCTGCCGGTGCTCGCCGTGCTCTACGATTACAGCTCCGATCAGGGGATGGTCATGATCAGCCTGGACCTCTACCAGCAGTGGTGGAATGATCAGGGCATCAGCTCGATCGGCATCTTCCTGGAGAGTGGCGTCGAGGCCGACGCGGTCGTCGCCGGATTGCAGCAGGCGTTCGCCGGCCGGGAGGACGTCGTCGTGCAGTCGAACGCGGGGGTGCGCGGCAACGCGATGGATATCTTCGACCGCACCTTCGCCATCACCGCCGCGCTGCAGCTGCTCGCCACGGTTGTCGCCTTCATCGGCGTGCTCAGCGCCCTGATGAGCCTGCAGCTGGAGCGCACGCGCGAGCTGGGCGTGCTGCGCGCGACCGGCATGACCGTTCGCCAGCTCTGGCAGCTCACCCTGCTCGAAACCGGCCTGATGGGCGCGACCGCCGGCCTGATCGCCATGCCGACCGGCTACGTCCTGGCCTGGATTCTGATTTACGTGATCAACGTGCGCAGCTTCGGCTGGACCCTGCAGATGCAGCTTGCGCCGGCCAATTTCCTGCAGGCGTTCGCCGTCGCCGTCGTGGCGGCGCTGCTGGCCGGCATCTACCCGGCGCTGCGCCTGGGCCAGATGGTCATCGCCACGGCGATCCGCCAGGAGTAACGAATGAGACGGGCATTGTTCGTGGTCATGTTGCTGGTCGCCGTCATTGCCGGCCTGCTCTGGTGGCGAAGTGCGGACGAGCCGGCCGGGGGTGCGCCGCAGGCGTCCCTGCTGCCGCTGCTGTCGGAGGACGACGCTGCCGGCTTTGCCCGCGCTACCGAGCCGGACGCCATCCGCTTCCCCCGCGATCTGGGGCCGCACGACGATTACCAGACCGAATGGTGGTACTACACCGGCAACCTGCAGACAGACGGCGGGCGCCGGTTTGGCTACCAGCTGACCTTCTTCCGCCGGGCGCTCGTGCCGCCGGATGAAAGCGCCGCAGCCGGCGACGGCAACGCGTGGCGGACCGAACAGGTCTACCTCGCCCACTTCGCGCTGAGCGATATCGACGGCGAGGCCTTTTATTTCGACGAGCAGTTTGCCCGTGGCGCGGCGGGGCTGGGAGGCGCTCAGGCCGAGCCTTACCACGTCTGGCTGGAGGAGTGGCAGGCCGTGGCCACCGGCGAGGGTAAGGTGCGCCTCGTCGCCGAGACGGAGGAGGTCGCCATCGACCTTACCCTGACGCAGACGCTGCCGCCTGTCCTGCATGGCGAAAGCGGCCTGAGTGCCAAAGGGCCGACGCCGGGCAACGCCTCCTACTATTATTCCTTCGTGCAGCAGGAGACCGCCGGGACGGTGCGCGTCGGGACGGAGCGCTTTGACGTGACCGGCCGGAGCTGGAAGGATCACGAATACAGCACCAGCGCCCTCGAGCAGGGGGCCGTCGGCTGGGACTGGTTCTCGCTGCAGTTCGACAACGGCGGCGCGCTGATGTTCTTCCAGATTCGCCGCGACGACGGAACGATCCAGGCCGAGTCAAGCGGTACGCTCGTCTATCCCGACGGCTCGCTGGCCCACGTTCCGCTGTCTGGTTGGGAGCTGGAGGTCGTGGATACGTGGACGAGTCCGGAGACGGGCGCGGTCTATCCGGCGGCGTGGCGGCTGCGGCTTCCGGCGCTGGGTCTGGAGCTGGAAGGGCGCTCTCTGCTCGCCGACCAGGAGCTACGCCTTTCCACAGTCTATTGGGAGGGCGCCGTCAGTTTTAGCGGCAGCTGGGATGGACGGCCGGTCACGGCGACCGGCTACGTCGAGATGACCGGCTATTATGAAACGATGGAGGGCAGACTGTAGATGTTCCACACCATTCCCGAAGCGATGGGGCAGCGGATGGCGGAGCTGGAGGCCATCGACGCGCGCGACCGGGTTGACGGCACCCCGAAGGCGCGGCGGATGCGCCAGGTCCCGCCGGAGACAGGCCGTTTTCTGGCCCTGATGGCGGCGAGTGCGCCCGCGGGCGACTGGATTGAAATCGGCACGAGCGCCGGCTACTCCACGCTCTGGCTGGCGCTGGCGGCGCGCGAGGCCGGAGCCACCATCACGACCTTTGAGGTGCTGCCGAACAAGGTGGCGCTTGCCGGAGAGACCTTCGCCCAGGCCGGCGTCTCCGACGTGGTCCGGCTCGTCGCCGGAGACGCACGCGACCACCTGCCGGCGCTGGGCGAGATTGCCTTCTGCTTCCTCGACGCCGAGAAGGAGATTTACGAGGAATGTTACGAGCTGGTCGTGCCCCGGCTGCGGCCCGGCGGACTGCTGATCGCCGACAATGCCATCAGCCACGGCGAGATAGTGAAGCCGCTGATTGAGCGGGCGCTCGCCGACAGGCGTGTGGACGCGCTGGTGGTGCCTATCGGCAGGGGCGAGCTGATCTGCCGGAAGGTCTAGCTGCCCGTTACGGCTGGCAGACTGCGTGCAGGGCTGCCGCCAGCTCCCGCCGGTTAATCGGCGCCTCCAGCTCGACGTCGCCCACGCGGATGACCGGAATAGTCAGATGGTAGCGGGCGCGGAGCGCCGGATCGGCGTCGATGTTGCGTTCCTCCAGCCGGTGCGGGTAGCGCGCGCCAAGCTCGTGCAGCAGCGCCTTCGCCTCCTCGCAGAGGTGGCAGCCCGGCCGCGTGAGCAGGGTGACGATGGGCAGGCTCACAGTACAGGCCAGATCGGGTGCAGGGTAGAGCTGACCAGCATCGCCAGCAAAACGACGGTCAGATAGACGTTGGAGGCGATAAAGAGGGCGCGCGCGTGGCGCGGCGTGGGCTCGCGGATGAGGCGGACGTTCCGCCAGAGCATATCGACCGAGGCGCCCAGGATGGGCAGCAGATAGGCCAGGCCGAGCGCCGGAGTGAGGCCCAGCATCAGCGCTGCGAACGCCGTCCCGCCGGTGTGCAGGAAGACCCACCAGGCGGCTGTGCGCAGCGAGATGCGCGCCGGCAGCATGGGCACGTCGGCCCGTACGTAATCGTCTTTGTACAGGATCGCCAGGCTCCAGAAGTGGGACGGGGTCCAGAGAAAGAGGAGTAAAGCCAGAGTGATGACGGCCGGATCGGCCGCTGCCCCCACGGCGGCCCCGCCGCTCATCACGGCAGCGCTGCCCGCGGCGCCGCCAAGCACGATGTTCAGCGGCGTGCGCGGCTTGAGCACGATGGTATAGACGACGACGTAGATGAAGGCGCCCAGCAGCAGGTAGAAGGAAAGCACGGGATTGCTGGGCCAGAGCGCCAGCGACGGCGCCAGAATCAGAAAAAGGGCGATGACCACCACGAGATGCGGGCGGCTGATCTGGCCGCTGGGCAGCGGGCGCAGGCGGGTGCGGCTCATGATGACGTCTGAGGTGCGCTCGATGTACTGGTTCAGAGCCGACGCGCCGGATGCCGCTGCTCCACCGGCTACGAGCAGCACCAGGAGACGGCCAAGGCCGGGCCAGCCTCCGGCTCCAAGGAAAGCGCCGCCCACCGCCGCCAGCAACAGCAGAGCGACGATGCGCAGCTTGAAGAGCACGACCACCGTGCGGGCAAACTCCCGCCAGCCGCTTTCCGCACGCAGCACAGTTGCGCGCACAGTTTCCTGATTGCCAAGCTTCAATGACATGAGTTCTCCAGGAGACGTTTGCCCGTTTCCTTTTCCTTATCCACACCTGATGGCAAACGGATTACATTGTAACAGCGTTCACAAAGTGGCACAAACTGGATAACGGCCGGAACCGCGTCTATTACTGCCGTTCCTGCGAAAAAAAACCCGGCAGCGCCGGCTGCCGGGAGCATTAGAACCTGGGTTAGGGGAGTGCTCTAGGGCACGGGCGTCACCGCGTAACCCTTCGGCAGCTCCTGTTCAAATGGCGGCGCCTCCGGCGGCGTCTCGTCGGTGAAGGTGATGTTGGTGAAGCCCAGACCGCGCAGGAAATTGTCCATGTACATCTCAGCGTTCTGCTCGGCGCGAGCCAGAATGTCCGATTCCTCGGCAGCGGCGCGCAGCTCGGCCACCGCCGCCCGGCGCACCTGCGTCTCTAGCTGGGGATCGGCGCGGACCAGCAGGCCCGTGTCGCGGTCGGCCACGTAAGAACGCTCCTCATCGGGAATGACGTGAAAGATTTCGACTTCCGGCAGATGAACCATCACTGTCTCCGGATCGACGACCTGCAGATCCTGCATCTGCATCTTGGAGAGATCGACGCCGGCAACGACCTCGCCGTGAGCGACAAAGATCAGCGTCTCGCCCAGCGCGCCCCAGAGAAGATCCTGCCGGCCCCGCTCGGCGCGGATGATCTTTTCGAAGCTGTAGCTCGCCGTCTCCAGCCGGGCCAGATCCTGGATCTCGGTGACAATGACCACGCGATCGGGCAGAACGACCGGTGTTGCCGGGATCACCAGATCGCGGACAAGATCGCCGATAGGCGAGACGGCCTCCCTGGCCCGGTTGGCCGTTACAAGCACTGAGACCATCAGAAACGTTGCCGTGGCAAAGAAGATGATCAACAGCGCATACATCACTTTGCGCATCAAACCTCCTCCTGGAGCAACTCGCTCCGATACAGCCCGAGTATAACGCCTGCGCATAAGTAGCAGATAAACGGCGCAACGCGGCTCACTAACATTACGTAAATAATGAAAAGTCGTTGCCTGAGTCACCGGCGAGGATATTTGCGGAACTGGTCGAGAGGTGGACAATCGCGTCATGGTTGTCGCTACCTGTACGATTCGCCTGGGCCTTTATGACGTCTTCAGTCTCAAAGACAAGCGGCAGATCGTGAAGTCGGTCCTCGCGCGGCTGCCACACCAGTTCAACGTCGCCGTCGCCGAGGTCGATCAGCAGGACGTCTGGCAGACGGCGGTCATTGGCCTCGTCACCGTGGGTAATGACGCCCGCCACCTGCAGAGCGTGCTCGAGAACGCCGTTGCCTGGCTGGCGGAGCAGCGCCCCGATGTGCCGATTGAGGACTATGTGATTGAGTGCTGGTGAAACATGGGCCAGGCGCAGAGAAAACGTGCGGCACAGACTCGCGGTCCATCTATAATGTGTACGCCAGTTGACGCAAACATCGTTCATCCAACCGTTTGAGGAAGTTGTGATCCGCCTACGTATCCCTATTGCCTGCCTTCTCCTGCTCCTGGTCCTGCTGGGCAGCGCGGGAGCGGCACAGGCCCAGGAAGGTGACGGGCTGACACTCACCGCCGTCGCCGGCTTCGATGGCCACTACAAAGAGGAGCAGTGGGTTCCTATCCACGTCGCCGTCGCGAATAGCGGGGAACCTATCGAAGGCGAGCTGCGCGTGGCGACAGGCAGCAACCCGACGAATAACCGGGTGGTCTACACCAGTCCGGTCAGCCTGCCGACCCAGTCCGACAAGCGCGTCTCCCTGTACGTCTACGTGCCCGGCTTCACCCGCGATCTCGATCTGCTGCTGGTGGACGAGCGCGGCGATACGGTCGCCCGTGTGGAGATGCCATTGCGCCGGCTGAGCCGCCAGGCCCTGCTCTATGGCGTGGTGGGCGACGAGCCGGTAGCGCTCGACCTGCTGGAGAACGTGACCGGCGGCCGGGGCGACGCGGCGGTGGCCTACGTGGGCATCGAGCAGCTTCCTGAAGCACCCGCGGCCTGGAACAGCCTTGACGTGCTCATCTTCACCAACGTAGATAGCGGGCGGCTGTCGCCGGCCCAGCGGGAGGCCCTGAGAGCCTGGGTGTCGCTCGGCGGGCAGCTGGTCGTTGCCGGCGGCTCGGGCTGGCAGCAGACGGCGGCAGCGTTCATGGAGGATCTGCCCGTCACGCCAACCGGCAGCGCCACGGTAGACGATCTGCCTTCCCTCAGCCTGCAGCTCGGCGCCCCGTTCCGCGATCCCGGCCCCTACCTCGTGACGGAGAGCAACCTGCGCGCCGGCGAGACGCTGCTGCACGAAGACGGCCTGCCTCTGCTGGCGCGTCTGGCGCACGGGCGCGGCGCCATCTACTATCTGGCGCTGGACCCGAACGCCGCGCCGCTGCTCGATTGGGCCGGCAGCGAACAGCTGTGGGAACGCATCGTCAAGCAGCTTCCCGAGACGCCTGCCTGGACACAGGGACCGCGCAACAGCTACAGCGCCGGGCAGGCTGTGACCCGCCTCGCGTCGCTGATCCTGCCCTCGACGCTCTGGCTCTCTCTCTTCATCTTCTTCTACGTCATCGTCATCGGCCCGGTGAACTATCTCGTGCTGCGCCGACTGGGCCGGCGCGAGCTGGCCTGGCTCTCGATTCCCGCCCTGGTCATCTTCTTCTCTGTTCTGGCTTACGTCACCGGCTTCCGGCTGCGCGGCAACGACGTCATCGTCAACCAGATGGCCGTCACCTTCGGGCGTGTGGACGGCGAGCAGATGCACGTCAGCTCGCTGCTCGGACTCTATTCGCCGTCGCGCTCTACCTATGACGTGCGCCTGCCGTCCGACGTTCTCGTGCGCCCCTTCAATCGTGACGGGGGGACAATGTCCGGAGCGGGCAACCTGCAGGCGGTCGAGCGCGGCGGCGACACGACCCTGCGGCGCGTGCGCGTGGACGTCAGCGGTGTCGAGACCTTCGTCGCCGAAAGTTACGCCCCGCTGCCGGCGTTCACCGGAGAGGCTGCGCTGGAGCTGGAAAGCAGCGGCGGCCGGCTGGAGGTCCGGCTGCAGAATAACGACACCATGACGCTGGAGAACGCCGGCCTGCTCTTTGGCTCGGTCTTTGCGAAGGTTGGCGACCTCGCGCCGGGCGAGAGCCGCACGGTGACGCAGACGCTGACCACGCGCCAGGCGGCTGCAGTGGCCGGTTTGAGCAGCACTGGCGCTGCGCCGACCTTTGTTGGCGCCGCGCCGTTGAATGCTTTCTATGCCGACCTTCTCGGTACCACCACCTTCTACGACGATCCCGACGTATTCCCCCGCTTCCAGCTACTGGAGTCGCTGAATAGTTACGATGGCTCCGGCCGGGTACTTGCCAGCCAGGCGGCGCTCTTTCTCGTCGGCT
>ENA-UOUL01002843-UOUL01002843.1-bioreactor-metagenome-genome-assembly--contig:-NODE-2843-length-19178-cov-4.135857_pt1 | contig 19178 bp, 12 predicted proteins | sample MGYA00249838_ERZ747220 | MGnify/ENA primary metagenome ERZ747220 (study PRJEB28778, sample SAMN05720191) | bioreactor metagenome | isolation source: Anaerobic biogas reactor | place: USA:Washington...
ATTCATAATATTCCCCCCGTAGGTTTAGTTACAATATCTTAGCGGAAGGGTATCAGAATAACCAGTCTATATCTTCTGTAGAATGTACGATACAATTAAATTAAGGACAAGTTCTGCCGATATTGGACTTCTCTTTTTTTTTGTGAAAACCATTTCATTCAACTTTCTCTGTTGTTAGCACATTCATGCATCAATGACAATAGAACAATATGAAAGATCCGAGGACAGCCGCAAAGCGCTCTGACTGGTCTAGGTGGACACTGTGGCCAGCTTCCCAGATTAGTTCTGCCTGAAGTCTTGGAGGCTTTTAGCCCCTCTAATCATTCACCCTTGACATCAACACCACTGTCTCAACGTGGAACGACAGGCTCATCTTGATGTCGGGTATATGTTTGGCTTATTTTCCGTTCGCGGGAATAGGTCGATAGTGGTTTTAGTTGGTGTTTTCCGTACGTGGAAATATGTCCACAGTATTTTATAGCTTTTATTTGTTCTCGGAAACAAATCATTATTCATTGACAGATGCATTTCTTTAGTAGAACTTCGTTATTTACCAGCCAATATTAATCCAATTATTTCTTGTATTTTCTGACCAGAATAGCGTGAGTAATCCTCCATGTTTTTCATTATAGTAGCAACATTAATATAGTCTCCGACTCTCATTGAGATAACGGTTTTTGCCTTAACTTTTTTCATAATGGGTCTACCGTTCTCATCAAAGCGAATTTTGCCGTTTGTATCATGGTCAATAATATCAACCCACTCATCTTTACTGCTTTGAACAGTATTAACAACTGATGCTGCTGAGGTTCCATGTGCCGCAAGAGTACGATATGATTGAGCTTCTATGTATAATTGCTCTTGCAATATCCCTGTAAAAACCGAAGCCACATCGTTAACATTTTGCTTAAGCCAATTAATCACGTTGCTCCTAAGGCGTAAATCATTTGGGTAGTCGAGCAAGTAAAAGTGATTAAGAATTTCAATAATGGAATCCCAAACTGATGAGATCTTTAAATAAAAAGTATCGGAGAAATAATTGAACCAATAACGACGCATCCAGTGTTCTTCTTGGAATTCAGGGAAATACTGTATAGACTGGCCTTCTTTTCCCGGTGATATATACCATGGATCATCCGGTATACCCCTATCAAAATAGTGCCGAGTCAGGGCGTATGTAATTGCTAACGAACCAACTTTGTTATTATGTTGCTGTATCATCTCCGCAAGTCTTGGGTGTGATAAATTAGGGAAGCCTTCTATGGATACCCCGAAACGGCCCATATCAAGGCGCATTTCATCAAATAAATTAACCCCTAAATACCTATCCCACTCATCTTGCGTCAATAATTCAAACGAACCTTCAATACGTACTTCTGCCATAAATCCTTCTCCTTTTATTCTGCCGTTAGGACTACTTTCCCTCCGAAATTATTTAGCTTAAATACCTCCGAGTTATGGAGCCACTCATAAGAAATATCGAAGATGAACGGGAACAACTGCGGAACACAGGATAATTCCGAAACCTCATAATAGGCCTTTTCTTTTAAATACAGTAAGGCCATCAGCAATGCCTGAATGGATTCTTGCGCTGTCACCTCATGTTTTTTAATCCGGAAAACGCCAACCTTTTCATTTTCAATAACACCTATGTTCCTTAGTGTTTGAAGTGTCCTGCCGGTGGAATAAACAAGCGTTCCACGCTCTCCCCATATTTCAAACAGCTTCTCTTTGAGCCAGGCTGTTGCGAACGTGTCTTGGATGCTTGACAGTTTTCCGATTAAACTGCAAACATCGGCAAAGACCGGATAGGTAACAAGGAGCATGCTCCAGTGGGCTGCGAGAGCATCTATGCCGCCTTTCTCGACTAGAGCCAGAGCCGCCTCACGAATGCCATGAAGCTCTGCCGGTGTGTATACCCATGTCTGAAGCAGGATGGTTCGCGTATTTTTCAGATTCACGGCGCTATCAATTTCGTAAGATAAATAGTCCTGCAGCTCTGCACGAATCGCTTTTTCATCGTGACCCTGCCTAACCAATTCTGCCGTCTTGTTAAGCCATTCCAATTTGATCGCTCTGTTCATGCCAATAACTTTTGCCATTATTTAACCGCCTTTATCTTGACAAACGGGACAATCACCTCATCAATAGTGATGCCGCCATGAGTCATAACTTGAGTATTTTTATTATCGAAGGACACACCTGTTTTGCAGATCATATACCGAAAATTCTTGTCCAAATAATACGCCGGATATTCCACGGTGTTTTCGATAACTTCATTGCTTATATCGGCAAAGTCCTTCAGGATTAACATCCGCTTTGCTTTTGTTTCAACCTCGATTCCCGCATTTCGCAGGGCGCCTATTCCCCGACACAGCGTATTGCCGTGGTCTGCCGTCAAGTATACCGTAAACCCCATCTTACTCAAAGAACGAATCAGCGCTTGGAGCTTACCCGTCTTGGCTAGCAATGTTATATCATTATACATCCCTTGACGCCCTTGCTGCTGCCCGTGAACGATATCGTCAATGTCGTTAATAATGACGGCCAGCAGCTTCGTAAAAGGGCTAGGCTGGACATCATACCCCCTGATATAAGCCGCCTGCTTCTTTGAGTATCCGTGCTCGGCTGCGGCGTTATAAAAGCCTTTTTCCTCTTTGCGGAGCGAGAATGGGGTTTCCAATTGTCGTGGATATTTACCACTGAGCAAGCACTGTCTCGAAATCGCTGTTGTAGACGGAATAAGAGCATATGAACAATGAAGCTCATATTCGATCCCATCGAAATACCGGGAGAGGATATTGAAGTCAAACAGCGACATACCATCCATCACAATAAGAGCAGCTTTATCTCTTGCAATATAATCAAAGACCTTCGGCAGAATGATTGGCGCTGCGCTGCTTATCAGACCGGATAGCTTAGAATAATCATTCAACACAAAGTAAGAAAAGGCATCATCAACAACGGACAGGTCAATGGGTAAACCCGTTTTCGCGGCATACACCTCAATAGTTGACTTGACCCGAGCTATGTTTATCCACTCGGAATAGCTGATGGCCTTTTCGATGTTGGCCGGGAGGATAGTTGCAGATACTAGATCACAGAATTCTTTCACTTTAGTATTTGAAAAAACTTCATTCTCAATGAAGTACTCCGTTTGTGTTTCGTATAATTTGTCGGAATACACCGCATCGTATGAGTAACTGATAATATCCAAATCGTCTTTATGCCTGGCAATTGCCGATTCATCCAGTTTGGGAAAGATAGAGCTAAGTGACAAAGTTACTTCGTAAAAACCGATTCTGATATCATACGGAACATATATATCATCCGTTATTATGATAGCCCATTTTTCCGGAGAATCCTTTATCTCTACCTCATAACGTAGCCGAAAAGACTCTACATCCACATATTGGACGACATAAAAACCCTCGGAATCCAAAAGGGTAAGGTAATCAAAAGCATTGGAAAACCCGCCAGTATCAAAAATAAGCAGGCGTTTCTCGAATTTGACTGATAGAAAATCAGCAACTCTATCTCTAATCATGTGATCACTCCATATAGACAAGCATCACGAGCTTGAACTCAGGGCAAATACGTTTCCCATCCTCAAACCGCTTTTGCACTTCGGCTTTTTCTCTCTCCAGCAGTTTCAGTTTGTGACTGCGGATGTTATCAATGCCAATATGCTGAGCCGCTTCAATACGCAGGTCAAGCGCATAAAGATATTTTCTTTGGGTCTCCTCATTCCTTTTCTCCATGCCAGACTTGAGCGCCAGGAAAGTGTCATATGCATACTCCTGTGAAGCGTTCTTCAAAGACATCCATGTTTCGAAGTCTACCTTTTCGCCTCGGCTTACGGTAATGACCTTATTTGTGTCGAGCAGAGCGTCCCAAATCTTCATACCCGCCATCGGGCGCAGTATAAAATCGCTGTTGATAAAGATTGGTACGATCCTCTGACCCTGCTTTTCGGCGGAAACGGCAAGCTGCCACAACATGAAATAACCTTTTTCGTTTGGAAAGTCCTGTATTGACACATTCATAATGGGGCTTTCGGTATCCTGCTGAAGCTCTTTCTTCAGGTGCTCCACGATAATGGCGTCGTTTATGCTGAAATGCTCGGTCGGCATATACGGGTTACCCATAGAATTTTCGTAATACGCAACCATGAGCCGAAGGGCATTTTCAAAGTCAAAGAACGATTCCGATCCTACCAAGGACGTCAGGTCTTTCTCCTCGGTGATAAGCTCGTGGAACCTCATGGTGTTCTGCACTTGCTTCTTCAAATCCTCTTCTATCGGGCGTATGTTTAGATCGATATTCTTGGGATTGCGGATCGAGTTCATGTATGCATCAGTAAAATTGACACCTGCAGCTTCACCATCAAGTACATCGGCATACTTGTCGACGCCGAGCTCCTTCAGTATGACAGACAGCTTTTCCTCCAATACATCTCTGACCCGGTTTTCTATTGTGTCGGCCAAGACGAAGTTATAGACGACAACATCCCGCTGCTGCCCGATACGGTCTACACGGCCAATGCGCTGCTCGATCTTCATCGGGTTCCACGGTAGGTCAAAGTTGATCACGCAGTTTGAGAACTGAAGGTTAAGGCCTTCCCCGCCCGCATCGGTGGAGATGAGGATATCTGTCTTAGTTTTGAACTCCGCCAGCACCGCGTTTCTCTCATCGATGCTCATGCTGCCGTTTAGCTGGGATATGGAATACCTCCTGCCGGTGAGCAAGACTTTTAGGTAGTTCTGCGTGGCTACGAACTCAGTAAAAATAATGATCTTCCGATGCTTATCCTCTGCGTAGAGGTCATCGATCAGCGCCAGCAACGGTTCCACCTTTACATCGCTGTACTGGAATTCTGCTTGCTTTGCCACGTCGATGATGGCGGTGAGTTGGGCAATCTCCTCTTTGATGTCCAGCGATATGGCGGAGATGGCGTCCTCCAGATTTTCTTCCATGTCCATTTCCGCGAACTCTTCCTCTGTCATCGACTGATATTTGAACTCCTGTTTTTCAAGCACGGCGACGCGCTTCTCTAAACTCTGCCGAACGGCGCTCGTACTGCTGGTCACCAGCCGCTGCATCATGATGAGCAGAAAGACAAACCACATGTTCTTGCCACGGCTTCTCATGGCCTTGTTATAGTTCTTGGAAACGTACTCCGTCACCATCTCATAGAGCTTGCGCTGCATGGAATGACGCTCGTCCCAATGCAGGCTGATGATCTTTGTCTTCCGGTTTTTGAACAGCTTTTCACCGTTGTTGTCGATGGCGTTTCGCTTCTCCGTGCGTATTACATACGGGGCGACCTGTTCTTTCACGATGGCCTTATAATTCGGAAAGGCCTTTTCATCCACCAGTCGGATCAGGCGAAGGAATGGTTCGGTCTTGCCGTTATGGGGAGTAGCCGTCAGCAGCAGCAAGTACGGGCTGGCTTGTGACAGCAAATTCCCTAGTTTGTAGCGCGCTACCTCACCGGTGCTGCCCGCAACCCTATGCGCCTCATCGATAACGACAAGATCCCAGCCGCTGTTAATAATGGAGTATATGCGCTCCTCATTGTACTTCTCGATCCGGGCATCGTCCCAGCCGATGCGCCGCTCCAAAGGCTTAATGGAATCCATCGGGGATATGACCTGATCGAACTGGCCGTACACGTCGTCGGTATCGGTGATCTTGCGTATCGTGTCATAGTCTTCAGGGAGGATGATATTGAACTTCTCCCCGAACTTCTCCTGCATCTCCAGATTCCATTGAGTCACGAGCCCTTTCGGGCAGACTATCAGGATACGCTTTATCAGGCCTCGCATTTTCAACTCCTTGATGATCAGGCCCGCTTCAATTGTTTTTCCGAGACCTACCTCATCGGCCAGGATGTAGCGAATGTTGTTATTGGACAGTGTGCGGTTGAGCACATGGAGCTGATGCGGTAGCGGAATAATGCCGCTTGACAGCTTGGAGAGTATGCCAGTAGAGGTTTCGTTTTTGATTTTGTACAGCAGCGAGACATAGCGAAGAAAACTCTCTTGGTAGGTTTCCTCGGGAGCTTCAGTGCTTATTTCATTTGCGGCAAGATTATATACCAGGCCGGAGGACGGGTTGTACAGTTTATAGGAAACAAATCCCCAAGCCTCGCAGACCTCAATAATTTGCACCCGCTCTTTTGTTGTGACATCAAAAACGTATTGTCCGATGCTATACATCATGCTACTCCATTCACTACTTTCGGTTGTATTGCATCCACTTGACCTTTGTACTTGACTTTCATGAATTCAACAACGGCTTTACAAGCTGTAATGATTACTTCCGTAGAAAAAGGCGGTTGATTTCGCAAGTTTCCGTGAGATAAGTCCTGACACAGACTAAAAATGCAGGAATTATTAGAGAGTGTCTCATTCTCCGTAATATACGCTTCCAATGATTTTTCCGGGTATTCAAATCTACATACAGTTTCAAGCACATGCCGAATAGAATTTGCGCTGGTATGAGATGGTTGTTGAACGCCGGATGCAATATCAACGATATCTTTTAAATGGTTTTCATATGGCATTAACAATTGATGTCTTAGTAATTCGATTTTACCAGGCCTCATTACGTATGCCCGGTTAATTATATGATTTCGCGCAACAATGCTAAAAAATTCTAAGTTATGGGTGAACACCCACATCCGATCGTAAGTGTTAATTCCGAACCATTCTTTTATATCTCGTAATGACTGAGCAACAGCATAAACGAAATGAAAATCCATGCTGGATATTGGATCGTCAATAATGAAAAATAACCTATTATAATCATCTTCACGGCTTAAGTGTAAATGAGTTGAAGCAAGATAATAGCAAAATGCAACAATGCTTTTCTCACCATCACTCAAGATGCTCGAAGCTTTTTGTCCAATGTTATTTCCTAAAAACCTTATTTGAAAGGTCTCTCTATCAATAGTGTATTTACCAGAGAAAAACTTATTGAGGAAATATTCCAGCGTTTCATACACTTTCTCTTTTTTACTTATACGAGCTTGCTGCTCCTTTTTAACTATGCTTCGCTGCAACTCGTTCAGCTCTAAAGTCAAACTATCTATCTCTCTAAAATGAGCAGATAGAGCGTTAGAAACCTTCAGATACTGGGCCTTGCACAGATTACGTCTTAATTGTAAACGTTCGGCATTGGTATTCTGTTTGGTTCGGTTAACTGTATTTATAATCGATGAGTTACTTCTTTGAAGTTGCAGCACGTTACATGTATGTTTTTTGCATTCAGCAACAAGTTCTTGAACTGAAAAATCGGTATTCATAATGTTGTCGCTCTTATTTCTCAAAGCGTTTATTAATCCCTTGTAGCAATCAAAAACCGTATCTTCGCAATTCGGTATAGCAAGTGTCGTATTTTCAAGTGAGGAAAAGTATTTCTGTAATTTTAGAATTTCCGAATTTGCGGTTTCGGTTTCTCTCCCAAAACGTTTTATATTTTCAATAACTTCATTCATTGCGGCTGATTTACTTTCTATCTCCCGCAGAACCTCAGCTTCTTTGTCAGACATGAACGCCTTATAATTAAGAATTATTCCTAAAGCTAGATCGTCAACCGATTGTTTGCAAAATGGACATATTCTTTGGGTGTCACTAAAAAATTCAAGTCCATTCTCTATAAAAGACCTATGTTTTTTTATGTATGAAACAAACTCCACATCCCATTCTGACCTTGGATATGAGGTTGCGAGCAGTTTGCTTATTTCATCAAAAACTGAAGTATTCACACTTAAAGCAGGATTGCCGATATCAGGGATTCTTTCAGGCAACTGTTTTAACAATTCGAGTTGCCTTACAATATCTTCGAATGACTGGACATCGTCTATCACTTCACTCTGACGTAATCTTTTCTTTTCAATAAGCGAAAACTCGTTTGTCGTGGGAAGTATGCCTTTATCTCGAAGCTCTTCCTTTGCATTTTCAACGATTACATCAATGGCGCCGTCTTTAGTTCGAATCTCACCTTTGAGCTTTTCTTCGCGTCTTTTTTCTTCAGCAATATCTATCTCAACTTTGCCTAAGATGTAGCCTTCTATGTTTCCATCAGGAGTATAATCGCGAGGCTTAATATTCTCTTCAACAAAATCGCTGTTAAAAACATGGAAAATAAAACCCGAATTGTTTTGTACAACGGTGGGGGCGCTTCTCTGTATTGTAATAGATAATTGTTTTTCGTCTAGTGGAGACGCTGTGCTTGCAATTTTTAAACTAAGTGTACCTAATGCTTGTCCGAGAGTAAGCAAATCATCAGCGTTCGAACCGGACTTGTCGATAGATGTTAATCGAAAAGCACGACTAATAAAGGATTTCCCAGTACCATTTGATGCATAGAAAATCGCTTTGTTTGAATCAACTTCATCGGAGAATTTTATTTGATTTATCCCGTTATGCGGGCCGATATTATTTACGTCCAGTTTTACGCTGATCTTTTGTCCAGGCACGTTACACCCTCCCCAGACTCAGGTCGTAGTACATGAGCAGCTTATCGTCCTCTTGGATGATGTCCTCCGGCAGGCGCCCAGCGGTTTCGACGATGAGCTTATAGTTCTTATCCGCCCACAGCTTCGCAAAGCCCACCCGGATCGCCTCGGTACGGAACAGCTTGATCTTTCCTTTGGTGGCCAGATAACCTTCAAATTCCTTGAGCAGTTTCTTCTCGCGGAGCTTGGCAATATCAGCTTCCTTCGTCCGGTCGGGGATATACCACTTGCCTTTATCGTCCTGCAGGAAGTTATCCTCAAGAAGAACAGAAAGCTCCGGCATGGCCTCATACTTGTCGATGGTCTTGATTTCTTGCATGAATTTCGGCTGTAGTTCTGCGTAGGTCTGCGGGGTTGCAAGCTGTTGATATAGCCATGCGATAGCAGACTTTTCGTTGGTTACAAAGAGCTGGAATTCAATCGGCTCAACATCGTTCATAATACGGGCTGTGTCATACTCGTTCACTTGATCGGCGAGAAAGTACATCCCGTCGCGTTTTAAAAACTTTTCGTCAAGCCCTCTGTAGAAGTCACTGGCATCCAGAGGGACCGAAATACCATTTATTATATGGTAGGCTACCATACGGTCGAACAGCAGGAATGCCTGCCTTTCAGTGATAAGCTCAATTTTACCGTTCTTGACAACCGCGACTGGTAGATTTTCGAGGTGCTGGCGGACAAAGCTCCATGCGGTTTCCTCGCTACCTGCTTGAGATATGAAGTCGCGCTTAAAACTGTCTTTAGGTTTATATGCAGAAATAACAAGGTCTTGTTTGACAGCCCCTTGAGAAGTCACTTGCTTAAAGCTGCCTTGTTTCTTATCCAGTACTCGGACATCTGCAACAATAAAGCCTGCTCTCAACAAAGCTTCTCGTATTGAGTTCCATACACTATTTTGACTGTTATGAAACTCGACTGTCATCCATCTACCAGGCTTTAATATACGACTAAATTCTGTAAAACAGCGCATCATTAAATCCTGATAATCAAGAAGGGATTTCCTTTGATATCTACTCTCAATAGCTTCTTGTTTATTGTTTGAAAAGACACCCAACCAGCATTCCCAAAGGAAACTTGCTTCAGAGTACATAATATTGCCGCCAAATGGGGGATCAACAAAGATATAATCAATACTGTTTTCAGGAATCATGCTTAACTGAGTTGATGAACCAGTAGTTATTGCACAACAATTTTCTGCTGATTTGTCTTCAGATAAGATTTTAAGGAGCGACTTAACTTTTCTCCTCAATACGTCAAATACGTTTTTTTCCTGAATAAGCGATGCAATATAGAGTACACCGGGCATACCGCCACCGCCGCCAGTATATGACTGCTTTTTATTAACATAATTCAAAATCGCTGTTATTGCCCATCGGAAGGTCGGCAAGTCATAAGATGTCCAAAGAAGATTCAGGGCATAGTAGTTTCTGAAAGTGTAAAAGTGGTGACTATGAGTAACACCATAATGATACCCTGCACGCCATATTTCACCCCAGTTACTTCCGCCTTTATGAAGCATTGGATAAGTCTTTAGATTTTGATTTAAAATAATATTATTTATTTTTTCCAAAACATCAAGATCATGCTGATCAGGTCTTTTTTCATATCTTTTCGTTCCAATGGAGTAGTTGATAAGAACAGGCACTTGTTTATTGATCGTATGCTCAATCCTCAAGATTGGATCATGGTAAATCAATATAGCATGTTCGCAATCACTTTTTTTGAGTAACATACTACATTGGGGACAAGAAAAGTTGGTCTGAACAGATTTCGTATTTTTGTCAATGGCCACGTCCCAAAAAACAAACTCATTTCCACAGTTTGGGCATATAAAAACATCAGACCACACAGTATAGTTGATTTTCCCCATAATTGAGCCACCGGTCAATGATATTTGTTTAGTCCGGTTATCAACATGATATGTTTGATAAATCCAACCTAATTCTTTCTCACAAGCATCAATTACTCGTTCTGCTTGCCTTTTAAATTCGGAGAGCATACTCATGGAATTGTAGTTTCTACTAATAAATGTAGCAGCGGGCGCGAGATCATTGAGAATAGCCTTTCTTTGTCCCCATTGAATATAGGGCATGCTTTTATTGATTTCACATTTGAAATCCAAGTCTGGATTTGCACATAATCTTGCTGCAACACCTGTCATACCAGTACCACAAAAGCCATCGAACACAATGTCGCCAGGTTTTGTATAATGCAGAATATAACGCATAATTGCTTTGTGCGGCACCTTGGTGTGATAGCTGTGGGCGTTATAAATCGGATCATTTTTCCCTTCGCTCACATCTGCAGCAAAAGGCTCCCTATGATAATCATCCGATGCTTCATCATACGGTTTTCCATACTCACGAATAAAGTCCTCGACGAATGGATTAGGGCAAGCCGTATAGTACGGCGGATCGGACAGCTCAATGATGTCTTCATCCTTTGCAATCGGAAAGCCTTCGATATTCCTGACCTTGTCAATATCGGCCTTTGTCAGTTTTCTCTTCTCCATCACTTTCGCTCCTTATCTCTTCACTACGATGCGTAGCTTTTCTTTGTCCTTGCCCTTTGTGTATCCGTCTACCAAGGTAGTGACACGGCCTTTGAAGGTTTCCACATCACAGGGGCCAATGGCGTCCAGCTTATCAATCAGATCGTTTGCGTTGATGGTTACGGGTTCAAAGCCCTGCAGCAGTGCTTCAATGGCGCCTATAAAGAAGTTATCAACCTTTTCTGGCAGCGTCTTTACTTTCAGGAAAGTGTCCAGAGCAGACTGCTGGTCAGCAGTGAGATACTTTTTCTGATCCAAGACCAGCGGATCGGAGAGGGTATTCAAAAGCGTCTTTGTCCATTCCGTCAGCAGGTCATCCATACGTTCTTCAATCTCATCCAATTTACCTTTGATAGGCAGATCACCATCGCCCATGAAGAAATGGCACTTAGTGCAGAAGTGGTTTGTTTTCAGCATTTCGGGCGTCAGCTCAAAACACACCTTCAATCCGGACAAATCATTCTCTATGCCATTAAGCTTGGATGTGGAGAGGATACCGATAGTTTTTAGCCGTTTCAGGTTCGCCAGTTTGCCTGAGCTGACAATTTCGCCTTTGCGCTTGCCGTCGCTCACGCCAAGCCGTTTCTTCTGATGCTCGGCAAAATACAGGTCTATGTATTGCGCCTTGACTTTGGCAAGTAATTCGCCCACATCGACAGCAGATGCTTCCCCGCTCATGTCTTCCGGTATATCGTCGCGGATTTTACGAAAGTTTTCTTTAGCTTCATCGATTTCGGCTTTCAAAGACGCAGGGAGCTCCATACGCTCCAAATTCATCATATATCCGACATCGGCAGCGCAATCGTTCTTAAACTTCTCGTATTCAAGAACGGTTTTTACAACCGCCATATCCTTGGCGAGTTGTTCGACCTGTTCCATCGTATAGGTAAAGTTATTAAGCTTGGCAACGGTGTTGAAGCGGCTGCTAAAGCTGCTAAGTGTCTCACGGACATTGGTTACGGCTTTCTTGTAGCCCTGCGCAATATGGTCAGCGATGAGCGGCTCTCCCCACAGCTCCAACTCGCCGCTCAACTTACTATGTGCTCTGACTGCCTTATTTGCCGCATCTTGTGCTTTAGCCAGCATCTGCTCCAGGCCGCCTTCACGCTGAGACGGGTTATTGATCAAGCCGGTCGGCAGCTCCAATATCTCATACAAGCGTACCAATTCTGCAAGCTGAATGTCTTTCGGCTTAGTGATGTACTTAAACTCGTAGATGTCAGTCACGTAAATTTTGGGTAATGATTCAAGATCGGACGCGGTCAGCATTGTTCCGTTTTTCAGCGCGATCACAGCGTTACCCGAGTAAACCAGGCTGAGCAGAACGATGGGCATCAGCGCGTAACTGATGCCAAATTGTTTATCGATATACCCATCAAACGCATCGTTATAGATGTCACTGAAATTGATAACGGTGGTTGCCGGTAGGCTGTTCAGCTTCTTGATGAAATGTTGGGCGTATTTCGAGTTCTGCACGGTGATGGTTTCGCCGTCCAGAAGGCCGAAGCTCTCCAGCAGCGCATTGGCCTGCTGGCTCTTGCGCCCGGCGTACCTGTCGATGCCCGCGCGAATAGTCTCTGCAAGATTGCGGAGTGTGATCTGGGTCTTGAAGCACGGCATTTCAGGGTACTTCTCGCTGAACCATTCATCCAGGCATATCGAGGTTACCAGATCGATAGTCTCTTTGAATGGGTTGGTGCTCTTGTATTTACCTTTCATCACCTCAAGGAGTTGTTTCTTCTCGCCTTTATAGATAACCTCAAAACAGGTGTTCTTGTTATCGCTGAGGAATTTCATTAATTTCTTCTTAAAAGCTTCCGCTTTATTGTGGTAGGCGCTTTTATTCTTTTCCTCAGCCAAATCCTTCATAATCAGGGCTGCGGAATAGAGCTTCAGCGTGTTCTTGAATTCCTCATTAGGTTTAAAGATAAAGAATACTTCATCGGGCTTTTTTTCGTCGGTGTATGTCTCGTTGCTATAGGGGGGAACGAAGTAAATATAGTAGTCCTCCGGCGGTTGGGCCGTCGGCCTGTTTTCTGGTGTACCCAAAAATAGATAGCCACGGCGGAAGATATTGTGCGATGCCCAATTCAGGGTATGCTCATAGATTTTGAAGTTAGTGACGTGTTCCTTTTGCTCCCAATCCAGGCAGTAATAGACCACATCGTAGAAGTAGTTGTTCAAGCTGTCATCGTCCATAATGGCAGCCCTCTGAGTTATCTTCTCGTCGTAGTCAATGTCTTTTTTGAGGTCAAGATAGTATTGGCCGTTTTCGGGGTTGCTTTCAATAAACTGGCCACTCACCGTAGTCATGATATCCTTAAGCACCGTCTGGACAACAGACTGCAAAGTATCGGAGCTTTGATCGGGCATGCCAGCGATGTACAAGCACAGATCGTCTCTAAGGTTTTCGGCGGTGAGTCCAGCACGGATACTGATATCGCCAGTGGTCAGCCTGTGTACGCTGAGTGCGTGGATGATCTGCATGGCCAGCGGCTTATACAGGCGTTTGGGGAAGGAGCGGTTGACGATATATTCGAGCATGCCGCTCTTTTCAACGACCTCTTTGATGTTGGCGTCCGTTCTGAGCGCAAGGTTCTCCTTGATGAATGACCAATAACTGTCAAAGGATATAATGCCGGGGGCATCTTTGGTGATCTCATCATTGACGACGCGCCGAATGATCTCTGAAATGTTTTTTAAGATGTGGCGATTTTCGATAATGTAAATCTTATTGAAAACCTCGATGTAAGAAGGGTGGATCGGGAATAGGTCAACGTATTCCTCAATGCGCTCGGACATATTGGAATATAGGCTGCAAAACGGCAGCAAATGCTCCCGAACAGCAGCTTTCTGTTCGGGCGTCTTTTTCAATATCCTTTCGGAAACAACATATGCCGTGTCCTCTTTGCGGATGATGACCTGCTCAAACCTGTCCTTGACGCGGTTCAGGGTCTGAGAGACAAAGGAGAAATTGGGGTTATCAAACAGTTTCTCCTGCACGCCGAAAATGACACGCAGACGGGTGTTCTTAATAATCTCTCCCAGTTCGCGCATGAAACCCAGGTCGAGCTTTACTTCCTGGGCCTTTCTGCCGCCCAGGTAATCGAGGAATTCGTCAACAACGATCATATATCCTTTCTCCGAATACTTCGAAGAAAACGTCTCCATCATTTTCAGGAGGACATCTTTGTTTGTTATGATTTCTTTCTCATCGGGGAACGAAAAGGATAGCCCGCGATCCTCGAAGTCCTGCTTCACTTTATTCAAGATGATGTTTCGCAAAGACATCTGGGATGCGCCGATCTCAATGCGTAGCACCTCAAAACGCCCGGCGATGCATTTGGCATCTTCCGCGAACTTTTTGTTTTGCACATAAGTAAGATTATCAGCATCAACAGCGACCGCTGATATGACCGACATCAAATGTGATTTACCCGTACCATAGTTACCTACCAAGAGGACGCCTTTGTTATCAACTACATCCTCCAAACAAAGCTGTGTTAACATGTTGTTTTTCAGCTTGTCCGCCATGTCATCGGACATAACATAGCTCTTCACCAGATTGATGGCTATAGTTTTGTCATTGGCAGCGGTTAGCTGAATTACGCTGTCGATGGGGTTGAAGTTTATTAAATCAGCATACTTCATATGTATTATTCCTCCTCCTTATATAACACAAGTAATGTCATAGTCCTGTATTCTGAAAGAGTGATAGTCCCTGTATTCCGGCGTAGCGTACTCCAGCGAATTTCTATTTATCCTGCCGCACCACTTAACGACAACCTTTTGCCATCGTGATATTTCAGTGAAAACCTTGATCGCGTCAATGCCATAACGCGGATCAAACAGGATTTCATAGTCTTCGAGAAACGTGGGCTCATGACACTGAGAAACGATCTTCATAAGTTCTTCGTTGGCTTTCCGGCTTCGCTGCGACTGTGGAATTTTTAATAATGCCTCAGCTAGCTTGATATTCAGGTTCAGCGGCACGTATTGGCCACCTTTCATTAGCTTAGCAATCCTGTTCGGAAAGGAGCAAAGTATAATCGGGGTTGTAGCTTTTTTCAGCATGTCTGCGTTAAGCATAGATACATTTATCGTGGCACCCAAGTCTCATTACTCCCTTCAACAGATTTCATGTCTTACCCTGAACACTATTTCGCATCCTCCTAGTCGCCCTTGTCAGCCGCACCACCGGAACGAATCCATTCGTCCACTTCGGAAATCTTAAACTTCCAAAGCCTACCGACTTTATGCGCAGGCATATTACGGTTACTAATCCATTGCAGCACTGTTTCGCGGCTTACACCAAGATAGTCTGTTATAGTATCCATAGATGACCACTTTTCGAGTTTTTGTTCATTGTCCATATCTAAAGGACCTCCATAAAGTTATTAGCGTACGCCATTTAAGAATCCATAACGACCATGGGTTTCATCTTTTGTAAAAGCAATTACATTCGCTTTGCTGTAATCTAACTCAGGGACATTGTTTTCAATGATAATAACCTGACCGTAGCTTTGGTTATCCAACAGATATTGGAACAGCGCAGCTTTCATAGTATCGGGTGTTTTCTCGTCCCCGCGTTCTTTTAGCGAAAGAATCGGTGAATCAACAACTAGTATTCCTGGCGCATATTTCCCACGTTCCGCCAAATATTTCATAAGTGTTAGAGCAAGCACCGTATTCAAAAATGCGCGATACCCCTTACCGAAAGCGTCCTTTGATTTGCCATTGATAAACACATCGAAGTTGCTTGAGCTAAAATACGCTGAACTAAACCCCTCATATTTACACAATTCAAGGGTTTCGTTCAAATAGTCGTCTAAAGGCCCTAAAATATTGCGGTCAAAATAGTTCTTTACTTTAAACTCTGCTTCCGAATCATCCTCCATTTGCACTTCAAATAATTCCGTTTTCATACTTATTTCAAACTCGCTAATAACCGCCGCTTCGTTCTGGATTTCAATAGCTCGGCGGTATTCCGCTAATGTTTGCTTAAGTGCTGCCACTTTTGGTTTTAACTCATTGTTGAGGAGAGCCTCGATCCCTAATTTTTTCTCATTTAAGTCTGCAATCTTCATTTCAAGAGCTGCACGTTCATTAACAATGTCGTGGTTTGCTTCTTCTAAATCGGAAAGTTGAAGCTGTATTCTATGCAGTTCGGCATGAGATGCCTCAACGTAACCTCCCTCATCTTGCACCGGGATATCGCTTTCACAAAAAGGACATTTTGTTATTTCTGTGAGACTGTCTCTGTTCAATTCCCCTTCAACAATAAAGGTTAATCTTTTTATATCAGCAGCATACTGACTCCGAAGCACCTGATAGCGATTATAAAGGGTGTTGCACTCTGCTAATTGTGCATTTACTGCCAGTATCTCTTTCAATAACTGCTTATTGCGTTTGATGGATTCTGCGATAGCTTTTTCGGTTTCGGCGATATCATCAAGGACTGCTTCAACCTTCCCTTGGAGATTCGAAGCATCCAGGTAAGAGATACTACTCAATTCTTCTTTGCGGTCAGCGAAACCAGCCAGCCGCTTGTGTATATAATCAACTACCGCCTTTTTTCGGGCTTCTTTAATCTTTTTTTCCTCAAGAGGAACGACTTCAGCAAAGTCTATCCCGCTTATCAGAAAGAGCAGTGCGGAAAGTGCTGCTGTTGATGCCGTGTTCTGTTTGGGCAAGATTATGGACTGTTCTTGAAAAACATTAGTTTCCTTAATGAGGAACATATGAGCGAACGTTCTCCAGGTGAGACGTTGTTTCTCAAACCTTGAGTTTTTTATAATGTGGTGTTCCTCGTCTATACCGATTAACTGCAGCCATAAATCACTGATATTATTCTTCTTTCCGCTGATCCCATAACTACCAGACTTAATATCACGGTCTGTACTATGGACTTCAATTTTCTTGGTATCCAGCTGGCGCTCAAGCGTAATTCTGCCATTTTCAGTGGCAATAATAAGCTTCACCCAGTCATATCCTGTGTTTCTGTCAAAACGAATTTTGTCACTGCCGAATAAATAATCTATACATTCCAATACATAACTCTTACCGGTATCGGACGGCCCGCAAACGATATTAAGCCCCTCTTTGAATTCCAGGATAGAGGGTTCCTTGCCGTTGCCTGTAACAATCAACCTCTCAATATAGAAATTAGACATCTATTTCACTCCTTTGCAGCGAGGATAACGCGTGCCGATTAATCAGTGCAAAAACCTCACGCTCTGATTTACCTGTTATGTATGCTCGCGCTTGTTTTGCCAGGCGACGGTATGAATTAGCGTAATCATTCGTAAACCTTGCGCAATAATCAATGCCCTTCTGGTTTATTGAGTAGGAAAAGCCGTTATCGGTGGGCGATACATCTATTAGGCCATTTTTCACAAGTAGCTTAACTGCCTTTTTCATAAGCTCACGGCGCAGTGTAAACTCGCTAAATTTAAAACTATTTTCGCCATGAAGGTTCAAATCCGATATGCCAAAGTCCCTGCCATAAACGGTTATAAAATCTGCTGCTGCCAGCATATCCGCTGTTTCCCATTGTTCTCCGGTGGTCTCCAGCATTAGCAGAGCGCGCAGCGATATTTCAAATGGTGTGTTGAATACGTTATTCATCGTTTGCCACCCATCCCTTGATTCTTCTATCATTCACTAGAATATGGCACACGCCCTTCTTCTCACTAGCGCCAATCCAATCAGGCAGATGACTCAGCAAGCATTTATCTACACGGATAGCGGCAGCTTGCGCCATAACCTTGTTTAACCGGGCAAAGCCATGAGGAAAATCCTGTGAATGCACATCAATTACGCCGTCGTAAGTTTCATCCTTCAAAACATCAAACTGATCGGGGTCCTTTTCACCGAAAACGTCTCTTGAACCTCTCCTGATAGTTTCGGCTGCATAATAGTCTTTTCTCCGGCGCTCGAAATCAGCTTTATACTTCGGGTATTGTGTAAGGGATTCTTTTGGTAAATCGTTTATTCCCTCTGCGTCGGCATAGGCCGTCAATAGTTCCGTTACATATGTCAATTCGTCGGATTCTAATTCTTCGGGAATCTCTAAGGCTGCTGGACGAGGAAACCTTGAAAGTATTTCTTGCAGCTTCTCTATATCATTCAAGGCAGCGATTAGTTCGCTGCTTATCTTCTTGCCGGCATCACCGGTAGGTAACTTATTTGGCCGATGAAGTGCGTATAAAAAAGTATCTGCTAAAAATTCAGCAAGCATTTCAGGCGTTGCTTTACCAAGTAACGCCTTCTTTTTATCTGCAGTTATAGTGCTGTCATCTTTGATGAGCTTTGTCATATGTGGCAATAGTTCATCTTTGTTGTGTGGGTTCAGGAAGGCAACTATTTTTTCATTGAAGTATTTATAAGCCCCCTGAACCACTCTGGGTGATGAAGCCTCAGCAACTATGGCCTTTGGAACTTCCTGCTTGAAGTTAAAAAGGCGACTTACCACTTTCGGTATTATTTGATCATTGTCGGTCATAAGACCCAGCAACAAATCGGCTATTGCCTGATTGTCGTTTGGCTCTTGCATCACACTCTGCAATATTTTTGCATAGGTACCAAAGCAAAGTCTGCTCATCTAAGTGACCTTCTTTCACTAACCAAGCATAATGGTAAACATAGGTAAATCACGGTAAATCCAAGGGAAATACTTCTGCTCCGCCAACCGTTATCCTTTTCTTGTAAGCATTACAGGAAAGGGATTTTTTTTTGAGGTTGTGTTGGTAACAGCGGCGCGTTCCCTGCGAAGATTAACTTCTGGCATATTTAGACAATTATGACTAAATTTCATTATATTATTTGCTTGCATATATTTCAACACATTTACCTGTAACTCAATTTAAATACCTGTAAATACGCCCAAACACATGCAACGCGAAACCACAACCAATTTCATCAAGGAAAGGAGAGTCAATGAGATGTAAGACATTCGAAACGCTCGCGGCAAGTTGGTCTACCGCTTGGATGAAAAAGCCAGTTGTGAATTAGTCGAAAGCTTGACCATAAGCAGGTCTGTGATATTAGCACAGTCAACAAGGCCATCGAAATTAAATAAGACCGCGTAACCGGAATTGCCAT
>ENA-UOUL01002846-UOUL01002846.1-bioreactor-metagenome-genome-assembly--contig:-NODE-2846-length-19141-cov-5.966272_pt1 | contig 19141 bp, 17 predicted proteins | sample MGYA00249838_ERZ747220 | MGnify/ENA primary metagenome ERZ747220 (study PRJEB28778, sample SAMN05720191) | bioreactor metagenome | isolation source: Anaerobic biogas reactor | place: USA:Washington...
GAAGCCCGATTCCATCGGGCGCGGTGGCGTAGCACGGCGTCGGCATTCCATGCCGCTGATCGCCGTGCGGGGCGGCGCGCCAAGCCAGCTACCGACTTGGCACAAGCCCTGGCGCGCTCACGAAAGCCGGCTGGTGCAATGCTCGCGCTGGCCGCAGCGGGCGCAACGCTGGGGCTCGTGGTGGTTCGGGGGAACGTCCGCGGCGGCGGCTTGTTGGCGCATCTCGCCCAGCAGGTCGACCAGCCGGCGGCGCAGCGCGGCGGTATAGGCGACGCGGAAGGTCTGGTCGCGGTAGCGGATGAGGCCATAGGGAGGCGCCTGACCCTCGGCCTCCTCCAGCAGCAAGCAATAGGCGGCGAGCTGCATGATGTCCGAGGGATAAGGCTGAGCGGCTTGGCGGCCCGGCTTGACCTCCACCGGCACCAGGGCGCGCCCCTGCCGCACGACATAATCCGGACGGCCCGTCAGCCGGTGGCGCTCCGAGTAGAGCGGCTCGCGGAGGCGCTCCCAGGCGCCCATGTCCGAGGCGACGATCTGGCCAGGGGGAAGCCCCAGGCGGCGCCGCTGGCGGGCCGACCACCCCAAGGCCAGGGCGGCCAGGGCCAGCAACAGGAGCGCCAGCGCGAGGAGCAGCCCCCTATCCATCGCGGTCCATGGTGAGGGGGGTGATCAGGACCGGCACTCCCTGCGGGCCCCAGGCGGTGAGCCAGGCGGCGTCGGCGGGGGGGATGCGGATGCAGCCGTGGGACATGGGGCGCACGCCCAGGTCGCCCAGGTCCTGATAGACCTTCTTTTCGCCCTCCTTGGTGTAGGGCGCGCTGTGGATCAGGATGTTGCCATCGTCCTTGAAGAGGTGCCAGGCTTCGTCGGCATAGACATCATAGGCGAAAAAGGTGCCCCAATACTTGCCGACGCGCCCGCTCCAGGGCTTGGTGACGGTCTTGGGGTCGGGCAGCCCGGTGCTGGTGGGGATAATCCGCACCACCTCGCCGTCCTGGAAAAGGTACATCATCTGGCGGTCCTGCCAGATATAGATGAAGCGGCGGTCAGGCGCCTCGGCGAAATCCTCGTACCTCTCGTCGGGCGGAAACCAGTGCGAGGCTCGCGCCTGGGAGGGAAAGACCGCCTCCTCATCCACGTCCTCAGGGAGAAGCAGCCCCTTCACCGGCGCGGGATCCGTCGCCTGGGCGGCAGCGCCCAGAGCCAATTGAGTCAGCACCAGGGCCAGCAAAGCCAGCCGGACCAGCCAGCGGCCGGGCCGAGTCAGATCAAACAACAGACGCAAGTCAACCTCCACGATAGGAAATCCAGAGCGCCGCGGCCGCCACCAACGCGGCGGCCAGCAAGAGCCAACCCAACCACCCCGCGGCGCGCGCGCCGACGCTGCCCCAGCCGTGAGCGGCGTGGGCGGCCCGGCCCGCGGCCAGGTCCTCGAGGTTGGCGGGGGCCAAGCCGCGAACTCGGTGCAGCCACCAGCTTGTGGCGCAAAACAGATACTCCCCGACCTCGCTGGCGCGGATCACCCGCGCCGGACGCTCAGGCACCGGCATCCCCAGCGGGCTGGCGGGCGTTCAGCCGCTCCTCGAACTCGCGGAGCGCCTGCTGCAGCGCCGACTGGCGCATGGCGACGGTAAAGTCGCCGCGGGTCCGCTCCAGGACGCCGCGCACCATGTCGGTGGTCCGGCGCAGGCCGCCGGTGAGGGCGCTGGGAAAGTCGATGGTCACCAGCACGTTATAGATCTCTTCCATGGCGTCCAGGCAGCGCTCGCCTTCCTGCAGCCGGTCGTGGCGGATGATGTCCAGGATGCGGCGGCGCAGCTCGCTGGCGGCCTCGGCCAGGCCCTGCAGATAGGCCACGGTCTCCATGCCCAGCTCCTGAGGCGTGGGGAGCGGCTCGTCATAGACCAGGGCATAGGTGGCGCTGGCCTCCACGTACTCTTTCATGGCGTCCTGCGTATAGCCGGCAAAATAGAGGTCGGGGTAGGGCAGCAGGCGCCCCTTCATCTCGAGCGCGGCCTCGCGGGCCTCGGCCAGCATGGCAGCGGCCGCGTCCTTTTCCTCGCGATGGACCGCGCGGATGGTGTTGGCGCAGGAGCGGATCAGCTTGCGGGAGGAGAGGAGCGCCTCCTCGCGGACCTGGTTGCGCGCGGTGAGGTCCTGGATCAGGCCCTCCGCGATCTCGTTCAGGTTTTCTAGCACGTGAGCCTCCTATTTCCGGAAGCCGAGGGCGCCGCGCCGGCCGCTAGCCGCCTGCCGAGCAGCGGGTCGCCGCGTTGTCGCGGCGTTGGCGCACCGCCTCGGTGTCGATGATCTGCAGGGCCGCGTCGTACTGCTTGGCCGCATTGCACCATTCGTTCTTGCTCGCCAACAAGTCGCCATAGTTGACGTGGGCGTCGTGCAGGCGCTGGCGCACGTCGCGATAGTTGGACTCGATGCGATAGACCGCGTCGAATTTCTCGATGGCGGCGCCCCAATCGGCGCCCCAGTAGCCCAGGCCGGAGACATAGAGCGAGGCCAGGTGTCGCTGGCCCAGCACGTCGGGGTTCTTGGGCTGCAGGGCGAGGGCCTGGTCGAAGCGGTGGACAGCCTCCTCCATGCGCCCGTCGTTCACCAGGGCCAGCCCGCTGTTGTAGTAGGCCCAGAAGAGGAGCGTCTCCACCTCTTGCTGCTGATAGCTGGCATCCACCGCGCGCAGCTCGTCCAGCTTGGCGATGGTCGCTTCCCAGTTCCGCTGGTTATACTCGGTGCGCGCGTCGCGGTAGAGCTGCTCGGCGGCTTGCAGGTAGGCGTTGCCGGTGGGGGTCGGGGACGCGGCGCTCAGGGCTTGGGCCTCGGCCAGCTTGATCTTGGCCCCCTCAAAGTCCGGGTTCAGCCGCACGGCCTCTTGCATCTCGGCGACGGCCAGGCCATAGTTGCCCTCGGCGAGGTAGCCCAGCCCTTTTTCGTAGTGAGTCTGGGCCAGTTGCAGCTTCTCGCGGTTTTGATCCTGCAGGCCGTGGTAGGCGCCCAGCGCGCCCAGTCCGAGGATGATCAGGAGGAAAAGCAGGGTAAAAGCCCCCGTGAGCATCAGCCACTTGCAACCGGACGGCCGCGCTGGGGCGGCCTTGTCCGCGTCGGGCTCGACGACCATCCGCGGGGTAGGGCGGGCCTTTTCGGGGCTGGCCGGCGCAGGCGCGGGCGCCGCCGCGACGGGCGGCTCCACCTGGACGCGGCTCTTGACCCGATGCCCGCAGTGCGGGCAAAAGACCGTGCCATCGGATACCTCGGCCCCGCAATTGGCACAGCGCATAAACGATCCTCCTGTCGACCAACATCTCTCGAAAGGCCCGGCGCGCGGGCGCTGAAACCACCCCCGCGTCGCGCCAGGGTCATGCTAGAGACGCCGGTCGCTCGCCGATGGTTCCCCGGGGCCGGCCGCGACGCTGGGCCAGCGTCATGAGCGCCGCCCGCGCGGGCTGCCCCGTATGCCTATTATACCCCGTTCGCGCCGGGCGCCAAGCGGCGCCGCTCAGGAGAGCGGGGCCGCTCAGGAGATCTGGACCGTTCGGCCCTGCTCCGCGGCAAGGTAGGCGCTGTACATCACGTTGACCACGGCCCGCCCCAGCGCGCCATCGGAGAGCGGCTCGCGGTCGAACTGGACCGCCTCGATGAAATCGCGCAGCTCGCGCAGGTAGCCCAGGGCCCACTCCTCGTCGGCGGGGGGAAAATTCCAGCCCGCCTTGGTCTCTAGCTTTTCCGCCAGGTACTCGCTCTCGAATACGGCGGGGTCGGGCGCGTAGGTCTCGATCAGGTTGTTGCGGGAAAAGTTGCACTGGATGCGGGCGTTGGACAGATAGACCTCGAGATAGTCCTTCATCCCGCCCAGGCAGACGTCGTTGGCAAAGACGGTGCCCTTGGTGCCATCGCTAAAGGTGATGATCACCGTGGACCAGTTCTCCACGTCCTTCCAGCCGCGGACGATCCACGGCGCGTCGCTGGCGGCGAAGGAAGGGACCTGGGTGAGGTCGGCCACCTCGGCGGTGACGGCGCGCGCCGTGATGGGCTGGCCGTTGCGCCAGAGGCCCTCCTGCCGCTTCAGGTGCAGCATCCCGCCGATGGGGTGGGAGCCCAGCCGGATGAGGGCGCCGCCGCCGGTGTACTTCCAGTGCAGCGAATAGGGCGAGGCGGAGCCGTGGTGGCTTTCCTCGGCGCGCAGGTCGAGGATGGCGCCGCCGCTGGCGCGGGCCAGCCGCTCCACCTTTTGCAGAGCAGGCGCATAGACCCAGTTCTCGGCGTACATTAGCTTGACGCCGTGCTCCCGGCAGGCGGCGAGCATCTCGTCGGCGTTCGCCAGGGCTTGCTCCAGCATGGCCGAGCGCGGGGCGTGGCCGGCGCCGTCGGAGCCATCGCCGAAATAGCCAGTGAGGGGCTTTTCGCAGATGACGTGCTTGCCCGACCGCGCCGCCTGGATCACCAGGTCCTTGTGCATATAGTTGGGCACGCACAGGTCGATGATGGCGATCCGGGGGTCGGACAGCAACCCGCCGAGGTCATCGTGAGCGCGGGCGATGCCGTGGCGCTGGGCGAAGGCTTGCGCCTTGGCGGGCGTCTTGGAGGCCACGCCCACGATCCGCACCCCCGTTCCCGATAGCTCGTGGACCATGCGCGCGTGCAGGTCCGCCGCAAAGCCGGCGCCGATGAGGCCGATGCCTATCTCGTTCAAAAGAGCCCTCCCTTGGGGTAGACTGGGGTTATGTTTTGACATCGCCGTCCTTCGACCAGCTCAGGGCGCGGCGCTCGCGTTGCTGCGGGTGCAGCCGCGGCGCTCCCGCGCAGCGACTCGCTCCCGTGGATCACGCCTTGCGCCAAAGCAGATACGGCTCCAGGCGCGCCCACGCCGCGTCGATCTCATGCAGGTCCTCGGCGTCCAACGGCGCGGTGGCGCCGCGCATGCGGTGATCGCGCAGCACGCCGCGCCGGACCATGATCTCCTTGGCAAAGGCCATGCCCATCAGCCCCTCCAACACCAGGGCGGGCAGGACCTTCTCAAAGAGGTCGCGGGCCGCGGCTGGCTCCCCCGCGTCCAGCAACTCCCAGACACGCTGGACCACATCCACCACCTCGCAGGCGCCGACGACGCCCTTGGAGCCGCGCGCCCACTCGGTGAGCATAAAGCGCCCCGCCGAGCCGCCCATGACGCCCCGGATCGCGGGGCAGTTCTTGGAGAGGAGCGCGGTGATGCTGTGGGTGCTGGGCGAGACCTCTTCCTTCACCCAGCTCACGTGCTCGATCTCGGTGCAGAGGCGCGCCACCTGGTCCGCCGAGAGCGCCGCCACGCCGGCGTTCTGAATCCAGACGGGGACGGTCACCGCGTCCGAGATGGCCTGGAAATAGGCGTGGGTGGCCTGGGCGTCGAACCGGGTGACGTAGGGCGGCATGGCGATGACGCCGGCGGCGCCCAGCTCCTGGGCATAGGCGGCGTAGCGGGCGGCCAGCGGGGTGTTGACCGCCGCCACGTTGGCGATCACGGGGACGCGTCCGGCGGCGATCTCCAGCGGCAGGCGGATCATGGTCCGGCGCTCGTCCTCGGAGAGGACAAAGAACTCGCTGACCATGACGGGAACCACCAGCCCCGGCGCGCCCGCCTCGATGCAGAAGGCGATCTCGGCGGCCAGCGCTTCCTCGTCGATGCGGTCACGGTCGTCCCACGGGGTCATGGGGATGGTGAAACAGCCCCGCCAGTCTCGTTGCGGCATGGTGCGGCGGCTCCCTCTTACCAGTGGATCACCACGGGCGTGCCGACCGAGGCGAAGGCATAGACCCAGGCGGCGTCGGTCAGGGACAGGTTGATGCAGCCGTGGCTCATCGGCTGGCCAAAGTTGTTGTGCCAATACGCGCCGTGGATGGCATAGCCGCGGTCATAGTACATGGTGTGCGGCACATTGGGCAGATAATAGCCGGGCCCGGACATGGGCGTGGCCAGGTACTTGGTCTGGATGGCAAAGCGGCCCGTGAGCGTGGGCGTGCCCGGGAGGCCCGTGGAGACGATGGCATAGCGGGCCAGGGTCGCCCCTTCCCAGCACATGAGCGCCTGGTCGCTCAGGTCCACCTCGATCCAGCGGCCGGAGAGGTCAGATGCCCCGGGGACGATGGCGGTGGGCGCTGGCGGGGCCGTCGGCTCGCCGCTGACGCGCAGCTTTTGCCCCACATAGATCAGATTCGGGTTGGCCAGATGGTTCAGCGCAGAGATGGCCGAGACGGTGGTGCCATAGCGCGCCGCGATGCGGTAGAGCGTCTCGCCGGCCTGGACCACGTGGATGGTGTCGGCGGGCACCGGGGTCGGCTCGGCGGGGGCGGTGGCCCCTGGGGTGGCGGTCTCCGGCGCGACGGTGGCCGTCGGAGACTCGGCAGGCGTGGGCGACTCGGTCGGGACGGATGTGCTCGTCGGCGCCGGCGTGTCGGCAACGGCGCTGGTAGGGACGGGCGTGTCCGTGGGCGCGGGCGTATCCGCCACGGTGGCGGTGGGAACCGGCGTCCGCGCATACGGCGAAAGGGGCACGGGGATCACCAACTGCTGCCCGACCAGCACCCAATCGGGGTAGAGGAGGTGGTTGGCCTGGACGATGGAAGGCACGGACACGCCGTAGCGAGCGGCGATGCGTGTGAGGTTCTCGCCCCATTGGACGATGTGGAAAACGTACACGTCGGAGCGCGCTGCCGCCGCCAACGACGGCGCGATCAGCATCGCAATCACGGCCAACGCCAGCGCCAGCCGCGCTCCCCTGCCAGTATGGAACGGTGCCATGGTAGCCTCCCCGCGAGCAGAGTGCCCCCCCGAACAGGCCCGAGGGATACGGACCCGGTCCAAGTATATGCAAAAATGGGCAGTCGTCCAATGGGCCGCGCCGTGCAGCGGCTTGACAAAACGGCCTATGTGCCGTATTCTCCTGCTCAAGAAACCGGCGATCGGCAGGATTTGGGAGGATCTCTCATGAATTCCAGGGAACGCATTCAGAAGGCGCTCAACCACCAGCAACCGGACCGCTTGCCGGTGGATTTCGGGTCCACGGCGACGACCGGCGTCTCGGCCAGCGCGGTGTTCAAGCTGCGCGTGGCGCTGGGCCTGCATCGCCCCGGCGATCGGGTCAAGGTCATCGAGCCGTACCAGATGCTCGGCGAGGTGGAGAGCGACCTGCTGGCGGCGCTTTGCGCCGATTGCGTGGGGCTGAGCGCGCCGTCGGGCTTTTTCGGCTTCCGGAACGAGAACTGGAAGCCCTGGACCCTCTTTGACGGCACGCCGGTCTGGGTTCCCGGCGCCTTCAACACGGTCCCCGAGCCCAGTGGCGACATCCTGCAGTACCCCGAGGGCGACCGGAGCGCGGCGCCCAGCGGCCGCATGCCCAAGGACGGCTATTACTTTGACTCTATCGTGCGGCAGCAGCCCATCGACGACGAGCGGCTCAACGTGGAGGACAACCTGGCCGAGTTCACTCCCGTGAGCGACCAGGACCTGGCCTATTACGAGCGCGAGGCCAAGCGCCTGCATGAAGGGACGGACAAGGCGATCATCGCCAACTTTGGCGGGACGGGGTTCGGGGACATCGCCCTGGTGCCCGCCCCCTTCATGAAGGACCCCAAGGGCATCCGCGACGTGGCCGAGTGGTACATGTCCACGGTGATCCGGCGGCCCTACGTGCAGGAGGTCTTTGCGCGGCAGGCCGAGATCGCCGAGGCGAACCTGGCGCGCATCTACCAGGCGGTGGGGAACCGGGTGAGCGTCATCTTTATGTCCGGCACGGATTTCGGCACGCAGCGGGCGACCTTTATCTCCAAGGACGCCTATCGCGAGCTCTACAAGCCGCACCATAAGCGGCTGAACGACTGGGTGCACGCGCATACCTCCTGGAAGACCTTCATTCACAGCTGCGGCGCGGTGGAGCCGCTGATCCCCGAGTTCATCGAGGCGGGGTTCGACGTGCTGAACCCGGTGCAGACCGGGGCGGCGGGCATGGACCCGGCGCTGCTCAAGGCCAAGTATGGCGACCGCGTCGTCTTTTGGGGAGGCGGCGTGGATACGCAAAAGACGCTCTCCTTTGGCTCGCCGGAGGAGATCAAGGCCGAGATCAGGGAGCGGGCGCGGGTGCTGGGGCCGGGCGGCGGGTTCGTCTTCAACCCGATCCACAACGTGCAGGCCACCACGCCGCAGGCGAACCTGGTGGCGATGGCGGAGGCCCTGCAAGAGCTGTGCCGGGCCTAACCAGCGTCGACTCATGCGGGCTGCCCGGTTTGGCCGGGAACAAGGAGAGTCACCATGCCCCAAGAGACGATCCTGATCGCCGATGACGAGCGGTTCGTGCGCGAGGTCTGCGTGCGCGCCACGCAGGAGGACGGCTACCGCATCGAGGCGGTGGGCAGCGGCGAGGAGGCGGTGCGCGCGGCGCAGGAGCGGGACTTTGACCTCTTTTTGACCGACCTGCGGATGCCGGGGATGAGCGGGCTGGACGCCTTCCGGGCCATCCGGCAGATTCGCCCCGAGATCACCGGCGTGGCCATGACCGGATATGCCACCATGGAAGCGGCCATCGAGGCGCTGCAACTGGGCTTTCACGATTTCCTCCTTAAACCGTTCTCTCCCCAAGACGTGCGCCTGGCGGTGGCGCGGGCGCTGGAACAGCGGCGGCTGCGCCAGGAGAACGCCAGGCTCAAGGCGCTGATCCCCGTCTACACCATGACCCGCGCCCTGATGAGCATCACCGACTGCGGCGAGTTGCTGGATCAGGTGATCCGGCTGGCCACCCAAGAGATGGGCGCGGATATGGCGGCGATCCTGCTGCTGGATGAGCAGGGCGCGCGCTTGACGCTGGCGGCGGCCAGCGGGCTGGGCGACGTCGCCCAGGCGGCTCAGGCGGTGGCGGGGGCCGAGGGGAGCTTGCGCGAGGCCATGCGGGACGCGCAGCCGCGCATCTGGACCCGCGAGCAGGGCTTCCACCTCCCGTTTGGCGAGCACCTGGGCGCGCTCACTTCGGTGCCGCTGGTGGCCCAAGGCCAGCCTCTGGGCTTGATGGTGGTGGGCCGGCGCCCGGGGGCGGGGCCAAACGGCGGCTCCTTCACCTATAGCGACGTCGAGCTGCTCTCGGTGCTGGGGGGGCAGGCGGCGGTGGCGATCAAGAACGCGCAGCTTTTCGCCGAGGTCCAGCTTGCCTACCGCAAGGTCGAAGAGTCCGACCACCTCAAGTCCGAGTTCATCGCCATCGCCAGCCACGAGCTGCGCACGCCCCTGGTCAGCATCCTGGGCTACGTCGAGCTGCTCACCTATGACGCGCAGGGGGAGGCCAGGGAGCAACTGGAGACCGTGTTGCAGCAGGCCCTGCGCCTGCGCGATGTGGTCAACGACATGCTGAGCCTGACCGACCTGCGCTCAGGGTCCAGCGTGCTCACCTGGGATCAGGTCTCGGTGGGCGACATCGTGCGGCGGGCGAGCCGCGACCTGGCTGCCGAGGTGGAGGCCAAGTCGCTGCGCCTGGTCACCGACATCCCGGAGGATTGCCAGATCATCCGCGCTGACCACGAGCGGCTGCAGCTCGCCCTGGCCAAGCTCATCTCTAACGCCGTCAAGTTCAGCCCGCTCCAGGGCCGGGTGCTGGTCCGCGTGGCGCGGGGGGAGCAAGCGGTGCGGTTCACGGTGTCCGATCAGGGGCCGGGCATCCCCAAAGAGGCGCAGGAAAAGCTCTTTCGCCCCTTCTACCAGGTGGAGGAATCGCTGCGGCGCAGCCACAGCGGGATGGGGCTGGGATTGTCCATCGCCAAGGGCTTGGTGCAACTGCACGGCGGCGACATCCACGTGGAGAGCGAGCCCGGCGAGGGCACCACGTTCGTCTTTTCTATCCCTCAGCCCGACCGACCGGCGAATGGGGCGTAAGGCCCGTCGCTCCTCCAATCAGTACATTTGTTCTAATTCCCTCTTGACAACCGCGCTCATCTGCGTATAATAGTGTATAGAACGTTAGTTCTATTCGCTGAGGCACGGTCCTCTGGGCCGTGCTGGGAGGAAACGAGATGAGCAAAGCTGTACCAGCCGAGTTCGCCGCCTTGGACCAGCAGCTCCAGAGCCTGGCGGGGACCTTGCGCCTTCGCTGGGTGGGCTGGGTGCTGGACCAGCTCGAGCGGCGCGAGATGCTGGCCACCGACGCGCCCCGCCCCGAGGCCTGGGGCCAGTTGGAAGTGATCGACGCCCAGGAATTCACGCAGTGGCTGGGCAAGCACCTGAACGTGGGCGGCTGGCGCGCCCTGCTGGACGAGATACGCCAGCACAACGCCGCCCACCCGGAACAGCCCTGGGACCACGCCTGGCCGCGGGACATGCTGGACGCGCTGGAGACGGTGTTGCAGGCCAAGCCGTCGGCGGCGCTCGCCGCGCAGCCAGAGCCCGCGCCAGACCGCCAGGCCAGCTCGCGCGCCGTGACCCCTGCGCCGGGCGCGACCATCCGGCCCGTCCAGAGCGACATCGTCTCGGGGGTGGAGGAGCAGGGCCAGGCCATCGACAGCCTGAAAGTGATCCTGGCCGCCGACCCGGAGGAGGGGCGCAGCCTGCGCACGCCGTGGCTGGCCTGGCTGCTGGCCCCCCATGCGGCGGCGGCGGTGGTGCGCGCCCAGGCCACCAGCGCCAAGGCCTTCGCCGAGCTCAAGCGGGCCCGCAGCGAGGCCATGCTCCACGCGCTGCATACCTTTGAGAACGACGTGCGTTCCAGCAACGTGCTGGCCCAGATCAAGGACCTGCGCAAGCGGCTGGGGCCGCACCTCGTGTCCTATTGCCGCGAGCACGGCATGTCGGTCCCGCGGCAGGACACGGAGGAGGAGGCCAACCTGCTCTTCCTGCTGAACGCCCAGCTCATCGCGCTGGAGGATGCCCAGGAAGAGATCGCCAAGCGCGGCGCCGACCTGGCCCGCGACAAGATTCGCATGGCTGACGAGAACGCGCGGATCACGCTGGAGGCCAAGGCGCTGCCCGCCCGGCTGGAGGCCAAGACCGCGGCCAACCCCCTGCGGGAAAAGTTGGTCTGCGAAGAGATGCGCCACCGCAGCGCCAGTTGGGTGGCCCAGGTCACCGGCGCCATGGGCGGCGCCATCAGCGGCTTGCTCACCGCCCTGGCCGAGGTGGCCGTGGCCACGCTGGCCGAGACCGCCGTGGTGAGCGCCCCGCCGCTCATCGTCTTTGCCCTCACGCTGGTGGCCGAGACGCTGGGCGCGACGGAGGCCCTGACCCCGGCGCTGCTGGTGCGCTACGCGGGCACCGCGCTCTGGAACGGGGCGCTCATGCTGGCCTTGACCCTGTCCGGGTATGCCCTGTGGCGGTACGCGCAAAAGCGGGCGCGGCTGCTGGAGACGCCGGACCGCCCCGAGCGCGCCAGGCCGCCGCAGGGCCGGCCGCTGCACTATAGGACGGAGGGCTAGGCGGCATGGAAGGCGATAGCGTTCTGCGCCAGCCGGCGCCCGACCTGCGCGCGCCCGTGGCGGAGCTATGGGCACAGGTGGCCGCGCTGCCCGCCGAGCTCAAGGCGGTGCTGTTGGGGATCGTGACGATGGTGGTGGTCGTGGGGGCGCTGCTGGTGGGGAAGAGCTGGACCGCCCCGCCGGCCAGCGCGACCCGCGCCAGCCGGTCCGCCGCGCAGGCCGACGCCCCGGCCGTTGGCGAGGCCGCGCCGCTGGCCAAGGGCCAGACGAGCGCCCTGCGGCAGCCCGTGAGCCTGTCGACGCCCGGCGAGGCGCTGGGCCGCGCCAGTCTGGCCCTGACCAACGGCCTGCCGCTGGACGAGGCCGACAACCTGCGGTGGGCGCTGGTCCGCCGCCACGCCCTCGCCGGCGAGGTCTATGACGGCCAGCGCGGCGTGGACTGGGAGGCGCTGCGGCAGGTGGTGGCCGAGGGCGATATCCTGGTTCCCGCCGGGTTCACCTGGAGTTTCAACGAGACCTTTCAGCAGGGGCCGGGGTACAAGCAGGCCAGCGGCATCCTGGCCGGGGGGCACTGCGCGCTGGCGACGGTCTTTAACGCCGCGGCGCGGGCCGCTGGGCTGCCCACCGCCTACCGGCAGCACCGCACCCCGTTCCCCGGCTACCCGCTGGACCAGTCGGTGAACATCTATTGGGGGCGAGACGACCTTCGCGTGGAGAACACGACGGGCGCGGACCTGGAGCTGCGCTGGCAGCTCGACGCGGGCGCGGTGACGGTCCACGTCCTCCCGCTGCCCGATGGCGCGCGAACGCCCCTGCCGAGCCTGGAGGGGGCGACCATCGCGCTGACCTATGGCCGGCCTCGCAGCGGCAAGTGGGGCTCGCTGGGGCTGACCGACATCGTGGACCACGGCATCCACGCGGCGAGCCAGTTCGCGGCGCGGGTGGACGGGTGGAACGGCGACCGGCCGACGGTGGTGGCGGTGAACCCCAACGTGGTGATGGCCGGGGCCAGCCCGCTGGACCGGGCCTATGTGCAGCACCTGATCGCCGAGGCGGAGCGGCGGGGCGCCTACGTCATGCTGGACGTGCAGACCGGCGGCAAAGACCCGCTGGCGCTCTTTCGCGGGCTGATGGACCAGTACCTGCGGCCCAACGTCTGGTTCGACTGGGACCTGGAGCACACCGACGGCGGGCGCGTGAGCGCGGCGCAGCTCAACCAGGTGGCCGCCGAGTATTTTCGGCGGCGCGCGGAGGCGGGCTATACGCAACCTGGGCTGTTCGCCTTCTATATCTTTGACCTGAGCGCCGTGCCCGACGCGGGGGCGCTCCAGTACGCCTACGACGGCGGGCAGGTGGTGCCCATCTTTGACGGCTATGGCGCGCGCAACGCCAAGCTGGCCAAGACCGCCGAGTTCCAGCGGCTGTTCGAGGGGGCCGCAGTGGGCATCATGGAGTTCGAGACGCGCTGGGGGACCAAATACGACGGGCTCACCGCGCAAGAGTATCTGGCGGCCTTTCCCGACGTCTTGATCTATGCAAGCCAGTGAGCCAAGGCTGGCCCGACGCGCCCGATGATCGCGGGCGTACCCCTCTGCGGGCCCGACCTGGTTCCTTCCTTCCCATGCGAGGCAAGGTGCGCCCTCGACCAGCGCCCTTGCCTCCTCCTTTTTCCCGCGTGCCGGATGGCGAAAAGCGGCTATAATGCCCGTCACCACATTCGGGGAGGCGCTTCATGTTCGACTATCGTATCGTCAAGGTGCTGGAGGTGGGCCAGAACGGAGGCGAGTGGCTGAAATTCGCCGACGTGGACGGCGACGGCCAGAAAGAGATCGTCTGGCGGCAGAGCGGCGGGATGTTCGACTCGGATGCGTACAAGACCTCCGGCCACGGCTACATCACTGACGAAAACCAATACTTGCTGCAGCTCACCTGCATGAAGCAGGACGGGCGAATCCTTTGGCAGCGGGGGAAGCCCTGGACCCAGGAGAGGCCCTATAACACCCACGGCGGCAACCAGATGACGGCGATCCGCGACATCAACGGCGACGGCAGGCTCGAGCTGGTTTACATATTCCGCGGGGAGCTGCACATGCTGGACGCGGCCACCGGCGCGCACCTGCGGAGCATCCCGCTCATCACCGACGCCATCAGCATCATCGGCTTCCAGGGGCTGGGCGCGGCGGGGTGCAACATCATCCTCAAATCCATCGGCACGAGCCCTTACGGCTATGGCCGCCCGCTGCTCGCCTACGACGCGGACCTCAACCTGCTCTGGCAAGACACCACCGGCGGGAATGGCCACGCCCTGGTCTTTCGCGACGTGGACGGCGACGGCAAGGACGAGATCCTGGAAGGCTATCGGCTGATCGACGACGATGGCCGGGTGCTGTGGTCCCACGAGTGGCCTTCCCATGCTGACCACATCGCCGTGCAGGATCTCGACGGGGATGGCGTGGAAGAGGTGGTCTATTGCACCGACAATGAGGATTTCATCATCGTCAACGGGCGCGGCGAGATGCTGCTGCACCGCACCGACTTTCCTCATCCGCAGACGACCAGCATCGGGCGCTTTGTGGCAGGGGAGCCAGGGTACCAGATTTTCATGAACAACCGGGCGACCCATGGCGGCGCCGTGATGATGGATTGCCACGGCCGGACGCTGTGGGATTTCCCGTGCAACGGCTATTCGGAGACGCTGCCCAACCCGGAGCCAGGCGGGCTGGATCTGATCCTGCACAAGCCGGGGCCGGGACGACTGCCAGCGGCCATCGAGACGGCGCTGGTGCAGCGCGCGGCGGAGTTGGGCTACGAGGGCTTGCCAATCCAAGGCAATGCGGGGTTCGAGCCGTTCATCCTGGACGGGGAGGGGCGCGTGCTTTATACCTTCCCGTTCCTGGAGGCGAGCCTGGACGTGACCCGGTGGGGGATCGACCCGCGGCTCAAGATGGACCACGGCGCGGGCTTTGGCCTCACCATCGACGACGTGGACGGGGATGGCGTGGACGAGTTCGTCTTTGCGAACCGCTGGAAGGCGTGGTTCCTGAAGCGGTAGGCGCCATCTGCGGCCTCTTGCCATAGCGAAGCAAACGAAAGCGCCGGGTCTGCCCGCTCGCAGCGGCAGGCCCGGCGCTCTTGGTCGGCGGGCGGCATCCTGGCGCGGCTCCTACCCGAACGACTGGTGCTCGGTGCGGGCGATGATCTCCTCTTGCAGCGCGGGGCCCAGGTCGCAGAAATAGTCGCTGTAGCCCGCCACGCGGACGATCAGGTCGCGGTAGGCGGCGGGGTTGGCCTGGGCGGCGCGGAGGGTGGCCGCGTCCACCACGTTGAACTGGATGTGGTGGCCCTTCATCCCAAAGTAGGCGCGGATGAGGTGCACGAGCTGGTCCAGGCCGTTGTCGTCGCCCAGCAGGCGCGGCGTGAACTTTTGGTTGAGCAGCGTGCCGCCGGTGCGCAGGTGGTCCATCTTGGCGGCGGACTTGATCACGGCGGTGGGGCCGTGGCGATCGGCGCCCTGCACCGGCGAGATCCCCTCCGAGACGGGGGTCCAGGCGCGACGGCCGTCGGGGGTGGCGCCCAGCACCGAGCCGAAATAGACGTGGCAGGTGGTGGGCAGGAGGTCGATGTGGTAATGGCCGCCCTTGGTGTTGGGTCGCCCGTCGATGGCAGAGTAATAGGCCTCAAAGACGCGGCGCATGATCTCGTCGGCGGCGTCATCGTCGTTGCCGTATTTCGGCGCGCGGTTGAGCAGCAACTGGCGCTGGCGCTCCCAGCCGGCGAAATCGTCGCGCAGCGCGGCCAGCAGCTCGGGCATGGCAAGCGCGCGCTGCTCATAGACCTGCGACTTGAGCGCGGCCAGGGCGTCGGTGATGGTCCCCAGCCCCACGCCCTGGATGTACGAAGTGTTGTAGCGCGCCCCGCCGGCGTGATAGTCCACGCCGCGCGCGATGCAGTCCGAGATGAGGACCGAGAGAAAGGGCGCCGGCATGCGGCTCGCGTAGAGCTGCTCGATGACGTCGTTGCCGCGCAGCTTGATCTGCAGGAAATGGTCGAGCTGGCGGGTATAGGCGGCAAAGAGTTCGTCAAAGCTCGCCCACGCCGCCGGATCGCCGGTCTCCAGGCCGATGCGCTGGCCCGTGCGGGGATCCACGCCGTTATGCAGGGTGATCTCGAGCACCTTGGGCAGGTTGAAGTAGCCGGTGAGGTTATAGTTCTCCTTGCCAAAGGCGCCCACCTCCACGCAGCCGGAGGTGCCGCCGTCGCGGGCGTCGGCGAGCGACTTGCCGTGGCGCAACAGCTCGGCGATGGTGGCCTCGGTGTTGAAGACCGACGGCTGGCCAAAGCCGGTGCGGATGATCTCCCCGGCGCGCCGGATAAAGGCGTCGGGGTTGGCCGCGCTGACCTGGATGGAGGAGGAGGGCTGCAGGAGGCGCATCTCCTGGATGACGTCCAGCAGCAGGAAAGAGACCTCGTTGACGCCATCGGCGCCGTCGGTGCGCAGGCCGCCCACGTTGATCTGGGCGAAATCGGTGTAGGTGCCGCTCTCGGCGGCGGTGACGCCGACCTTGGGCGGGGCGGGCTGGTTGTTGAACTTGATCCAGAAGCATTGCAGCAGCTCTTCCGCCGACTCGCGGGTGAGCGTGCCGTCGGCCAGGCCGCGCTGGTAAAAGGGCGCCAGGTGCTGGTCCAGCCGCCCGGGATTGAAGGCGTCCCAGGGGTTCATCTCGATGGTGACGCCCAGGTGGACGAACCAATAGGCTTGCAGCGCCTCCCAAAAGTCGCGCGGGGCGCGGGCGGGGACGCGGCGGCAGACCTCGGCGATGCGGCGCAGTTCGGCGGCGCGGCGCGGGTCGGGCTCCGCGGCGGCGATCTGGTCGGCCAGCTCGGCGTGGCGCTCGGCGAAGCGGATGACCGCCTGGGCGGCGATGCGCATGGCCTGGAGCTCGTCGCGCTGGGCCTGGATGGCCTGGCCCGGCTGCCCGTCTCGCCTGGCCAGCTCGGCCTCCATATCGGCGATGAGGTCCAGCAGGCCGCGGCGGTAGATCTTGTCGTCCAGGGTGGTGTGGCCGGGGGAGCGCTGCTCCATGAACTCGGTAAAGATGCCGGCCTCGTAGGCGGCGAGCCACTCCGGCGCCATCTCGGCAAAGATCGCCTCGCGCATGGTGCGCCCGCGCCAGTGGGGGATGATCCGCCCCGCGTAGGCCTGGCGGGCCGCGGGGGAGACGCGGAAGGGGATCTTGGGCCGGCCGTCGAGGATGTCGAGGTCTTGCAGGGTGTGGCAGCAGAGCTCGGGATAGGTGGGCGTGGCCTTGGGCGCGGGGCCCTTTTCCCCGACGATCAGCTCGCCGGGCAGGATGCAGACCGCTTTGCGCTCCATCAGGTAGGCCAGGGCGCGGGCGCGACGCACAGGTGCCGGCATCTCGCCCGCCTGCTGGTCGAACTCGGTCATCAGCTCGGCGCGCTCGGAGGACAGGGCCGGCACGGCCTCGAGGCTCTGTTGGCGCAGTCGCACGACGCGATCGGTCATGGTCATGGGTCGTTCTCCCCAGGGGGATAGTGGTGTCTTCTGGGGAGATTATACGCGGGAAGGGGTGCAGTGGCAAGAGGCCAGTGGCAGGTTGCAGGAAGGACGTCCAACGTCGAAGGTCGAAGGACCATGACCTGACGGGTTCTGGACGGTCCCGCCGCGGCGAAAAGAGACCTCTGAGGTCTTCCGAGACCTCAGAGGTCTGGCTTACACCTATCCCCGCTCCACCAGCGCCGGCCCTTGCCAGGACTGCGGCGTATAGTCGTGCAGCTCGATGCGGTTGCCGTCGGGGTCGGTGACCCAGGACTGATACGACTGGTCCTTGCCGAGTTTGATCTCGCTGCATTCGATGCCCTTGGCGCGCAGCTCCGCCACGGTGGCCTGGATGTCGTCCACCTCCAGGCAAAAGTGGCGGTAGGCCTGGCCCTTGACCGGCGGGTCCACCGGGCCGACGAACATCTCGATAAAGTTGCGCCCGCCGATGTGCAGGTAGCAGCCGTGGCGCTCGCCGGTGTCGCGGACAAAGTCGAAAGCGTGGGTGAAGCCGAGCCCTTCCTGGTAGAACTTGATGGACCGGTCCAGGTCCGAGACGGTGAAGCAGATGTGGGCGATTCCGGTGATCATGGGTGGTTTGGCCTCCTCAGTGTGTGGGCGTGTCATAAATCGCTCATCGCAAATCGCTTATCGTAGGAGAGATACGCGATAGGCGATACGCGATGGGCGATACGCCATACGCGCTACTCCAGCAGCGGCATGAGCGACGCGGCGATCAGTTCGAGCGCGAGCACGATATAGAACCAGCGATAGATGCCCTTGGTGGGCAGCATGGCCAGCACCGCCACCAGCGGCGCCGTCATCAGCACGGCCATGCCCACCAGGACGACCCTGGCCGCGCAGCGCAGGTTGTGGATGATCCAGCCGTAGCCCTGGGACTCGGCGCCGCGCGTCATCTCCCAGTACTCGGCGACGGGGAGATGCCAGTTGGCGACGACCGTCTCGAAGGGGGTGCACTGCCCCCAGCCGGCGAAATAGGCCAACCCGGCGCCGATGACGATGGTCATGCCGATGATGGTGAGAACCTCCATCGCCCGGACGAATTTGACGCTGGAGGGGTCCAGCGGGATGTCGTGTTCGTGGTGGCCCATGCTTGCCTCACAATCCCTTGGGGATGACGCCGAGGCCGCCCAAGCCCTTGACGATGTTGAGCACCCCGGAGACGAGCAGGATGCCCATCACCATGTGGCGCACCATCTTGGGCTTGGCGCGCAGCGCGAGCTTGGCGCCGATGCGCGCGCCGAGGCTGATGCCCACCACGGCGGGGACGACGATCATCGGCAGGATCGCGCCGTTGGCGAGATAGACCCAGGCCGCGGCGGGCGTGTTCACCGCGATGATGAGCATGCTGGTGGACGTGGCCACTTTGATCGGCGCGCCCATGATCAGGTTGAGGATCGGCACGTTGGCCCAGCCGGAGCCCATCCCGAACATGCCGGCGATGAAACCGGTGAGGGCAAAGGCGGGCACCCCCCAGCGCAAGTGCGTGCACTTGTAGTGGACCAACTTGCCCTGGGTCGGCTCGTACCAGCAGCCCTCCAACCCCAGGCCCGCCGCGAAAGGGCCCTGCACCTGGACGTCGGGGTACTCGACCCGCTTGGAGAGGGCCATCACCACCAGGACAAAGAGTAGGATCACGCCCAAGGCGATGGTGACATAATATTGCCCGTCGGCGAACTGCTTGGTGATCCAGAGGCCCGCGGCGCCGCCCAGCACCGAGGTGACCATCGAGACCGTGACGGTGGGGGCAGTGATCTTGAGGCTGGCCAGGCCGCTGCGGATGAGCTGCGGGGAGGAGGCCAGGGCGCTGGAGAGGGCCACCATCAGCCCGGCGCCCCGGACAAAGTCCACGCTGAAGGGGAAAAAGGCGGTGGTCAGCGGCACAAAGAGCACCCCGCCGCCCACGCCGGACATGGGCGAGATGAGGCCGATGAGAAAGGTGAAGGCCAGCATGATCAGCGGCCAGGCCCACCAGGCGAGCGATTCTAGCATCGTCAACACGTCTCCCTTGAGGTTCTAGGCGCATTGTACACGAACCGCGCCCGTTGGCAAACGGGGGCAGGGCGATTGCATTAAAAGTGAGGTAGAATAGCGGCTATCCTGTACAGGGGGGTAGCCGAGGTGGACAAGCCG
>ENA-UOUL01002850-UOUL01002850.1-bioreactor-metagenome-genome-assembly--contig:-NODE-2850-length-19112-cov-39.898818_pt1 | contig 19112 bp, 26 predicted proteins | sample MGYA00249838_ERZ747220 | MGnify/ENA primary metagenome ERZ747220 (study PRJEB28778, sample SAMN05720191) | bioreactor metagenome | isolation source: Anaerobic biogas reactor | place: USA:Washington...
GCATGAGTATATGGGTGAGGAGACAAAACCGAGGGGCATTAGTTAACGCGAACTATTTCTTTATAGATGCAGGGAACAGGGTATATGGCGATACTGGCAATTCAGACCCAAACGATTATGGGTTTTTCCTTGGCGAGTACGACTCCGAAGAAGAAGCCCTTGCGGTGCTGGATATGATACAGAAAGCAATACAAAAGATTGCCAAACACCCAGACCATGCCCCAGTTTTCCAGATGCCCGAAGCTGGGTTTTTAGGGGGTGCCGCTGATGATAGACCCTAAAAAGATTCTAGCCTTATTCGATGAACCTACTAAAAACCAAGGCTTGATATTGCATTATGCCTACCAAGCTATGCCCGAACTGGCTCATCGGGTGATTGAATTGGAAGAGCAGGTTGACCCGTATTGGATGAAGCGGGTGAAGGTGCTGGAACGGGCGTTAGAAATAGCATGTAAATATACTGAATGTCCTTATGCGGACAGTATGGGAAGCGCGTTGCCTTGTGATAACAATGATTTAAATTGTCCGCAATGCTTCATCGCCCAAGCCAAGGAGGTGCGCCCATGAACGCACTTAATGAGTGTTATTCCGCATTTGCGGTCGCCGTTGCCCACGGATGCACGATGGAATCTGCATTTGACAAACTAGACCCAAAGGTTGAGCAGTTTGGCAATAGAGACACCAGCAAGAAAATCCCCGATGAGGATATACCTTGGTTGGTTGAGCAGAGGACGAAGGGAGTGCCATACCAAGACCTGGGAGAAGTTTATGGCGTATCCGGGGGAGCGGTACACCACTTTCTAAAACGCAGGGGTGCGTTAGTTTACGTTCAGGGAGAAAAGAAGCATGAGAGTATCAGGAACAAACAGATGACCAAGACTGACACCCAAGATTCCCCATAGAAGGGAGATAGCGCATGAACGGCTATGTTACAGACCCAGAGAGAATCAAAAGACTACTAAAATACTATCCGACCTTGCGTGCTTTGATGAAAAACTTGCAAGTAGAACAGCGCACAGTCTATGCGTTGGGTGTGGACAAGTTTGGGGGGTGCGAGGAAGATTGGCTTATGGCGGCGGCAGCAGGAAATCGCAAGCTATCCACCATGCCATTTGCTCCTTCTCCCCCACCCCCTGGTGATAGGATGACACAAATCGTCGATAGTTACAAGCGGATTCGGGACAAGCAATACATACAAACACTCGCAGAAATCAGCCGTGAAATCATCATCATAGCAGACGTGGTAGAGCAGATAGAGCAGACATTATCTAGTCTTGCCCGTCGCGAGTACAAGGTTGTCACATTGAAGTATTTCGAGGGATGTACTTGGGAAGAAGTAGCGGCAGACAGGGAATTAAACATCTCATCATCACAGGCGAAAACCCTGCATGGAAGTGCACTCGACAAGTGCAAAAAGCAACTGCGGATTAAAGCCGAGAGTTATGAGTTTTGTATGAGAAGGGTAGCGGATAAATGATTAAATTGAAATATATTCCAAGGCATGGATTATTAAGTTTCATAGAGCAAGGGAGGGTTGAAATATGCGAGAATCAATAGTCCCTGAAATGTGCGAAGGTTGTGCAAGACCAAGAGGGCAGATATGCACCATCATCGTTGAACCAGAATACTTTCACGGGAAATACGGCTACTGCTTCGCCCGTGTCAGCCCACAACAGGCACATGAGATTGAACAGCAGATTAAGGAGATGGAGTTAACAAGAAGGCAACCGAGAGAGGAGGAATCATAATGTTAAATAATGTGACTTTAGTCGGAAGGTTAGTGAGAGGTGCGGAACTCAGATATGCCAAAAGTGGTACTGCCGTATGCAAGTTCACTCTTGCAGTCAACCGCAGATTCAATCGAGAAGAAACTGACTTCATCGACTGCGTTTGCTGGAAGGGACTGGCTGAGAACGTGGCCAACTACACAGGCAAGGGGTCGCTCGTAGCAGTGCAAGGTTCAATCCAAACAGGCTCCTATGAGACAAAGGACGGTCAAAGGCGCAAGACATTTGAAGTCAACTGCGATCAAGTGGTGTTCCTCGACCGCAAGAAAGATGGTCAGAGCAAACCCAAAGACCAGTGGGATGATTTAGGGACGGAGATAGAGTTGACGGATAGTACGGAAGGTTCGGATGATGTTCCTTTCTAGGGACGCAGTGTGTTAATTATGCGAAGGAGTGATTATAGTGGAACGACCGCCGATTGAATCTATTATAGAGGGATTAGAGTTGATCGAAGCCGTTATTCCTAGCTACAAGCATGCTAGGCGCAAAGGCTTAACTGACGATGAGGCTGAAACCGTGGTTAATTGGGCTTTAGAGCAAGCCATTATCCTTTTAGAGCAACTAATAGGGGCTATGTATTCCAAGGAAAACACGACAGAAGGGGGAGGAGCAAGTGGTAACCATAGCCGAGCTATTAGAAGCTAGGGGCGAGATAGCCCAGCTGGAGACACTCAAAAAGCGGTCTATCACTGAGGATGAGCTGATGCCGATCCTCCACAACCGGCGGGTGGCAGTCCAGGACATCGAGCAGGAGCTGCGGGAGGACTACCAGGAGAAGTTCCCCAAGTGGCTAAATGCCGATGATCTGGAATCTCTCTGCCTGTTCATTGTGACCGCGAATCTATTTGACCACTATAGCCGGGAATGGATGGAGTACAACAAGCCCCGGAAGGCTATCCAATACCTCAGGACAGCCAAAACCTTCCTGGAAAAAGCTATAGGGGAGTTTACTCAGGGGCTGACATTAGATGAAAAAATAAGGCTGGTCCGAGAGGCCACCAGGAGAATTGAAAACATATGAGGTAAATATATTATAATTTTGCAGTGTACAGGTGTGGTATTGGGTGCTATGCAATTTAGACTTAATGATTTACATAAAAAGAAACCGGCAGGCGAGAGACGTAGGGCAGCTAAGACAATAGCCAAAGAGAAACTATATCGGTATATTAGCTATAGGATAAGATGTATATATCCCGGCTTTAATATTGGTGAATCAACTGGGCATCAAGGGGACCTCAGTAATCGTTGGAACCATCCATACCGACATTGGAAGTTTGTGCCTAAAAACCGGGAGTATGATGAAAGTAAAACTAAGCCTAAATAAATAGCCCCATCGCTCCTACATCAGTATCCCAAACATAAACTTGGGACTTCGAAGCCGACAGGGCCACCTTAAATAATATTCTACACCTTTATTATAATCATGAAACATGTAGTTTTAGCAAGGGGTATATAAAATTTTCTAATTAATGATTTCTCTTCGAAATGCATATTTTCAGCCCTCGGAAAGCCCAAAAACACATGGATGACTCCATTACAGGGTATGCTTGAAATTTCCTTAAAAAAGGGCAATATCAATTCTTCTGCAATCTCTTGTCCATTTTTCCTGGCAGGATGGCCAGATTGGAAGTAAATTTATTTTTAGCGAAGTAGTTTGCAGTCTAAGGAAACCACGACAGAAACCACAAAAAGCCCCGGCACTAACACCGGGGCTTTGCCATCTCTATTTGATTACTTCCACGCGCTTAAATAAATCATGCAGGAAGTTTGCGCCCCTGCTGAACAAAATGCCAGTTGCGATCTGTCCGATGATAGGATAGGCAAAAGTCAAACCAAGTAACTCGCACATATCAATTCCACCACCGATAGCAATTAAGAGACCTACTACAAGCGCGCCTACGCGGTCTATTTGGAGCTTCCCTTGCTGCCATACTAGCTTGCCCGTTTCCCATACCGCCTCGGCTAAAATAGCAGCTACTATTAGTCCACCTATGCTCATTTACTATCTACCTCCCTTAACTATCTTCAATAAATTCAATGCAATCGCCAACACGAACCATTTTGTAGCAGGCTCGGTTGGGTTGTGCCGTTCAGTTATCAAGCCTACCACTAGGGCATCATCAATGATCTTCCTCATCCACTCAGGCACTTCTTCCACCTTCCTTTCAAAGAGCCAATATGCTGGAGAGCGATTCGCTGTATCCTGCGCTAAGACCGATATATCGCACAGACACTCGTTGCCCCTGACAGCGACCTTACCCTTGCGCCCCTTCTTGTTGAATTTGCCGCTATACAATCCAGGGTCTAGGACAATCACTCGACCGTCGTTGTTCAAGCCTGCCACGATAATGTAGTGCCCACCATCGGAGAAAACACCTGTATATCCTGGCCTATTTCCCCCGACATTAGCGATTGCCATACCGCCCTTTTGCAGATGCGAGAGTAATAGGTTTTCATCGTTGGTTGTCCTACAAGTCAACGGGTAATCTATGCACAATGCCTTTGCCAAAAGGTTCATGTCTGTGCCGCCAACCACTCTGGCCCGTTTCTTCTGTGCATAGGCTGCCATTGCCACAGGGTCTACGATCTTGTCGGTCAAATTCGATACAATCATCGAAGCACAAACTGCACCGCAACCACCTGACTTAACAGTTGCATTGGGTAATGTCGGGCTTGGATATGGTACGTTGGCATAGTTGTTTTGATTAAAATACTTGTAAGTCATCATCCCACCTTCCTTCTTAAACGTGATATTCGGATTCAGAAGTTGACTCTGAGGCATCACCATCAGATGTTGTGGTTGTGTTTCCGTAGCTTCCTAAACCAAACATCGAACTAACTCCGCTTACAATGGATGGTATCAGTCCGACCACATGGAATTGCTTAACCAAGAGCGAACTGCCACCCGCGATCAATGCGCCCGTGAGCACCCAACCTTCCCACTGATACTGCCAAGTGAAATTAAGGTATCGGAATAAATCAAAATCGCCCTGCCAACACACGACAGAAGCGATACCACAGAGGACTAAATATGTTATGACTGATTCAACCTTCGCTGGAAAAGGCAAGACCGCCTTAATGATTCGGGTCATTTGGTCTACCATCACGACAAGCAGGGCAGTTGCTATAAACGCTATGGCTATACCGCTTAATGTTCCATACATTGCATCACCTACTTAACCACAAGGGCGATGATTGCCACGAGAACGCCCGCAAGCCCGATTATGTAACCAAACTTGTCCCATTCAATTCTGCGTGTCTCGTCCTCGCCTGTTTCCTTGCCTTCGCTTCGGTCAAGTCGTTGTTCGCACTTATCTAATCGTTTGCGAAGGCTGTTGTAATCTCTGATTAACATTTTCGTCTCACGCATTTCCACGCGCAAATCTGCTATATCTTGCTTCATCCCTAAAAACATTTCGGCAATTTCCTTGCCAGTATAAGACCACTCTTGATTCTGATTTTTGTTTTCCAATACAATCATCACCCCCTGGTTAAAAAACTATGTTAGAATAGTCCTTGCAGGCAACGGTGCTAACCCCACCGGCCCGTCATCCCCTGGTGGCGGGTGCCTGCTCGCCTTTTGCGCCACTTAATACACAAAGCACCCCATAAAAATAGCCGCCCCCTATTCGAGCGGCTCCGGTGTTAATCCTGCCAATTCAGCCTCCATCTCAACCCTCTTTTGCTCCAATAAGTCCCGCCTGTCCATGTGGCGTGTTTTTTGCGCCACCAACCCCGTTATGTTGCGGTCACTATTGTCGATCTGCCGGGTTAAAATTTCAATCTGCCCATCCAGCTTCTTAATTTCCTGTTCTAAATACTCTCTTTCCATCAATCCAACACCTCCATAAATCTAATTAAAGCGTAGTCCTTCCTTGTAGCCGACAAGCTCCAAGTAAACTCAATTCCATTTGCATTACCGTTGTAATCTTTAACAACAAAATACCCGTCTCCAATTTCATCTACATAAAGAATTGCCTTTCCGTAAGGGGTGAGGTTTACGTACCACCTACTGTCCGGCGTATGCGGCTCAATACACTCCATGAAGATAGGGTCAACATCAATTCGGCACTCACCGTTTACCAGCGTACCCATGCCTTCATCAATGTAGCGTACTTCAGGCGATTCTCTGGCTGATATGGCTAACTTGCCGTAAATAGTGTCCTCTATGCAGTTTTTTGTGCCACCAGTCACATTAATGCCGTACTGCACATCAACGCCAGTCCGCCCTAGTAACCAAATTTTGTTGGCACTATAAATAAATATATTGCCGTCGCCAGTACCTCTAACGTCCCCGGTATAAGTGCCGTCCCTAAAGAACTGTATTCTGCCCCCAACTTCCGTGTCTATCTCCAGCTGCTTTTTACCATTGGCGAAAACTTGCAATAAGTTAGGAGAAATTAATTGTATATAAGTTGTATCTGACTCGCCACCAGTACGGATTATACCACTGTACATCTCCCCTTCGATAATTTTTATACCGTACTTCCGCACCGCGTCTCTAAGCCAACTGCCTATCAGGACTCGCAAGGCATTAGACGAATCATAAACCTTCAAACCATCAGTTTCAGCTCGAAGATAGCCCGGCCACTGCTTCATGTCCTCACTGGTGTAGAACGGTACTCCCGTCTTATGCCAACCCGTGCGAATATTGACATCTCTGTATACCTTATCAATTCGCAGTTCGTCCACTAGTGTGTTTATCGCATTATTACCGTTGCGGTCTGTGCCGATAAAGATATGGCTACCTAATGCAGTAGGCAAGCCGGGATTCTCTATGTAGCAGGCTTCCGTGTCGTTTACTACTAGAGACAAGCGGTCAGACTTGTAGGCTAGTGAGATGCTGTCCCATGCGGTTAGAGTAGACTTGTTTACCCCATAAGCCGTTTTAACATTACTGTTGACTTCAATTGATAAGATTTGTAACTGCGGTGTTTTCGTCCCGTCACTTGTTGCCAAATCCTCTTGCACTTTGAGCCTTGCGTTGGATATATCCATCCCCTGCGTCAGTCCGGGGATAGCTTGCCCGCTTGTGCAGGCCTGCCACGAACTGTAAGTGGAGCCGCCATCTGTGCTTATTGCCGCCTTGACGGTTAGCGTAGTACTTGCAGGCTTATTTTCAGTCCATGTGATTTTACTGCTACCAACACTTCCAACTGCGCTAATGTCATACACCTTGTAGCGATAACCACTTGACTTGTAGGACGCATAGATATCAAAGTTTAAGCTGTGCAATTGCGGCGTTACGCTTGTGTCTGTTGTGCTTAATGTTTCCTTGATTTTAAGCTTTGCGTTTGACAGATTAGTCCCCGCCGATATCCCCGGTATACTGCTCCCGCTAGTCGCCTCTGAGTAACTGCCGTAGGTTGTACCTCCATCTGTGCTGAGAGCCGTTTCTACCTTTACCGCTGTATTCGCAGGCGTAGTTTTTGACCATTCGATTTTAGTGCCGCCTGTTGCAACCGCGCCGGATATATCCACTTCTTTGACGCGTGTGCCGGAAGATTCGTAACCACCATACGGTGCACTCGGCGGGGTAAAATTACTTGTCCACCGGGCTATGCCTTTGGAAATTCTTAATTCGTCAATGTAACCGTTTAAGCAAGTGGTAGTTGGGTTAAGAGCATAAGCACCTATAGCTAAAGGGGCATTATAGTCAGTATGAGTTTTCCCAGAGATTGTAGTATTCACAGTTAATGTCTGTGAAGCACCATCAATAAATATAAGTAAAGTGTTACCATACCTCACTACCGCTATATGATGCCATACTCCCAATAAAGACGTAGGAGTAAAACTATAGCTGAAATTATATGCGTTATTATAATCATAAAAGAGCATAGCACCTGCGTTTGTTATATCTACTGCCCAATAATGATTACCGTCAACTGCCTGACTTATAATACGAGAAGGATTCCCGTTCAGATTAGTTAAGTACATCCAAAAATCAATAGTAAAATCACCACTACCAAAGCACCAGTCATCACTATCAGCAAGACTTAAATAATCTCCTGTACCATCAAAATACCCTGATGCAGTACCAAACTTTTTTACCCCCGTTTTGGTAACTGCGCCAGACCGTGTTACAGTTTTACCACACTCGTCGGTAAAAGTAGTGCCGTTATCGCTACCGTCCATGTGGAGAAGAAGTTTTGTATAAGAATCAATATCTTTTACCAGCTCCAAGTCCCCGTCACCCGTAGCCTCCACATCGGTAAGAGTGCCGGATTCAAAGTCTGCTTGACTTGTTTCGGCATAGCTAAAATCAGTCCCATCCCTCGCAAGCTCAACATTCCCTGCGCTTGTCGCTTGCACATCAGATAACGTACCCGTGTTAAAGTCTGCCTGCGAAGTCTCTACCGCTTGAAATTGCAGTTTAGCGTCCTCGATAAAGAGCTTGCCGTCATCAGCAATTCCACAAAATATGCCTTGATTGCCTACGTTATCAGGCAAGTCAATCAACACGCTGCCATTTGTCGATGCAGACAGGTTTTTGGCACGGAAATTAATTGTGCCTTGACTTGCGGTTAAGCCTGTTGTTGGTACTTTTAATGTTTGTATCGTTGGATATACTTTAACCTGTTTAAGCGTTGCTCCCTGGGTATGTAACGATGTGTCAACATATAGAGGAAACGTCGGGCTAACAACACTGGTATAGAGCAGTGTAGAGTTTTTATAATACTTAACTACACCTGACTCTACCGCAACCTTAAGAATATCGCCTGTTGTGTACGTGCCTCCAGTCCATTTCTGTACTCCGGACTCATAAACTTCGACTGTACCATTGGCGGTAAGGAAAATCGCAAACTCAATATCCGCAAAGTGATTATCAACATTGGCATTCCCTAGCCCTATCATTCGGTGAGTGTTGGTTTCTGCCACAACCGTTGATACATATCCATCGCCGGATATGCTTTGCTGTGATATAGCACCAGCATCCCAAGCAGCAGTGGCAGTGGTCTTGCTTAGAGTATTATCGCCACCGACAGAACACCCAACTACATTTGTCCATGTTGGAGTACCTATTCCAACGGGTTTTAATGCAGAACCGAAGCAACCTGCATCGAAAATAAGGTCTAAGGCTGTAATGGCAGTAATTCCTTTATGACTGTTCAAGCTCCCGTCAAAGTGCCACAGGCCCAAGCAGTCTGCATCTACGCCCATGTTAGCTACTGGTTCAGTCATTCTTTCCCAATCGCTTGCTACAAAAGAGCCACTAGAGCGGGCTGTAGTGCATATCAAAGTATTCTGACCATCACTTCCACCAATCCACAAATCTCCGACGTCATAAGGTGGTACAGGCTGAGAAGTAAACTTTCTTCCCCCGCTAATAAGAATAGGCGCACCCCATGTACCGCTGTAAGCGTTCGTGGCTACCTTTTGGCTCATCCAATTGGCCTGCGCCGACGGAGCAGTATACCAGCCTCCGCTAGTGCCATCCCCTGTTGGTGTAGCAGGTTGCGAGTCTGTAGGATTATTATGATACGTAATATACACAGACATTCCATCTACTCCGGGTGCACCATCAATCCCATCTGCCCCGTCTGTCACCATTAACTCCCAAACTGTGCCATTGTAAATGTATACGTAGCCATTATCAGTATCGCGATACACCCAGTTTTCTTCTGGATTGCTAGGAGGGCTAGCCAAATCGCCTTTCCAAACAATAGGAGTGCCCCGGACTTTATTCCAAGTGTAATCGCTGAAGGTAGTGGAATCTACAGGATTAAAGTCGACATAGGTGCCAATCCATGCACCAACGTCCTCACCGTTATTAGCGGTAAAATTAACCCCATCGTCAGAATACTTAATGTGCAGGTAAGAGGTCTGACCATCATCACCCTTTTCACCTTTTATGCCATCTGTCCCTTTGATTAAACTCCAAGAATAGCTTGCATAACTAGAAGGTGCAGAAGCGGTTGTAGTAGTTGCCACCCCAATATACTTAGCCCCGGTAGGATCAGTAGTCATCGGGTTACCGTTGGGTTGTTGACTATAGCGAATCCATAGGTAGGAGCTAGTGCCGTCTTGACCCGGGGCTCCGGGTGCGCCATCTTGTCCGGCTGGGCCAGTTGGGCCATCTTCTCCAACTACTCGCATCGGGTCTGACCAAGTCCCGCTGTCACCAACCTTCTGGCGCATATACTTGTCCGTTGCAGGGTTGAAGGTATCATGCCAAGATGTGCCGTTGGCAGAATACTGGAAATATACATGATTATCAACCGGATCGTAGCCGGGGGCGAAGGTGGTTTGGGGGCCGATCTGCACCAGCCCAGCGTCAATAATTCCTGCCGTGATAAGGTCAGCAGTAAAACCAGAACCATCTCCAAAGGTGCGCCAGTTCCAGCCGCCCTGTCCGTCTTTTTGATTCGCGATCGCGAAGATGCCCCCGCCCAACTTCATGGCTTTTGTGGCGGTAGCATAGTCAGCGGCATCCAAAATAAGGATACCGTCGTCTGCTGTTTGAAATACATAGCTTTGAGTGTTTTCTATGGCATTCTGCAGGACACTTATCTTGCCGTCAAGCCATTTCGTGTTATAAGGCCGGTTCGCCATCTGATCCACTCGCCGGGCAGTATTGATAGTCGCCTCGACGATGGTCGGGGCGAAGCTACCTAGCACGACTTTTGTATTCGCGGGGTCTAGGACATCCCTTTCAATCTCAATCACCCGTGCCGACACGACCAACTCCGGCTTAAACTCCCGGTCAATGACCCGTACCAGGTCGCCCAGGCGAACGGCTTCATGCTCATAGCCGGTCAATTCTTCTAAACTGACTACATCAAGGCGGTATGTCACCCGGGGAACCTTACGCCTATCCAGTTCGTCCCTGGTCTTTTGCAGGAGTTTTGCAGGGTCGGTTTCTTCTTCATCTATAAATACATCGAATCTATGTCTGCCGTTCCTACCCCATCGGGATAGAGCATCATCATCACCAATCCATTCCTGACCGGCTGGCTTGTCCGCGGCCACGACATTGGCAAAGGTCAGCCTGCGGCCATAGCTGCCAGATTCAAGTTCTATGCCTTTGCCACGGCCATACAGGGCTGTAACTACACTTGAGCTATCCACTTCACGTTCGATATTAAGTATATCTTTGCTGTAGACAAACTGCTTGCCGGTGTCCGTGCCAACCATTGCTCTTAGGTCTACATACCGAGTGATTACTCCACCATTTATTACACAGCGCCAATGTAGTTCACCTTTCCAGGCATCTGCTACCTTTTGGACTGCTGACAGAGCTGGTTCGTAGTAAGCTGATGTGCTGGATGCCCCCAGGTCGTCTACTATGCCAGCCTGCCAGCGGGTATTTTCGAGCATTCCAGACAGGGCAGCAGTAGCCCCAGCAGAAGGACGTTTATCGGTGACGATATCATCCAGCAGTTCGTAGAAAATATGTTCGCAATATGCCGTCCGTGTCAGGCCGTCCCCGTGAACGTCCACAATCCGTTTGATCTCAAATATCTGCCAATAAGAATCCAAATCACGGAAAGCTACCAGGTTGCCCTCAACTACATACTCGTTACCTGCCGGGACGGTAAACTTAAAGGTGTTTTCGCCGTTCAAAACCTCATAGTGGACAGCATCAAAAAAACTGCCCTTCGGCAGCGTTGTTATCAATTTTTCGGCTGAATCAAAAATATAGAGCATTACAACCACCTCGGCGTATGTTTTACGGTCGCGGTGCATTTCCCGGTCGGGGTGATGCTTAGGGTATTATTGCCAACGGCCAACTCAAAGAAGATACTGTTCTGCCAGTCGAGTTTGTCCATTGCGCGAGATCCGTTTAACAGGATTGCACCGGTACCGGTATCAATCTTAAGAGTATCGTTAACCTCAAAATCATGTACCACCCGGACATATTCGGTACCCAGGGTAACTTTGAATTCACTGGCAACATCCGTGAATGTCGCCTCAATTATCGGTAGGGCTGAAAATGTCCCTGCGTTGGTCACGGTCGCGGAATCACTGATAAAGCTGGCAGTAACCTGCTCACCGTAGGCCAGCGGCTCACATATAAAGGATAGGCCGAATTGCCCCATCCTCCCAATATGGTCGAAGTCCACCGCTGATGCTAGTTTGGCTTTATATGTCTTTCCCGTTTCATCGTCGAAGCTAAGGCTGGCTCTATCTGTGGTGTTTAGCCAGGCGGCTATGTCCCTTGCCTTTGTTCGTATGTCAGCCAGGCTTGAACCAACAAAGGCGCAATCTAGTTCAATGCGTCTGTCTGCCAGCTCCCCGGGAAACAATATGCTCCCGTTCCTGCCCGGTACCTGCACGTAACGGTCGTTGGGTTCGGGGAGGAGTTGACGGTTTTTGGAGCGCATGACTACGCCATGAGTTGAACAGTGAACCCCGTTAAAAGTAAAACCTATCATCTCAATCCCCTCCCTCTGGCGTTAGTCTGTTGCAGGTTATAAAGTTCCCTGGCTACCAGCTTAATGTCGTTGTCATTTCTGACATAAAAAGTATTACCCGTTATCAGTACACCCTCCGAGGTTGCTACATGACTGCCTCCCATCGCCTGCCGGAGCGCATCCGCTATCAGCCCCGGCATCTTGTCCAAAGGAATGACTACCTCGGTGCCAGCCTCACCTACGCCGATTATTGAGGGTCGGTCAAAGATGCCACCCGACTTGTACCAGTTCAGATCGAAGTCGGGATAAGGGATTCTGATGTCTCCGACTGATTTATATTTAGTAGATACCGATATGTGCGGAAGTTTCGGCTTTGGTATCTCTATCCGCATATTAGCAAAGGCGTTTTTAATCGTGGTTATGATGTTCATGATGGTATTCTTTGCCGACTCTATCGGGCTAGTGATTGCGGTTTTGATATTATTCCAGACCTCACTGGTTTTAGCTTTTATGCTATCCCAATTTTCTGCGATTTTCCTACCCAGTAACACGGCCCATCCTGCAGGGCCTACGGCTATCAATAGAATTTCGTCTCCCCATTTTTTGAAGAAGTCTTTGATATTGTTCCAAGCATCTACAAACTTTTGTTTGATGTTATCCCACGTGGTTTTCACATAATCAGCAAACTCTCCCAGTAGCTTTTTGGACTTCTCCCCGTTCTCTTTCCACTGGTTGTATATCCAGACAATCGCTGCTCCCAATGCCGCTATGCCAGCTATTACCGCTACAACCGGCAAGGATATCGCGCCTATAGCCATGGACAATGTGCCAAGAAGTATCAACAGGGGGCCTATAGCGGCGGCAAGTCCTGCAACGATAACGATGGCCTTTTTCATCTCCGGGCTTAGGTCGCCGAATTTCTTCACAATGTCGTTTAGGTTGGCCAATAGTGGAGTTATTACTGGCAGCAGAACCTCACCTATGTCTGTACTCAAGTTCTTAATCTCTGTTGCAAACGCCCTCATGCCCCCAGACGCACCCTCGGCCTCCCTGGCTGCTTGCCCCTGTGCGGCGGCGCTCTGTTCCATGATGAGTGCTAAAGTGGCCGCCTGTTTGGTGGCCAAATCCATCTGCCCAGTTCCGTCATACAAGCCCATTTCAAGCGCCTTGGTCTTTATCATTGCGTCATTAGCCGCCATGCCGTAGTTGTCCAGCATGGTGTTGTTGCCCTTAAGGGCACCAGTCAGGGCGCGGACAGCATCGGCCGTAGTGCCGCCATACATAGCCGTAAGGTCGCCGGCAAGCTCAATCAAAGTTGCGGCTTGCTTAGATGCTTCTTCTTCGGTCAGGCCGCCGATGTTTTTGAGCATACTGCCCATCATGTTGGCGTACTCCAACGCCTCACTCTCAGCGATACCATAGTAGCTGTCGAGGCCCTCTGCCCATTTCTTCACGCTGTCGGAGGCTTTGGCAAATATCTGGTCGGTGGCCCCCATCGCGTCCTGGAGGTCAGCCGCCATCTTGAATGATGCGGCCCCTACTGCTACAATCGGCGCGGTGACTGACATAGACAGGTTCTTTCCCATATCTGTCATTTTTGCGCCAACGTCTTTTAAACTCTTTTGGGCCTTATCTAGCTTGTCTTTCCATGTTTCAGTAGTTTTCGCGGTTTCGTTTAGCTGTCTCTCAAAGCCCTTCAATTCCTGCTCGGCTTTGGCTACTTCGCGCTGAAAGGCCCGGTATTGTTCCTCGCTGATTTCACCTTTCGCAAATTGCTCATTGACTTGTTGCTGGGCCGTCTTGAGGCGGTCGAGTTTTTCCTTGGAGTTTTGCACGGCCTCGGCAAGGAGTTTCTGCTTCTGGGCCAAGAGTTCGGTGTTGCCGGGATCCATCTTGAGCAGGCGTTCGACCTGCCTGAGTTCAGATTGGAGGCTCCTAGACTTCTTATTTACATCTTCAAGTGCCTTGTTAAGTGGGGCAGTATTGCCCGCTATTTCAATGGTTATGCCCTTGATTTTTGCCACTTTCTCACCACCTGTCGAAGTCGGCCTGTGTGGCCTGTCTTACTTCGGTCTCTTCATCGTTGCCGGTATATATCTGCACAAATTTGAGTAAATCTCGTACCCGAAATAGGTTCATTTCCTCAAATGTTAGTCCGGTTTTCTTGCCCATTGCCAGTAGTTCCAAGTCCATTCTGTCTGGCTCGGTATCGCTTGGCTCTCCGTTACTTTCGGCCTCCACGAAAAAACCCGTCGGTGGCCTCCTCGATCACCGTGGTCATTATGTCAGCATCGGCAAAATCAAAGGAGTCCATGCCCGATAACCACGCCTCAAAGCTGGGGAACCCTTTGGTATCGTCAGCCTTGGCCATCGCCCAGATCAGCTGCAGGAATTTCAGCGCATCGAACTGGCTCGGATCGTTAGCCATATTCTGCATTGATATAAGATCACCGATCAGGTCGGAGTTAAATTCCTGCTTATAAAATAAGAGGGCCAGGGGAGTAGCCCTGACCCTTATAGTCTTGTCACCTATTTGTATCTCACGCATTTAATCACCTAGTCCTTTACGGTCAATGTGTAGGTTACTGCGTTGCCCTTAGTAAATTCGACCACTATCGGATAGTCTCCATTCGCCAGAGCTAGACCAGAAACATAAGCGCTGGCGATAGTTGCTTTAAGTGCAGCGATGGTTAAGCTTACGCCTGGTACCGGCAAGCCGTTAAGCAGAACATTCTTAATAGCAGTGGTTCCGCTGCTGGTTGTGGTCACCTCAACATCGGCTAGAGAGCCCTTACTGAAATCAGCCGGATCAGCGCCCTTGGTATTGACAACTGCATTCTCGAGGTAAACAGCAGTGAAGAAGTTAGTGTAAGCGCTGCCAGTGCTGTACGGCAGGCTGGCCTTGACATGGTATGTGTCCGTCGCCGGGGACGCAACAATATTCAGCGTCTCGGTCTGTGGCTCTATGTTCTTGGTTTTCGTGCTACCAGCAACATCGGGACGGGCGGCATTCACTTTGTATAAAACGTGCCGGGTGGCTTTAACGTCGCCGTTAAATTCAAATAACAAGGCAAAGTTCTTCGGTGTTGCGCTGGAGTTCTCAATATAGGCACCGTTGGCATCCAGTTCTTCCAGCATTACGTCTTCCCTGAAACTGTCGGGAATCCTCGCTATTTCCAGCGTGCCCTCGTATCCCTGGTTGGTGTTGGTGCCGAAATACAGCAAGTCATCTGCGTAGAACTCAACTTTTTCGCCCGCTGGCGACAAGCTGATATTCACTGCGCCGGGAATTGGTTTCGGTGTTGCGTAGTGTACGACCCCGCCAGCCTCGGTTATAACGGCATAGTGTACGTTCTTGAGCCCGTACTTAATTTTATTGCTCATCATCAATCCTCCTTAAATCTCATAAAGGACCTGGTAGAGATCCTCACTGTCAATATAGGTTTCGGTTTTGTCCCAAAATATGTCGTTCGCATCAAAAAGACCCTCGATCAGTGCTTCTGATGTCAGGTCCTTAGCTTTGGTATATAGTTCCACCTGGAAGTTTTTTTGAGCATCATACACCTTGTTGTCAGCCCCAAAGTTGGAACTATAACTAAACAGATAAACAACATACGGCGGACTCGGCGGCGAAGTGAAGTGGTGATACGCCACCGGCAACCCCGTCGTTTTGAGTAGTTGGAACAATGTCGCCTCATCCACTCTTGATCGCCTCCTCTACTTCCGCCACAAAGTCTTTTATAACCTGTTCTTCCGCAGGCCTTATATGCGGTTTACCCTCGACCCTGCCGCCACCTTTCTTGGCGTGACCATGTTCCAGCAGGTGCGTAAGTGAATAGTGTTTTTTATTGTGAATGATTATGGAATTGGGTTGACCGACTTCAGTCTCTTTTTTTATAGCCCAGCTTTTTGCGTACTTGCCGTATCGTTTAGGTGATGTCTCTTTGAGTCGCTTGACCGCCGCCTTGCCGACCTTATCACTGCTGACGTTGACCTTTTCTACTACGTCCTGGGAATATTCGGCCAGGCCCTTGGCGATCTCCGCGGCCAGTTGGTCTACCGATACGTTAGCCATATCTACCACCCCACAAATACGTTTGCCAGATCATCCTCATATGCCGCCTTATCCTCTGGCGTTATGGTCACATCCGGGTCAGCCAGGATAGTCTCCACCAACGTCTTGAGGTCTTGTACCAACTTATGGTCTACCAGCTTTGCACTGCCAGTCTCATCAGCTATGATACGTTCACAGGTCAGTCGGGTTTTGTCGCCCCGCTTCTCAGTGCGGATGATGTTGTAGACTTTCCCGTCATGCTCCAACTTTGGTTCGCCCTGGTACTCATAGGAATACAATTCGAACTGCTTCTCCGGCTTTAGGTCGGCTACTGCGGCCTTGTAGAACTCACTTTGGCTGACATAGTATTCGTTGGCGTAGACCGTGCGCTCGGTAGTCGAAGCGATCTGGTTGCCTATAGCATCTTCGGTGATAATGACGTTGATTAGTTTGATTATCTGATTATGTCTCATGGGCTCACCACCGCCGCCTCAGTATAGTCAACCGACAATGACAAGTGCATCTTTAACATCAAGTAAGCCTGTAAAAACCTCTCAGCATCGGGGTTGTCATAGCCATAGTGGGCTTTACAATAGGTCGTTATGGCCCTCTTAATAAGTGGGTCTGTGTCTATTGCTTTGTCTGCTGCTACTCCAGCCAGTTTAAGGTCATCAATTGCTGCGCTGATCAGGTCATTTATTTCTCCATCAAAATCAGTTGTGGTTGCGGCTATCCGCAGAGCCACCTTTACATCGTCCAGGATAGCCAATTATGCCACCCCCTTATTTTTTTGCCTTGGTCGATTTTTTGACAGGCTTGATTACTGCCTCGCGGATTTCCGGTTCCACTATCACGGCTGTCTGTATCGGCTGTTCATACCTACCGCCAATCAGTCCCATGCGCCGAAGTTTGGCGGCGCGCCAGTCATCAAGTTCGATGGAGCTACCGACAGCCTTAAACCCGGTTAGGCCATCATTGAAGGCTTTAATTACGATATATTTCATAGGCTACCTCCCTAAAAAGTTAACAGGGCATCGGACCTTATCCAGTTCGCATCATTAATCGTATTATCAGCGGTACAAAGATAGATTCTGCTTGCGTCCATTACGATTTCGCCTTCATAGCCCGGCGTTCCGTCCTGCCCACCAACAAAGTCTTGACTTGCTTCTGCCGCTACCAGTGGGTCGTTGCCTGTCCCAGATGCCACAGCTGTTACTTCAGTCAATGAATCAATAGCAGCGGCTACCAAACTAGCAGTATTCTTTGTAGGTTCTAAGGCGGCGGCTGTTTTGCCTAGTGTGACCGTTATCACTCCTGCGGCAATGTCGGCGGTCATAGCGCAATCATCTGCCCCAGCATCGCTGACTATTATAGCTAAGTCATTCCCCGCAGCCCCTTTTACGGCAGCAGTCACAGTGACTTCGCCATCCTGCCCCGCACCTATGGTCTGGCTTGCGGCTTTGGCGTTAGTTGGAGCAGCAGCCTTTCGCACACGCTCAGCCTTAGTAGCGCTGTCGGCGGCTGTTGCTCTTGTGGCTGTATCGGCGTTCCCGGTTACGTTTCCAATAATATCTACAGGTAATACGGTTATCCCTCCCGGTGGTATCCTCAGCAATACGCGTCCGGTCTGCCGGTTATAGACTTCCAAACATTCATTTTTCCATCTCAGCTGAACCTGCTCATTGTCATAATCGTCAACCAAGGATACCAGCCCCTGCCGGATTAGTTTAGCTCCAATTTGCTCATTAGCCTTAAATCTATCACCGGCAACATGGGCTCCGAATGTTTTTAATGCCAAATATGTGTTCGTTGTTCTCACCTCCTGAGATTAAATATGGGGGCCGTAGCCCCCATTGAACTTAAGCTTCGCAGTCGTATTTCTCAGCTGCTACCTGTTGTCCAGGTGAATAACGAGGGTCAAAGATTGCAGTGGTACTGCAAGTAATCGCTGCATTGGTAGTAACCAAACAGCCTATATGGTCAAATCCACCAGCAATATCCAAGTTGGAGGCGTCAACCTCAACAATTGCCTCGAGCGCGGTAGCAATCGGCGTGAACTCGGCGGACTCATCACTAATTGTGATCGTAGTTTCGCCAGGTTCGTCAACGGTCAGGTCGATGCTATCTCCTGCACCAGCAGCAGCAGTCACGCCAGGAACTCCATAGGTAGCATCGTTGATACAGGATATCAATGCGGTGCAGTCTGCTGCATCATTGCCACTGGCAATGAACTCACGCTTAGTAGCATCAGTGGCGGCTGCTCCGGTAAAAGTAAGTCCATTAATAGTAATCACGCTGCCAGCCGCCGCATTAGCCAGAGCCACGTTGGCGGCAATGACTTTAACTGGTACAGTTGCGGTGGCCGCATTATTGGTTATAACTTTGGCCCCGTTTCCAGCCGAGTCAGTGGCCTGCATGGTCTGGAGTGTCATAGTCACAGCATCAGCAATAGACGCGGCAACCCCGATAACATGGAAAGCCACACGATAGAACCCTGCCATAGAAAAAAATTTATGGGTAGTGCTGGCCCCGTTCACGCTGACAGGCACCATAGCATTAGCAATTTTAACTTTTTCAGCAACTAATTTCATTTTGTTAATCCTCCCTTCCCTTAATCCAAGACCACAAATGGGCTTACAGTGGAGACACCATCGCGGGCAAGCAACGGAGTGCTTAGCCAGGGCTGACCGTCAACATTCCAGAAAGCCTTTATGATAGTCCTGTTCTGGGTAAACAGCGGATGTTCGGACATTGAAATACTGATACCGGATCCATCCTTGATCAAGTAGTAGTTGAGGTCAACCAGAATCAAGTCACCTTCTGCTCCCAGGATTGGGGACTGGTCGTTCAGCAGGAACGGAATACCTAACAGGGTGCCTGGTGCGCCTTCGCGGGCATTGGGTTGCCATACCAGAT
>ENA-UOUL01002851-UOUL01002851.1-bioreactor-metagenome-genome-assembly--contig:-NODE-2851-length-19112-cov-13.738429_pt1 | contig 19112 bp, 16 predicted proteins | sample MGYA00249838_ERZ747220 | MGnify/ENA primary metagenome ERZ747220 (study PRJEB28778, sample SAMN05720191) | bioreactor metagenome | isolation source: Anaerobic biogas reactor | place: USA:Washington...
GGCCGCTGCCGGATGAGCAACTGCGGCCGTTGTGTCCTGGTTTTGTTCCGCCCCCGCATCCCGGCGAGTTCGATCCGTCGGCGGTGAAGTGCGGCAACATCGGGGGGCCGACGAGCGAGAAAGGCAAGGCGAAGATCGAGGAAGCTCGCAAGGCGCACGAGGATCTTGTCAAGCGGTACGCGGCCGACGTGGCCGCGGCCAAGGAAAAACACTTCGCGGACTTCAAGAGCCGAGCCGCCCTGGACGCGACGACCGGCCGCGTGGTGGCGATCGGGTTGTGTCGGGCAGACCAGATGGATTCTCCGGGGATCATCGACTGCGACCAGGACGAGGAAGACGGACTGGGGAAATGGTGGGGCTGGGTCGAAGACGCTTTGTTGGACCGCCTGCCGCTGGTCGGCTTCAACGTGTGCCACTTCGACTTGCCCTTTCTGATCCGCCGCTCGTGGCTGCTGGGCGTACCGGTTCCCACGGGCTTGCGCAAGGGCCGTTACTGGTCGGACCTGGTCGTGGACCTGATGCAGGTCTGGGGCTTCCACGGGCGAGACCTGATCGGGCTCGACAAGCTGGCCAAGGCGTTCGGGCTCGACGGCAAGGTCACGGAGGCCGGCGGCGTGGCGGTGAACGGTGCCGCCTTCGCCGAAGTCTGGCGCAGCAACCGCAAGACCGCGGAATTGTACCTCCACCAGGACGTGATGCTGTGCGTCCGCCTGGCCGAGCGTATGGGGGCCGTGTGACTGCGGCCGAAGACGGACGGATCGGTCGATCCGGCCACGGAAGGCCGCACTTCTTCATTCATGGATTCCAACGGAGGAAAAAACATCATGACAGACACGTGTGCGACTGTGGTGGAAGGCGAAGTCGTTCATCCAGAGCCGGTTGAAGAGAAGCCGGCTCGCCGGCGGCGGACGGTGACCGTTCCCACGGAGCTGCTCGTGCCGCAGCTGACCGCGGAGCCAGAGACGCCGAACACGCTGGTGCGTCTGGCGGTGCAACAGAATTTCGACCTCGAAAAGCTGGAGAAGCTGCTGCAGCTCCAGCGGGATTGGCAGAAGGAAGAGGGGCGCAAGGCGTTCTTCTCGGCGCTGTCGAAGTTCCAGTCGGAGTTGCCGCCGATCGTCAAAGCCGACTCGGCCGACTTGGGCCGGGCCGGAAAACGCCGCTACGCCTCGCTGGGCAAGATCAACGAAGCCATCCGGCCCTACCTGTACGCCAACGGGCTGAGCTTTCGCTTCCGCCAGCAGCAAGGTCCGCAGGGCATCACGGTGACTTGCATCGTTTCACACCGCGACGGCCACAGTGAGGAAACCACCTTGACGGCCGGCGCGGACGTGAGCGGGGGCAAGAACACGATCCAGTCGGTCGGCTCGACGGTGACGTACCTGTGCCGCTATACGCTGGTTTCCGCGCTGGGACTGACCACGGTCGAAGATGACGACGACGGCCAACAGAACCCCGCGCCGGCTCCGGAACCGCACCGGCCCACGGCCCTCGAATTGGCACAGGCGGCGGCCGCGGCCGGGACGGCTCCGGCGTCGCCGGGCGGATACTCGCCAGCCGCGCCCTCGCCGCCGCCGCCGCCCGTGCGAAAGCCGATGATCACGTCGCAGCAGATGGCGGAAATGGTGGGCACGCCCGAGAAGCCGGGCTTGCTCCGCGCGCTGTTCTCCAGCGGGGACGCGGCCAGCAACTGGCTGCTGGAGCACTACGGCATGAACAATCCCCGCGAGCTGACCGAGACGGAAGCGATGGGGGTGCTCAGCGCGTTGAACCTGCTGAAGCACGAGATGACGAAACCGGCCCCGCCCCCGCCCGCAGCCGAGCAGGATCCGCCACCGCAACTGCAGCTCAACGGCAAGGCCCAGCAGTGGCAGCGGGACCGCATCCGCGAACTGACGTGCGCTCTCTGGGGCGACAACGCCAACGAGCAACAAGCCGAGTGGTTGCGGGCTCTCGGGTACGGCTCGGCTCAGTCCCTCACGTCGATGCAGGCCTCGGATCGTATCGCCGAGCTGGAGCGACTGGTCCGCGAACAGACGGGCCAGGAGGACCCTATCCCTTTTTGACGTATCTCGACCGCCAGGACTGGCCGGCGGACGTGGCTGGATTATGCCAGCGGTTCGGGCGGCCGGCGGTGTGGTCTGTGGGTTTGGATTTGTTCGGCTTTCCCGTCACCTGGGGACTCACGGGACGCCAGTTGCTTTTGTTGGAGTCCCAACTTTCAAACGGAGGTTAGTGCGATGGTCATGTGCTCCCAAGACACGGGTGGCAAGTTTGTTGACGAGAGCTGTGAAGCTCATTTGCTGGTCTACGACGTGACGGTCCCCGACAGCGTGACCGTCAACGTCGTGTTCGAGGTGCTGGCCGCCACGCGGCCGTCCCAGGTCGGCAAGACGTTTTCCGAGCGGCTGTCCGGCGAGAAGGCGTCGGGCAAGCTGCTCAATCTGGCGTTGGCGACTCGGATCATCACGCCCGCGGAGCGCGAGGCCGCCCGCAGCGGCCCGTTCGACCTGCCCGACGAGAAGGTGTTGGCCATGAAGTCCCGGCAGTTGTGCGGCAAGATCACGATGCAGCGCAAACAGCGACAGAACCCGGCGACAGGCCAATGGGAAGATGATCCGAGCGATCCTCGGAGCTTCGCCCACATCAACTTCGACAGCTACGACGTGGCCAGCGACAAGGCCCGCGGCATCCCCAAGAGCGCGCAGTTCCTGGCGATGATGCACGGGCAGCCCGCTCCATTGGCCGCGCCGAGCGCACCGGCGGTTCCGGCCGTCAACGCCGCGCCGGCTCCCGCGATGAACTGGTAGCGCAGCCTCCGTTCGTTGCCAGTGGCCCGGCGGCGTCCCTTCCGTTGTTCCCCGGTTGCTGCCGCCGCCGGGCTTTCTTTACGTCTTTCAACTTGCTCACCGCGATGGTTTCACAACTGACCGAAATCTGTGCCGTCCCGATTGGCGATGAGAAGTACCGACGCGAGCTGTTCTGCATCCTCACGGCTCGGCAGGCGCCGCCGATCCGGGAGGATCTTCCACGGCAGTTCTCGTTGCTTGGCGATGCCGAGCCGGGCGAACTCAAGGCGCTGCTGCCCTATCGCCTGTGGGGCCGCTGGCAACCTGCCAATCAATACGGCGAGTCGTTTCGGTTCGACTCGTTCGCGCCGGCCCAGCCGCATGGTCGGGCGGGGGTCGTCCGCTATCTCCAGCAGGCCCGCCACGTCGGCCCCGCGACCGCCGAGACCTTGTGGGAAGAGTTCCACGGCGATGCCGTCAGAATCCTCCGCGAGACGCCGGAACGGGCGGCGGAAGCCGTGGGGCCGAGGTTCTCGATCGAGAAAGCCCGCGAAGCCGCGGCGGATCTGGCCAAGTTGGCGGCGGCCGAGAATCTCACGATCCAGCTGATGGACCTGTTCGACGGCCGGGGCTTCGGCCGCTCGTGCGTCCAGCAGGCGCTGAAGTTGTGGGGGGCCAAGGCGGTCGAGGTGCTGACGCGAGATCCGCACCGGGCGCAGGCGCTGCGGGGCGTGGGCTTCATCAAGGCCGACAAGTTCTACCTGGACCTTGGCAAGCCGCCGGCGAAGCTGAAACGCCAAGCCTACTGTTTGAGCTACGCGACGCTGAAGGCCAGCGACCAGCAGGGACACGTCTGGGTCCGGTGGGAAGACGGGGTCGAGTACTTGAGGGCTGCGGTCGCCGGGGCCGATGTGTCGCCGGAGAAGGCTTTGACGTTGGCGACTCGCGGCCGGCTGCTGAAGACGAAACGGGACGCATACGGCCGGCTGTGGGCCGCCGACATCCGCCGGGCCGCAGCGGAAGAGTACGTCTGCCGGCATCTGATCGACGCCCTGGCGGGCGAAACCATCGAGTGGCCGTCCCTCGATCGGCCCGAATTCGCCGAGCTGACCGACCATCAGCGGTCGGAACTGGCGAAGGCACTGTCGGGGACAGTCTCTTTGCTGGGTGGAAGGCCAGGAACGGGAAAAGCACAGCCGGTTGATGCAAAAGTCCTGACTCCGACTGGATGGATCAATATGGGGCAAATCACTCCCGGAATGAACGTCATTGGAGACGAAGGAAAGGCGGTTCGTGTTACCGCGATTCATCCGCAGGGATTTAGAACAGTTTATCGCGTTACGATGTCTGATGGGGCTTCTACTGAATGCACAGAAGATCATTTGTGGTACACGACTACTCGACAGGAGCGGAAAAACTGCTGGGCTGGCAAGGTCCGAACCACGGCGGAAATCATGAAAACACTTGATCGCGGGGACGGTAGTATCACAAACCATCAGATACCGATGACTAAGCCAGTCGAGTTTACCCAGAAAGAATGGATTATTCACCCATATTTGATGGGATTACTGCTGGGAGATGGATGCTTTCGGGCAGGGTACGCGAAATTCACCAACCCCGAACCGTTTCTTATTGATGCAGTACGAAACCTGCTCCCCAATGGTGTACAGCTCAAGCAATACAAAAACATTGATTATGCAATCACTGGCGATGGTGGTCAAAATGTTGTCACTGCGGAACTTGAACGATTGGGGTTAATGGGCAAACGTTCCCCAGACAAGCACATTCCAAATGTCTACCTGTACGGGTCTGCGGTCAACCGGCTGGCTCTCCTCCAGGGAATGCTCGATACCGATGGCTATACCGATGGGCACAATATCGAGTACACAACGTCATCCCCGCATCTTGCTATGGGATTTATCTTCCTTGTTCAATCGCTTGGAGGAACAGTAAGCCTCACCGATAGGATTCCGACTTACGTTAACAACGGCGAGAAGCGAAACGGGGCTCGATCATTTCGTTTCCTGGTATCACTTGCTTCCGCTGTTGAGCCATTTCGTCTGCCGCGCAAACGGGATGCTTACATACCCAAAACCAAATATCCACCGCGGCGCTACATTGTTGCTGTTGAGCCTTGTGGTATTAAGAATTGCCAATGCATTTCAGTTGAGGGCACAACAGGTCTGTACCTAACGAACGACTTCATCGTTACCCACAACAGTTTCACGCTGGTCCGATTAGTCCGGGCCATTACGGCGATCCACGGTCAATGCGTAGCGGTGATGGCTCCGACCGGTAAGGCCGCCCAGCGGGTCAAGGAGCTGATGGCCGAGGCCCGGCTTACCGGCGTGAAGCCGACCACGATTCACAGCGGGCTCGGCGTGGCGAAGGTGCACGAGGGCGGCTGGCAGTTTCAGCACGACGAGCGCAATCCACTGAAATGCCGGTTCCTGATTGTGGAAGAGGCCAGCATGTTGGGGACCGGACTGTTGCGGTCGCTGCTGGCCGCCCGTGCCCGCGGCTGCGGTGTCCTGTTCGTGGGCGACGTCAATCAACTGCCGCCGGTGGAGTACGGGGCGCCGTTGCGGGACATGATTGCCGCTGGGCTGCCCTATGGCGAGCTGCGGGAGATCCACCGCAACGCCGGTACGATCGTGCGGGTGTGCTCCGCGATCGTGGACGGCCAGCCGTGGCAGCCGGACGAACAAATCGACCTGCAAGCCGAGGGCGGGCCGAAGAATCTGGTCCTGGTGCCGGCAGGGAAGGCCAGCGCGCCGGCGGCCGTTTGCCACTTGCTCGAAACGCTGCGGGACACGTCGCCGTATGACCCCGTGTGGGACGTTCAGGTGTTGGTGGCCGTCAACGACCGCTCGACGCTCAGCCGCAAGATCCTCAATCGCCAGCTGCAGGACCTGCTGAACCCGCAGGCCGGCGACCGCACGACGCCGTTCCGCGTCGGCGACAAGGTGATCCAGCTTCGCAACCAGTTCATCCCGTCCGCGATCGAGACGAAGGGCAAGGGGTGGACTTCGAGCGACGACAAGCTGCTGGTGGCAAACGGCGAAATCGGTCGCGTGATTCACGCCGAAGAGAAGAAGACCATCGTCCAGTTCCCCAGCAGCGACCAGCCGGTGATCGTGTTCCGGGGCTCGCGGCGGAACGCCGACGATAGCGCCGACGATGGCCCCGAGACGACAGGCGAGCACGCCAAGGCCACCGGCACGCGGGATCCGCAGAAGGACGATGAGCGAACGGATACTGGATGCGATCTCGATCTGGCCTACGCCGTCACGACGTTTAAGGCTCAGGGGTCACAGTTTCCCATCGCCGTTTATTGTCTTGACGAATACCCCGGAGCCAGCGGCGAATTCGGGGTGATGTCGAGGGAGCACCTGTACACCGGGATTAGCCGGGCGCAGAAGGCGTGCTTCCTAGTCGGGATGAAGCACGTAGCCGATTCAGTCTGCCGGAAAGTGTTCCTGAACCGCCGCAAGACGTTCATGCAGGAGACGTTGAGGGAGATGGCGGCGAAGGCCGGCGTGAAGCTCAGGATTGTTGATTCGGATTTGTGGTAGCGAAAGGAGTGATCTCGTGAAGTATCGAGTAGATGAAATCGTGTTTCGTGACGACCTGTACCCGCGGATCGAAACGTCGGCCGCAACGGTTCAGAAATACGCGGAAGACTTGGACGTCCTTCCGCCGATCGAGGTGAACCAGAACAAGGTACTGATCGACGGCTGGCACCGGTGGACGGCGTACAAGAAAGTCGGCAGGGAGGAGATTGAATGTGCCGTTACAGAGACGCGTGACGACATTCATTTGCTCGAATTGGCGATTGAACGGAACGCCAGATTCGGGATGCAGTTGTCTCGCAAGGACAAGATGGCGATGGCGAGAAAGATCTATCACAAGACTCCGATGCAGGAGCGAGGACAAGCCAAGCAAAGACTGTCGGAGGTTTTGGCGATGAGTTACGTGACGATCAACAGATGGTTGTCTCGAATCGACAAAGATGAAGAGGAAGCCCGGAACGCGGCCATTTTGGACCTGTGGCTGCGGTGCCATACGGAAGAGGAGATTGCAGATCAGGTTGGGGCAGCAAGAACCTCGGTTCAGTCTGTATTGACGAAAATTTGCAAATTTGAAATTTCGTCAATACCCGGCATTTTGACCGAAGACGCTCCGGATGAGTCCGCTTCTGAATCCGTCAAGTCCGAGTGGGAGAGGAAACGGCAGGAAGCGATCGTCAAACTGAATACATCGAACGCAAACCACGAGTTGGAGTTTGCCGTTCCGATTTACAACGTCTGGAAGCAACAAGAGAAGTCATCTGGGAGCGAGCACTTTGGAAACTCCGAGCCAAGATGGCTTGACAACCTTCTTTATCTCTACACGTCTCCTTTCGACATAGTGGTTGATCCGTTTGCCGGGGGTGGTTCCACACTCGACAAATGCCGACAACGCATGCGGCGATGCTGGGCATCAGATCGAATCCCGATTGAAGAGCGCAAACGCGAGATCAGAGAGCTTGACATTACGCAATCGCTGCCCGATCTACGCAAGCGCTGGTCCGATGTTCGCCTTGTCTACCTGGACCCGCCGTACTGGAAACAAGCGGAGGGGAAGTACAGTTCCGATCCAACCGACCTCGCGAACATGGATCTTGAGACCTTCCACGCAACGCTGGCCGGACTGATCTGCAATCTGGCAAAGAAGCTGACTGAAGGGGCATGTATCGCCCTCATCATCAGCCCGACGCAATGGCCGGCGGAAAACAAACAGTTCACCGATCATGCCGGCGAAATGCTGCGCCGTGTCAAGCTGTCGGTGGACATGAGGTACTCGGTCCCCTATGAGAGCCAGCAGTACAACGGGAACCAAGTATCGTGGGCACAAGAACACCGGAGGTGCCTTGTCCTGACCCGCGAGATCATTGTTTGGAGGAAGTAGGATGCTCTGCCCGAAAACGTATTGCCCTAGATGCGGCGATAGGTTGATTCATCAGTCGAAACGGCAGCCCAACGAGTCTTCGTCGGCCTATGGGCAGCACATCAAGGATGACCTGCCGAACAGCTTCTACTTCGCTGATGTGGACGGAGTCGTCTTTCGATTGTCAACCAAGATTCTCCGTGTCCTGGAACATAAGTTCCCTGGGCGGCCAATGAAAGAGAGCGAGTACAAGATCCTCAGCATCATCGCCAACGCCCTCGATGGGATAGTACCCGCAAGGACAATCCATCCAGATTCGGGAGTGTTCGTCGTCCATGCTGAGCCACCCTGGAAAACAGCCATGATTCGCGAAGTACGGTCAATGGAATCATTTGTGTTGTCCGGTCCCGAATTGGCATCGTTTGAATCGGGGAGCGTTGTCAACCTATGGTGATCTGCACTCCGTCAACCACAGCCGTCCGTCGTCCGCCGCCAGACACGTCGGACCCTGACCTTTTTGTCTGTCCATTTGTGATTCTTCAGGACACCCGTGAACAAGCCCCCTGGACCTTCACGGAGATCGTTTTCGAGCGTCGGCTGTGGGTCATCCGTCGCGACGTGACAACGCTCCTGACCGGCGACTACACGATTGCCGGCTGCGAGGACCGGCTGGTGATCGAGCGGAAGAGCGCGGCCGACCTGGTTGGCTCGGTGACGGTCGGCAACGCTCGCTTCCGGCGGGAGCATGAGAGGATGCAAGTCGTCGTCGAATCCGGCGGCTTCGCGTGTGTGATCGTCGAGGGCTCGCTGTCGGCGATCTGCGACGAGCTGGACCAAGACACCGGCCGGCGGGTGACGAGTGAGTCGATCATGGGCGCCGTCGCGTCCTGGCCCCGGCGGTACGGGGTTCACTGGCTGTTTGCCGGAGACCGGCGGCGGGCGGAGTTGCTGGCGTTCAGGGTCATGCTCAAGTGGTGGAGGGACCTGGGGCGATGAAGCGCAAAACCAAGGAAACAAGGACTCGATTGACGCGCTACGAAGCTGACGTAATGCGATCTGTCAAAACCAATCACATTTGGCTTAATGCCTTCGCGTGTATTCGGCCATCTGACGAGTTCGTCTTGATGGTCGGCCGCTATGTGCTGGGGCTGCTTAACGAACCGGAAAACCTGATCCTCAGCGACTGCGACGAAAGCGAAGTTCTGAGGGCTCTGAAGATGAAAGAGCTGGTTGTCAGGATCAACAAGTCGTAGCAGGAGGTTCGGGCCGTGGGTCAATCAGTACGGACGCCGCAGGAAATCAACGCGGAGATCCTCTCCCGTTTGGACGTGGCCGCCGAATACGAGGCGCTCGGGGTCCGGCTCAAGGGCCAACCGCGGGCGTCGGGGATGGTGAGCTGTTATGCCTGCGGCCGCGAGGACCGCTCGCCCTCGGCCTGGATCAACATCCGATCCGGCTGTTACGGCGACAGCGGCGGCCGGGACACGGCGGCGTACACGATGAGCTTGTGGGATTTCGCGGTGAAGGTCGGGCGGTTCCCCGACTGGCAAACCGCACGGAAAGCCTACGCCTCGAAGGTCGGCGTCGCGATCGGCCGGGAGAAGAAAACGGCCGGCAAGACCGACTGGCGGGACAAGCTGGAATTCCAATCCTGGGACACGCCCGGCAACGACATGCTGGCTCAACGCTGGTGCATGGTCGCCAAGCCCGGTGTGACGCCGGAGGCAATCAGGGCGGCCGGCGGGATGCTGGCCTACTACCCCTGTTGGCGCGACAAGAAGACGGGCGAGAAGCGCCGGACCAGGGACTGCCGGCAGGTCGTGGCGCTGCCGTGCTATGGCCCGTGGTTTCTCGAAGCCGATCCGGTGGCCTGGCAGATCTTCGACGTGACCGGCCAGCCGTTCGACGTGACGCCCAAGGACATGCCGCCGGACGAGCCGCCCGTCTTGGCCAAGCACCTCAGCGTCGGCCCCACGTCGGGCACGCTGATGGGGCTCTCGTCGCTGATGCTGCTCTGCGATCCGGACCGGCGGGCTGGCGTGGAGTTGGTTTGGAAGGTCGAAGGCCCCATCGACATGCTCGCCCTGTGGGCCAGTCTGCCGCCGGAGCAACGCGAGACGGTGGCGATCGTTACCCAAGCCGGCGGCGCGGCGGCCGAGGTGCAGTCCCACCAAGCGAAGCCCCTGGCCGGACTCCGCGTGGCCGTGGTTGGCGACTGCGACGACGCCGGGCAGGTCGGGACTGAGAAGTGGTGCCGGGCACTGGACGGCTTGGCCGCCGAACTGCGGGCCGTCCGATTGCCGTGGGACATCGAGCCGAAGCACGGGAAAGACGTTCGGGACTTTTTGACAGGAGCACCGATCTCACTGGAGGAAGGGAGAAATGGCGAAGCCGAAAACGAAGAAGCGGAAGAAGGTCACCGTGCAACTACTGAAGCGGGTCCACGCCGGTGAAGTGACGGAGCCGTACCGGCTGATGGAGGAGTTGCGCGACCGCGACCACGGGCACCTGGCGGGCGCCAAGATCGGGATCGCGTGGCGGCTCGGCTGGCGGTCGGACCCCGATGGTCACCTGCGGCTCGGCCAGTGCCGGAAGCGGACGGATCTCGACCGGGAGCTGGACGGCTTTGACTTCATGCTGATGCTCAACAAGGAAGCGTGGCCCCAGCTGAACGACGGCCAGAAGCGTGCCCTGATCGACCACGAACTGTGTCACGCCCAAGTCGTGATCGACAGCGACGGGAACCCCAGACGAAACGACCGGGACCGACTCGTTTGCCGGATTAGGAAGCACGACACCGAGGAGTTCCGCGCCGTGGTCGAGCGGCATGGGCTGTGGACCGCCGACCTGGAGCACATCGCACGGGCCGCGATCAACGACGCCAACCGGCCGCTGCTGCCACGGGACGATGCGCCCGCGTCGACGGCCGCCGCTGGCGGGGCGGATGACGACGACTCCTGGAAATCGGAACCGCTGGGCGTCCTGAACCTGGACGACAACGTGGAGACGTACCTGCGGGCGGCCGGCTACGCGACGCTGGGCGAGCTGTCGGCCTACATGGAGCGCAAGAACGACTTCTGGGCGAAAGACCTCGACGTGGGCGGCGAGAAGAGACCGCGAAGCCTCAAGATTAAGGTTGAGCAAGCGTATGTCGCGTTTTGGGCGAGACGCAATCAAGCCGCGGCGGCGTGCTGGTAGGTCGATCTACATGCAGCGGGGAAACCGATGGACGGAAAACAGGAACGGACGCCGCGGTGCTACGCCGACCTTGTGGCGCTGTGGGATGCCGCGCCGGCGTGGCAGCCGCCGGCGCCGGAGCAACCGCAGGTTGCCAACACGGCCCGCTCCTCGGAGGTGGACCTGTTCACGGACCGCCAGATTGCCGATGCCCTGCAGATCGACGTGCTGGGCCAAACGGAAGCGGGTGACATCGAAGCGTACTCGTCCTTCCTCCGCCGGACCGTGCGTTTCGGTGGCGTGTCTCGGCTCAAATACGAGGATCTCCTGAAGCTGTTCGGCACGCCCGTCCGGAGCGTGGTCAGCCGCACCAACGAGGACGCCGCTCCCGGCATGTACCCCATTCGCGACGTGCGCGAGATGCTGGGGCACCTGTCGAGCGTGAAGCTGATCGGGGAGGAAACCAAGCTGGGCGCCGGCGTGTGGCCGGTCCAGGACGAAGCCGGCCGGGATCAGCAAGCCGTCGTGCTGGTCAACACCTCGGAGGCCATGCACTACAACGGCCATGTCGAGCGGATAGGGCAGCTGCGCCCCGATCTCTTCGAGCAGGGACATGCGTAGGTCTGCGTTCATGGCTTCCCCTCGATCAAAAAAGGTGTTGTTGTCCTCGCCCCTCATCGCGCCGCTTGCGCCACTTCCGTTCCTGTTCAACCCCTTCCATGCCGGGCAACGCTTGCTGGCCTTCCAGGCTCTCGACCTTCTTCGCTGGCGTGTCCCAGCCGGTAAGGTCGATCAGCGGAGACACGGCGCGGCGCTGGCGCTCTTCTCGGTGTGATGGGTGCTCGTACATGTCTGGGCATCTTGTGTTGTCGGTCTTGGTGTCACTCTCCGCAGTACCCGCCCCCGGCCTCGAACCGGGCCGCCCCTGGTCCTGGTCCAGGGGCGCTGGCCTTTCCACCGGGTCTAGTTGAAGTCGAGCCCCAGCGATGTCATCGCTTCGACCTCCGCGATGCTCCGCCACTCGCTGCCTTCGCCGATGATGACATGATCGAGAACGCGCACATCGAGCAGCTTGCCGGCTTCGATCAGCCGCCGCGTCAATTGGATGTCCTTGTCGCTCGGCTCCGGATCGCCGCTGGGGTGGTTGTGGCAGAGAATCACGGACTTGGCAGAAATCCCGATCGCGGGCCGGAAGACTTCCCGCGGGTGGACCATCGTTTGATCGAGCAGGCCCAGCGTCACAAGCTCGATTCGCAAAATGTGGCCCTTGGTGTCCAGGAACAGCGCCCAGAAATGCTCCTTCGCCTGGTCAATCTCGCCTTCTGCGTCCAGGATCGCCCGGAACACCGGCGCCACGTCCGCAGGTCGCCCGATCCGCTTCTTGGTCGTCTTCATCCGCATGTCTTCCCCTCTCGTTGCTTCTCTTGGTGCTTGCTCTCGCTCCCGGATTCGCCGGGCCGGCTGGCGGTCGCTCCCGCCGTGAACACATACCGATGGGCAAGAAAGGAAAAGACCCGAAGCGAACAACAACGCACAGACGCGCCGAAGACGCGCCCGACCGTCACGCCGCCACACGCGCCCAGTCGCCGGAAACCGCGAACCGAAGACAAGACGAAAATCTGTCAATCGGACAGAGATATCGAATCAGGGAGTCGGAGCGACGGGGCAACGGGGCAGAGGACCGCAGCCCGCAGAATCGCCGGGCTTCACTCGGTGGCCGAGGTCGCATCGGTCGCTGGCGTCGGAACGCTCGCCCCGCGATCGGGAAGGCGCGGACGATGAGGGAACGGGGAAGGGGCAACATGTTGCACCTTGGCGAACCCGGCGGACGTAGCGCCCAGGGCACGGAGCCGCAGCGCCGGCGGCGTCATCCGCCCAGCTCCGGCGGCGGTGCCCGGCGGCCTCGGTCGCCAGGTCCGAGCGGTGGGCGAGATCGGCGGCCGAGCCCCCTCCGCCGGGCGTTGGCGGGAGGGTCTTTGCTGGTCTGGCAAAGCATGGACCGCACGCAACCACAAGCACAACAACGGCTTGCGTCCACACACGCGCAGCACGTGGGCCGCCATAGCTGCCCTTGGACCGATCCGAGCCCAGCGAAGCCGAGCCGGCGGAAGGACGGCAGAATGGCCAGCGGAATGGCCAGCGGAATGGCCGACTTGGGGCGGGGTGCGTGGGGTCCCCCCGCCTTCCTCCAGGTTCTTGCCCAGCGCCCCACCCCGGAAACCGCCGGAGGGACGACGTTAACCCTTTTCTTTACCTGACCGGATAGCGGATTTCCCAGGGAATACGCATGTTTTTCCGAATTCACATCCGCTTACTGTGCGTTCCGGCCGTTTTCGTGTCATTTTTTCGCCGTTAGAGGGGTTTTCGGGGTCAGTTTCGGCAACTTGGAGTTCCGTGTCAGGAATCGGGGAAAGCGAGAAAAGGGATCCGAGAATCGGGGCTCTGACGACCGGCAACTGACCACTGACGACTGACCACTGACGACTGCCACCGACTCCGATCGCGCGTACCGAGGGCCAGATGACCGGTTATCGGAATCGGCGGGCTAGACGCTGACTTGCGGTTCTGGTTTCCCTGGAATGGTTGTTCCAGGTCAGCGGCTGCTGAGGGGGACCGTCACTGGTTTCCGTCCCCTGACCCCGTGCCGTTCTCGCCGTGGATGACGGCCTACCGGCACGTTGCCGATTCGCGTGTCGCCCGGCGTGTGTGGGTTGGTGGCCGGTGGCCGATAACCGGGCGACGAAGCGGTATCTGTATTGTGGGGAGGATTGGAGGGCGGGGTCAATGTCGCGGCCTGTTTCGTCGGTAGCCGTTTCTGTGCAGCCGGGCCCCCACTGCACTCACAGACTCTTGCCCGCAGCGATGATTGAAGGCCCAACTCCACCGTGTTAGACTTCCACACTCGAGTGCCGGGTGGCCTAGCTAGCTGCGCGGCTCAAATCGGGCCGAGGGCGTCGGCGGTTCTGCCTGCCTTTCCGCTGGCGTCCATTGGTCGTGCCCGATCAAAGGGAGGTTGGCGTCGATCATGCGACTGATCAAGAACAGCGGCGGCGATCGGGTAGTCGATGAACTGCGGCAGTGTCTTGCACCGCAGGGCACCCTGGATGTCGTGACGGCGGCCTTCTCGCTGTTCGCCTTTGCCGAAGTCCAGGAACTGCTGTCCAAGCTGGCCAAGTGCCGGCTCGTGGTTCCTGACGGCGATGCGAACGAGCTGACGCTGCTGGGCGGGGCATCCGACCGCGCGTACCGGAATCGGTTGCTGGGGCGCTGGTTGGCCAAGCAGTGTGCCGCTTGGGTGGAAGCCAAGGCAGAGGTAAAGAACGCGCCGGCGGGACTGCCGCAGGCCACGCTGATCGTTGGCAACGCGGACGGGTCGCCGATCCGTGTCATCACGGGCAACTGCCCGTTCACGACCGAAGGGCTGGGAATCACCCCTGGCAACCAGTTCAGCCTGATCCAGTCGGCGGAAAGCCCGGAGGAATGCGCTGTGCTGGGCGCATGGTTCACCGGGCTTTGGAATAGCCTGCCCGCGTCGCCGGAGCCGAAACGAGCCCTGCTGGCCCGCCTCAAGTCGCTGACGGACCACTGCGAGCCGGCGCTGATCTACTTCCTGGTGCTGTACCACCTGTTCAAGGACTTGGGCGACGAACTGGACGAGGAACGGATCGTCAAGTCGGCCACGGGCATCCGCAACACGACGGTCTGGAAGAAGCTGTTCAAGTTCCAGCGCGACGGCGTGATTGGGGCCATCGACAAGCTGGAACGGTTCGGCGGCGTGATCATCGCCGACAGCGTGGGGCTCGGCAAAACCTTCGAGGCGCTGGCCATCATCAAGTACTGCGAGCTGCGGAATGATCGCGTGCTGGTACTCGTCCCGAAACGCCTGCGCGACAACTGGACGCTGTACAAGGCCAACGACCGCCGCAACTTCCTGACGGCCGACCGGTTCAACTACGACGTGCTGAACCACACGGACCTGTCCCGCGACGGGGGCCGGTCCGGCGACATCGACCTGGCGCACGTCAACTGGGGCAACTACGACCTGGTGGTCATCGACGAGTCGCACAACTTCCGCAACAAGGCCACGCACAAAGAACGCGAGACCCGCTACGACCGGCTGATGCGGCGGATCATCAAGGAGGGCGTCAAGACCCGCGTTCTGATGCTGTCCGCCACGCCGGTGAACAACCGCTTGGCCGACTTGAAAAACCAGATCGCCTTCGTCACTGAAGCGGACGACACGGCCCTGGACGCCCACGGCATCCCCAGCATCGAGGCGACGGTCCGCCAAGCCCAGCTTCAATTCAACCGCTGGCTGACGCTGGAAGACGCCGACCGCCGCCCAGCACGGCTGATGGACATGCTGGGCTTCGATTACTTCAAGCTGCTCGACCTGCTGACCATCGCCCGTTCGCGGAAGCACATCGAGCGCTACTACGGCACCCACGAAATGGGCCGGTTCCCGGAACGTCTGAAGCCGATCAACATCAAGCCCGACGTGGACCGAGCCGGCCAGTTCCGTTCGATCCGCGAGATCAACAACGAAATCCGCCGCTTGACGCTGGCCGCCTACGCCCCGCTGCGCTACGTCCTGCCGCACAAGCAACCCGCCTACGATCAGAAGTACAGCACACGGATTCGCGGCGGCGAGAGCTTCTTCCGGCAAGTGGACCGCGAAGAAAGCCTCGTCCACCTACTGCGGGTGAACGTCTTGAAACGCATGGAAAGCGCCGTCCCCTCGTTCGCCTTGACGGTAGGGCGTCAACTGGCCGATGTCGAAGCCACGCTGGCCAAGATCGAATCCCACGCGGATTCGGTGGAGGAAATCGACATCGAGGACGTGGACGTAGACGATCCGGCCTTCGAGAGCCTGCTGGTCGGCCGCAAGGTCAAGGTCTTGCTCCAGGACGTGGACCGCATCCGCTGGCGACAAGACCTGATCGAGGACCGCAACCGGCTGGCCACGCTGCTGTCGGCGGCCGAACAGGTGGGCGCGGCCCGCGACGCCAAGCTGGCCGCCCTGCGCGAAGTGATCGAGGCCAAGTGCCGAGACCCGCTCAATCCCGGCAACCGCAAGGTCATCGTCTTCACGGCGTTCGCCGACACGGCTTTGTATCTGTACGACGAGGTTGCCCCCTGGGCGCTCAAAACGCTGGGGCTGCACGCGGCCTTGGTCACCGGCGCGGGCCAGAACCGGACCACACTGCCCAAGCTGCGCAAGGACCTGGGCAGCATCCTCACCGCCTTCTCGCCCCGGTCCAAGGAACGGCCGGAAGAATTTGCCGGCGAAGGCGAACTCGACCTGTTGATCGCCACCGACTGCATCAGCGAAGGCCAGAACCTCCAGGACTGCGATTACCTGATCAACTACGACATCCACTGGAATCCCGTCCGCATCATTCAGCGGTTCGGCCGGATCGACCGCATCGGCTCGCCCAACCAGCGCATCCAACTGGTCAACTTCTGGCCAAACATGGAGTTGGAAGAGTACATCAACCTGGAGCAGCGCGTCAGCGGCAAGATGGTCCTGCTGGACATCTCCGCCACGGGCGAAGAGAACCTGATCGAGCAGCAGTCCGGCAACCAGATGAACGACCTGGAATACCGCCGTCGCCAGCTTTTGAAACTCCAGGACGCCGTGATCGACCTGGAAGACTTGAGCAGCGGCGTGTCCATCGCCGATCTGACGCTGAACGATTTCCGCATCGACCTGGCCGGCTATCTACGAGAACACCCCGGCCGCCTCGATTCGTTGCCCTTGGGCGCGTTTGCCGTGACCACGGCTTGGGACAGCGGCGAATCGGCCATCCCGCCCGGCATCGTCTTTTGCCTGCGTGCCGTAGGCGAAGGCGCTCTGAAAGCCGCCGACCCCAGCTACCCGCTCGCCCCGCACTACATGGTCCACGTAGGCGACGACGGCACCGTGCTGCTGCCGTTCACCCAAGCCAAGCAGGCCCTGGACCGCCTGAAGCGGCTGTGCATCGGCCGCGACCTGCCAGACGCCGGGGCCTGCGCCCGGTTCGACCGGGCCACCAAGGACGGCCGAGACATGGCCGCCGTCCAGAACCTGCTGGGCAAAGCCGTGGCATCCATCATCGGCAAGAAGGAAGAGCGGGCCGTCGCCAGCCTGTTCACACCCGGCGGCACCCACGCGATGAAGGGCGAGTTCCAGGGCATCAACGATTTCGAGGTCGTAGCTTTTCTGGTCGTGCTGCCGGACAATGGGGAAGAGGCGACGGCATGACCGACAAGCGACGCGTCTTCATCAGCTCCGTGCAAAAGGAACTGGCCGCCGAGCGGCGGGCGCTGAAGGATTTCGTTCAGGCCGATCCGCTGCTGCGTCCCTTCTTTGACGTCTTCCTGTTCGAAGACCTGCCGGCGTCCGGCCGCCGCGCCGACGAAGTTTATCTGGACGAGGTGGACCGCTGCGACATCTACCTTGGCATTTTCGGTAGCGACTACGGCTACGAAGACGCCGCCGGCGTCTCGCCCACGGAACGCGAGTTCGACCGGGCCACTGCTGCTGCCAAGGAGCGTCTGGTCTTCGTCAAGGGGGATGACTCCGGCCGCCACGCGAAAATGCAGGGCTTGGTACGCAAAGCGGGGAACCAGGTTGTCCGGCGCCGTTTCGTGAGCATGCCCGAACTGACGTCGCTGGTCTACGCCAGCCTCGTGGAATACCTCGTCCGCACCGGAACCATCCGCACCCGGCCCTTCGATGCAGCGGCCTGTCCCGACGCCAAGATCGACGACCTTTCCCGTAACAAGGTCCGGGAGTTCCTGGCCCGTGCCCAAGCCGAACGAAATTACCCTCTTGGCCCCCGGACGCCCACGCTCAAGGCCCTGGCCCATCTGAACTTGCTCGATGCGGGCCAGCCGAGCCATGCAGCCGTTCTGCTCTTCGGCAAGCAACCCCAGCGTTTTCTGATCACTTCGGAGGTCAAGTGCCTTCAGTTCCACGGCACGACCGTCGCCAAGCCGATCCCGGACTACCAAATCTACAAGGGCACCGTTTTCGAGCTGGTGGACCAGTCCGTGGGTTTCGTCATGTCCAGAATCGCGGCGGCAGTCGGCACGCGCGCCGAGAGCAACCGGGCGCCCGTGACCTACGAACTCCCGCGGCTGGCGGTCGCCGAGGCCATCGTCAACGCCGTCGCCCACCGTGACTATGCCTCGAACGCCTCCGTCCAAATCATGCTCTTCGCCGACCGGCTGGAGATTTGGAACCCCGGCCAATTGCCACCGTCGCTCACGCTCGAGGCGCTGCGGGCTCCCCATGCTTCCATTCCCCGCAACCCGCTCATTGCCGAGCCGCTCTTCCTCGCCCGATATATCGAGAAGGCGGGCACCGGCATCCTCGACATGATCGCGCTGTGCGAGGCCGCCGGACTGCCGACGCCGCAGTTCCGCCAAGATGGCGGCCAGTTCATCCAGACCTTGTGGCGGCCGAAGGGAGCTAAGGCGGAGCCAAGTGCGGCCAAAGTCGGCACCAAGTCGGCACTAAGTCGGCACCAAGTTGAAATCCTCGGAAGATGCCGCGAAGAAACGCTTCTTGTTGATCTGATGGCCATTGTTGGGCGCACCAACCGGACTAAGTTCCGGCACCAAGTCCTCGATCCCTTGCTCGCCGAGGGTCTGGTTGAAATGACCATTCCCGATAAGCCCCGGAGCGGGAACCAGAAATATCGACTGACCGCCGAGGGCCTTGCTCGGCTGGCGGCCAATGAGAAGGGGGGAGCTGCGGAATGAGCACCGCTGCCCTCACCAACGCCCTGGCCTGCCGCCCGCCGCCGCCCTGGGAATTGAGACATTTGTTCGGCAACTGCGGCATCGCCGGGCCGCTTGGGACCAAGTTGGGACCAAGTTGGGACCAAGTTGGGACCAAGTTGGCGAGCCAACACCGACCCAGTCGCCGACCCAGTTGGCGGCCCAGTCGGGCGACCCAGTTGCCAAAATGCCCCCGCAATGCCTCAAATGCCTCACCGGCGACCGCGCAAGTCAACGCGCAAGTGACCGCGCAAGTCGCCGCGCAGGTGGGCACCACGTTGGCACTAAGTGGGCACCAAGCCGCGCTGCCCAACGGCTCACAAAGGTCCGAAACGCCTCAGCCGAGGCAAACGGCTCACAGAGGGCTCAAAGGCACTGCTGTCCACAACTGAGATTTACGTAAGTCGTGGCAGGCGTCATACTTTGCGAGACCACGGAGGTCAAATTTGA
>ENA-UOUL01002856-UOUL01002856.1-bioreactor-metagenome-genome-assembly--contig:-NODE-2856-length-19070-cov-6.394514_pt1 | contig 19070 bp, 15 predicted proteins | sample MGYA00249838_ERZ747220 | MGnify/ENA primary metagenome ERZ747220 (study PRJEB28778, sample SAMN05720191) | bioreactor metagenome | isolation source: Anaerobic biogas reactor | place: USA:Washington...
GCAACGTAGACACTCCCTGGGATGAGATTGGTTAGTTGATGGTGCTCCGCTGCCGATAGATAGTAAAGAACTGCATCAGGAATCGTGGCTACCGCAATCTGAGCATCACTGAGCTTTGGCAGGATGCTGCTTGTTGTGTAATAGCCGTCCTTGAGACGTACAAGATCTTGGGAAGCAAGTAGGGCTTGGATTCCCCTGCTGTCATACCCTTGCTGTTTAAGTTGTTTGCTGCGAAGGATAGGACCTTTGCGCTTAAACAGTTGTTTGAGCGCTTTCACGCTGACTTCATTCATGCTTTCACTACCATTCTTCAGTTTTACACCTGGTTCTAAACTGAATTTCGGTGCGTTTGTATGATACATGATTCCTATAACGTAAGTCAAGACTTATTGAAAATCCTCTGACATGCACCATCTTTCAGTTTTAGCAACACCCCTAAACTGAATTTTAGTGTATTTAAGCTCTATTTTCCCAGTATCTGCCTAATCGTAAGCAGGTTTTGAGCAGATACTCGGATGATTGGGCCGATACTTCAAAAGTTTTTGACTTCAAAGTCTAAAACTTCTGTTTCCTGAAAGTTTTGGACTTCAAAGTCTAAAACTTTTCTTTTTCCCCCTGGAATGAATCATCGGAGGTGTCCACATGAGCGAAGTCCTGCGCGAGTTGGTGGTAGCGCTCTCCCTGGACAGCGACAACTTCTCCAGGAACCTGCGCACGATCAACCACCAGATCAAGGAGGCTGAGAGCAGCTTTCGTTTGGCGGGTGCTGGTGTTGCGGGCTTTGAGAAGAGCGTCCAGGGGACGGAAGCGAGGCTGACCCTGCTCTCTGCCAAGCAGAAGGAGCAAACCCGTGCAGTCGACCAGTATGCCCGTGCGCTGGTGCAAACTAACCAGAAGCTTGTGGACTCCCATGCGCGCCAGGAACAGATGAAGCAGGCCTTGGGCCAAGCACGCCAGGAGTACGAGCGCTTAAAGGGCGAGGTCGCTGCCGCGGGCCAGCAGTACAACCGCCTGCGTGCTTCCCTAGGGGATGCGGACTCTGCCACGATCGCGGCCAAGCAGAACCTGGAGCGCTTCAAGGCGGAGACACAGGCTGCAAAGGACAGGGTGAAGCTGCTAGAAGGCCAGATCAAGTCCAACAGCAAGACCCTACAAAACAACGCAGACGCGGTATCCAAGGCCACCACCAACCTCAACAACGCCAAGGCCGAGCTCAAGGCGACGGAAGCCGAGCTCAAGAAGCTGACCCTGGAGCTGTATCGCCAGCAGTCCGCCTGGACGCGGGCTGGGGACGGCCTGATCGCCTTTGCCAAGAAGAGCGAGAACATCTCAAAGTCCCTGGTAACCGCAGGCCGTGGAATGACACGGGTGCTGACAACCCCCATCCTCGCCCTGGGAACCTCTGCTTTGAAGTCCTCCATCGATTATGAGAGCGCCTTCACCTCCGTTCGCAAGACCGTGAACGCAACAGAAGAAGAGTTCGCAGCGCTCTCCGCGTCCATCAAGGAGATGTCCACCCAGGTCGCCTCCTCCAGTACAGATATCGCAGAGGTCGTTGCGGTTGCCGGGCAGATGGGCATCTCTAATGAGCACCTCATGACCTTCGCCCGGACCATGATTGACCTGGGCAACAGCACAGACATCGTGGCCAATGACGCGGCGCTAACGCTGGCGAAGTTTGCCAACATCGCAGGCATGAACCAGGCGGAGTTCCAGAACCTGGGTTCAACCCTGGTCGACCTGGGCAACAACTATGCGGCCACCGAGTCACAGATCCTGGAGATGTCCATGCGCTTGGCAGGCGCCGGGCACCAGGTTGGCTTAAGTGAAGCACAAATCCTAGGCTTTGCCACCGCGCTGTCTGCTGTTGGCATTGAGGCGCAGATGGGCGGCTCGGCCTTCTCCAAAGCGTTGGTCAAAATGGAGGTCGCTTCTGAGACCGGCGGCCAGGCACTCAAGGACTTCGCCATGGTCTCGGGAATGACCGCCCAGCAGTTCAAGCAACTCTGGGACAATAATCCGGCCGAAGCCTTCCAGGCCTTCATTGGCGGGCTCGCCAAGATGGATGAAGAAGGCGCGAGCGCGATTGCCACCCTGGCCGAGATTGGCATCAGCGAGGTGCGCCTGCGGGACACCCTGATGCGCGCAACCAACGCAACGCAATTATTCCGGGATACCCAGGTCACGGCCAATGCTGCCTGGGACAAGAACAACGCACTGACCATTGAAGCCGGGAAGCGCTACAACACGACCAAGTCCCGGCTGATCAACCTCAAGAACACAGCGGTCCTCTTCACCCAGCAGTTGGGTGATGACATGAATCCGATGCTGCAAAACCTAATCGACAAAGCGCATGAAATGCTCACCGCCTTTCTGGGGATGGATGCCGCCCAGCGGATGAACATCCTCCGTTTCGCGGGCTTTACAGCCGCCCTGGGCCCTGCCATCCTGATCCTGGGCAAGACCTTTGGCGCGGTGGGCAAGGTCTCAAAGGCCTTTGGAACCTTTAGCCAGAGCATGGGCAAGTTCTCAGCAAACGTCAAGATGGCCGGTGGCGGCCTGGGCGGTTTTGTAAAGACCGTCGCCTCCTCCAAGGTCGCCATGGCAGCGCTTGCGGCCGCTGTGATCTATGGCGCCATTCAGTTGGCGGACTACGCAACAGGCGCCAGGAAGGCCCGGGAAGCACTGCAGGGCATGAAGGAGACAGCGGACAAGTGGAAAACCACGGCTGCAGACACCTTCTACACAAAGGGCGGTCTCTCGCTCCTAGGTATGAGCGAGCAGGATTTCACGCGTGATAAGCAAAACGCGCAGGAGTGGATGAACAGCCTCCTGGATGTCTGGGCCAATGGCAAGCGCCGCAACAACGCAACCGTCAAGACCTGGTCGGACTCCTTTAAGGACATCACGCAGGTCACCCGCGAGTCCCTGGAAGAGATGCAGTCTGACGCCAAGGACGCTGGCTACACTAACCTGTCTGCGCAAATGGAAGCAGACATCAAGACCCTGGGCAGCCTGGACAGCGAGGTTAGCAAGCTCCTAAAGCGCAGGCAGTCCGGCAAGTTCACAGAGAAGGACAAGATCCGCCTCCAGGAACTGGTGGACACCAGGGAAGCCATCGAGATCAAGTACAAGCTGACCGCAGCGGATGCCGAGGGCTTTGAAACGATTGCTGACAAGATCGAGGCCGCACGTGCGCGTGCACAGGCCACTGGGAAGGCTGATGCTGACCCTGCCGTGTACCAGGCCGCAATCGTGGCCTCCGCAGAGGGCATGGCCGCAATGAACGCGCAGTTGGATGCGCAGTATGAGAAGGAGTTCAAGCTCATCTCGCTCATGCGGGAGGGCTCAGAAAAGCAGGCTGCCTTGGAAGCGCTGAACCTGCGCTATGTAACTGACAGGAAGACCGCAGCCCAGGAGTACGCAAATCTGCTCGCAGGCATTGTCATGCCAGTCTGGAACAGCGGGGATATGCAGAAGGTCACAGACGACCTCGCAGCCCTCACTCAGCTTATGACAGACTACAACCTGGCCGCTTCCAACAATGACCAGCAGGGCATGGCCACCGCACTTGCAGAAATGAACAAGCTCACAGCCGGCATGGACGAGGGGAAGATGACGGAGTACCTGGGGCTCTTAACACAGATCCAGTCCTTAATGGACAGCGGGATGAGCGAGGGCGAGGTCAGCGCCTTGTTCCCGGACATCGATGTGAGCAAGCTCATGGAGCAGACAGCCGCGCTCTCGCAATTTGTCTCAGATAACAAGGAGAGCCTCTCCAGCCTCAACACCATGTTCTCAGGCGCGCTGACTGAGGAAGTGCTCAAGATCGCAACCGACCTGGACATGACCGGTGCTCAGACGCGGTGGACTGAGTTTGCCAGCAATCCCGGCGCGATCACCACCCAGGCGGTCATTGACGGGTACTCAGAGGCAGAAAACATCAAATTGACCCAACCCCTGGTCACCGCCTTCATTGAGAAGTACACCGAGGTGCCTGAGGGCGCTGTGACCTCAGCGCTCACCCCGGAGGGCTTGGTTGCCTTTGTAGGCAGCTATGCGGAGTCCGTCCTGGGCACGGACATCAGCGGGCTTACCCCCGATAACATCACCGCGATGGTGAAAGCGTATCAGGAATTGGCCTCGGGAGCAGATGTCTCCGCGCTCACGCCCAGTCAAATCGCAGCCTACATCAGCGAGTACCTGGTCAAGGAAGGCGTGGACACCAGCCAACTCTCCCCCAACAGCCTGAGCGCTTTTGTGCTCGCCTACGAGGAAGTGAAGGGCGGCGCTTCCACTGCTGCCCTCACCCCTAGCGGCCTGGCCGCGATCATCACCGGCTACCTTGAGGCGGAGGGCATCGACCCTGGCAACCTGACCCCGCCGCAGATTGACGCCATCGTCAACGCCTATGCTGAAGCGACGAATGTGGACAAGACCGGCTTAAAGGCCGAGGTGGTCGCTCTGATCACCGCTTACCAGGACAAGGAGGGTGTCACAAAGCCCTCCTATATCCAGACCCAGGTCTCTGTTACCGGTTATGACCTGGCGGCCTACAACGCCTTTGTGGCCGCTCACCCGGTCAAGCTGGCTGGTGTGGTGCGCTTATCCAGCAGGTATGAGGACCCCACCAGTGTCACCAGCGACCCCAATGCGACCTTCTGGGAGAACGGGAAGGAGATCCCCGTCAACCTGGTCCCTGCCTCCAAGATCAACGCGAACACCCTCATGGCGTATGAGGAGGATGGAACGCTGCATGTGCTCATCACGCCCACTGTGTCAGGCAGCCCTGAGGCTGTCGCGAACGCGAGCGAGGCTGTCACCAGCACTGGCGACTTCTTTAGCGGGAAGTGGGGCCACAACACGATGAGCTTCGTCAAGATGCTCACCACTCAGGCGGCGAACTACAACAAACTCAAGGGTACTCTCCTGGACTTTGACTGGTTTGGCCTGGGCGCCAAAGGCGCTGTGAACCAGGAGCTGAACAACAAGATGTCAGGCGAAAACCTGTCCGGCTTGCAAACCTATGTTTCCGAGGTTGTAGCAGCCATCAAGGCTGGGAATGCGGTGAGCGCAGAGGATATGGAGAACCTGAGGCTTATCTTAAACTTCGTGTCCACCCTGGAGGTCGCAGGTGTTGGCGAAAACATCGTAGCCGGTATAGGCGACGCCATGGCACAAGCGGGCTGGGAGGATCCTGCAAAAACCACAGCCGGGAACCTGGAGACCGCAATCAATGCAGCGCTTGGCATCCAGTCCCCCAGTACACTCATGATCCCCGTGGGTCAAAACACTGCCGCCGGTCTGGCCCAGGGCTTTTCCGAGTACGACCTGACCCCTTCTGTTGAAACACTGGCCTTGGCCTTGACGAGCACTGCGCAAACCAGCCTGGGTCCTGAACTGCTCCTGCCCACTGGGCTTGCGCTCGCGCAGGGGCTCACTCTCAGCGTGCGACAAGGCATCCTGCAAAGCATCCCACAGGCAGTCGTCGCCATGACCACCCTGGGTGCATCCTTGACCGCCATTGCCGCAGCCCAGGGCGCTTCTGCCGGCAATGCTTACGGCGCCGCCTTTGGCCGCAGCGCGAGCATCCAGTTCTCTGCCGCAGTGCGCAGAATCAAACAGGAGATCGACCAACTCAACCTGAGCATCTTAAGAGGCTATGGCACGATTTAAGGAGAGCACATGACCAGCATGACCTTCAAGGGCGTCACCAGCCAATCCCTGGGCGTAGTGGTCCTGGGATACCCGCCCATCACCAAGCCTGCGGCACTTATCAAGACAGAGACCATCCCCGGCCGTAGCGGGGACCTGGTCCTGCAGTCAGACCCCGTGTACGAGCCCTATGACAAGGTGGTCCGCTGTAGGCTCCTCCCAGGCACAAAACCTGAGAGCATATCCTCCTGGCTCAATGGCAGCGGCCTGCTCATCCTTGGTAATGAGCCCCTATACGCCTACCAAGCCCGGGTAACCGAACAAATCAACTATGAGAAAGTCTTCCCCAGCCATGAGGCGCGGGTGTTTGAGGTCACGTTCACTGTCCAGCCCGAGAAGCGCCTGGCAGTCACCGAGGGCGATCTCCAGCTCACGGGGAGTGGCACGATCACAAACCCCGGTACCTTGCCCTCCAGGCCCAGGATCCTCATCAACGCGACCGGTGTCGTCACGCTCATGATCGGTCAGGGGATCACGGAGCTGGAAGGCCTGACCTCTCCCATCCTCCTAGACAGCGACTTGGGCATGGCGACCAACGCCCTGGGCACCTTGAACGCCAGCTATCTGGTCTCAGGCGATTGGCCCGTCCTCCTGCCCGGTAACAACCCTGTCTCCTTTACCGGTGCTGTGAGTAACTTGACCATCACCCCGCGCTGGAGGTGGCTATGATCCGGATCTTTGAACAAGGGCATGAAGACTTCTCAAGCATAGGGCTGGGCGAAATCCAGCCCCTTTCCTGTGTGGTCCGCGAGGAACAGGGTGGCGCCTATGAGCTTGAGATCGAAATGGCGATGGACGAGCAAACGCGCTATGACCGCCTCTTAAACGGCCGTGTCCTGCAGGTGCCAGTGCCCGCGATGACCACCCCCTTGATTAAGACCCTGGATGTGACTGTCACCGAGTTCTGGCGCACCAATGGCTCGGTGAAGCTCTACAGCAAGAAAACCGATGTGATGGGCACGAACCAGACCGTCACTGTCCCTGCGCAGTATGCACCGGATGAGGTCGGCACCGGCTTTGTCTTAATCCGCGCCGCTTACTCTGAGAAGCGCTGGGTGCCCAATGGCAACCGTGTCCTGCAGACTGTCAGGGCGTTTCAGAAAGTGACCGTGCTCAACAAGAGCGATGCTGTCTGGTGGCGCGTGACCACTAAGGAGGGCAAGACTGGCTACCTCAAGAAAGAGAAGCTCACCTTTTTTGAACAGTACAACACCAAGCCCGGGGACACGATCCAATCCCGTCAGATCAGGGACCAATTGTTCCGGATCTATCGGACGGAGAAGGACACCGAGGCGCTGCGCGTGCGCGCCTGGGCACGGCACATCTACTACGACCTCCTGGGTGTGGCCCTTAAGGCCTGTAAACTGCCCTCCCTGGGCGTGACAGCAGCCTTGTATGCGATCGACGAGGCCGCCTTCCCTGCTGGCCATGGCTTTGAGTTCCTCACCAACAGCGTGAAGATTCTCAAGAAATGCGACTACACCCACCGCAGCATGATCGATGCACACTTAAACCCCGACGATGGCGTCCTGGCCAAGGGCAACCTGCGCCTGGTCAGGGACAATTACGATGTCTTCTTCCTCAAGCGCTCCAGTGTCAGGAGCAAAACCATCACCTACGGCAAAAACCTCAAAGGCGTCACCATCGACATCAACAGCGATGGGATCGTTAACCGCATCATCCCCGTCGGCAAGCGCGCTGATGGCAGCATCCTCTACAAGAACAACACCTACCCCTCCGTTAGCAGCCCCCGGAACACTGCAGCCACCGAGATCCGATGCAAAGCCATTGAGTACGATGTCGAGGTGGGCGAGGAGTACACCACCTCCCAGGCCCAACAAGAGCTCCTGGCACGCGCAGAGGCCGAGTTTGAGAAGGGCATTGACCTGCCCAGCATCTCCGTCACCGTGGACTTCCTGCAACTCGGGGATACGGAAGAGTACGCCCAGTACAAAGACCTGGATCGGCTATACCTGTCTGATATTGTCCGGATCATCGACCCGGTGCACGGCGTTGACCTGGAGGCAGAGGTCACCGAGTACAGCTTTGATTGCCTAACAGGGCGCTATATCAGCCTTGGCGTTGGCGTCACCAGCGCGAAGCGTGCCATTGGCTCTGTCGGCTCCTTCATGCTGCCCAATGGCGCGATCTCCGGCACAAAGCTTGCCTTGGGCTCGGTGAACGGCAGCCGGATTGAAGACCTGAGCATCAAGTCAGCCCAGGTTGGCATGGCCGCCATTCAAACCGCGCACATCCAGGATGCAGCCATTACGCGTGCGAAGATTGATGAAGCCCTTGTCACGGTCTTGAAAGCAGACGCCATTGAGGCGGTGTCTGCGCGTATCCGGGAGCTCATCGCTGGCAGCATCACGACCGACCAGCTCTATGCGGACATCGCGCAAATCGCAATCGCCCAGCTCACGACCGCAAACATCCTTTCTGCTGACATCACTTGGGCTAACATCGCCTCCTTGGCTGCGAACATCGCGCAAATCAGTCAGGCACAGATGACGACTGCTGTCATGAACCGGGCCAGCATCGACTGGGCTGCGATCACCGCCTTGAGCAGCGCGGTGGCGAGCATTGCCTCTGCGCAGATTGCAACCGCGGACATCGACTGGGCGCACATCAAAGACCTCACAGCGGGCACAGCCATTATCACCCAGGGTGTTGGTGGCGAGCTCTTCATCGCGCGCCTGGCTGTGACCGAAGCAAACCTGGTCTCCCTGACCACAGGTGAGCTCGTCCTAAGGGGTCAGGACGGCGCCTTCTATTCCATCTCCGTAGACCCGGACGGCCAGGTGGTCACCACCTTAAAACAGGTCACAAACAACGACTTGAGCGACGTCATCCTGGATGAGAACGATAACATCATCTATGGCGGGATCACAGCCTCCAAGCTCAATGTGCAGGACATCTTTGCCGAGAACGCAACCATCGCAGCGCTCATCGCTGCCAACATCGATGTGGACACCTTGTGGGCAAGGACGGCCTTCATTGAGAAATTGAAGGTGGCCGACCTGCTGACCAATGACGCGATCAGGCTGCGGTTTGAGGGCGTGGAAGGCGATGTCAGCTCCTTGCAAACCGCCTCCAGGCTCACAAACAGCTACATCACCTTGGGCAAGCTCATTGACTCGGACAACCAGGAGCGCATGGGCATTGCCATTGGCGAGAACCTGCTGGATGAAAACGGCGAGATCGTTCAAGCGCACACTGCCGTGCGCATCTTTAGCGATAGGCAGACCTTCTACCAGAACGGTGTTGTGGGGATGGAGCTCAAGAACAACAGCATCCAGGCTGTGCGCGGTGCCTTTGAGGAGGTCACCCTCAATGGCCAATGGAAGCAGACAATCACTGAGAGCGGGACCTACGCGATCATGTGGGTGGGGTGAATGAATGGCTCAAGTAACAATTAACCTCAATGACCGCACACTTACAAGCAGTTATTGGGCTTATTATTATGATTCGGGCGTGAAAGAAATCTCAACCCCCACGACCACAACATCCAGCGCTCAGAGTTTCACAGTACCCGTCAATAGCAGTATCAACTGGGTCAGGATCTACTGCTCCCTGAACTCGCCGGCACATGGTTCCTCCATCCGAATGGCTCTGGAAGGTGATACGGCAGCGCATGCAGGATTGTTTTCCAATGGCACCCTTCTGGATAAATCCCTGTTTACAGCTGGCTTACACAGTGTGAAGTTTCGCTTTAAAAGCGGCACTGCTGCGACAACCTATCCAGGATATCCTTCTGAGAGTGGGGTGTACAACTCATCCTCACTGAGCATTACAAACATTCGGATTGTCATTGACTACAACCCGCCCACCAGCGGGCTGACCCTCAACAAAACAAGCTGCCCTGCCGGCAGCGTGATCCGGGCTTCCGTCACTGCTGCTGCCTCCTCCTACACCCACAAGGTGAAGTTTGCCATGAGCGGTGTCACCACCCTCACCTATTCCCTTGCAGCAGGCGTGGCTTACAAGGATTTCACCGTCCCCTTAAACTGGCAGGAGGCCATCCCTTCCGCAACCAGCCGGACTGTCACTGTCACCCTGGAGACCTATAACGGTTCCACCTTGACCGGCGATGTCTCAAAGACCTTCACCATGACACTCTCCAGTGATAATTACCCCAGCATCACGGCGTTCCAGGTCACACGGATCCCTGGGTTCACTGATACTGCCATCACTTCCTATGTACAGGGCTTCAGTCGTGCGCGCTTCACCGGCGCTGCAGTTGGCCTGTATGGCGCGTCCATCGCCTCCTACAAGTACACCCTTGGCACCTGGACCAGCGCGGCTGGGGCTGAGGTGGAAAGCCCTGTTCTGGTCAATACCGGGACCCGGACCGCTACTTTGGAGGTCACAGACAGCAGGGGACGCAAGTCCAGCAAGCAGCTCACCTTTGAGGTCATCCCCTATGCACCGCCATCCCTGGTCGCGCCCCTGGTGCGCAGGTCCAATAACCTGGGCAATGCTGCCGTGAACGGCACCTACGCCTATATCCGAACAGGCGTCAGTTTCTCCTCCTTAAATGGCGTGAACACCGCCTCCATGCAGGCACGCTTGTACTTTAAGGGTTCCACACCGCCTGCCTGGGAGGACCCTGCTGTCATTTCACTTGCTGAGAACACCCCTGTTGTCCTAAGCGATCTCTTTGTTTCCAGTTCCTACACCGTTGACATCCTGGTCACGGACAGGCTTGGCAATTACCTCTTCACCAGCGATATCCCAACGGCCAAAGCACTGTTAACCGGCATCTCTGCGGTCAAGGGTGCGGGCATTGGTCTGTTCGCTGAGCGCGAGAACGCCTGCACCTCAGCCTGGCCGTACTGGGTTTATGACGACCCTGTTTGCCATACCCGTGTCGGTGATGTGCGCATCTCCAGGGACCCCACCTCCCCCGCCCTCATCTGGCCTGGGACTTCCTGGTACAAGTTGCCAGAGGAGACCTTCCTCATGGCCGCAGGGGCACACCATGTGCCCGGTGGTCTTGGAGATACCGGTGGCGCGGCCACACACACCTTGACTGAGGATGAGTTGCCGCCACACGGCCATGGCCAGCGCATGTCTGGCGCGAACTATCTCTACAACCATGTCGATTCCAGTGGCAGCGGAAGCGGCGGGACTGCCACCGGCTGCGGTGACCTGCAAACCCTGCGCACAAACCGTTTGCGGATCTACACCGCTGACGCCGGTGGCGGCAAAGCGCACAACAACCTCCCGCCCTATCGCTCCTATCACATCTGGGAAAGGACTGCCTGATGTTTTACGCCTTGACCTTGGACCAAACCATTATCACTGGGGTGCACGAAAGCATCCTGCCCTTTCATGCCCAGACCTTTGAAACAAACCCGCGGCTCATGAATCATGAGGTTCTCAGCATCCCCGATCCTGCAGACTACCTCACGGGCATGGACTTACGCTGCTATGAGCCTGACGGGACGCAAAAACCCCTGGTCTGGTGCATAGAGCAGGGCTTTCTACCCCTCCCCCCTGGGAAAGAGATCATCGGCGGGGTGCTTGTGGATACCCAGACACCGGAAGCACAGGCCCCGCACTCCCTTTTGAATGCGCTTCATGACGCACAGGCCGCCGTTGCCGCAAATGATGCTGTCCTGTCCGACCTGCTCCTTTTGCTCATTGATTCGGGGGTGATTGTCAGTGTATGAGGCCCTCAACCAATACCTTGCTTCAAGGAACCTGAAACTGGATGAAACCAAGGCTGCCACCCGACGGAGCATCGCCGAGTACCTCCAAAAAGCACGGGAGGATAACAAGGCCTACCTCGCGCTTGCCTCACCAACCGCTGCTGAAAGGAACACGCAGATCGTTAAGCTGACCCGACAAAACAACCGCATCCTGCGCCTACTCTTAAACGACCTGACAGGCGAAGAATAGAAAGGGGCACATATGACCAGAAAGCCAAGCGCACAAGCCTGCGCCAACCTTGCCATGGACGAGCTGGACGGCGACTTCATCCCCTACATCCTGGGCAAGGAGACCCTGGACGGTGATGGCGCTGACTGCCAGGGGCTCATAGAGGCCATTGTCCGCGCCCTGGGCGGCCGTCTCTCCTATCGCGGGTCCAATGACATGTTCCGCAATGCCTGCAGCTATGTGGGCACCCTCAGCCAGGCGCGCAAGGACGGTCGCTTGGTCCCCGGCGCTGTGCTCTTCATTGTCCGGCAGGATGGCGGGGAGCCGCCCCAGTACAAGGACAAGAAGGGCAATGCCAGCCATGTCGGCTGGTACACCGGCGGACGATATGAGGTCGTGCACGCCAGCAGCTCCAGGGGAAAGGTCGCTGCCTCAACCCTCAAGAACGCCTGGACGCACGTCGGCTGGCTCAAGGCCCTTGACTACAGCAACAACACCACCATCAAGGAGGAACCCATGAGCAATCAAGGCACCATCTTAAGCCAGGGCGACCATGGAGAAGCAGTCGCAACCCTGCAGACTGGCCTGCTCTCCTTGGGCTATGACCTGGGCAAGCACGGCGCTGACGGCATCTTTGGCCCTGCCACCCGCAACGCAGTTGAACGCTTCCAAGACGACCAGGGCTTCCCGCTTACCGGACAATGGGGCGAGGAAGAGCAGGCAGCCCTGCAGCAACGACTGGCTCTGCAGGCGGGCAGCTCACAAACCACTGACCTGTCCGACCGACTGCGCGCCCTGGCACAGGAACTGCTCGCCCTCGCTGACGCCATCTGATCCATACTCGGTAACCTATGTCTGGTCTCTTGCTCCCACTCACCGCAGGCGCGGTCTTTTTATTTGAAGGAGGTTTATCCATGGAACACATTCACACCCTCTGGTCCCGGGTCCAGATCCTCATCGCCGCCATTGGCGGCTGGCTGGGCTACTTCTTGGGCGGTCTGGACGGCCTGCTCATCGCCCTCATCATCTTCGTGGTCCTGGACTACATCACCGGGGTCATGCGCGCAATCCTCGACAAAGAGCTCTCCAGCGCCGTGGGCTTTAAGGGCATCTTCCGCAAGATCATCATCTTCTGCCTGGTCGGCATCTCCCACATCGTGGACCTGCACGTCATTGGCACCGGCACTGGCCTGCGCTCCGCTGTTATCTGCTTCTATCTCTCCAATGAGGGGCTCTCCATCCTGGAGAACGCTGCGCACATGGGCCTGCCTGTGCCCGAGCGGCTCAAGGCGGTCCTAGCCCAGCTGCACAAGAAGGACACCCCTGAAGACACTGCCCCTGAGACCGAATAAACCCCTCTCCCACCCCCGCCCCGTAGGCTGCGTGCTTGCGGGGCCTTTTTCATACCCTCAAAAGGAGTGAAAGCATGACCATACCCCAGAAAGACCAGGTGCGTGCGCTGCGGGTTCGCGGTGACAGCTATGCGCAAATCAGCGAGGCCACAGGCATCCCGCTTGGAACAATCAAGGCTTATTGCAGCCGGAACAACATCAGGCCCGGGCAAGCGACACAAGCCGGGCACTGTGCGCACTGCGGGCAAGCCCTCAACACACAGGCGCATCCTCAAACCAAGCGCTTCTGCTCTGCCCTTTGCCGCACGAGCTGGTGGGGCAAGCACCCTGACCAGCGCCGCAAGCAGGGCACTGCCCGTCTGTGCTCACACTGTGACAGGCAATTCTTCTCCTACAGTACTCAGCGCCGGTACTGCAGCCACCCTTGCTACATCGCCAGCCGCTTTGGGAAGGGGGCACTGTCCGCATGACGACCGAGCAATTGCAGCGGGAGTTCCGCTATCGGGTCGCCCTGGCCTTGGTCCAGGAGCTCAAGGGTGAAGGGCTGATTACGGAAGATGACTTCACAGTGGTCCAAGCGCGCCTGATCCATCGTTTTCATCCTGTTCTGGAGGGTTTATATCCCCAGAATTGACTGGATACAATGCGCTTTCAGAGGTAACATGCGACCTGCCAGGGAGGTGATGAAGCATGGCAAGCGTAAAGCAAGTGCTGCCCGCAAAGGCCCCGGAGCTCAAGACGGTCCGCGTCGCGGCCTACGCCCGCGTGTCCACCGGCAAGGACGCCATGCTGCAGTCGCTCTCCGCACAGGTCAGTTACTTCAGCGCTTATATCCAGCACCACCCCGGCTGGGCTTTTGCCGGCGTGTATGCCGATGAGGCTGTCACCGGCACCCAGGACGACCGCCCGGAGTTCCAGCGCTTGCTGCGGGACTGCCGCGAGGGGAAGATTGACCTGATCGTCACCAAGGCCATCTCGCGCTTTGCGCGCAACACTGTCACCCTGCTTAAGACCACCCGGGAGCTCAAGGAGCTTGGGGTCGGCGTTTTCTTTCAAAAGGAAGGCCTTTACTCCAACCGCGGCCAGGGCGAGATGATCCTCACGCTCCTCGCCGCCGTGGCCCAGGAGGAGAGCCGCGCGGTCAGCGAAAACTGCAAATGGCGCATCCGCAGCCGCTTCAAGAAGGGTGAGCTGGTCAACTTCCACTTCATGTACGGCTACCGCATGCACAGAGGAAAAGTCACCATCGCGCCGGAAGAGGCCGCCGTGGTTGCCTGGATCTTTGATGCCTACCTGGACGGCCTGGGCTGTGAAGCCATTGCCGCGGCACTCAGGCAGCAGGACACCCCCACCCTCAAAGGCGGCGCCTGGACCGCCAACCGCGTCATGCGCATGCTCAAGAACGAGAAGTACGCCGGGAATGCGCTCCTGCAAAAGCGCTATGTCACAGACCACATCACCAAGAAGCAGGTGCGCAACCAGGGCCAGCTGCCGCGGTACTTTGCCGAGGCCACGCACCCTGGGATCGTCACCCCGGAGACCTTTGAGAAGGCACAGCAGCTCATCGAGCACAACCGGCTCAAGAACAACATCGCCTTCAAGCCGCCCATCTCCCAACCACTATCGGGCAAGGTTTTATGCAGGAACTGCGGCAAGCCCTTCTCCCGGGTCATGCGCGGCGGCCAGCCCAAGTGGCAGTGCGCCACCTACCTGCGCAAGGGCCGCGATGCCTGCCCGGCTAAGCAGGTCCCGGAGCAGGTGCTGCTCGCCTTCATCTGCGACTCCCTGGGCTGGCAGCGCTTTGACGCCCAGGCCTTCCAGGTGCGGGTCGCGGCCATTCATGTGACCTCGCCTTCCACCTTACAACTGGTGCTTGTGGATGGCCAGGTGTTTGAGACCGCCTGGCAGAACCGCTCCCGCAGCGAGAGCTGGACCGCTGAAATGAAGCAGGAAGCCCGTGAACGCAACCTCAGGAAAGGAAACACCGCATGCAAACAACCCGCGTGACCCTCATCCCGCCCACCATGAGCCTGCACACCGCGGCGCCCCTGTCAAAGACCGCTGTGCGCCGGGTCTGCGGCTATGCCCGCGTGTCCACGGACAATGAGGAGCAGTTGGGCAGCTATGAGGCGCAGATGGCCTACTACACCCAGTTCATCCAGGAGCACGAGGGCTGGGCCTTTGTCGGGCTCTACAGCGATGAGGGCGTCTCCGGCACCAGCATCCGCAAGCGCAAGGGCTTTCAGAAGATGATCGCCGATGCCCTGGAGGGGAAGATTGATCTCATCGTCACGAAGTCCATCTCGCGCTTTGCCAGGAACACCGTCGATTCCATCTCCACCATCCGCGAGCTCAAGGCCAGGGGCGTTGAGGTCTACTTCGAGAAGGACGGCCTCTGGACCTTTGACCCCAGCGCTGAGCTCACCATCTCCATTCTAAGCTCCATCGCCCAGGAGGAGAGCCGCAACCTCAGCCAAAACGTGACCTGGGGCCAGCGCGCGCGCTTTGCCGAGGGCAAGGTCAGCATGGCCTACAAGAACTTTCTGGGCTTTCAGCGCGGTGAGAACGGTCAGCCGGTCATCAACGAAGAGCAGGCCGCGCTCGTTCGGCGCATTTATGCCATGTTCATTAACGGGAAGACCGTGTCCGCCATAGCCAAGGCGCTGACCGCTGACCATGTGCCAACCCCCGGCGGCAGGAAGCTCTGGCAGCCCAGTGTGGTCGAGAGCATTCTTACCAACGAGAAGTACAAGGGCGATGCCCTGCTGCAAAAGACCTACTGCGCGGACTTCCTGACCAAGAAGATGAAGAAGAACCAGGGCGAGGTTCCCCAGTACTATGTGGAAGGCAGCCATCCGGCCATTGTCAGTCCGGACCTGTTCGATCATGTGCAGTGGGAACTGAGGCGCCGGAAGGGCATTGGCAGCATCCCCAGCACCAGCTGCTTCGCCGGGCGCATTGTCTGTGGGGACTGCGGCAGCGTGTACGGCAGCAAAGTCTGGCACAGCACCAGCAAGTACCGCCGCGTCATCTGGCAGTGCAATGGCAAGTTCAAGGGTGAGAAAAAGTGCTCGACCCCTCATCTGTATGAGAAAGACCTCCAGCAGGCCTTTGTGCGCTTTGTGAACGGCCTGATCGCTGACCGCGAGGAGATCTTGGCGGGTCTGCGGGAGGCACTGGATGCCATCACCGACAACACCGCCCTGGAGCGGGAGCGCAATGCCTTGCAGGCTGAGTGCGAGGTCGTCATGGAGCTCATGCGCAAGATGGTCCAGGAGAACGCGCGCACTGCCCAGGACCAGAGCGACTACACCGCCCGGTATGCCACCATGACCCAGCGCTATGACAATGCGAACCAGAAGCTGGCCGAGGTTGAGAGAAGTATCACCGCCCGGAGCGCCAAGCGGCAGGAGCTCGAGAGCTTCATGCGCGAGTTGGGCAGTCGGGAGGAGCTTTTGACCTGCTTTGACGAGGGCTTGTGGCTGGGCATTGTGCATCAGGTCAAGGTGACGGGGGTCGGGGAGTTTGAGTTTGTGTTGAAGGGTGTGGGAATTTCAGCCTGACACCGCCTCGTAACTAAACCTAACCTTGTCGAGCAATCCTCGGTCTATGTTGGTGTTTTACAACTTGATAACAACCTGCCCTGAGAATCTTGATATGATAATGCTATAATCATCACGAGGTGACCCATATGAAAGCCAAAGTACTGATTGCCGAGGATGACCATGCGATTCAAAGGCTGCTGGAGACTAACCTTCAGGTGGCAGGCTATGCTGTTGTCTGCGCGTCAGATGGCAGGCAAGCATTGGATGCCGTACAGGAGGAACTGTTTGACCTTGCCTTGTTGGACATCATGATGCCAGAGCTGGACGGGTTTGAGCTGCTGCCCTATCTGCAGCAAAAGGACATCCCGGTCATCTTTGTCAGCGCCAAGGCGGATGTGGTCAGCCGGGTTCAAGGCCTCAGGTTGGGCGCGGAGGATTATCTGGTCAAGCCCTTTGACATCCTGGAGTTGCTGGTGCGTATGGAAAAGGTGCTGGAGCGCCGCTTTCCGGGCAAGGACATCCTTCAATATAAGGATGTCTGCCTTGATGTGAACGGCCACAGCGTACAGAAAAATGGACAAGCAGTAGACCTCAAACCGCTGGAATTTGACTTGCTGCGAACCTTCCTGCGCTATCCGGGCATGGTGCTGACCCGCGAGCAACTGCTCAAGCAAGTGTGGGGCGAGGATTTCCTAGGTGAAACCCGGACAATTGATGTGCACGTCGCGGCATTGCGGCGCAAGCTGGAATGGCAGGACCGGATTACCACCGTGTTCAAGGTGGGCTATCGCCTGGAGGTTGCGCCTTGAAGCTGCGCGTCCGGCAAACGCTGCTATCCTTGTTCATTATCCTGTTGGTGATGAGCGTGTTTTTGTATCTGTACATAGGTCTACAAACCCGCCAGACCTTACAGGACGCCAGGGACAACGGAGAGTGGCAACTGGAAGCCTTTGCCGAACATATTAAAGCCCTGGAACGCACCGCCAACATGGAACCGCTTGCTCCTGACACCACGCGCCAGGCGCTGGTGCAATACACTTTTGCCACCTACGCCCACCTGCTGCAATCCGGGGACAGGGCCTTTTCCCTGGTAGCAAACGATCGCTACTTGTATAACCTGTCTACCCTGGACCCAAAAGAGCGCTTGCCCATGCCGCTGCAAAACATCACAGCCAGCCAGATGACAAGACAGGAGGGGCAGCTGCACCTGGTTTCCGCGCGCAACCTGCGGGTGCTGGAGATGGACATCTCCCTGTATTTGACAGAGAACATCAGCCAGATGGAAGGGCGCGTTCATAACATGGTCCGGACGGCCCAACTGGCCTTGGTCGCCAGCCTTCTGTTTTGTGTGCTGGTGCTGCCTCCCCTGATTCGCAAAAGCCTCTCCCCCCTGGAGAAGTTGACAGCTGCGGCGGATCGCATCGCCGGCGGCGCTTACGCCATGCGATCGAATGTACAGACAGCTGACGAGGTCGGCGCCCTCTCCCGCTCTTTTGACCGGATGGCGGATACGGTGGAGGAAAAAATCTCAAGCCTGGAAGCCACCAATCGCCAACAGGAGCTGCTGATTGGCGCCTTGACCCATGAGCTGAAAACACCAATGACCGCCATCATCGGCTACTCCAACAGCCTGCTCACCATGCCCTTGCCGGAGGATAGAAAATCGGAGGCACTGCAGCAGATTCATGTAGCGGCCTTGCGCACCGAGCGGCTATCTCAGAAGATGATGGAGTTGATTTCCCTTTCGCATGAAGCCGACATCGAAATGAAGCCCGTATCGCTCAAGCGGTTGTTTGAGAGCATTCAGGCAGCCATGGAACCTGTGGCGAAGGAAGCGGGCATTCACCTGGTCACACAGGATGAAAAGCATACACTGTCCGGGGACAATGATTTGCTCTTCAGCGCCTTGACCAACCTGATTGACAACGCCATCAAGGCCTCCACAGCTGGGCAAACGGTGGTTCTGTCCGCGGGGCTTAGCGGGAAGAACCTCGTTCTATCCGTGCGCGACCAGGGCCGGGGCATCCCCAAGGATGAACTCCCCAAGCTCAGCCAGGCCTTTTACCGGGTGGACAAGGCGCGCAGCCGCAAGCTGGGCGGCGCTGGTTTGGGGCTGGCCATCTGTCGACTAATCGCGCAAGCGCATGGTGGCAGCCTGGAATTTGGAAGCCTGGAAGGCCGGGGAACAACCGTCAGCCTGGTGTTACCAGAAAGGAGCGAAGATGAAGAATCGTAAGGGCTGGTTGGCCATCGCGGTCTTGATTGCCGCTTTGATTCTGGCTGTCTTCCTCCTTCCTGTTATGACCGGTTTGATTACGCGGCAACAAATGGATGTCCAGGCTGTGGTCACCGCCACGCCAATCCCTGTCCTGGAGGAGTTTGAAGACGAAAGTCTGTAAGCTTTTTCACACGGTTTTACAACTTCATAACAAGATACTGACATATTACTGAATACTAAGAAGCCTGGCCAGGTTATGCTGATCATGGACAGTTCGCAATTCTATCTTCGGAAACAAGGAGGATGCATGAGACGATTTCTGGCCTTTGCCTGCTTCTGTATGTGCCTGTTCTCCAT
>ENA-UOUL01002857-UOUL01002857.1-bioreactor-metagenome-genome-assembly--contig:-NODE-2857-length-19067-cov-15.157135_pt1 | contig 19067 bp, 14 predicted proteins | sample MGYA00249838_ERZ747220 | MGnify/ENA primary metagenome ERZ747220 (study PRJEB28778, sample SAMN05720191) | bioreactor metagenome | isolation source: Anaerobic biogas reactor | place: USA:Washington...
GCGATGGCGCGCAGGGTGCCGGCCATGCCGGGGGTCAGGCTGCCCGAGGCGCTCAGGCGCAGCCGGAAGGACAGCCCGCCCGCGCGGGCCAGGCAGGTCAGCTGCCGCCCGGCGCCGTCCGGAAACATCAGGAAGGTGGCCTGGCGGGACTGGAAAACCTCGTAGGAGGCGCCGCCGCTGGCGCGGGCCAGGTCGGCCAGCTGGGCTTCCTCCATGAGTCCCAGGTCCTCCCCGGCGCCGGGGGACAGGGAGAGGCTCAGCGCGTAGGCGCCGGCGATGTCAAAGGCCTTCAGGTACAGGCCTTCCCCGGCCAGCTGCGCTTTGGCCTGTTCCGCGGTCATGCCGTAGAGCGAAAGCACCGGGTCGTCGGCGCGCATCGCGCGCGTGAAGACGTCCAGGGAGTCCGGCAGGCTCAGCGACAGGCTGAATTCGCCGATGGTCACCGCGCCTGCCTGCGCGGGCAGGCCGGGGGTGGCCGCAAGCAGCGCGGCCAGCAGGAGGAGGGGGAGCATCCGGGACGCCGATTTTTTCATCTGCTTCTCTTTCCGGTGTACGGTCGGTTTCGGGTATTCATGAGGGATTCCCGGTTTTATTCGCCGGTTCCAGGCGCCGTGCGGCGGCCTTCCGGCCCGGCCGGGGACTTCCGCCCGGGCTGCCCGGGGAGCTTCGCCTAAGTTCCCCGCCTATACAACGCGCCGGCGCGCAATTCCCTTGCGGGCGGCTTCCGCGTGAGGCGTCGCGCCGCCCCGGTTTCGGCGCGCTACAGCGCGGCGATGTCCTCCTCCGCCTTTTGCATGGCGCGGACCACCCCGTCGCAGAAGGCGTCGAACGGCGGGTCCTTCACCTGCAGCTCCGGGCGCTCCCTCAGGTAATCCAGGGACAGCCGGACGCCCTGGTCAAAGCGGATTCGGGCGGCAAAACCCGGTACCAGGCGCTTCAGCTTGGCGTTGTCGAACACCGCGCAGTTGGCCTTGTCGCCCAGCAGGCCGCCGGTATAGTCGTAATCCTTCGCGCCCGACAGCAGGTCGCTGGGCACGTGGCAGGGCAGGAAGGGCCGCTCCAGGGCTTCGGAGAGGATGCGGTAAATCTGGTTCCAGGTCAGCGCCTCGTCGGAGGTGATGTGAACCGCCTCCCCGACGGCGTGGTCGTTGCCCATCAGGCCGGCGAAGCCCGCCGCGAAGTCCTCCGACCAGGTGACCGTCCACAGGCTGGTGCCGTCCCCGGGGATGAGGACGGGCTTGCGGCCGAGGATGCGCTCCACCACCTGCCAGACGCCGCCCTTGCCCTTGACGGCCAGCGGCAGCGCGCCGGGCCCATAGGTGTGGCTGGGCCGCACGATGGTCATCGGGAAGACCGCCTTGTCCCGCGCCTCCTCCAGCAGCCGCTCGCAGGCGATTTTGTCGCGGGAGTACTGCCAGTAGGGGTTGGACAGCGGGGTGGATTCGGTGACCAGCGCGTTCCGGGGCGGCTTCTGGTAGGCGGAGGCGGTGGATACGAAGAGGTACTGCCGCGTGGCGCCGGAAAACAGCCGGATGTCCCGGGCGACTTCCTCGGGCTTGTAGGCGATGAACTGGGCGACGGCGTCGAAGGTCCGCCCCCGGAGGGCCTCGCGCATCGCGCCCTCGTCCCGCACGTCGCATACCAGGGCTTCCACCCCCGGCACCAGGGCGTTGCGGCCGCCGCGGTTCATCAGGGTCACCTGCCAGCCGTCCGCCAGCAGTTTCCGGGTGACAGGCAGGCTGATGTTGCCGGTGCCGCCGATGAGCAGTGCCTTCATTCCGTCCGTCCTTTCGGGCGTGAAACGCCGGGTCTGGTCCACAGGCCGCATTGTACAGGAGCAGGCGGCGCGCCGCAAGCGCGCGGGTCGCCCGAAGGGATGGCAACCAGATTTGACAAACCGCCGGCGCCTTTCCTATAATGGCCGGGTACGAGCGTTTTCCGCGTGACCCGCCGGCGGAAGCAGAGAAGGAGCCTGAGAACTTGTCCTCAAAGAACGATTTCGCGTCGCTGGAGGCCTCAAAAGAGGTCCTGCGCGCGCTGGAAGCCATGGGCATTACCACCCCCACCCAGATCCAGGTGGAGACCATCCCGCCGATGATGGCGGGGCGCGACATCATCGGCATCGCGCCCACCGGCACCGGCAAGACCATCGCCTTCGGCATCCCGATGCTGGAGTACATCAGCCTGACGGAAACCCGGGTGCAGGAACTGGTCATCGCGCCCACGCGCGAGCTGGCGATGCAGATTGTGCAGGAGCTGACCGACCTGGCCCGCTTCATTCCCCAGGTGCGCATCGCGGCGCTCTACGGCGGCCAGCCCATGGCGCGGCAGATCGCCCAGCTCAAGCGCCGCCCGCAGATTGTGGTGGCGACGCCGGGCCGCCTGCTGGACATGCAAAACCGCGGCCACGTGCGCCTGGACCAGGTGCACACCATGGTCATCGACGAGGCGGACGAAATGCTCAAGATGGGTTTCGTCAAGGACGTCACCAAAATCATCGAGTCCGTGCCGCCGGAACGGCAGCTGGTCATGTTCTCCGCCACCACCAACCGCGACGTGATGACCATCTCCTGGAAGTTCCAGAACGAGCCGGTCGAGATCACCGTGGAGGCGACGAAGGAAAACCGCCCGCAAATCACCCAGTACACCATCGCCGTCCCGCGGGAGGACAAGATGGCGGCGCTGCAGTACCTGCTGGACGCGGACGAGTTCGACCGCGTGATGGTGTTCGTCAACACCAAGTTCATGACCCAGCGCGTCTGCGACAGGCTGCAGAAGCAGGGCTACCAGGCGGAGGCCCTGCACGGGGACGTGCGGCAGTCCCAGCGCACCCGCATCATGAACGACTTCAAGCGCGGCAAGTTCCCCGTCCTGGTGTCCACCGACGTGGCCGCCCGGGGCATCGACGTGGACGACGTGGAGGCGGTCATCAACTATGACCTGCCCAACGAGAACGAGTACTACCTGCACCGCATCGGCCGCACCGGCCGCGCGCGCAAGCACGGCGTGTCCTTCACCATGATGACCTTCCAGGAGTCCGTCCGCATGGACGAAATCCTGCGCTACATGCAGACCCGCCCCAGCCCCCTGCACTTCGACGAGGCGCGCATCCTGCGCCGGGAGGACGGGGAGGCGTTTTTTGATAATATTTAAGTAAATCAGTTGTGAAGATCTTTATGTCTTATACAATGCAGTTGTTTGAGTAAATCACTCGCGTCTTTTTGCATTATGATTCTTGTCTGCTCTTTCTAATTGATATAATGCAAATGATTCAAACACTTTGAACTTTACTGCATTTTGAGACCATTTCATAAGCTTTTGGAAAGCATTTCGATTAATCGCAATTACTTCTTTTCTTCCATTCTTGAGTGTCAACCTGATTTCACATTTTTTTGCTTTTGAAATGCTTTGTATCATTTCTTTGCCTATTGTACCAAGGTAAACAAAATTGTATTTTGACTTTGATAAGTATCTGAATGAATCAAATGAAAACACTATATCATCAATAAGAACCTCAATTGATTTAAAAGATACCTCGCTGTCATTAGCTGTCTTATCTGAAATTATCAACAAGGGCACTCGTATTTGAGATGTGGTAGCTTTTTCGTAAAGTAGATATCCTCCAACCCAAAACCCAATAATATAATCATCAGCTACTGATTCGAGGGAACTATATATCCAAGCTTTATCAAACTTGTTAAATTCGTACCCAGCAAGTCCTTTTAACTTGGAATGCTCGAAGTCCTTGGACCATCCAAAATCTAAAAGGCCTTCATATGGGTTCTTTGTTGGGGACGGTTTTTTGGATGGTTTAGGAGTCACGGTTGGCGCTATTTCATCTTTTTCCGTATCAGGATAGTTATACTTTGAGATATCAACTCTTTCGTTGTTTATAGATTTCCTATATAGTGTTTCGACCTCTTCAATATTGATGGCAATATTTTGATTTTGACCTTCTTCCATTGAAGCCGTTGTAATTCCAATTACTTTCCCGTTATCATTTAATAATGTTCCACCACTACTGCCGGGGGATATGGGGGCAGTGAATTGAATATACTGGATATTCTCATTTACAAAGATAGTGCCAACATTACCTATACTAACCGAATTTCTTATACCTAGTGGGCTACCAATGGCAACAACAGGCTCAGCTCTCCTCAACTTGTTTTCATTTGCAATTTCTAAGGGGACTAAGTCAGTGGGTGAGAAAAATTCTAAAATTGCTATATCTAAATCGAAATCTATGGCGATTATTCTTGTTATCATATATTGAAAGCCATCATCGCTAATTCCAATAATCTGTTCAGCACCTCTAACAACGTGTGCATTAGTTATCAGTGTCATGTTATTGAATGCGACAAAACCACTTCCACTACCAACTAAAGTTTTGCTCGCGTTATATACTTCTAACAGTAATATTGAATTCGCTACTTGTTCTATTGCATCAGGATTTGCAGAAAAGGGGACATCTTCGGCAGTCCCAACAAATGCTTGCAAGCAGCATACTAGAAGTATATATGCTAAAAATCTCATTCTATTTCTCATGACTTTACCCCATTTCGAATTTGAAATGTTTAAATCTAATTTCATAATAGCAACGAACATTGATCAATTCAAGTATTCTCTGCGTGCTTCTGGATCGGAGTAAAAATGAATTTTGTGTATGACTTTAACATAATCAATAACATGATATGATTATACTATCGATATACTGTTTTTTGTGGGTTAGGATCGAACAAACCGTCCGGCCCCCTTTGCATGCTTGTTCGAACTGCCGCCTGTGCTCAGTTTCCCTTCCCGGGGTTGGCCTTCTCCTTGGCGTTGCCGGGGTCCGCGGGTTTGCCGCGTTCGTCCGGGGCGGGTTTTCCACAAACGAAACCCGGCCCGCGCTGGCGGGCCGGGCGGAATACCGAGTTCTTACGTCTAAACCGCTATTCCGCGGCTTCGGCGAAGGCGGAAAGGAACTCCGGGCAGGACCAGGTGCCGCAGGCGCTGAGGCTGTCGCCCTTGACGGCCATCTGCAGCACGGCGCCGCCGGGGTACTGGACGAGCAGCGCCTGCCCGCCGCCCAGGGAATGGCTGCCCTGGTATACGGCCTTCCCGTACAGCAGGTCCATCAGCCGGCCGACGGCGCCGGGGTCGGTGACGGTGCCCACGCCGGAGAGCTGCAGCGCGGTCGCCCCCCCGGGCAGGGTATCCCGGAGGGTTTCGCCCGAGAGCAGCGCGCTGCCGGCGTAGGAAACCCGCTGGAAGAGGCGGACGGTTCCGCCCACCTCGGCGGTGACGGCGGCGCCGCCCATCCCGGGCACTGCACTGACCGCCGCGCCCTGCGCCGCTGCGTTGCTGAGGGTGGACCGGCCCGTGTCCAGCGAGGGCTCCCCGGTAAAGGTTTCGATGCTGCCCAGGGGGCGGCCGGCGAGGGAGGAGGCGTCCTGCGGGCTGGTCAGCATCCGGTAAAAGCGGCCGTCCGTGCGGATGAGGGGAAAGTTGGCGCCCTGGGCGGGCGCCCAGACGCCGCCGGGCTGCTGCGGCCTGCCGGGGGACAGCACCACGCTGCCGCGGGGCAGGTCGCGCGCGGATTCCTGGATGCCGCCGCCCATCTGGCCCGCCTGCAGGGTGGGCAGGGTGGGCACTTCGCTCTTCCGGAGCGCCGGCAGCGCGAGGGCGGAAACGCCCAGCACCAGCAGCGCGGACAGCGCGAAGGCCAGCCCGCGGCGCAGGGGCGCCTTGACGGTTGGGGCGGGAATCTGCCCGTCCGCCCGGGCCATCGCCTGCCGCAGCAAGCCGGGCCCGGCGTTCAGGCCGCCCAGCGTCTCCTGGGCGACTTCGTTAAGCCGCTCCAGCTTGATCATGGTTGCTCGCCTCCGTCCAAAAATTGCCTGAGCTTCTGCCGCCCGCGGGACAGGCGGCTGGAGATGGTGCCCTCCGGCACGTCGAGGATGCCCGCGGTTTCCTCCGTGGAAAAGCCCTGGTAGTAGAACAGCAGGAACACCTCGCGCTCCGGCGCCGGCAGGGCGTTGACCGCCTGCATCAGCGCCTCCTTTTCCAGCCGCTCGTCAATGCGGTCCGAATCGGGAATCAGGTCCAGCTTCTTGCTGCCCAGCAGCACCCTTTTATGCCAGGAGGAGCGCCACAGGTCCCGGCAGCGGTTCAGGGCGACCTTGAGCAGCCAAGCCTTCTCGCTGCCGGGGATGAGCACGGGCTTGTTTTCCATCAGCCGGACGAACACGTCCTGTGTCACGTCCTCCGCCTGTTCACGGTTGCCCAGGTAGAAATAGCTGACGCGCAGCACGTCGGTGGCGTAGCGCTCGTACAGCGCCGCGGCCTGCTCATGGACGTTCTCGGCCCCGTTTTCCTCCGGGGGAGCGCTCCCTGACATCATAACGAACCGCTGTCCCCCTTTCTTGCAGGATGAGCCGCGCTTTTCGCGGTTTTTTGCCCAGCCGCCCGGATAGGGAGCCCGGGCAGACGGGGGAGCCGGCGAAAAGCCGGCTCCCCCTTGGGCGCGATGCGCTCAGGCGCCGCCATGGCGGCCGCTGCGCCGGTTGCGGGAATCAGTGCCCTGCGGCGGATTTGATGCGCCGGGCTCCGCGCCGCCCCGGGCCTGGCCCGGGTCCTCCGGCCGGTAAGGCACCCTGGCCTGGCCGGACGGCTGCGGGGATTGCCCCTGCGGGGGGAAGGCGGAAGGGCGGTAGGTCGCCGTTCCCTGGGTGGGCGGCTGTCCCTGCGGAGGGAAGGAGGAGGGGCGGTAGGGCACCGTTCCCTGCGGCGCCTGGCCCGGCTGGCCGGGCTGGGGCGGGGTGCCGGGGCGGTAGGTCGCCGTGCCCTGGGGCGCCTGGCCCGGCTGCGGCGGGGTCCCGGGACGGTAGGGCGTGCCCTGCATGCCCGGGCGCGGCGGCGCGTAGGGGGACACCGGCTGCTGCTGGGCGGGACGCGCCTGCGGCCTGCCGGACTGCTGGGCTTGCTGGGCCCGCCGCTGCGCCGCCCGCTGGGCCGCGCGCTTCTGGTTCTGGTTGTACAGGCGATAGGCGTAGTACCCGCCGCCGCCCAGCAGGGCGATGAGCCCGGCGGCCAGAAGCCCGGTGGGGAAGGAGGAGTCCGCCTTTTCCGGCGGCTCCTCAAACCCTTCGATGACCGGCGGCGTGGGGCTGGGGGAGGCGCTGGGCTCCGGCGTGGGCGTCAGGATGGCCTCCACCGAGGGGGTCGCCGTGCCCAGCGGGTTGAAGGGCTCGTAGGAGGGGTTGGCCAGGTTGGGGTTCTGCCAGACGACGGCGTTGTAGTCCTCCACCGGCGTAATCTGCTGGGGCTGCTGGTAGCCGCCCGCCTGGGGCTGGGCCGCGGCGTTGGCGTTGAGGTACTCCGCGCTTTGCAGGTAGTTGGGCAGTTCTCCCATCGGCAGGACGGTGAAGTACTGGCTGCTCACGTAGCCGGTGGTGCCGTCCTGGCTGATGTGGTACCACAATCCGTCGGGCTGCTGGCTGCTGCCGTAGACCAGGGCGAAGGCGTTCTTGCTCATCAGCTTGAGCCCCTGGCTTTGCTGGGAGGGGCCGCTGCGCAGGTTCACGCGGTCCGAGTTGACGTAGCCGTAACTGGAGGGGCTGTCCAGGGTGACCGGCGGCAGGGAGGCGGCGGGCTCCGGCAGGGGCGTGCGGAGGCTTTGCAGGTAGGCGGCCGCCTCGGCGTCGTTGAACAGGCGCAGCTGGTCCGCCCGAACGTAGCCGAAGCCGCTGCCATACTGCACCAGGTGCCAGGACGCGCCGGCGCTGTACTCCTGGCCCAGCACGCCCGCCACGGCGCCGTCCGGCAGCAGGCTCATAATCTGGGCGTTGGTATCCGCAAAGGAGCGCATGGGCACGTTTTCGCCCAGGGTAATCGCGTACCCGGTCCGCTGCGCGGGCGGCGCGGTGGGCGCCGGGGTCGGGGTGGCCTGGGGCTTCAGGAGGCTCAGGTAATAGGCCGCTTCCTGCTCGTCGATGTAGCGAAGGGAGGCGTTGGGCACGTAGCCGTACATCTTGTCGGCCATCACCTGCACGTTGCTCCAGCCCTCGCTGCCCACGTAGGTCTGGCCCCACACGTAGACCAGGGCGTTGGCGTCCAGCATTTCCAGCACCGGCTCGTCCGGGCGGTTGGCGCCGGTGCGCAGCGCGGCCTGGCGGGTGGTCAGGGCGTAGCCGTGGTAGGCGGCCGGCGGCTCGGTGGCGGGCGGCGGGGTGGCTGCCGGGGGCTTGGTGGGCGTCAGCGGGGCGGGGGTAATCTTGGGCGGCAGCGGCGTCGACGTGACGCTGTAGGGCATGGGCGTGGCCAGGGTGGTCTGGTACTGGGCGCTCTCCTGCAGGGAGTAGAGCCGGGTGTACTTGGCCATCACGAAACCGGTCTTGCCGTTGGCCATGATGCTGTACCAGACGTCGCTGCCCACGGTCTGCTGCGAGTACACCCAGAAGCGCTCACCCAGGTCCAGCTGGCCGATTTTGGTGGAAGAGGCGGTGGCGCGGGCGCGGAAGTTCACGCCGTTGCGGTCGGTGACCTCCGCCCAGCGGTCGATGACTTCCCCGTCCCGCATGACCTCGGAGGCCGGCGGCTGGGTGGGGGCGGGGGTGGGCGTCCAGTTGAACAGCGCGGCCGCCTCATTGAAGGACAGCAGGCGCACGACGGAGGCTTTCAGGAAGCCTTCCCGGCCCCCGACCTCCGCCAGGTACCATTCCTCGCCCTGGCGGTTCTTGACCGAGCCCAGGATGTGCGCCAGGTCCTGCCGGCTGATGACGGAGATTACGTTCTGGGAGGAGGCGGTATCGGGGCTGGAGCGGAAGTTGATGCTGTCCCCGGTCGGGTAGCCCCAGCGGTCCATGCCGGCGACGTCGAAGGGGATGACGGTCGGCTCCGGGCTGGGGGTGGCGGGCGGCGGCTGGGTCGCGGGCGTCCGGTAAACGAACACGACCTCCGTCTGGCTCAGCAAGCCCGTCTGGCTGAGGGTGACCTCCACCGGGCTCTGGCTGACCAGCTCCAGCCCTGCGGGCAGCTTCTCGGGCGCGGCGGCGATGGGGTGCGTCCCGGGGGTGATGACGACGGACTGGGCGGGGGCGATTTCCATGCCGGCTTCGTTGCGGTAGCGCACGGTGACGGCCGCGTCCTTGACGGTGACGTCCTTGAACAGGAACACCACCTCGCGCTGGCTGGGGTTGCCGCTGGCGTCCAGCGTGATGACGGCGCGCTCGGGGCTGACGAGCTGGTATTCCGCGGGGTTGAGCAGGCCCAGGTTGACCTGGATGACGGTTTCCTCGCCCTCCCGGGCGGGCACCCGCTCGCTGTGCAGGGTCACGCCGGCTTCGGTTTTGTACAGCACGTCCACCAGCGCCGCCTTGGGCACGAAGGGCGTGGCGGTCGCGGCGGTGACCGGCTGGTAGCGGAAGGTCAGGCTGGCCGGCTCGGCCACGTTGTTGGCGACGGTCACGTACTTGACCGGGTCGTCAGCCAGGGCGTAGCCCTCGGGGATGCCCGCGGTTTCGGGCGACACGGGGTTTTTGCCTTCGACGGCCTCGAAGACGCTGTCCGGGCGGAGGGTGTTGCCGTCCAGGTCCACGTAGGAAACGGGCACGCGCACCGGCTGGGACACCACGGGGACGAGACGGAAGCGGAAGGTAATTTCGTCCGGGCTCGCGCCGTCGGGGCTGACCGACACCGTTTCGAGCTGCGGGCCGTCCGGCTCGTAGCCCGGGGGCAGCAGCCCCAGGTCGGGGGTAATCTCATGCGCGCCGGCCATCAGCGTGCGGTGCTCCGCCGCCAGCTCCAGCCCGTCCTGGTCCACGTAGCGCACGGTCACGGAGGCCGGGGGTACGGGCTGCTGGTAGGTGAAGGTCACTTCGGCCGGCTCCGCGCCGAACTCGGTGACGCTGACGGAGAATTCACCCTGCCCGGTCAGCTGGTAGCCTTCCGGCACAACGGCCGGGTCGGGGGTCACGGTGTTCTGTCCGGGCTGCAGGGCGCGCCGCTGGGAATAGAACTCCGCGCCATACTGGTCCAGGTAGCGGACCAGCACCTCGGCGGCCTGGACCTGTTTTTGGTAGGTGAAGGTCACCTCCGGCGGCTCCGCGCCGAATTCGGTGACGTTCACGGCGTAATCGCCCGGGCCGGTCAGCTGGTAGCCTTCCGGCACGAAGGCCGGGTCGGGGGTCACGGTGTTCGGCCCAGGCTGCAAGGTGCGCTGCTCGGAATAGAACGCCTGGCCGTTCTGGTCTAAATAGCGGATGACCAGCGTCGCCGCGGCAATCTGCTGCTGGTAGGTGAAGGAAACCTCGGCCGGCTCCGCGCCGGCAGCCGTCACATTGACGAGGTACTCGCCCGGGCCGGTCAGCTGGTAGTCCGCGGGCACGGCGGCCGGGTCGGGGGTCACGGTGTTCGCCCCGGGCTGCAGGGTGCGCTGCTCGGAATAGAGCTCCTGGCCGTTCTGGTCCAGGTAGCGGACGGTCACGGCCGCCGGCTCGGCCGGGGTCTCCGGCGGCAGGGGCTCGGGCGCGGACAGGCTCAGGTACACGCGGTACTCGGCCAGCGGCTCCCCTTTTTGTCCCAGTCCCGTGACGGGGATGAACAGCTCGCCCGGCGTCTGCCCGCTGTCCTGCATGAAAAACTCGGCAATCGGCGTGCCCTGTGGCAGGGTGAACCCGCCGGGGTACTGCGACAGCAGGTCCGTCACCGTCAGGGCGGCGTCCGGAGCCTGCTGCGCTTCCGGGGGCACGTAGAGCCAGAAGGCGTTCTCAAATCCCGGGTAGGGAATCGGGGCCGCTTCGGCCGTCACGACGTTGTTGTCCGGCCCCGTATAGCTCATGGTCACGGACACGCCCTGGGGCGCCTGCGCCAGGGCCGGCACCAGGCCCAGCAGCAGAAACGCCAGCGCGAGGGCCGCGCCGCGGCGGAATGCGTGTTGCAGGCTGTAGTTCATAAATCCCTGGCCTCCTCAGTCGCGCGCTCGGATGTTGTTACAATTTTATTACAAGACCGGGCCGCTGTCAATCGCCCGGCGCCCTCGCGCGGGCACGCATACAACGCGCGCCGGGCGCCGTTTCTTCCCCTGCGCCTTGCGATATGCTATACTTGCGCACAGCCCGGCCTGTCCGGAGCACAGCGGCAGGCCCGCAAAAGGAGTTAACAATTTGAGCACTTCGCGATTCGCGGTTTTCGTCGACCTGGAAAACGCAGGCGGCAAGGCTGAAACGCTGAACAACATCCTGGAGAAGGTCAAAATCAGGGGCGACATCCTGATGGGCAAGGTCTACGGCTACACCGAGAAATTCGGCGGGCTGAAGGAACTGCTCCTCTCCAACACCTTCACCGTCGTCCCCTCCCTGCGCTACGGGGTGGCGCAAAAGAACAACGCCGACATCCTCCTGGTGCTCGACGCCATGGAGGTGGCCTACACCAACGACCTCATCGACAGCTTCTGCATCGTCTCCGGGGACAGCGACTACACCCCCCTGGTGGGCAAGCTCAAGTCCATGGGCAAGTTCGTGCTGGGCATCTCGCGCTCCGAGGTGGCCAGCACCATTTTCATCAACGCCTGCAACGAGTTCCAGTTCCTGGAGTCGGTCACCGCCGTGCGCCGCGCGCCCAAGCCCGGCAAGAAGGCCGACAATGGCTCGGGGGACGAGGCGGAGCTGCTCAAGCAGATCGAGAGCATCCTGGACGACCACAACGACGACGAGGTGTTCGCCAGCGAGCTCAAGGGCATCCTGCTGCGCCTGCGCCCGGATTTCAACGAGCGCAACTACGGCGCGAGTACCTTCTACAAGCTGCTGACCAAGCTGTCCCAGCAGTACGGCGTCATCAAGGTGCGCTCGGACAACTACAACGTCATGGTCTCCCTGGCGGCGGAGGAAGGCGGCGCGGACAGCAAGCCGGGCAACCAGCTCAACCAGGACAACTGGGTGGACGCCTTCCGCGAGCAGCTGAAGCACTACAAGGACGACGGCTTCGAGCGCATCAACCCCAGCATCCTCAAGGCCGACATCCAGAGCCTCTACCCCGACTTCCAGGAGAAAACCGTCGGCTTCAAGCGCTTCTCGGACCTGCTCAAGGCGCTGGAGAAGGAAAAGGTGCTGGCCCTGGAAATGGACCAGCAGCGCAACATGCTCATCAAGATGCTGTAAGGAGGGCGTATGCGGCCCGTGTTTTCCGTCGTCGTCCCCTGCTATAACGAGGAGGACTGCATCCTCGCCACCCACGGCCGCCTCACCGCGGTCATGGCGGGCATGGGCGAGCCCTACGAGCTGCTCTTCGTCAACGACGGCAGCCGCGACGCCACGCCCCAGATGCTCGATGAGCTGTCCGCCCGGGACCCGATGGTGAAGGTCGTCCACTTCGCCCGCAACGCCGGCCACCAGGCTGCGGTGTCCGCGGGGATGGACTACGCGTCCGGCGAGGCGGTCGTCATCATCGATGCCGACCTGCAGGACCCGCCCGAGGTCATCCCGGAGATGGCGCGGCTGTGGCGGGAAGGCGCCCAGGTGGTGTACGGCAAGCGGAAAAGCCGCGCGGGCGAGGGCTTGCTGAAGAAGTGGACCGCCAAATGGTTTTACCGGCTGCTCAGGAAGCTGGCCGGCGACGCCTTCCCCGAGGATACGGGCGATTTCCGTCTGGCGGACCGCAAGGTCGTGGACGTCGTGAAGGCGATGCCGGAACACGCCCGCTACCTGCGCGGGATGTTCGCCTGGGCGGGCTTTCAGCAGGTGCCCCTGGAATACGACCGCGAGGCGCGCTTCGCGGGGGAGACCCACTACCCGCTGAAGAAAATGCTGCGCCTGGCGGCCAACGGCGTCATGAGCTTTTCCGAGAAGCCGCTGCACCTCGCGCTGTGGCTGGGGCTTTTGTGGCTGCTGGCGGGCGGCGTGACGCTGCTGATTCTGCTGGTGTCCGAACTGATGGGCTGGGGCACGATGCGCCTGGGGCTGCCGGTTCTCGTCTGTCTGGCCGCGGGCAGTATACTGCTTGCCATCTGGATCGTGGGCGCCTATCTGGCCCGGGTCTACGAGGAAGTCAAGGGGCGGCCGCTGTACGTGGTGGCCGCCACCCGCGGCTTTGAACCGAAGGAGACGCGGCTGCCGCCGGGCGCCCGCGTCCGGTCATGAAAGGGCGGGAGGCGTTCCCGCCGTTATCAAGGAGGGGCATATGGGCGACGGGCTGCGCCTGAGCGCCGCGGAGGCGCTGTATCTCGCCGCTGGGATGGAGAAGCGGGCGATTTCGCTGTACGAGCGTGCCCTGCTGGTTTTCGGCCCCGTCGCCGGGGACGTCATCCGGGCGCTTTTGGCGGACGAGCGCGAGCACCTGGCGGGCTTCCTCTCGCTGCTGGAGGAGCGGCCCGACCGGGAGCGTGCGGCGCTGCTGGACGCGAAGGCCGGGGACCTGCTGTTTGAAGGCGGGCTGATGGGCGCGGTGCGCGAGGGGGCCTTCGACTCGCCCCTGTCCCTGCTGCGCTACGCCGCGGACGAGGAGGAGCGCGCCGCGGAGCGCTATGGCGAATTCGCCGCGTCGGCGACGGGCGGGGCACGGGAAGCCTTCCTGCGGATCCAGCGCCAGGAGCGGGAGCACCTCAAGGCCCTTCTGGCGCGCGCCGAAGCGCTGTCGGAGGGCGGGAATGGCTGAACGCCCCGTCCTGCTGTCCCTGCGGGGCCTGCATAAGTCCTTTGACACCCAGGAGGCCTTGAACGGCCTGGACCTGGACGTCTATCAGGGCGAGTTCCTCACCCTGCTGGGGCCCTCCGGCTGCGGCAAGACGACCACGCTGCGCATCATCGCGGGGCTGGAGCAGCCCACCTCCGGCCGGGTGCTGCTGGACGGGCAGGACATCACCGCCCTGGCGCCCGAGAAGCGCGCGGTGAACACGGTGTTCCAGAACTACGCCCTTTTCCCGCACATGAACGTCGCGCGCAACGTCGCCTACGGGCTGCGCATGCGCGGCGCGCCGAAATCCGAAATCAGCGCCCGGGTCGATGAAATGCTGGAGCTGGTGCAGCTGACCGGCTACGAAAAGCGCATGCCCGGCCAGCTGTCCGGCGGCCAGCGCCAGCGGGTGGCCATCGCGCGCTCCCTCATCCTCTCCCCCCGCCTGCTGCTGCTGGACGAGCCCCTGGGCGCCCTGGACCTCCAGCTGCGCCGCCAGATGCAGCAGGAGCTCAAGCGCATGCAGCAGAAGCTGGGCATCACCTTCATCTATATCACCCATGACCAGGAAGAGGCCATGTCCATGTCCGACCGCATCGCCCTGATGCGGCTGGGCCGCTTCGTCCAGATTGACGCGCCCCGGGACCTTTACGAGCGCCCGCAGACCGCCTTCGCCGCCAGCTTCATCGGGGAAACCAACCTGATTTCCGGCCGGGCGGAAGCCGTCAAGGAGGGCGAGGTGCTCCTGCAGGTCGCGGGTTTCAGCCTGCCCTGCGTGTCCCGCGACTGGATTGTGCCGGGGGAGGCGCTGCTGCTGTGCGTGCGCGCGGAGCGGCTGCACCTGTCCCATGAGCCGGTGCCCGCCCCCTGCCGCGTGGCGGGCGAAATCGTCGAAAGCCACTACGCCGGCGGCGAGCGCACCACCGTGGTCCGCCTGCCGGACGGCCAGGTGCTGCGCGCCCGGCATACCACCGAGGGCGAGTCCGAGCCCCTGCCCGGCTCCCGCGTGTACTGCTGGTGGCACCCGGATTCCGGCGTGCTGGTGCGCGACGACCGGGAGGAGACCCCGTGAGGCGGCCGCGCGAGGGTTCCGGCCGGCGGCGCGAATTGATGGCCCTGCCCATGTCGCTGTACGCGGCGCTGTTCGTGGGCGTGAGCCTGCTGTACGTCATCGGCCTGTCCCTGTTCACCCGCGGGGACGGCTTCGCCGCGCAGCCGCCCCTGACCATGGGCAACTACGGGCGCATCGCCAGCCCCCTCTACCTGCGCTCCCTCCTGCAAAGCCTGCGCCTGGCCTTCTGGACCGCGCTGCTGTGCCTCGGCATCGGCTACCCCTTTGCCTATTTCATGGCGAAGTCCCGCCCCCGGGCGCGCACCTGGATGATGATGCTGCTCATCGTGCCCTTCTGGACCAACGCGCTCATCCGCATCTACGGCTGGAAAATCCTGCTGTCCGCCTCCGGGCCCGTCAACGCCGCCCTGCAGTTCCTGGGGCTCGTCCAGCGCCCGCTCAAGCTGCTCTACACCGACGGCGCGGTGCTGGTGGGCATGGTCTACGCGATGATTCCCTTCATGGTGCTGCCGGTGTACTCCAACGTCGAGCGCATGGACTGGTCGATGGTCGAGGCCTCCCGGGACCTGGGCGCCTCGCCGCTGTCCGCCTTCCTCACCGTGACCGTGCCCATGACCCTGCCGGGCATCCTGGCGGGCCTGGTGCTCACCTTCATCCCCTCCATCGGACTGTTTTTCCTCAGCGACCTGCTGGGCGGCTCCAACACCATGCTCTGGGGCAACATGGTGCACAACGAGCTGCTGAAAAGCCGCGACCTGCCCTTCGCCGCCGCGCTGAGCGTGGTGCTGCTGGCCCTGACCGGCCTGGTCATCCTGCTGTACCGCCGCGCGGGCGGAAAGACGGAGAACATGGTGTTTTAGGAGGGGGACGGACGGGGATTCCATCCCCGGACCCCTGGCAAGGGACTTCGTCCCTTGACCCGGAAGAAGGGTCAGACCGGGGATTCCTCCGTTGAGATCTGCATTGTCCGGGAAAGATAAGGAAGGAGGCCGGGAATTGAAGAAGAACAGCCGCTGGGCGTCCCTGTACATGGCGCTGGTGCTGCTGCTGCTCTACCTGCCCATCCTGGTGGTGGTGCTGTTTTCCTTCAACGCCAACCCCGGGCGGACGGCCAACTTCCAGTTCGAGGGCTTCTCCCTGCAGTGGTACGAGGATTTGTTCGACCCTGCCGCCGGCTACGGCGCCGCGCTGACCTCGTCCCTGGTGCTGGCCTTCTGGTCGGTGCTGCTCTCCGCCGTCATCGGCACCCTGGGCGCCATCGGCCTGACCCGCCGCCGGGCGCGCAAGGGCCTGCTGGCCCGCGCGGGCGCCTCCGCCCTCAGCGCGGGGGAGCACCTGGCGATGCTGCCCATCATGATTCCCGAAATCATCCTGGCCATCGCGCTGATGGCGCTGTTTTCCGCCATCCGCCTGCCTTTCGGCATGGTCACCCTGGTGCTCTCCCACGTCGCCTTCTGCGTGCCCTACATCTACATCACCGTCAAGGGCCGGCTGGCCACCCTGGACCCCGCGCTGGAGGAAGCCGCGCGCGACCTGGGCGCCTCGCCGGCCAAGGTGCTATGGACCGTCACCCTGCCGCTGGCGGTGCCGGCCATCGTGTCCGGCTGCCTGCTGGCCTTCGCGATGTCCATGGACGATTTCGTCATCAGCTTCTTCGTCAACGGCCCGCAGACGACCACCCTGCCCCTGAAGGTCTATTCCTCCGTCAAGGTCGGCGTGCCCCCGCACGTGAACGCCCTGTGCAGCGTGATGCTGGCCGCGGCCTTCCTGCTCGTCGCCCTGGGCCAGCTCGTTTCCTCCGGCAGCCTGCGCCGCCGCAGGCGCGCCCCGGTTTCAGGATGAGCGACGCCTTCTCCAGCAAGCGCACACCGGGCCGGGGGGCGAAACCCCTGGCGGAAGGCGGGGGCGGCGCCCCCGTTTCCCCTTCCCCGCGGACCGTCGCGCTCACCGGCGGGGGCACCGCCGGGCACGTCACGCCGCACCTGGCGCTGCTGCCCCGGCTGCTGGAGCGGGGGTGGCGGGTGCACTACATCGGCACGGCCGGGGGCATCGAGCGCGGGCTGATGGAGGGCCGCGCGGGCGTCCGCTACCACGTCATCTCCTCAGGCAAGCTGCGCCGGTATTTCTCCCTGAGGAACCTGACGGACCCCTTCCGCGTGGCAGCCGGGTTCTTTCAGGCGTTCCGCGCCCTCGGAAAGGTGAAGCCGGACGTGGTCTTCTCCAAGGGCGGCTTCGTCGCCGTGCCGGTGGTGGCGGCGGCCTGGCTGCGGGGCATCCCGGTCCTGGCGCATGAAAGCGACCTGACCCCCGGGCTGGCCAACCGCATCAGCGCGAAATTCGCCCGGAAGGTGGCCGCCACCTTTCCCGAATGCGCGGCCGCCCTGGGCAAAAAAGGCGTATACACCGGCACGCCGATGCGCGCGGCGCTGTTTTCCGGCAGCCGGGAGAAGGGGCTTTCGCTGGCGGGGTTTGCGGGGGACAAGCCGGTGCTCCTGATGATGGGCGGCAGCCAGGGCGCCCAGAGCGTCAACGGGGCCCTGCGCGCGGCGCTGCCCGCGCTGCTGCCGGAGATGGACGTGCTGCACCTCTGCGGCCGGGGCAAGCTGGAGCCGTCCCTTGCCGGCACGCCGGGGTACTTCCAGGCGGAATACCTGGACGAGGAGCTGCCCCATGTCCTGGCGGCGGCGGATATTGTGCTCTCCCGCGCCGGGGCGACCGCCATCGGCGAGTTCCTGGCGCTGTGCAAGCCCATGCTGCTGGTGCCCTACCCCAAGGGCGCCAGCCGGGGCGACCAAATCCTCAACGCCCGGAACTTTGCCGCCCGGGGCCTGGCGCGGGTGCTGCCGCAGGAGGAGCTGACGCCGGAAACCCTGGCTTCGGCGCTGCGGGCGCTGCGGGAGGGCGCGGAAACCATGCGCGCCGCGCAGCGGTCGGAACCCGGCGCGGAGGGGACGGACGCGATTCTGGCCCTGCTGTCGCAGCTGGCCGGCGAAAAGGGGGAGACGGCATGACCGACGTGGTGGCGGCGCTCATCTGGCGGGAGGGGCGCTTCCTGGCCTGCCGCCGGCCCGCGCACAAGGCGCGCGCCCTGCTGTGGGAATTCCCCGGCGGCAAGGTGGACCCGGGCGAGACGCCGGAGCAGGCCCTGCTGCGGGAATGCCGGGAGGAGCTGGCGGCCGACCTCGAGATTGGGGAGGTCTACATGCGGGTCGTGCACGCCTACCCGGACCTCACGGTGCGCCTCACGCTCTACCACGCGGCCATCCCCCGGGGCGAGCCGCAGATGCTGGAGCACGCGGAGCTGCGCTGGGTCGCGCCCCGGGAGACGCGGGGGATGGACTTCTGCCCGGCGGACACCGACATCCTGAAGAAACTGCGCGCTGATTATCCGTAGGCCGGGGGAAAGGCGGTACATTGGGATGCTGAAGGAACGATTGAATATCGGCGTCATCGGCGCCGGGTACATCGCCGGGCTGAACGTCCCGGCGCTTCTTCAGACGGGGCGGGTGAACGTGGCCGCGGTCGCCAGCCGGACGAAGGAAGGCGCCCAGGCTCTGATTGAGAAGCAGGGGCTGGGCTGCCCGGCCTTCGGCGATTACCGGGAGATGGTCGGGGCCTGCCGGCTGGACGCCGTCCTCATCCAGAGCCCGCACGACCTGCACCGGGAGCAGTTCCTTTACTGCGCGTCCCGCGGCCTGGACGCCATTGTCGAAAAGCCCCTGGCGGCTTCGTCCGCGGACTGCCGGGAAATGATTCAGGCGAAGGACCGGTTCGGCGTCAGGGCCGCGGTCTGCCACACCCAGCGCTATGGCGGGGCCATCATGGCCGCGAAGGCCTTCATGGCCGCCAACGCCCTGGGGGCGCCCGTCCACGCGGAGGACCTCCTCCACAGCCATTATTTCTTCGAGGGGCGCAAGGACTGGATGCTCTCCCGCGCGCGGGGCGGCGGCATCGTGCTCAACTACGCGGTGCACCAGATCGACCGGGTGCAGTACCTTATCGGCGAACGGACGCGTTCGGTGTACGGCAGCGTCGAGGCGCGCAAGCCCGGGGTTGAGGTGGACAGTTCCTACCAGATGATGGGGCAGACGGACACCGCGAGCTACTGCCTGACCTGCGCGGGATATGCCGGCCCCTCCGTCAACCGGATGAATCTGTTTTTCACGGGCGGGCTGCTGCGGGTCTCGCTGACCGGCGGCGAGGCCGGCCCCGCCGGGGTTTTCTGGGGCGAGACGGGAAAACCGCTGGAGCCGGTGGCGCAGGAAATTCCCCCAGCGGAGGGCCACTACCTGCGCCAGATGGCCCCCATCGTGGAATATTTGCGCGGGGACGGCGCGGCGCCGGTGGT
>ENA-UOUL01002859-UOUL01002859.1-bioreactor-metagenome-genome-assembly--contig:-NODE-2859-length-19047-cov-8.293780_pt1 | contig 19047 bp, 18 predicted proteins | sample MGYA00249838_ERZ747220 | MGnify/ENA primary metagenome ERZ747220 (study PRJEB28778, sample SAMN05720191) | bioreactor metagenome | isolation source: Anaerobic biogas reactor | place: USA:Washington...
AACGTCCGTCCACCGGGTTGGTCCCGACGCCGCTCAAGCTCTGCCGTCGTCAGTCGATTTCCTTCGGAAATCGCCTTGCGAGCAACCTCGGAACGAAACGCCCCAAGGATTCGTCCATCGGGAGATCGAAGCTCGATCTCGTCGAGCTGATCACGCAACTGACAAGCCAACGCTTCATCAACTGTAATTTGTGTCATCATCGCCTTTTTCCTGTATCCTGAAATTGGTTAGAAAAGCACCTTAACAAGCGAAAACAGGGTCATTTTCTGTTACCATAACAAGGGTTATGGTAACTACAGCCCATACAACGCCGCGACGCTTTCCCAGATTTCCCGCGCCCCGCGCTCCGGCTGATTCAAATAGACTCGGGTCGTCGCCGTGCTGCTGTGGTGCAGCGCTTTGGCTGTCTCATCGAGGTCGAAGTCGCTGGCCTCGTAAAAGCGCCGAGCCGCCGTCCGACGCAGCGTGTGCACCGTGATCAATTCGGCGCGCAGTCCAGCCTTCCGCGCGTAGCGCTTGACGATCTGATTCACCCGCTGCCGGCTGAGCGGCGTGGGCGTGTGTGTGGGGTCTACGTGCGGCAGGCGTTCGGCGGCATCGTTCATCGCAACAAATATATAGTCCTCAGCCTGGATTGTTTTCAGCCGGCCCGCCGCCCGCAGGTATGCCGTGATTGCCGCGTGAACTGCCGGGTGCAGCGTCTCGACCGCACTCTTACCGCCTTTGCCCTCCCAGGCATACACCAAATGCCCGTCGGCATCCTCGTGCAGGTCGCCCCAGCGCCACTCCCGCAGCTCGCTGTTGCGTTGCCCGGTCAGCAAGTAGCCCAGCAGCAGCGCGTAATCCCGCATCCCTGGCGCCGTCGTCCGGTCGCAAGCCCGCAACATCGTCCGCGCCTGGTCGATAGAGAGCGCCACCCTCGGCGCGCGCGTCACCGGCAGGCGCTTCACCGCCGCGCACGGATTCACCGTCAACAAGGGTTTGTGTACCTCCCGCGTCTGGTCCGTATAGACCATCTCCGTCGCGCAGAAGTTAAAAAAGCTGCTCAACGCCGCCAACCGTGCGTTCACCGTCGCTGCTGCCAGACCGTCGCCCCGCAGCGCCCGCTGCCACGCCCGTGCATCCGCGCTGCTGACGCGCCACAGTTGCGCCGTGGCCACATCCTCCAGCGTCGCCTCCCGTCGCAGCCAGTGCGTCAGAAAGCTATGCAGCGCCGCCGCGTAAGCCCGCCGCGTGTGCTCGCTCCCCGTGGCCGCCAGCCAGCCATGCGCCGCTGCCCGCCACGTCTCCGCGCTCTCCCGCCACAACGCGATCACCACGTCATACCCCTGCGCTACCGTTTGGGCTGGATCATAATCCAACCCCACAGAGCCGAGGGACGGACTCGAACCGTCGCCCTGGCGTTTACGAGACGCCCGCTCTCCCCACTGAGCTACCCCGGCCAATTCACTCATTACCGTACCTGCTCCACCGGCGTATTGCGCTTTGCCTCGCGGATCATCGCCTTACGCTCATCCCCGCCGCACCCACTCATCAGCAAAGCCACCACGATCAACACCGTCACCATTCGTCTGATCCTCATCCCGTCCTCCCCGTCACCCCGAGCTTGTCGAAGGGCCTACCGTTTCCGGCGCGGCTTATCGTCCTCATCCTCCCAGGAGATCGCGTCCGCCGCTCGACGGAAGTCCGCTTTTCCTGGCGTAGTGTAGATCATCGTCGTTTGTAGGTTACTGTGACCGAGCATCGCACTCACGACCTCGATGCCCACGCCCGCATCGATCATCGCCTTCGCGCAGGTGTGCCGCAGCGTGTGGGGATGCAGCCCTTCCAGCTTGGCATCCGCCCCCACGCCCCGCACGACCTCACTCAGCGCCCGCCCGCTCAGCCCCGCCAATCCCTTCTGCGAGACGAACAGCGCCTGGCTCTTCGTCTGCGTGCGCACCGCCAACCACTCGGCAACCGCCCGGCGCACATCTGCCGGCATCTCCACCGAGCGCGACTTGCCGCCCTTGCCGAAACGCACATCCACCCGGCCGGAGCGCGGTTTCACCGTCACATCCTCAACCCGCAACGCGACGGCTTCATTCAACCGCAACGCCGTACCCAGGAGCAGATAGACCACCGCCCGGTCACGGCGCGCCCAGATCGGCCCGGGCTGCGTCAGATCACCGTCGGCCTTCATATCGGCCACCTGCACGCGTTGGTCCGCTGCCCGGCGCAAAGCGAGCTGCTCCGCGCGATCCAGCCACTTCACCTTGGTACCCTTTGCCACGGCTATCATTTTGATATTGGCGCTGGGATCGTGTTCGGTATGCCCGCTCTCCTGCGCCCAGCGGCAGAAAGCGCGCAGGCCGGCCAGGTAATTGTTGATACTCGCCGTGGCGAGCTGCGTCTCATCGACCAGGTGCTTCTTGAAGGCGCGCACATCCAGCGGGGTAACGCGCACTGGGTCCAACAACTCGCTGGTCTGCGCCTGCAGCCACTCGGCGAACGTGCGCAGGCCGATGCTATAAGCGCGCACCGTCGCGTCGCTGCGGTCGTGCTCTTCGAGGTGCCGCGTAAAAAGCGCCGCGTAATCGACCACCGCCCAGGGCAGCGTCGCCGCGGTCTCCGTCTCTGCGGGGGATTGCTTGACATCGGCAACAGCATCGGTTACAATTAAATCGTTCATGGTCCTCCCTCCGGGGGATCAAAAGAGAATGGCCCTGTTGTCCCAGGGCCATTTTTATTGGCTTAGCACACGCTTCAGCGCCTCGCGCTGCTCGGCGGACAGAAACCGCACCATGCTGCGTGCTGCTTCCCACAACGCCAGCTTTTCTAAATCTACCGCTGCAGACATCGCCTGCAGGCTGCCCGGGTTCGGCGTCTCTGCCGGCGAGTTCGCGGCCAGCCCGCGCCGCGCCAACTGCGCCATCTGCGTGGCCACTTCACCGGGTAGCGTGAAGGACTCCGTGCCGTCGGCCTGGGCTTCAATGAGCAATAACATCTCGCTATTGACCTGCCTGGGACTCATCTTAACCCGTGCGCCCATTATGCCGCCGCCTGATCAGAATCCGCATTCGGGAACGCGCCAGCCGACAGAGGCTTGCGCAGCGCGTTTGCTACCGTCTTCACCGCCTGACGCTGCTCAATGGCCCGCACCAGGATCATGTGGATCAGGCTATTCCGCGAGCGGCGATCCTCGGCTGCCCAGCGATTTAGGGCTTCCATCGTCGATTCGTCAACGGCCAACCCAGTATGAACTTTCGTTTCTTCACTCATTGCGCCTCCTGTGATTGATAAAATTCACTTTGTGTTCTCTCAATGACATTATACACAATGTACCCGTATTTGTCAATACCTGAATTCAAAATGACAGCATATAAATTCAAGTTAGATGTCATAATGTAAACTATGAGTGACAGTTTCTCGGACTGGCTGATAGATCAGCTCAATATGCATGGGTGGTCTTACCGTGAATTCGGTAGGAGAATCGATGTATCAAATACCCATGCCACTAATTTAGCGCACGGCACGGCCAAAGCTGATCCAGAAACACTACAGCGCATTGCTTCAGTATTCAATGTCCCAGTAGAATTAGTATTCAGAAAAGCTGGATTACTACCGAAGCGAACTAAGGAGACGCATCACAAGCAAGAACTTCTTTACCTATTCGATCAACTGGATGACAGAACTCAGGAAACTGTCCTTGCAATGCTCAGGGGATTTGTACGTGAAACGACGCCTGCTTACCAGTCTAAAACGTCATTATCGGAGACTTGAATTCTCTACGCTGATGATCACTCTTCACCAGCAGGATCGCGTTGAACTACGTAGCTACATGCAAGCCAACCTGCCGCCACGGGTGTGCATTGTGTATGGGGTCAGGATATGAAGCTCTTTCAAAAACGACCTGACAAAACTCACATTGATAGCACGCCATCCACTATCGCAGTAATCGATCAAGATAAAGAGCGGGGTGCATTTCTTGCGCGCTTTCTTAAAGCCTCGGAAATTCATCCCTGGACCGGGCGCGAATCGTGTGGAGGGAGCTCGGAAAGACAAGAATGGCTTTTACACTCTCGTTATTAGTGCAAAGTTGCGGAGAGTTGCGGACAACAAAAACCGGTCCATCGCTGGACCGGCTCAAGAATCAAACCGTAGGGCGCAGTATTTGACCCAACCTCCGGGTGCTTACATCACCAAAACCACACCGTAAGCGCCCTGCGGCACACCTAACCGGTGTCATTCCTTACACGGAGGAGGCCGTAGGTTCGAGTCCTATACCGCCCACTTCCCCGCTTTGTGTGACTATACTCACTCGCGTGATTTGGGCTTCGGCCCTGCGGTGAGCGCCAAATAGCACACGAACATCAGCGCCGCGAACATCAACGTCACGCCATAGGTGCTCAGGTGGCCGAAAGGATAGCGTAGGCGTATCGCAATGTCGTAGAGGATCGCTCCGGGTTGCAGGACGAGGTCCCAACTGTTCCAGCGCAAGAAACGGCCCAGGTAGATGCCCATCCCGCTCATCCCCAAAACAATCAGCACGAAGCCCCAACTCAGCCAACGCCCGACCCAGGCTCTGACGATCTCCTGCATTAACTTGAGCGCGTAGACGCCCAACACGATGCCGGTCCAGGCAAACGTCGCCAACATACCGATGTCGAACCACAGGGGAATGGAAGGGCGCGCTCCCAGATGCAGAAAATCGGTGACAATGTATGGCGCATTAGGGAAAAAAGCCAGGGCGATGACAAAGGGAACCAGTAGCGTCCACCAGCGGCGCGGGCGCCTTTCGTGCAAATGCATGGCCCACACGCTACACAGATAGGGGATCCACGCGAGGAAAAGATTCCACAGCATCGAGTAGAAGTCCCAGGTGCGCCCGATGAAAACACGCGTGACGTAGAGTCCAAAACAAAGCGCCGAGGAGATGACCACAGGATAGAATCCCTGCCGCTTCAAAAAGGCGTGCAAACGCGATAGCCGTTCGTTCAAGAGTACATCAATCCTGTGTTCCATACGATGATCACGAATTATGGGCTATGAAACAGGCAGCGTGAACCAGAACGTACTCCCCTGCCCCACTTCGCTTTCAACGCCCACCTCGCCGCCAAGCTTCTCGACGATGTTACGCGCGATAGAAAGCCCCAGACCATGACCCGGCTCGGTGTCGCGCAGGCGGGTGAATTTGTTGAACAGTTGCACCTGTTGGTCTACATCTAAGCCGATGCCGTTATCACGCACCCAGAACCTGACACTGCTCGCTGCATCCAGCTTCGAGTTTCCAGCCTCATGCAACGAAAATCCCAATTCAATCTGGGGAGGCGTGCCCCCGTATTTGATGGCATTACTGATGTAATTGGTCCAAACTTCCTCGACCCAAGGACCGTAGCTGCGTATCTCTGGCCAGGATTCAGGCGTAACGAAAACAGCCTGGCGTTCGTCGATCAACATGGAAAGGCGCTTCTTTACATTGGCGACGATCAAGGCCATGTTGAGCATTTCTGTGTTGATAGATTCGAGTTGGCGCACGCTTGCCAGCAACAACAATGCATCCACAATGCTTGCCAGTCGCATTGTGTTGTTCGTGATTAAGTCCAGATACTCCGCAATCGCATCAGGTGACAGTTCCTCGAAATACTCTCGTAGCAACGTCGAGAGGGCAACGACGCCGCCCAGCGGGTCTTTGATATCGTGAGCGACGGTATGCGCAAAGGCGTTCAACTGCTCATTCAAAATCTCAAGCTCCGTCGTGCGCTCGCGCAAAGCCACTTCGGTGGCCTTGCGGTCTGTGATATCCCGCACAACGATCAAGCGACCGGTAACGGCATTCCGGCGGTCATAAAGCGGTAAAATCCGCAAGTCATAATGGTGCTCCTGTTGTTGGTATTCTGTCGCAATGTCAGTTTGGACCTCAAGTGTATCTTTAAATTGTTCGACCATACCACTCCAGGGAGAAAACACCTGTGCCGCGCGTTGTCCAAGAATGGCGTTGACTTCCATTCCCATAATTACCAGCGCCGCCGGGTTCACATCGATAATGCGATTCTCGATATCGAGCGTGAACATCGCATCACTCATACTGTCAATGACGGCGTCACGGGCGATGGGTTGGATATCAAACAACTGGTGGCGAGTCATACCGATGTAGAATGAAACTCCAGCAAGCGCAAACGTGACCGATGTGTAGTCCTGTACCAGGCCGGGAATAAGTCTGAAGATGTAAATGACATTCCCGGCAAGCGGTATCAGCGATCCAATCACCAACCAAGTCGATTGCTGGCGATACAGGCTATAGGATTTGAAGGATTGGCGAATAATCAAGCCGGTGCCTAGAAACACCAGCAGATAACCCTGGAAAACATTAACCCAAAACCAGGATCCATAGCTCAGAATCTGAATAGCCAGTAAACGCTTCACAGGAAAGAACGTGTAAGCCTGCCACATCAAGTGATGCCACTCATTGGTGAACACAAGAATGAGGGTAATCAGAGGAATAATGCAAAACCATACAAAGCGCGAAGCTGTAAGCCACTTATATTGGTTAGTGTAGCGTAGAGCAAATCTCGCCCATATGAGGGGTGTACCGCCAACAAAGAGATAGCCCATTTTAGCCCAAAACAAAGTTCCGGCTTCTGTGGGCATGACCAATTCAAAGATATTGCATGTCAACCATCCCAAAACAGCGAACATCAACCATGAAAGAGCCGGTATGTTACGCGAAGCACGATAACGTAACGCATGAAGCAACACACCAACAGAAATGATGGCAGCAAGAGGCGCTAGAACCAAATAAGCAGTGTATTGCAGCACGTTCTATTCCTCTGAGAGACCGAAAACCGGGAGACAGACAACGCCGTACCGGTACCAAGCAGTCTTAACTGCGGTAAGTTCTGAAGTCGTCCTGTTTTCGTCTTCCATAACGGACATTCAAGTGTCAAGCGTAAGCACTGCGCCTCTCGACAAATACACTGAGGCCGTTTTAAAGTTGCCTACATGTTCGCGCACGATGGTTGACAGTATCCACACCAAGTGATGGGGATATACAGAATCCCATCTCTAGCATACTGCGAATCTACGATCGGCCTCGCTATATGTAAAGGCTATGCGCGCCCGCGAGATGGTCAACGTGTACGAATGGATCAAGAGCGGGATGCGTAAGCATCCATGACAGTGTTGACCAGGTCATCCAGATTAAACGGTTTTGTGATGTACCACTCCACACCCAAGGCTTTGGCGCGCGTGGTATGTTGCGAGGTGGCCCAGGCCGAAAGAACCACCACAGGCGTATCAGCGATTTCGGGAATCTCACGGATTTTTTCGATGGTCTCGAATCCGTTTAATCCCGGCATACGGATATCCATCAACACTACGTCCGGTATCCATTCCTTAGCTTTTTCCACACCCTCAAGACCATTTTCCGCCAACTGGATTTCAATACCCGCTAACTGAAGCAATTGATTCACCAACTCCCGCTGCAATGGCTCATCTTCGACATAAAGAACTTTGACCATGCCTCAACCCTCCCTGTATCACTGATCCACGGGTTTCTGTGCCACGACGGCGCATAACCAATTTGTGGATTCGTCCACCTCTCCTTTCAGAGAAGGATAGAATCTCACGTCACGATAGCCACAAGTTTCTAATAACGCCCGATATTGTTCGTCTGTATACGCCTGCATACTTGATGTGTAGCGCGTCACAGCACCGGTCGCCGCATCAACGATAAAATGGCGTTCAGTAGCCAGCGCACATTCCGCATCCCAGAAACTCTCAGTTAAACACACATGCAGGCGCTCCGAGAACAAACCACTGACTGCAGTATACCAGGAATTGGCAACTTTTCCCAATGACTCCACAGCAGCAAACGTGTGCGGTTCCAGAAGTAACCAGCCCCCCGGATTGAGCGCCTGATATGCCTTTTGAAGGATACTACGTGCATCCGATGCTTTAAACACATTGAACTCACCGAAAATAAACATCACCAAGTCATAGCCCGAACCATATTCTACGACGCGCACATCCCCTTCGATGTACGTGAGTGGCAGCCCAGCGCCCTCCGACTGCGCTTTGGCATAAACGATGGAGGCTGGGGAAAAATCCACGCCGACGCAAGTATGACCCAACTGCGCCAGCCTCTGCGCATAGAATCCTGGACCGCAGCCGAGATCGAGCACACGCGCAGGCTTGCCGTCCAAAATGTGCCGGTGTATCCAGGACACATGCGCATCGATATTGACAGAACGACGGCTCGCCATGTCATGATCCTGCGAGAGATGCTCGTGAAGCATCCGCGCGCTAAAAGCCGGATCATTCCAGGGGATCTTCTCACCCTCAGACCACGGTTCAGGAACAGATGTACGGTTGACAAGATCAACCAAGTTCATATTTGTTTTCATACCTGTATTATACGTCAGCTAGAAAAGACTTCAACTTCCTTCAGTCATCTCCTGTAGAGTAAAACGGACTTCATTCCCAGACAGAGAAAGATTGTGATCCGTTGCGAATGTGCTATAACTCGACGAAATGCACAACCACAGATGAGGAGGGAAGGATGATAAACGAGCAACCGATCATCGAGGTCATTCAAGCGCGATATTCGTGCCGTACGTATCAGGAGACACCCATCACGCTGCCGGTGCAACAGCAATTGGTGGAATTCATGGGGACACACGCGCTTGGGCCGATGGGGACGCGTGCGCGTCTGCAACTCGTTGCCGCAGCGGAGGAAGATCGGCAGACGCTCAAGGGCCTGAGCACGTACGGTTTCATTAAAGGGGCAACCGGGTTCATCCTAGGCGCAATTCCACCAGGCGATTTCAACCAGGAAGATTTCGGCTACGTGACAGAGCACGCGATCCTCTACGCGACGAGCCTGGGCCTGGGGACGTGCTGGCTGGGCGGCACCTTCGCCAAGAGCCGCTTCGCGGCGAAGCTTGAGCTACGCAAAGATGAGTTGCTACCCGCCGTCATCGCTACGGGGTACTGCGCTGCTAAACGGCGCGTCCTGGAATCCCTGATCCGCCAGCAAGCAAACGCCGATCGCCGTTTACCCTGGGAGCGCCTGTTCTTCGATAAGGTGTTCGATGTCCCACTTAACCGGGACATAGCCGGGGCCTTCGCGACGGTTCTGGACATGGTACGGATCGGGCCGTCGGCATCGAACAAACAGCCGTGGCGCATCATCAGGGCATCCGATGGTGAAGTTTGGCATCTCTACATGCAACGAACACCGGGATATGCCAGACGCAACCGGGCACTGCTGGACATCGCCGACATGCAGCGCATCGACATGGGGATTGCAATGTGCCATTTCGCGCTCACGGCTGAGGAACTGGGCCTGCACGGTACGTGGACGATCCGCGAACCGGTTATCGAGAGGCCGGACGCGCTGACAGAGTACGTCGTCAGTTGGGAGTCGCGCTAACACAAAGATAGCACACCGGTCTGTTTGATGGTCTCGCCGCCAACAAACACAGCCTGGACCAGCGCATATGCCGTCTCCGCATCCAAAGCCTGCAGGGGATGAAGCATCACGTGCATTGGTAATGGCGCTTGGTGCGGCCCCACCGACTGGAGGTAGTACACGCCCTCGAGTAGCCGTGCGCCCTGTCGCCGGTAAAAAGCGATGCGCCGCTCGGCCAACGCACGTTCTACCTCCGTCTGTGCCAGGTCAGGGCGTTCCACCTCGATGAGCACAGCGATAATCCCGGCAGGCAACCGGCGCACAATGTCCGCGTATATCGCCGCACCCACGCCGTGGTTGCGCGCCTCCGGCGTCACGGCGAACATACACAGCCAGGCGAGCTTGTGCTCAGGAATCACCATGTAATACGCCAAGCCCACGAAGACGTCTTCGCGCTGTACCGCCAACAGATGATGGTTAGGCCACCGTTCCTTAAGCAACCGTATGCAGAACGAGACAAGCATCCGCTCAGCAGGCGGGAAGGCCGTCTCGTACAGGTCGAGCCAGGGGAGCAGCAAGTCGTCATCAAGGCCGGTAATTTCGGAGATATGTAGATTCATCGATACCACACGAAGATGTTGGCAGAGAACACCGCAGGATCGAAGGGCGCACCCGCATAGCTACCAAAGTGATCGACAGGCACAAAGCCGCGCTCGTGATGGAGCCGTAAAAAATCTACCGTACGCAATGGATACAACGGCGTTTCGTCCTCGAAAATCACATTGGAGCCGGATTGCAAGCGCGTGTGGAACGTGACTTGCGCTGGGGAGATTTCCCGATATTCGCGGTGAAAGGTCAGCCCGTGCGGCGCTTCGATAACGGGGAAGGCGAAAGACTCACGCCCCAGCACATAATCCCAGTTCATCACCTGCAGAATCCACGGCGCGCCGGGTTTGAGTACGCGCTGCACGCTGTCGAGGAACTGCCCGAACTGCATCTGCGGTAGATGCGCGGCGCTGTTACCGATGCAGAAGGCAGCATCAAACCGCGACTCCCTTTCCGTTGAATCCTTTCGAACTGTTGAGATCAACTCCGCGATGTCGAGCATATTCAGCACATGAAACACGGCCTGCGGATAATACTGGCGCGCGTGGGCAATCATCGCTACATCCAGGTCAATACCGACCGCGTCAAAACCATCTGCCACCAGCCGGCCGCAGTAGTGACCGGTGCCGCAACCTATATCCAAACAGCGCCGGTTCTCCAGCAAAATGTAGTGCCGCAACAACGCGTAGACCGCTTCACTAAGCGGGAAAATAGCCTCGTAGTGGTCGGCAAACTCAGCGTAGAAGGACATCAAAGCTCCAATAGCGCTCGGCGCACGTCTTCGATAGCGCGCACATCGCGGCGGCGCAAGCCTGTGAGGAATTTCCGATACAGGTCTTCGTCCTGCGGTGAGACGAGAACACTTTGGACAGCCTGCCGCTCGAACGTGCCGCGGCGGTCCCAGCGCCAGATGAGGCGATCGTCTGTGCCGTCGCTCTCATAGACGTGACTGATGCGCCGTTTGAACGCCAGACGATCCGAGTAATCCACTCGCAAGTATACCTTGAGCGCAACCGCCGCCAAGTGTTCCGGCGCGACGCCATTCCCCAGGCAAAGTTGATCGCGGGTTTCTTCCAATGTGTCGGCATGCAGGTTTGTGGCAACGGTATGTCCGCGTGCAGCCAACGCGAAAAAGTCGCGGGCTTCGTCGTCCCAGAGATAAGCGTAGTAAAGACCGTCACCGATTTCGTGCGCCAGGTAGCAGGTCGCACCGGGATAAGGATCGGCTTCAGCCATATCCAAGACGGCACGACTGTCTACGGCACGAATCGCCGTCTCGTTGGGCAGGAAGTTGAGCAATGCAACCATCACCGCCGTTTTACCCGCACCACCGGGCCGCGCACCCACCAGCAGCGATGCGCCATGGCGCATCGCTGCGGCGAGATACGCGGCCAGAGGCAGGTCCACCGTTCCAGCATCGAGCAAGTCGATGAGCGAGAGCAATCGCCCGCCACGCTGGTTGCAGGCGTCGAGAGCGTTAACGTGCTCGCTGAGAGCGGCGTCCATCTATTCCGGCTGCTGTGAAACGTCTACCATTGGGGTGATGCCGGGACCGGGCAAGACGATGGTCGGCGCGCTGCCTTCGACGGTGAAGATGATCTTGTCAGTAGCGGAGAGAGCGGCGGCGTTGGCCTCGGCAATCGTCACCAGTTGGAACTCTGGATGCTCGGCGTAGAGCAAGGCCAGCGCTTTGCGCAGGGCGACGTCACCGCGCGCGGCGGCTTCCAGCGCATCGGCTTCCAGCTTGCGGATTTGTAGGTTACGCTCGGCAGCCAGGGTTTCGTTGGCTTTGGCGGCCTCAATTCTCTGCCGTTCGGTCTCGAGTTCGGCTAGGGTGTTGGCGCGTTGGGCTTCGATGACGGCTAATTGCGCCGCGACGCGCTGGCGCTCCAATTCGGCCAGGGTCGTTTGCTGGCGGGTGGTCTCTTGGATACGCGCTTGCTCCACGCGGATTTCGCCTTCGACACGCGCTTGCTCAGCTTCAGCTTGAGCGATAGCCTTCAGTTCATCCTGGGCGGCCTTTTCGGTCGCCAGACGGCTCTGCACGATGGCATCCAGCCCGGCCTGCGCATCCGCCGAAAGGATGATATTCGGCACCACGACATTCCTGACCATCAGACCGACCGATCCCGCCAGATCATTGAGTTCGTCATCAATGCATTCCCGCAGTTCATCACGGGCGCTGCCAATGGTGTTATCGTCGAAGGAGCGTCCGCCAACGCAGACTTTCATCGCCTGTCGGGCAAAATCCTGCACTTTGGCGACCAGAGCCACATCATCGGTGTATAGGCCGCGGTACTTGGACCAGTTTTCATGCAATACGTCTTTCTCCGTCTCGCCGGGACGGAAGATATCGCCGCTGACGGCCGCGCCCATGCGCTGTTTGTCCTTGGTGATGATTTCGGCATCGTCCACGGTGAAAGGGACGGCCTGGCTGGAGACTTTGACCATGCTGACGAAGAGACCGAAGTCGCTGTACACGCCGGGACCGACGACGTTCTTGATACGCCCGCTGGTGAATTGGATGCCCACTTCTTGGGCGTCCACCTTTTTGAACAGATAGAAAAACTGGCTGCCAAAGCTGAGGATCACTATCGCAGCGATAAAAACCACTATGCCAATGATGATGTTGGTCAAACCTCGGGTCTTGGGTCTTAAATTTTGCATGGACATTTTTCTCCTTTCAGAATGGCTACGTGTTTAGCGAATGTTCCTTCTCTCTTCTACGCGCATCACTGCCGGCAGTTGCACGTCGCGCCGCCCTAAACCGATGCGCGCTGGCGTGGCTTCACGGCGTCGATTTTGGCGCGCAGGTAGACGTAATACAACATACGCCAGAGCGTCTTCGCACTGGAGGATGCATGGGAATGGTAGATTTCGGACGCGCCCGTGTAGGCGATCCAGTAGCCGCATTTCTGTACGGTACCGGCCCAGGCATAGTCCTCGATCTCGGTCAGTGTTTCGTCGAAAGGGATCTCCAGCGCCAGGACACGGCGAAAGGCCGAACTGGCATTGGAGAAAACGTGATCGTTCTGCCGCAGTGTGGTGGCCTTGGAGCGGTAACGCCACCACAAGCGCAGCCGCTCGGCCCACGCAATACGAACGCCCGGACGGGGGATATGACGGCTGAAGGCTCCGGCGACCTTGGAATCGGCCAGCGGCGCGACCAATGCCTCCAACCAGCGCTCGTTCGCCGGGGTCGCATCACCGCTGAGACTGACGACGATTTCGCCTTCCGCCTCCTGCACGCCGACGTTCATCGCATGGCAATAGCTGAAGTGTTCCATGACCAAAGGGACATGGCGCAGGCGGAAGGTCTGTACCGGGCCATACTGCTGCAAGACCTTGGCGATGCCATCTCCCGGGCTGGAATCCACGACGAGGACCTCATAGGGCAGAAGCGTCTGCTTTTCGAGCATCTGCAACGTGGCGACCAACAAGTCTTTCAACGCAGGGACACCACGGACCACACGCTGGCTGTTGTCGTAGGTCTTGATTACCACCGAAACTTGGGGTCGATACATTTGCGAATCCATAGCCGCTATTCTAGCACAAAGAGGTTACATTGCGAGTGACAGCAGCTCCCGTAAAGCACGGATTTCATAGGTGATTGCCAGGTCCGTGGGGCGCGGCGTGTTGTTTGGATTGTACCAACACGTGTCGATGCCGTAATCGGAGCCGCCTTTGATGTCCGAGGTGAGGCTGTCGCCGATCATCAACACTTCGGCTTTCCGCGGCTGGCCCATCCGGGCAAAGGCGACATCGAAGATACCCGGACGCGGTTTGGAGCAACCGACTTCTTCGGAGATGACGATGACCTCGAAAGCCGCGCCAATGGATGAACGTTCCAATCGCGGACGCTGTACCGCCTGCAACCCATTGGTGATAAGGGCCAGGTGCACGCTACCGCGCAGCGCCGTGATCACGGTCTCTGCGCCGTCAAGCAGATAAGCGCAGTTGCCCAGGTTCTCCAAATAGCGCGCGCTGAACGTGACAGCGTCAGGCGCGGAGCGTAGCCCGATAGTCGTGAAAAGGCGCTCGAAACGCAGCGTCTTGATACGCTCCTGCTCAATTGCCCCGCGCTCGAAGTCGCGCCAGAGTTGCGCGTTGATCGTGTGATACGCGTCCAGATAGGCCGCATCGAAGACACAATCGAATTGCGCGAACGTGCGCGACAGCGCCTCGGACTCTGCTTTATCGTAATCGAACAGCGTGTCGTCGGCGTCGAAAAGAAACCACGTATATGTCATCAAATAACTCCTCGAAAACAAACCGCGAATCTATATCAATCTTCATGCATAGAAATCAAAATTAGTGTGGATTCGTGAAAATTCGTGGTAAAACTCTCATCTATTAGACAGGTGTTTGACAAAGCAGCGCCGCCGCTTGTGCTGGCGCGTTTCGTAGTACTTCCACTGACCTTGCACGTTGGCATTGGTCTCCAATTCGGGATTGGATTCCGCCTTGACGATGCCACGCTGCGCGTACACCCGGTTGATCTCGTTCATCAAAATCGCATTGACGCCCTTGCCCTGGTACTCGGAGCGCACGGCGACCAGGTACAGATCCGCGCGATCTCCCTGGTGCAGAGCGCGCAGCAGATGCATAAACCCGAACGGGAACAGCCGGCCATCGGCCTTTTGCAGCGCCCTGGAAAGCGACGGCATGGTAATCCCGAAGGCCACCAGGCGGTCATTTTCATCCACCACCAGCGGGACGAAATCGAGCGAGATCAGGCCGAAGTAGATTTTGATGTAGTATTCGATCTGTTTTTCGCTCAGCGGGACGACGCCGTAGAGGTGTTCGTACTCGTCGTTGAGCACCTCGAAAAGCTCGTGCGCGTAAGAGGGCAGGCCTTTTTCCACTCGGGGGCGCAACAGCTCTTTTTTATTACGCACCTGCAACAGGCGCAGATTGTACCGCCGTTTGGCAAGATCGGCGATCCGGGCAATCGTTGCGTTCGGCTCCGGAGGGACGGTAATTTCGTACTCCATCCAATCCACGTCTTTGATGTAGCCGAGTCGTTCCAGATGAACGGGATAGTAGGGGTGGTTGTAGAACGTGGCGAGCGTCCCCAATTCCTCAAAACCCTCGACAAGCATGCCTTCCCGGTCGATGTCGGTAAAGCCCAGAGGCCCGTGGACGGCGCTCAAGCCCATCTCCCTGGCCCACGACTCCACTTTCTCGAAGAGCGCCGCCGACACTGCCGGATCGTCCACGAAATCGACCCAGCCAAAACGCAGGTAGGGCCGCTGCCATTTTTCGATGGATGCGCGGTTGTGAATGGCGGCGATCCGCCCGACGATTTCACCCCCGCGGTAAGCCAGCCAATAACGCGCCTCGCAGTAGTCGAAGGCGGGATTCCTGTCATGGCGAAAGGTCTGGTAGTCATCGACGAACAACGCCGGGACCCAGTAGGGATTGCCCCGGTACAGCTTATTGGGAAAGCGAATAAACGCGCGCAGTTCGCGCAAATTGGTTACTTCTTTAATCGATAAGTCCATAGACAAAGTTCCTCACAACACAATCACCCTTGGGAAGATTTGAGCAAGTGGTGAGTATACATCCTGTTTGCCACCTTTGCAAGGGGCGCGGAGGGCAAAAGGTAACGAATGTGCTCCTTCTTCCCCGAAATGCACAGGAAAGAAGGAGCACAAAGGGTAAAACTAGCGATGAATCAACAGCGTGATCACTTATTCACGCCGCCGATCACCTACGGCGCGTATGCTCTCATAATCAGAGGCAGGTAAACCACATGCTTTGGCTCGACAAACTGCAACACGCCCAGCCGGGATGTATTCTGGTACGATTGTCCGGTGGGATCGTTCCAGATCGCAACGCTGTCACGGCTGCCGTTGCCATCTGCATCGTCGTTGACCTGGAAGTCAAAGCCGATGAAGACGCCAGGCTGCGGCATCACCTCAGTCAGCGTGATCGCCGCCTCGACGATGTATGCGCCTTCCATCAGCAGTGTTTGGTCGGCAGGAATGATGAACGTCGCACTTCTCAGCGTGGCCGCCGAAGCCACCGGGCCATTGAAGCTCTGCTCATTGTCGAAGTTGATGCGGAACTGACCGTCGTCCGCCTCGTAACTGGCGGCCTTGGCATTGTTCTGATCTATGAAGACTTCGATGGAGTCTTGTTCCCAAGTATTGGCGCTGGCCTTGCTCAACAAAGTGTCGGACACCACTGCATAGACATACAGGCGGTTTTCGTCCCACATCGTCCTGACCTTCGCGGTCGCGCCGCCGGTTCCCTCCACCCATACATCGGTTTCAATCTCCGTGGCGTCGGCCCAGATCGCATCGGCGACGCCATCGATGACTGGCGTGCCCTTGATCGCCGTCGTCAACTTGATCTCATCGATCAAGATCAACGTGCCAAAATTGGCCGTACTCGTGAGCTGGCTGTGGGTCAGATCATTCCACGAGATCACGGAGCCGTCGCTACCATCGATGACGCGGACGTCGAAGCCCAGGCGCGTTCCGGGAGCGAGCGTGGCCGTCAACGGGAGCTTGGCTTCGAGGACGTAGCCATGGGTGTCGGTGATGATGACGAAGTTCATCCCCTGGAAGGTTCCGCTGGGGAAGGTGTAGTAGCGGTCATCGCCCTCGTAGGTGGCAGTCTTGCCGTTGTTCTGATCGACGAAGACTTCCACCTTATCACCGGCATCCACAGTTTCGTCCTCAACCTTCACGATCACGTAAAGGTTTTTCGCAGCGTCCCAACGGGTCTGGAAACTGGCCGTCATCGTTCCGGTAGAGCCGATCTGAACCCACGGCAACATGTCCCAGAGCGTCTCGGTCATCCCGTCCACAACCGGGGTGGCCTTGGAAACGAGTTGTTCCTGGATGAGCGGCGGCAGTTTCGATGGATCGATGATACCCCAGTAGGCCCACTTGGCCTGCAGCTCCTCGTCGAAGAGCAGCGGCAGGTTGATGCGCGTGATCGGATGTCTAGAGAGCCAGGTGGCGTCATCAGCCAGACCCCAGAATGTCACCGACTTGAGATTCTCCGTTCCGTCTGCCCCCTGGCGGCGCAGCGCCTCAAAGATATCCTTGTAGCGATAACCCTGTCTGATCAGCACTTCCGGCGGTACGGTCGTGTACGTGTCTGTATCGTTGGGGTAGATGCTCATATCCAGCTCAGTGATGTGAACTTCGCCCAGGTCGGAGAACATCTCAATGGTTTCCTCGATGGCGGCTACCGTCGGGTTCTGGATGTTGATATGCATTTGCATCCCGATGCCATCAATCGGCACGCCCTGATCCTGAAAGTCCTTCACAACGTCGTACATACATTGGCGCTTGGCCGGGTCTGTTTCGCCGTAGTCGTTGAGAATCAGCGTGGCGGTAGGGGCCTCGCGGCGCGCGAGAGTGAACGCGGTCGAGATATAGTCGGAGCCGGTCAGCTCATACCAACGGCTGTGGCGCAGGCAGTCCGGCTGGGATGCGTCGATGACCTCGTTGACCACATCCCAAACGTTGACCACGTCTTTATAACGGTTGGCGACCGCGACGATATGAGCCTCCAGGCGATCCAGCATCAACTGTTTGTTCTCTACGGTTGGCGTCAACCATTCGCCAGCCGTATTCTTGAACATCCAATCAGCGGTCTGTTGGTGCCAGACGAACGTGTGGCCGTGGACATATAAATCGTTAGCGCGCGCAAAATTCGCCACGACGTCGGCATTGTCCCAGGTAAATACCCCTTCACTGGGTTGGACCGATTCAGGCTTCATCGCATTGCCGGCGGTGACGCTGTTGAAGTGCTTCAGGAACAGTTGCTCGTGACGGGCGCTGGCGACGCCGTCCGTCTCTAGCGCCGCCCCGACGATGAAGTGATCGGCATACGTCTCGTACACGGATGGGATATCGGTCTGAATGGGCGGGTGGGTTGTGTTGCTGAACGAGAAGTCGTCAATGTAGAAAACGGTGGCGGTCATGGAAGCGGTCTCTACGTAAATCTTCAGGAAATCCACCTCCTGGGCGAGGGTGTACTTGCCCTCAAACAGAGTCCAGGCATCAGGCGATACCGGCGTGTTGCCGATCACGGTTTGATATGTCGATGTAGGAATGCCGGCCGGCTTCAACTCGACGCTGACACGCATATCGGTCGTCGTCTCGGTGAGCGCCAACCTGGCCCACACAGCGACATCATACTGAACACCCACCGTCACCACATCGCGGATATCCAAGGCGGGGCCGTTCCAAGTATTCGTGCGCCCACTTGTCTTCAGGCTATGCGTGCCGCCATGAGCCATCTCGGTGCTATTCTCCACGATCTCAGAGCCGCGCGCGGCCCATCCTTGGGTCGTCCCGTCCTCGAACCCATGCACGATGTTGACTTCCTGCACCGGAGGTTCAGCTGTCTTAATGATGATGATGTCATCGATGTAAAACGAGGCTGTGGCACTGGCGCTCTGCACGTACAGGGTCAACTCGGTAGCTTCTTCGGTATACACATAAGTTCCCTGCACGCAGGTCCAATTGTCAGCGGTCACTTCCTTCTCTCCGGTGGGACCAAACCTGTCATACGAGTCTTCCCCATCAACCGTCTGCTTCATCGTAAGAATCGTTTGAGTTTCAGTAACCTCCTGCCCTGCAAGCAGCCGCGTGCACCCACTAATAACATAGGTCGCACCCACCTGCAACAAACTGAGCACGTTGGTGCCAGCACCTTGCCAGTCCTGTGTCCTAGCTGTTACCTTCAAGCTCTGAGACCCTGTATGTGCTGCTTCCGTCGTCGTGACAACGGTAGTGCTGCCAAACGGCCACCACCCCTGTACACCATCTTCGAAATCGTAAGTCTCAACCAGCGTATCCTGTGGCGCGAGGGGCTGCGCGAGCACAGGGGCAGTGGGAAACATGGCTGGGGACACAAGGCCAACCAGATAGGCCAGTACAACAAACAGCGAAAGCTGTTTGCGCCAATTCCGTTTCGAAGCACTCTGTTGCATCGTTTCATCTCCTTTTTGGGCTGAATAGAATCTATTATGGTCCATCAGTCATCGTGTCTGTAGACGTCGCTCAAATGGTTCAATAGGCACC
>ENA-UOUL01002862-UOUL01002862.1-bioreactor-metagenome-genome-assembly--contig:-NODE-2862-length-19026-cov-10.246609_pt1 | contig 19026 bp, 19 predicted proteins | sample MGYA00249838_ERZ747220 | MGnify/ENA primary metagenome ERZ747220 (study PRJEB28778, sample SAMN05720191) | bioreactor metagenome | isolation source: Anaerobic biogas reactor | place: USA:Washington...
ATCTTCTTTCCGCAAAAAGGGCAATAGCTGCCGTCTGTTTTCAATGATTTGCCGCAATCAGGGCATCTGTATGTTGCAAGCCTGACCATGATACAGATAAACACAATAACGATACAGGCTAAACAAATGGAAGCTTCAATGAGGATATTATAATTGTCGCTTAGCAATTTGAGTCCGATAAGCGCATATAAAATCATCAGAACAAGCATTGCGATGATTAAAACCCATGTCTTGATTCTTTTGAGCATCCTCATCCTCCGGCTTCTCGTAGAAAATGCGGATTGTTTTTGCTGTTCCCGTTAATCAGACCCCCGCCTTGCTTTCGCAGTAGATACAGCGGTACTCGTCCTTTTCGCGGTCGGTCAGGCGGAAGACATGGGGAAGCTCCTGCTCGGTGCTGGTGATGCAGCGCGGGTTCTTGCAGCGGATGATGTTGGTGATGGTCAGGGGAAGCTCGGGGTGGTACTTGCGCACGCGGACGCCGTCCTTGATGATGTTGATGGTGATGCTGGGGTCGATATAGCCCAGGGCGTTCAAATCGACGTTCAGCTCGGAATCGATCTTGATGATGTCCTTTTTGCCCATCTTGCTGCTGGCCGCGTTCTTGATGATGGCCACGGCGCAGTCCAGGGCGCCCAGGTCAAGGAAATCATAGATTTTCATCGCCTGCCCGGCGCGGATGTGGTCGATGACAATGCCGTTGTTGATGGAATCAATGTTCATGCCTGCACCTCCAGCAGCATCAGGATCAGCGCCATGCGGATATACTTTCCGTAGCGCACCTGGCGGAAATAGGCCGCCCGCGGGTCCTGGTCCACGGCGACGGAGATCTCGTTCACCCGGGGCAGGGGATGCATTATGGTCAGGTCGGGTTTCGCGTTTTCCAGCTTCTCAGGCGTGAGGATATAGGAATCCCGCAGGCGGATGTAGTCATCCTCGTTAAAGAAGCGCTCGCGTTGCACGCGCGTCATGTAAAGGATGTCCAGTTCGGGCATGACCGAGCGCAGGTCGGTGGTCTGGCTGTAGGGCACCTGGCCCTGCTTGAGCGGAATCTTGACGTAGCTGGGCACCTTGAGCTCCTCCGGGGACACCAGCACAAAGCGCACGCCGGGGTAGCGGCACATGGCGCTGATCAGCGAATGCACCGTGCGGCCGAACTTGAGGTCGCCGCACAGCCCCACGGTCAGGTGGTCAAGGCGGCCCTTCTCCTGCATGATGGTCAGCAGGTCGGTCAGCGTCTGGGTGGGGTGGTTGTGCCCGCCGTCGCCCGCGTTGATGACCGGGACGCTTGCGTGGAAGGAGGCCACGGTGGGCGCGCCCTCCTTGGGGTGGCGCATGGCGATGATGTCCGCGTAGCAGCTGACCGTGCGAATGGTGTCGGCGACGGACTCCCCCTTGGCGACCGAGCTGGAGGCCGCCTCCGACACCGCCAGCACCTGGCCGCCCAGCTCGTGCATCGCGGCTTCAAAGGAGAGGCGCGTCCGGGTGGAGGGCTCAAAAAACAGCGTGGCAAGCTTTTTGTAGCGGCACAGGTCGCGGTATTTGTCCGGGTGTTCAATGATGTCGCGCGCCGTGTCCATCAGGCGGGCGATTTCCTCCAGCGACAGGTCGGTGATGCTGATGATGTGCCTCATGCTGTGCCCTTTCTTTATATAGACTGGTGAATCCATGACTGGTCCGCCGGATCGTCACGGAAGGCGATCAGCCGCGCGGTGTCCGCGCCCCTGATGAAGCCCTGCTGCGCGGCCACGCGCACGATGGTGTCAAAATCACACAGGCTAATGTTGCGTACCCCGGCGGTCGCCAGGCGGTCCAGCCCGGCCTTCATGCCATAGGTGAAAATGCTGACGATGCCCAGCACCGCGGCGCCGGCCTCGCGCAGGGCTTCCACCACCTCGATGACGCTGCCGGCGGTGGAAATCAAATCCTCAACCACCACCGCCTTCCAGCCCTTTTCCAGCCGGCCTTCCACGCGGTTTTGCCGGCCATGGTCCTTGTGGCCTGAGCGCACATAGCCCATGGGCAGGCCCAGCAGGTGGGCCGCGATGGCGGCATGGGGGATGCCCGCGGTAGAGGTGCCCATCAGGCAGTCGGCCTGCGGGTATTCCTGGCGCACCGTGTCCGCGATGGCGGTTTCGATCAGGGTGCGCAGCCCGGGCGCGGACAGGGTCAGGCGGTTGTCGCAGTAGATGGGGCTTTTGATGCCGCTGGCCCAGGTGAAGGGCTCGTCCGGGCGCAGGAAGACCGCGCCGATGTCCAGCAGCCCCCTGGCAACCTGCTCATTGATGGGTAAACTCATGCATGCACCTCCTGTAGGCGTATACGGGATCTTCCGCTTTGGTGATGGGCCGGCCCACCACGATGTAGTCCGCGCCAAGCTCGCGCGCCATGGCCGGCGTGGTCACGCGCTGCTGGTCGCCTGCTGCGCCCTGCGCAAAACGCACCCCGGGCGTCACGGTGAGGAAATCGGCGCCGACCTGCTCATGCACGCGGCCGGCTTCCAGGGGCGAGCAGACCACGCCGTCCAGCCCGGCCAGCCTGGCGTTTTGCGCATAGTGCAGCACTGTTTGCTCCAGCGGCCTGTCCACCCAGATTTCCTCCCGGAGCGCCTGCTGGTCAAGCGAGGTCAGGATGGTGACCGCGATCAGCCTGGGCGCGCTGCCCGGTGCATCGCGCAGCGCTTCGGCCGCGGCGCGCATCATCGCCAACCCGCCGCCCGCGTGCAGGTTCATCATGTCCACACCCAGGCCGCGCAGGGAGCGCACGGCGCCGGAAACGGTGTTGGGGATGTCGTGCAGCTTCAGGTCCAGAAAGATCCTGTGCCCGCGGTCCCTGACCGCGCGGACGATGTCGGGGCCTTCTGCGTAAAACAGCTCCATGCCGATTTTGACATAGGGCTTCTCATCCCTGAACAGGTCCAGGAAGGCCAGGGTTTGGTCCCGGCCCGGAAAGTCTAGGGCAATGATCAGGTCCTTTGCCATCAGTGTGCACCTCCTGTGATGTCGCGCAGGTTTTTGATGTTGTAGCGTGCCATGACCCGGGGCAGGTCGCGCAGGATGTCCGGGCAGGCGTATGGATTGACCAGGTTGGCGCTGCCCACCTGCACTGCGGTGGCGCCGCAGAGCATCATCTCGATGACGTCCTCGGCCGACTGGATGCCGCCCATGCCGATGATGGGGATCCTGACCGCCCGATACACCTGCCAGACCATGCGCAGCGCAACGGGGAAGATGGCAGGGCCGGACAGGCCGCCGGTTACAAAGGGCAGGAGCGGTTTTTTGGTTTTCAGGTTCAGCCGCAGGCCCAGCAGGGTGTTGATCAGGCTGAGCCCGTCGGCGCCCTCATCCTCGCAGGCCCTGGCAATCTGCGCGATGTCGCCCACGTTGGGCGACAGCTTGATGATCACGGGCTTTTTGCATACCCGGCGCACCGCGCGGGTGACCGCCGCCGCGGCGCCGGGGTCGCTGCCGAACGCCATGCCGCCGCCATGCACATTGGGGCAGGAGATGTTGACCTCCAGCCAGCCCACCTGCTCCTGCGCGTCCAGCAATTGGCAGATCTCCACATATTCCGCGATGGAGAAGCCGCTGACATTGGCCATGACCGGTTTGCCGAACACGCGGGCAAGCGCGGGCAGCTCCTCGGAGATGACCTTGTGCACCCCCGGGTTTTGAAGGCCCACGGCATTGAGCATGCCGCCGGGGCACTCGGCGATGCGCGGGGCGGGGTTGCCCTCCCGGGGTTCCAGCGTGGTGCCCTTGAAGGAAAAGCTGCCCAGCTGGTTCAGGTCATACAGCGACGCGTATTCCTGGCCAAAGCCGAAGGTGCCGCTGGCCGCGATGAGCGGGTTTGTCAGCTCGATGCCGCACAGCGTGACGCTCAGGTCTACCATCCCAGCACCTCCCTGGAAAAGACCGGCCCTTCCTTGCAGACCCTTTGGGGGCCCTGCCGGGTGATGACCGTGCAGCCCATGCAGGCGCCAAAGCCGCAGCCCATGCGCTCCTCCAGGCTGACCTCGCCGGGGATACCGGCCTGCGCGCACAGGGCCTTGAGCATGGCGGTGGGGCCGCAGGCGTGGAAGAAATCGGCCTGCGTGAAATCACAGGCATCCAGCGCCGTGCCCCGCAAGCCTGCGCTGCCGTCCATCGTGGCCACGCTGACCTGCGCGCCCAGCGCGCGGAACTCCTCCGCGAGAAAGATCTCGTCCGCGCCGCCAAAGCCCAGGGCCACCTGCACCAGCCTGCCCTGGCCGGCGAGCTCCCGGCACAGCCGGTACAGCGGGGGAATGCCCGCGCCGCCGCCCAGCAGCAGGGGGCGCCGCGCGCCGGTGTCCAGGCTGAAGCCGTTGCCCAGGCCGCACAGGACGTCCAGCCGGGCGCCCGGCTGCAGGCAGGTCATGTGCTCGGTGCCCCGGCCCAGCACCTTGTAGATGATGCTGGCCTGGCCCGGTGCCCAGTCGAACACGGAGAAGGGCCGCCTAAGGTAATAAACGTCCAGGCTGAGGTTTAAAAACTGCCCGGGCTTTATAAAGGCCTCGCTGTCGCCTGAAAAACGCATCCTCCAGGTGTCCCTGGCGATGCGCGTGTTGTCCTGTATGGTCCAGACGGTTTGTTTCACGCTTGCTCCTCCGGCGCCTGGAGGGCCTCATCCACCCAGGCGGTTTGTCCCTCACACACGCTCATCAGGCATTTGCCATAGACCAAGCTGCCCTCAAAGGGGGTGGCACGGCCTTTGGACAGGAAGTCCGCCGGGCGGACGGTATCGCTGACCCCCAGGTCAAACAGGGTCCAGTCATGGGCTGCCCGGATACCAAAGCGCGCGTTGGGCCGGTTCACCATGGCGTCCAGCAGGCGCTTCAGGCTGATCAGGCCTGTCCTGACCAGCCCGGTATACAGCGCAGCGAAGGCGGTCTCCAACCCTACCACGCCGTTTAAGCTGTGGCGCAGGCCGCCCGCCTTCTCTTCCGGGCTGTGGGGCGCGTGGTCGGTGGCGATCATGTCGATGGTGCCGTCCTGCAAGCCCGTGATCAGCGCTTCACGGTCCGCCGCGGAGCGGAGGGGCGGGTTCATCTTGAAACGGCCCTGGTCCGTCAATTGGCTGTCATCCAGCAGCAAATAATGCGGCGCGGTCTCGCAGGTGACGTCCGCGCCCTGCGCCTTGGCCCGGCGGATCAGGGCCACGCTCTCCCTGGTGGAAACATGGCAGACGTGATAGGGGCAGCCTGTTCGCCGCGCCAGGATTAAATCCCGTTCCACCTGGCGCCACTCACTCTCTGAGGGGATGCCCTGGTGCCCGTGGGCCCGGGCCCACCCGCCGTCATGAACCCAGCCGCCCCGGGTCAGGCTGTCGTCCTCGCAGTGGGCGGCGATGATCCTGTTTAGCCGCGCGCACCGGTTCATGGCTTCCTCCATCAGCGCGCCGTCCTGAACGCCCCGGCCGTCATCGCTGAAGCCGGCCACGAAGGGCGCCATGCTGTCAAGGTCGGCCAGCGCACGCCCTTCTTGCCCCCGGGTGATGGCGCCCAGCGGCAGGACGCGCACCACGGCTTGCCGGCGGATTATTTCTATTTGTGCTTGCAGGTTGTCCGGGCTGTCGGGCACCGGGTTCAGGTTGGGCATGGTGAGCACCGTGGTAAAACCCCCGCGCGCCGCGGCCCGGGTCCCGGTAAAGATGGTTTCCTTATAGGAAAAACCGGGCTCCCGCAGATGCACATGGACATCGGTGAAGCCCGGAAATAGATGAAGGTCATGGCCGGAGACGGGGATCAGTGAGGGGTGCTGCCCGGCTGCCGCCTCAAATACCGGTCGGCCGTTTATAAAAACAAGATCCCTGCGCCTTTCCCCGTCCGGGGTATGAATGTTCACATTTTTGAACAAATAGCGCATCGAACAACTCCCCGCAGCCTTGTGCGTCAAGCGGGTCAATTCGCTTGAGCCATTGTATTCTATCAGACGAAATCAATTGATGTCAAGGGTTATGGCGGTGCTTTGCGTTTAGGGCTTTTGTCTGATTTGTCCCTTGAGCAAGAGAGGCACTCTATAAAACACGAATGAATTTCAAAAAATAACAATTTTAGTTTGCAGTTTCCTGTTCTCCGTGAATGACCAGGGCTTGGCCCTGTTTGAGCGTAACTGCCCGGGCGCTGCTGTCCGGGAAAAATAGGGTGGTGGTCAGGTCCTGCCCGGCCTTCAGCTCGCAACGCGTCAGCCGTCCTTCCTTCCAGGCCAGGCTGACGCACAGCCCGCCCCAGGCGCGCAGCCCCTGCACGCTGCCCTCGCGCCAGCTGGCGGGCAGCGCCGGCAGCAGAAGGATGCCATCCCGGCGGTTTTGCAGCAGCATCTCACATACGCCGGCGCACAGGCCGAAGTTGCCGTCAATCTGGAAGGGCGGGTGTGCGCCGAACAGGTTGTCATAGCTGCCGCCGCCCGAAGGGCCGGCGCCAGGCGCAGAGGGCGTCCGCCGCAGCTGCTTGTTGATCAGCTCCAGCGCCTGCTCGCCGTCCTTCAGGCGCGCCCACAGACAGATTTTCCAGCCAAGGCTCCAGCCGGTGCCCTCATTGGTGCGCGCCAGCAGGGACTGCCTGCACGCCTTTGCCAGTTCCGGCGTGTCCTCCGGCGTGACCAGGTGGCCGGGATACAGCGCGTACAGGTGGGAGACGTGCCTGTGCGCGGGCTCCTCCTCCTCAAGCTCCCTGTCCCACTCCAGCAGCCGGCCATCCCGGCCGACCGCGAGCTGCCTTAATTTGGGAAGCGTGGCTTCCACCTGCTCAGTGAAGGCATCCTGGATGTCCAGGACCTTCGCCATGTCCAGGCAATCGGTGAACAGGCTCCGCACCAGGGCCGAGGTCATCGCGGTGGCGGCGCTGAGCGCCAGCGTTTGCCCGCCTTTCACATAGCTGTTTTCCGGGGAGGTGTCCGGACAGAAGGCCAGACAGCCCGAGGCGTCCTGCGTGAGCGTGTCCAGGTAAAACCGCACGGCCTCCCGGCAAAGCGGCCAGGCGGTGCCTGCCAGAAAGTCCCTGTCCCGGGTATAGCGCCAGTGCTCCGCCACATGGGCGCACAGCCAAGCGCCCGCGTGCGGCCAGTAGCCCCACGCCACCCTGCCCTGACCGCCGCCGCCCACCGGCAGCGTATGCCGCCACAGATCGCTGTTGTGGTGACAGACAAAGCCGTCAGCGTCATAATATGTCCGCGCGGTCGCGCGCCCGGCCTGGCTGATGTCCCCGAGCATCTCAAACAGCGGCTGCTGAAGCGCCGCCAGGTTGCAGGGCAGGGCCGGCCAGTAGTTCATTTGCAGGTTGATGTTGGTGGTGTAGTTGCTGCTCCAGGGCGGGCGGGTGGACTCGTTCCAGATGCCCTGCAGGTTGGCCGGCTGGCTGCCCGGGCGTGAGCAGGCGATGAGCAGGTAGCGCCCATAATCAAACAGCAGGTTGATCAGCCCCGGGTCTTCCCCGGGCGAATGCTGGTAGCGCGCCAGGCGCACCTGGGTGGGCAGCCAGTCCAGTGACGGGCCGCCCAGGCGCAGCTGCATGCTGCCAAACCATTTGGCGTGCTCCGCCTGATGCCGCTCAAACAGCGTGTCCAGCCGGCCCAGCGCATCGACCAGATCCTGACGGACAAGCCGCAGATAGGGCACGCCGGCGGCCTGCGGCGCTTTGTCCCAGCCGGCGAAATTGCTGCGGCAGGTCAATAGCAGCGTAGCCTGGCTCGCGCTGCGCACCTGCAGGCGCTGCTCCGCGCTGGTGACATGGCCATCGCTCACTGCCTTGAGCAGCGCGCAAAATCGGATGCCGGTGCGCTCGGGATCCGCCGACCAGCTCAGCGACTGGGGATGATTGACATAATTGGGCCAGGATTCTGACGGGCACAGCCCGCTGAGCATCAGCCCTTCCCGGATGGGCGCGGTTTGCCCCCGCAGCGGGCTGTCAAGCCTTGCGGTAAAGCTCAGCGCGCCCGGGCGGTCCGCGCGCAGCCTGATGACCAGCACCTGATCGGGCGCTGAGATAAAGGCCTCGCGCGTATAGGTGACATCGCCGACCTGATAGGAGACGCTTGACAGCGCACGGTTCAGGCACAATTCCCTGCGGTAGCTGCCGGCCTGGGCCTGATGATCAAAATCCAGCAGCAGGTTGCCCAGCGGCATATAGGCCTGGGTGTAATCGCTGAGGAATTCCTCCTCCAGCAGCCTCTCGGCTTTTTTGATCTCTCCCTGTGTGACCAGTGTCCGCGCCTGCTTCCAGGCCTGCGCCGCGCCGGGGCGGAGCCTTTGCCCCGGAGTGCCTGACCAGAGCGTATCCTCATTCAGGGCCAGGCGCTCCTGCGCGACACCGCCAAAGACCATCGCGCCCAGGCGGCCGTTGCCCAGCGGCAGGGCCTGCGTCCAGTATTGGGCTGCATCCTGATACCATAGGGACTGTGACATGGCGCATCCTCCTGTCAACCCGGCTGTGTGTTTCATTTGTAGCGTAACAAGGCCGGCCGGTCCCGTCAAGGAGAGGCACAAAACCCTGCGCAGGGTCTTGTGCTTGGCGCGTGGAATGGGTATGCTGTAGTCAGCTGCGATATAAAGTGGCCTTTACCGGGTTCCGTTAGATAGCGGGGTTAGCTGTGACTGAGGGCGCGTCCCGCAGGCAGGCTGCAAGCCGAATCAAAGAAAAAGAGAGAGGGTTTCATCATGATTGCATTGGGAAGTGACCATGCGGGGCTGCCGCTGAAGCTGGAGATCATCAAGCTGCTTGAGGAGCGCGGCCTGGCGTACAAGGATTATGGCACCACCAGCCCGGAGCGGGTGGATTACCCGGTTTACGGCCGCCTGGCCGCGGAGGCGGTAGCCAGGGGCGAGTGTGAGCGCGGGCTGATTTTTTGCGGCACCGGGGTGGGCATCTCCCTGTCGGCCAACAAGGTGCCCGGCATCCGCTGTGTGGTGTGCTCGGACTGCTACACCGCGGTGCTCTCGCGCCAGCACAACGACGCCAACATGCTCGCCCTGGGCGCGCGCGTGGTGGGCGTTGACCTGGCGCGCATGATCGTCAATATGTGGCTGGACGCCGGCTTTGAAGGAGGCCGGCACGCGCAGCGCGTCGGGATGATCAGCCGGATTGAGCGGGATTACCTCAAGGAGCCCGGCGGGCCACAGGACCCGGCTGCTGAACAGCCGGGGAGACAGCGGTGAAAATCTTTAAGCCCCTTGAGGTGCGCAGCACGCAGCTCAATAATACCTTGAGTTTGTATATAAGGAGCGGTCTATGGCTTTCATCCAACTGAACTATCCTTCCGGTGCGCTGCAACAGAACACCGATGTCAGCATCATCCTGCCCGATCCGCCCGGGGGTGCGCACGTTTCCCCGGGCCAGGCTTACCAGACGCTCTACCTTCTGCACGGCACCTATGGCGACCACAGCGATTGGTGGCGCAAGACGGCGCTGGAGCGCTACGCCCAGGAAGCCTGCCTGGCTGTGGTCATGCCCTCGTGCGGCAATGCCTTTTACCAGGACATGGTGCATGGGCCCAAGTACAAGACTTTCCTGTTGGAGGAATTGCCCGCCTACCTGCGCTCGATCCTGCCGCTGAGCCCGCGCCGCGAGGATACCTTCATCGCCGGGCTGTCCATGGGCGGCTATGGCGCGATGCATCTGGCGCTGTCCAAGCCCGGGCAATACGCGGCGGCGGCTTCGCTGTCCGGGGTGATGTCCTTTTCCCGCCTGGCGCGCCAGCCGCAGGCGGACCAGCCCTGGCCGATCCAGGCCATCGTCGGGTCCATCAGCCCGGCCGCCATCGACAGAAGCCAGCGCAACGTCGTTGTTCAGGCGCGCAGTCTCAAAAACAGGGGCATCCCCCTGCCGGCCCTGTTTCTGTCCGTAGGTACGGAGGACTTTACCCTGAAGGACAACCGCGACGGCGTGGGCAGGCTGCGCAGGCTGGGCGTGAAAGTGACCTATGAGGAGCACCCCGGCGCGCATACTTGGGCCTACTGGGATACCCATATCCAGAGGGTGCTGGCCTGGCTGCCGCTGCGCGGAGACCTGGTGGAGATATAAAATGCCGGCCCATTGGCGGCATTTGCCGCAAAACCGCCATCAATGCCTGTGCCGGGGCATCAAAGGGAATGAATTCCTTGAAAACCGCGCCGGCTGGTGATATACTATGGTTACTGAGGAACAGGGTTTCTACAGCAATTAAATGAGGAGGAGTTATTCATGAGGAAATTTCTGGCGGTTTTGCTGATGATGGCGCTGGCGCTGCCCCTGGTCTCCCTGGCGGGGGAGACATATGAACTCGCGCTGGTCACCGATATCGGCACCATCAACGACAAGAGCTTCAACCAGGGCACCTGGGAGGGCTTGGTCGCCTTTGCCTAGGCCAACAACAAGACCTACAACTACTATCAGCCCACAGGCCAATCCACCGACATCTATCTGGAGGGCATCTCTAAAAACCTCATGCAATATTCGCCCAAATATGATATAATATACCTATGAAACAGATAAATTTTTTTGCCGAAGATAATCGCCTTGACAGGCTCAGTAAAATGGGTGACCCACTTGAAAAAGTGGCAGGTGCGGTGGATTTTGAAATATTCCGCCCCACGCTTGACACAGCAATTCCAAGAGAAAAGGGCGATAAGGGAGGTCGTCCACCAATGGATAATATGCTGATGTTCAAGATAATGCTATTACAAGAGTGGTATCATATTGCTGATGATATGACCGAATATTTGATAAACGACCGTCTGAGTTTTCAGCGATTTTTGGGGTTGTCGCTGGGCGATAAAGTTCCTGACGCCAAGACGATATGGCTTTATCGTGAAATGCTTAAAAACAGCGGAAAATCAAAGGAATTGTTTGATATGTTTGCCGCATTAATGGAACAAGTCGGGGTGATTACACGCGAGGGTAGCATCGTTGACGCAAGTTTTGTTGATGTGCCGAAACAACGCAACAACCGTGATGAAAACAAGAAAATCAAAGAGGGCGATGGCGAGGAACTTTGGCAGGACAATGAAAACAAACGCTGTCAAAAGGACATTGATGCACGCTGGACAGAGAAAAACGGCGAGAAGCATTTTGGATATAAAGACCATGTTAAAGTTGATAGCGACAGTAAGATGATTGTGGATTTTTCGGTTACAGATGCCGCCGTTCACGATAGCCAAGCGATAGTTGATTTGATTGACGATAAGGACAATGTGTTAAATGCTGACAGTGCCTACACTGGCAAGGAACTGCACGATAAAATCAGAGAGAAAAATCCCGATATAATTTTAAATATCCACGAAAAGGGATACCGCAACAAACCGTTAAGCGAGGAACAAAAGGCTTCAAATAAGGAAAAATCAAAGGTTAGAGCAAGGGTAGAACATGTTTTTGGACATATGACAAATTCGATGGGTGGCATGACCACTAGAGTCATTGGGATAGACCGCACAACCTGCGTGATTACCCTTAAAAATCTTGCCTACAATCTTAGCAGATGGGCTTATTTGGTTGGTGTAAAAAAAGCTGCGGTATCCATATAGGGATAAGTCTGCCCATTTATAGAAAATGGGCGGTAAATCGTGGTGTGCATGGCTGTTTAAGACAGATATTTTGATGATTCTACGATAAATTCATACATTTTTTTGCAAAATCCCCTTGATTATTCGGGGGGGTATGATATGCTAAAGGAAATTTGACGTTTTTAGAGGTGCCCTGGACTTTATTGAGCAGGCGGTCAACGCCGGCGCCAAGGTCATCGTGACTCCCGGCTTCCTGTTTGAGGAACCCATCTTTATCGCCCAGGACATGTATCCGGATGTGCACTTCGTGCTGATTGACGGCAATCCCCACAGCGCGGATTATTCTGAATTCCGTACCGAGAAGAATGCCGTTGGTATCGTGTTTGCCGAGGAGCAGGCGGGCTTCCTGGCCGGCTATGCTGCCGTCAAGGATGGTTATACCAAGCTTGGCTTCATGGGCGGCATGGCTGTCCCGGCTGTGATCCGCTTCGGCTACGGCTTCGTCCAGGGCGCGGAACTGGCCGCGCTGGAGATGGGCATCGAAGGCCTTGTGATGAACTATCACTACACCGGCGGCTTTGCTGCCACCCCTGAGGCACAGGCCCTGGCCGCCGCCTGGTACGCGGATGGCATCGAGGTGATCTTTGCCTGCGGCGGCCCGGTGGGTAACTCCGTCATGGCGGCTGCCGAGGCGGCCGGCGGCAAGGTCATCGGCGTGGACGTGGACCAAAGCGGCGAGAGCCCGACTGTCATCACCTCCGCCGTCAAGGGCCTGGCACCCGCGGTCGAGCAGACCCTGGCTGCCTACTACGCCGGCGAGTTCCCCGGCGGTGAAGCCCAGGTCAAGGATGCTGCCCTGGATGGCGTGGGCCTGCCCATGGCGAGCAGCAAGTTCACCACCTTCACCCAGGAGGACTATGACAAGATTTATGCCCAACTGGTCGCCGGCGAGATCGCCCTGCTAAAGGATACCGATGTCGCCTCTGTTGTCGAGATTCCCGTGGCCCGTGTCACGGTGACGGAGATCAAATAAGAAAGACCGGCCGGCTGCCGCCAAAGGCAGCCGGTTTTTTTTACACCCTGAAGAAAAATGGAAGTGTCATGAGCGATTATATCATTGAGATGCTTGGCATCACCAAGGATTTTCCCGGGATCCGCGCCAATGACGACATCAGCCTGCGCCTGCGCCGCGGCGAGATCCACGCCCTGCTGGGCGAGAACGGCGCGGGCAAAAGCACCCTGATGAGCATTCTGTTCGGCCTGTATCAGGCGGAGGAAGGCGTCATCAAAAAGGACGGCCGGCCGGTCACCATTCGCGACCCCAACGAGGCCAACGCCCTGGGCATCGGCATGGTGCACCAGCATTTCAAGCTGGTGCATAACTTCACGGTGCTGGAGAACATCGTCCTGGGGGTGGAGAGCAGCCGCCATGGCGTGCTGCGCATGGACGAGGCGCGCAGCAGGGTGATGGAACTGTCGCGGCGGTATGGCCTGCTGATCGATCCGGACGCCCTGATTGAGCAGATCACCGTGGGCATGCAGCAGCGGGTGGAGATCCTCAAGATGCTCTACCGGGAAAATGAGATCCTGATCTTTGACGAGCCCACGGCCGTGCTGACCCCGCAGGAGATCGAGGAGCTTATGCGCATCATGCGCGGCCTGGCCAGCGAGGGCAAGAGCATCCTGTTTATCACCCACAAGCTGGCGGAGATCATGGCGGTGGCCGACCGCTGCACCGTGCTGCGCAAGGGACGCTCCATCGCCACAGTGGATGTGCGTGATTCCAGCCCCGAGGAACTGGCTGAGATGATGGTGGGCCGCAAGATCAGCTTTACCATTGACAAGCAGCCGGCCCGGCCGGGAGAGGCCGTGCTGAGCGTGGAAAACCTCAGCGTCCAGGGCCGTGGCGACAAGAAGGCGGTGGACGGGGTCTCCTTTGAGGTGCGTGCCGGGGAGATCGTCTGCATCGCCGGCATTGACGGCAATGGCCAAAGCGAATTGGTGTACGCGCTGACGGGGCTGATGCCTTCCCAGGGACGCATTGCGCTCAAGGGCAGGCAAATTGATCAATTGCCCATCAGAAGGCGCAATGATCAGGGCATGGCGCACATCCCTGAGGATCGCCACAAGTACGGTCTGATCCTGGATTACGACCTGCAGCAAAACCTGTCGCTCAAGCGTTACCTGAGCCAGGAGATGCAGCGCCGCGGCTTCATCCGCTTTGACCGGGTGCGCTCCTACGCGCAGGGCCTGATTGAGCGCTTTGACATCCGCTCCGGCCAGGGGCCGGACACACTGATGCGCAGCATGTCCGGCGGCAACCAGCAAAAGACCATTGTCGCGCGGGAGATCGACGTTGACCCTGAGGTGCTCATTGCCGTGCAGCCCACCCGCGGGCTGGACGTGGGCGCCATGATTTATATCCATGAGCAGCTGGTGCGCGTGCGCGATGAGGGCAAGGCCATTTTGCTCATTTCCCTTGAGCTGGATGAGGTGTTCCAGCTTGCGGACCGCATCCTGGTCATCTACGAGGGCAAGCTTGTGGCAGAGCTGGACGCTGCCCGAACCACCCAGCAGGAACTGGGGCTGTACATGGCCGGCAGCAGGAAACAGGAGGCAAGCCATGCATAAGATCCGAAAAGCCCTCTCCAGCATGTCAGCCTCCCTGCTGGCCATTGCGGCTGGCCTGCTGGCAGGTTTTATCATCCTGCTCATCTCCAATCCCGCCAATGCCCTGCGCGGCCTCGCGACCATTCTGCTGGGCGGCTGGAACAACGGCATGAAAGGCGTGGGGCAGGTTCTCTATTACGCGACGCCCCTGATCATGACCGGCCTCTCGGTGGGCTTTGCCTTCAAAACCGGCATGTTCAACATCGGCGCTGCCGGGCAGCTGATGGTGGGCGGCCTGGCGGCGGTGTACGTGGGCGCTACCTGGACTTTCCTGCCCGGGGCCGCGCATTGGATTGTGGCGCTGCTGGCGGGGATGCTGGCCGGCATGGCCTGGGGCATGGTGGTGGGCTTGTTCAAGGCGCTGCTGAACGTGCATGAGGTCATCACCTCCATCATGCTCAACTACATCGGCATGTATGGCATCAACTACCTGATCAAAAACTCCCACCTGTTTGACCCGCTCAAAAACCAAACCGTCAACGTGGCCGCCAGCGCAGTCATCCCCAAGGCTGGCCTGGACCAGGTGTTTTATATCCTCAAGGGCAAGTACCAGGACGCTTCCGCGGTCAACGCCGGCATCCTGATCGCCATCGGCCTGGCCATTGTCATCTATATCCTGCTCAACAAGACCACCTTCGGCTTTGAGCTCAAGGCCTGCGGCTACAACCGCCATGCCAGCCGCTACGCGGGCATCTCGGAAAGCCGCGCCATCATCACTTCCATGGCCATCGCGGGCGGCCTGGCTGGGATCGCCGGCGCCCTGATGTACCTGGCCCCGGCGTCCGGCATGCACATCCATGTCGCCGAGGTGCTGGCTGAGCAGGGCTTCAACGGCATCGCCGTGGCCCTGCTGGGCATGTCCAATCCCCTTGGGATCATCTTTACCGGGCTGTTTATCGCGCATATCACCGTGGGCGGAAGCTATCTGCAATCTCTCAGGTACATGAAGGAGATTATCGAGGTCATCATCGGGCTGATCATCTACTTCAGCGCCTTTTCCCTGCTGGTGCGCGATGTCATCGCGCGCGCCGGCAAACGCCGCGCCAGAAAGACCCGCCTGGCAGCGCGCGAAGGCCAGGACGATCTATCCATCCAAGAGGAGGTGGACGGCTGATGGACGCTGTATATTTCCTGGTGCAGCAGATGATGTTCTTCTCGATCCCCCTGCTGATCGTGGCGCTCGGCGGGATGTTCTCAGAGCGCTCCGGCGTGGTCAATATCGCGCTGGAGGGCATCATGGTGGCAGGAGCCTTTACCTCCATCCTGATGATCAACGCGCTTCAGGCCGGGATGAGCGGCCAGGGGCTGCTGCTGCTGGCCATTCTGGTAGCCATCGTGACGGGCGCGCTCTTTTCCCTCCTGCACGCCTACGCGGCCATCTCGCTGCGCTCGGACCAGACCATCTCCGGCACGGCGCTGAACATGATCGCCCCGGCCAGCGCGATCTACCTGGCGCGCATGATCCAGCCCAACGGGGTGCAGCAGATCGAGTTCACCAACACCTTCCGCATCGCCAAAGTGCCCTTGCTGGGCGACATCCCGGTGCTGGGCCCGCTGCTGTTCCAAAACGCCTATATCACGACCTATATCGGCATCGTCATCTTTGCCGCTTCGGCCTTTGTGCTGTACAAGACGCGCTTTGGCCTGCGGCTGCGCGCCTGCGGCGAGCATCCCCAGGCCGCGGACAGCGTGGGGATCAATGTCTATAAAATGCGCTACGCGGGCGTGATGATCTCCGGCGCCCTGGCAGGCCTGGGCGGGCTGGTGTATGTCATCCCCACCTCCACCAACTTCAACGCCACAGTCTCCGGCTATGGCTTCCTGGCGCTGGCTGTGCTGATCTTCGGGCAGTGGAAGCCGCTGCGCATCCTGATGGCCGCCTTCTTCTTTGGTTTGATGAAAACCATCGCCTCGGCCTACTCGGGCATCCCCCTCCTGCAGAACCTGGGCATCCCCTCAGATATCTACAAGATGGTGCCCTTTATCGCCACGCTCATCGCGCTGGCCTTTACCAGCAAGAAATCCCAGGCGCCCCGCGCCAGCGGCGTGCCCTATGACAAGGGCCTGCGCTGAACCATCCTGGTGATTCAGGGAACCGCCGGGTTTTTATCCAGGGTGTTCAGGAGGAAATATGCAGCGAGAAGGCATTTGCGCCCTGGGCAACATGATTGTCGACCTGCTTTTCGAGGTGGAGCGCTACCCGGGCCTGGGCGAGCTGAGCGCCATCCGCGGCGCGCGCGGCATGTCCGCGGGCGGGCTTGCCTGTAACATTCCCCTGAGCCTGGCGCGCCTGGACGGCAGCCTGCCTATCCAGGCCTGCGGTGTTCTTGGGGATGACGCGGAGGGGGACTATCTGCGCGCGCAGTTCAGCCAGTTCGAAAACATTGACACCAGCCGGATTTTGCCAGGCGCCCAGACCGACTACACTTTGGTCATCAATGATGCGCAGACCAGGGAACGCACCTTTTTTACCTACTGCGGATCAAGCGGCCTGCTGGACGCGGACAGCCTGGACCTTTCCGCCTTGCCCGCCCGCATCCTGCACGCGGGTTATATCCTCTTGCTGGAAGGCCTGGACCGTGCGGATGAGGAGTATGGGACGCGAATGGCAAGGCTGCTGTGCCGGGCGCAACGGCTGGGCATGAAGACTTCAGTGGATGTGGTCAGCGAAACGGGTGACCGCTTCACCCGCCTGGTGCCCCCGGCGCTGCGGTATACCGATTACTGCATCATCAACGAGCTGGAAGCCCAGCAGGTGGTTGGCGTTCCCCTGCGGGAGCCTGACGGCCGCCTGCGCGCGGAAAACATGCGGGAAGCCCTGGGGCGCCTCAAGGCCCTGGGCGTGGGCGCCTGGGCCGTTGTTCATTGTCCCGCGGGAGCCTATGGCCTGGATGAGCGCGGCGAATACACCGCCCTGCCCAGCCTGAGGCTGAGCGCGGACGAGATCAAAAGCACCACCGGCGCAGGTGACGCCTTTTGCGCCGGCACGCTGTACGGCGCGCACGAGGGCTGGCGCCTGGCGGATGCCCTGCGCCTGGGAACGGCGGCAGCCGCCCTGTCCCTGGGCGGGCATGACACGTATTCAAACATTCTGCCTGTTGCGGAAAGCCTGCGTTTCTACAAGGAGAAGGGCGGCTGCTGAGCCGCCGACCGTCCTGAATTTATCAGACAGCTGTTTCTTTAAGAAGCTGTCCGGCCCCCGGCCCGCACCCTGAGACTGACATGCCCTCAGGCAAAGCCGATATGTTCTGGTTCATCAAGCCGTTCTGGCTTTTTTGCATATTGTTGATAAACGCAGCCTTTGTTGTCTGCGGTCAGACGCAGTGCGCGCATGGCGTTGAGGATGGCCAGGACGGCTACGCCCACATCGGCGAAGACCGCCATCCACAAGCTGGACAGCCCCAGGGTGGACAGCCCCAGCACCAGCGCCTTGATGCGCCCTTCCAGCACCGCCCGTTGGTCAGCGAGCAAGCCGTCCTGGTCGCCGTGGCCGCGCCCACCCAGGTAGTAGCCCTCCGGGCCTTCATCGGTGGAAATGCGTGTCAGGGTCTGGATGGTTTCAGTCTCTGGCAGCATCTTCCCGTTCTGAAACTCGCAGACTCTGACACGGTGAGAGTCGGAGACTGGGTGCTGGCATTTGGGAGCCCCTTCGGCCTCGAGCAGACCATGACGGCCGGCATAATCAGCGCCAAGGGACGCTATATCGGAGCCGGCACTTACGACAATTTTCTGCAGACCGACGCGGCGATAAATCCGGGGAACAGCGGCGGGCCTCTCGTAAACCTCGATGGAGAAGTCGTTGGAATCAACACGATGATATTCAGCCAGAGCGGAGGATTCCAGGGGGTTGGTTTTGCAACTCCGGCTGCCATGGCCGGCAATATCTACCGTCAGTTGATCGACCACGGCAAAGTCACCCGCGGCTGGCTGGGCGTGGGAATCCAGGAACTGACTCCTGCGCTTGCGAAGAGCTTTGGAATGAAGACGACCGACGGGGTACTCGTATCCAACGTCGAGCCTGGAAGTCCGGCGGAGAAGGCGGGCCTGCGTCCGGGAGACATCATTCTCAGCTACAACGGGAACCCGACTGACGATACACGCGACCTGTCACTGGCGGTTGCCGAATCCCGTGTGGGGACTTCCGCAAAACTGGAAATTCTCAGGGACGGCAAACCTATGACGGTGCAGACGCCGGTGGGAGAACGGCCCGCCGAGACGGCATCGACAACGCCGCCGACCGAGAGAAGGAATCAGGGAAAGCTCGGCCTTACGGTCGACGATCTCGATGCGAACTCGGCACGACAGCTGAATATCCCCTCGACGAACGGGGCTCTTGTGACCGATGTGGAGCCGGGGAGTCCGGCCGACAGAGGCGGGGTGCGTCCCGGAGATGTCGTTCGCGAGATCAACCGCAAGCCGGTCAACAACGTGGCGGAATTGCAATCAGCCATCGCAGGCCTGCAGAGCGGCAGCACGGTGCTCCTTCTCGTAATCCGGCAGGGGCAGCCGATGTTCCTGGCATTAGAGTTGTCATAACGATCGGGTAGGAGGAGGGCTCACGCCCTCCGTCCTCCCACACCACCGGACGTACGGTTCCGTAAAACTTGATCAAAGATCGGATTCATCACCTGATGCAGAGCTTGCTGTATCAGACGATCTACGACCGTGGGAATACCAAGCTTTCGCACTCCCTTCCCATCCGGCTTTGGTATCTCTACCCGCCGGACTGGTTTCGGTTCGTAGCTGCCTGATAGCAGTCTCTCTTTGATTTCAGGCCATTGCTCCTTCAGATACGCTCTAAGATCCACAACGGTCATTCCATCTACTCCGCCGCGCCCTTATTGCTCTCTACACGGTGCAATG
>ENA-UOUL01002869-UOUL01002869.1-bioreactor-metagenome-genome-assembly--contig:-NODE-2869-length-18988-cov-4.128232_pt1 | contig 18988 bp, 16 predicted proteins | sample MGYA00249838_ERZ747220 | MGnify/ENA primary metagenome ERZ747220 (study PRJEB28778, sample SAMN05720191) | bioreactor metagenome | isolation source: Anaerobic biogas reactor | place: USA:Washington...
TATTTATGACACCAAGGTCATACTTTCCTTCTTTAAAGAAGGGTATTAGATCATCGTCCTGAATCCGTCCCGTCTTGGCATCAGGCAAGGCCCCTTCCAGACCATAACCTACTTCAACCCGGCTTTTTCTTTCTTCCCGGGTAATCAGCAACAAGACCCCGTTATTTTTCTCCTTATCCCCTATTCCCCACTGGCGAAAGAGTTTCAGAGAATATTCCTCCAGAACTACCCCTTCTCCCAAAGTGGGAATAGTGACAACTACAATCTGGGCCCCCGTCTTTTGTTCCAGGTTTTTACTGGCGTTAATGATAGCATTCTCGGTTTCCGTTGTTAGCATATCGGCTTTATCAAGGCAATAAAAATTACTATCCGGCTGGGGTATATCCATAGCTGCCAGCGCAGGGGTCGCCAATACCAGTAGCATTATTAGACTTAACAGTAATAACTTCTTATGCACGTTATCATCTCCTGATGAACTAGTAGGCCTGTGCTAAAACTGAACCTGTGGTACCTCCTGGGTGCCATCAGCAGCTTTAAAGTACTCCCGGGCCGTAAAGCCGAACATATTTGCCATCATATTACTGGGGAATCTCTTAATGCGGGTGTTGTACGCCTGCACTGCATCATTATAGTCCTTGCGGGCTACCGCCAGGCGGTTTTCGGTTCCAGCCAGTTCATCCGCTAATTGGCGGAAGTTAGCATCAGATTTAAGTTCCGGGTATCTTTCCACCACTACCAGCAAGCGACTCAGGGCACCACTCAACTCGGCATCAGCCTGAGCTTTTTCTCCCACGGTATTGGCTCCGGCCAGTTTGCTGCGAGCTTCAGCAACCTGTGTAAATATCTCCTTTTCCTGAGCAGCATAACCTTTGGTGGTTGCAACCAGGTTAGGTATCAGATCAGAGCGCCTCTGCAACTGATTTTCCACCTGGCCCCACTTGCTGTCAATTGCTTCATTAGTACTAACCATGCCATTATACATGGAAACGCCTGATATGAGGATTAAGGCCACAACTGCAAGAACAATCCACAAAGTCCGGTTTTTCACCGATTATCTCCCCTTCCCGGCATACCAAAAATAATACAATTATATTCTATTACATTTAATCTTAATGCGGCAAACTATATATCCCTTACATGTTATGCGATCAAAAATGAAATATTAAATTCTCGCTCCAATAGATACTAATCGTATCGGGGTAATGGTTTCCAGTTTGACCCAAATGTTTCACGTGAAACTTTCTGTTTTGTATTTGTATCATGGTTAGTTTTTTCCCGCTACTGGCCAGGCGGTAAATTTACAGCATATTGATACCTCTACCGCCTTTCAACCATTCTTACATATTTCCTAGCTAATAGCCTACGTAAACGTTTCTTTTTTACATGTGAACATTTTTTTCTTATCTTACTATAACGAACGGTACATTATAATGAGATTGAGCTTATAATGCACTTGCTCCAGAACAAAGTAAGAAATTCTTAAGAAATTTATCCGGTTTTTTGTCAGCCTTGCCCATTAAGGTATAGCTAAGGTTCTTGGGTTTACTGTTTATGAAAACGAAAGGTGGTGATATTGTGGAAAAACAACGGGTCCTGGTGGTCGATGATGACCGGGAAATCGTTAATGCCATCGCCATCAACCTCCAGAATGAGGGGTATGAGGTACTAAAAGCCTATGATGGATTACAGGCGCTCGATATTGTCAGCGCCCAGAACATCCAGTTGATTATCCTGGATGTGATGATGCCAAAATTGGACGGGCTATCGGCAACCCTGAAAATTCGTGAAGAGAAGAACATTCCCATAATCATTTTATCTGCCAAATCCGAAGATACGGATAAAATACTGGGGCTTTCCATGGGTGCCGATGATTATGTTACCAAGCCTTTCAATACTATGGAGCTTATGGCCCGGGTCAAGTCGCAGTTAAGGCGCTATCTGCGCCTGGGAGACGTCAATGTCACAAACCGGGCAAACCTTCTGCAATCGGGTGGGCTGTGTTTTGACCTGGAAAGCCATACCCTGACGGTTGATGGCGAACCGGTTAGATTGACCGCCACGGAAACGAAGATTGTGGAACTATTAATGCGTTTTCCCGGACGCATCTTCCCGGCTGAGGAAATTTATGAGCGGATCTGGGAAGAACCGGCCTACCGGGTGGAAAATACGGTTATGGTACATATTCGTCGCATCCGGGAGAAAATCGAGATAAACCCGAAAGAGCCTAAATACTTAAAGGTGGTATGGGGCATTGGATACAAAATTGAAAAAATCTAAACCATTAACAGCCTGGCTGTGCTTTTTTCTGGCCGTTAGTATTATGCTCGGCCTGCTAATTACTGTTTTCGCTGGGTTAGGGTACTCAGGAGGAAATTGGGAGGTCTTGAAGGCCCCTTTTACTGATTATAATAACAGCACTGCCTTCAAGCAGCGGACAGCTGACTATTATGGGCGGCTCTTCTCTTTGGTAGCTGACCCTTCAGCTCATGATGACGATACCATGGAAACAACTAAAGGATTCCTGGATAATGAGGGAGAAAACCTGAAGTATTATGCGGTAAACAAAAATAACAACTTTCTAGTACAGAATATCACGCCGGAGCCGTCTTCTCTTTCTGATTCAGGAAAGACACCGGCCTTACCTGCCGGATATAGCTACTGCTGGTATTTTGATGGGGAAAAGCTGCGGGTAATTGACCATGGTAAACCAATTGATATACAGAGACTGGACAGCGGCTACCAGAGAATATTTCATGGTTATATCTATGACCTTACTCCCAAATATTTGTCTAATGTCCAAGTCTTGCTGGCAGTCAGGGATAACCTGGTGGAAAACCCTTACGCTCATTCTAAATACTATGGGGATCAGCAGTTCCTGTCTATCATTGGCTGGATTTATACAGGCTTCCTGGTACTGGGACTGTTACTGCTGGTTTTTGCAATAATTAATCGTCCATCTAAGCGTGAATTTGACCGTAAGCTGGCCTCCTGGATGGGTCGGATGTGGCTGGAAGTTAAGCTATTGCTTTCCCTCCTGGTTTTAATGTTTTTTGGGGGATTTGCCTTCAACTATTATACAGGTTGGAGGGTTCCAGTTGACCAGGTACTGGGTGTTGCCTTTGCAAGTTGCATGATAATTGCTTGCTTCTGGTGGTTTTACCTTATACTCATTGACCTGATCGTCAACGGCAAAAACTTTTTTACCCACAACGCGATTAACTCCCTTTTAACCAGGTACCGAAAATATGAAAAAGGGTATCCCTGGCAAAAGTTGATGCTGAAACGAGCGTATATGTTGGTTGGAGTAGAGGCAGTTCTGGCCCTGATATCGGTTATCTTTGTTCTGACTGGTTCAAGCGGAGGGACTTTACTGCTGGCCTTTCTGATAGCTGGTGCAGGAATATACCTCATTTATCGCTATCTGAAGCGCTACACTGAAACGGTAAGCGACCTTGGCAAACTAATGGATCACATTGAGCTTATCAAAAATGGTGATATGAGCACCAGGTTAGAAGTTACAGAAGATGCCGACATTTATCCTGCCGTACAAAACCTGAACTACATCCAGGAAGGTATGGGCATTGCCGTAGCCGAGAAGATGAAATCCGAACGCATGAAAATCGATCTTATTACTAATGTATCACATGATTTAAAAACCCCATTAACATCTATTATCAGCTATGTTGATCTGCTGAACAAAGAAGACGGTCTGCCCGAACATGTAAATGATTACATAAAAATCCTGGCCCAAAAGTCGGAGCACTTGAAGAACCTGATTCAGGATTTATTCGATTTGTCCAAGGCCAGCAGTAACAACCTGGCCCTGGATATGGAGAAAATCGATTTAGCCCGTCTGGTTAAGCAGGCCCTGGCGGACATGGAAGAACCAATTACAGCCTCCGGTCTCACTTTCCGGATTAATATCCCTGATGAACCCGTGTACATTACCAGTGATGGCAAAAAACTATACCGGGTCTTGGAAAACCTGATTGTGAACACACTGAAGTACTCTCTTTCAGGTTCACGGGTATTTGTTGATTTAACCGTAAGTAGTAAAGAAGTAACGGCCACCATCAAAAATACGGCTAACTACGAAATGACCTTCGATGAAGACGAAATACTGCAACGCTTTGCGCGTGGAGATCAATCTCGAAGCAGCGAAGGGTCAGGGCTGGGACTATCCATTGCCCAAACCTTCACCGAAGTCTGCGGCGGTAAGTTCTCTATCAAGATCGATGGGGATTTATTCAAGGTTGAACTGCGGTTTGAAACCGTACCCGAAAACTAGACACTTTTACAGCTGTGTACACCGGGACGTTCATTCCGTAACAAACAATAGTACATTGAAAACTGTTACAGAAAGAACGTCCCGGTCTAACTCTAGACGTTTGTCTGAACCCGGCCGATTTTGCCGTAGGTTTTGCTAACGTCCTTAACTGTCATGTTAACTCTACTGCCCAACAGAGGTTTTAACTCGGCCAATTCCCGGCGAGGAATGACGACGGTAATAACCAACCGGTCGTTACCATTAATTCCGTAACCCTTAAAGGTAGTTACGGAATATCCCAGGGTACGAAGTTGGTCGGCCAACTTAATCCCCTCTTGCCAATGCTTATGAATGCTGACCTCCAGGGTACCCAGAGCCAGTTTGCTCTCGATTAGGCTTCCCAGGTAAACCCCGCTTAACCTGCCGGCAGCAAAGAATAGCAGGAACAGCAGGCTGGAAGAAGTAGCCAGGCATTTAAAAGCCAGAGCAAACACCATGGCATCTATAAAAGTAGTAACATAAACCAGCTTCATAACCCTCTTGGTCAGAAGTATGGTTTTCAGATTACCCAGTGTGGTACTCAGCAGGTTCAAACCAAAAATGGCCGCCAGGTTTAAGATTTCTATCTGGTAAACCCCAATTATGCTAGATAAAACAGTTACAGGTGTTATCAGGTTTTGCCATAGAGTATTAATGTAAATCATATATATTTCACCTCCAAATCTACAAATCAAAAAGCCAGGTACGTTTTTTAAAAAGCAGTACCTGGCTTATTATCTTAATACTAAAGTTATAGAAAACTTTGGGTATTGATGCCCCTTTCTGCGTCATTATTTATTAGACGTCTGATTGCAGCTATTTGTTCCCTTCGGCGGCAGGAATTATCCTCCATAACTATTCCTTTACCCAGAGTTGGAAAGGTAATTTCTTTAAAGTTTGTGTTATAATAGTAAATATTTACTCTGTTTACCAAAAGGAGGTTGGCAGGGTGATAGGTATTTCTTTAACCAGCTTACCCATAGGAAAAACTCTGGCCCGTGATATTTACGATCAAAAGGGCCGTCTTCTTTTACCCAAGGATACGGTTTTACAGCCTTCCCACGTACAAAGCTTGCTTCGCTTGGAATACAACACTGTCTATGTAATTGAGGGCGATGGACCTGTGAAAGACAAGAGCGCTCTTCCTTCTGCCTATTTGACTGCAGTAGAGGAATTCCGTAAAGTTATGGATACCCTTATGCAGGGCGGTGAAGCTAGCCGACACCAGGTGGAACAAACGATTGATTTGCTATACCCCCATGTGTACGAAACAAACAATATTCTTTCTTGCCTGCGTAACCTGCGTAGCCGTGACGAATATACTTACCAGCATTCTATTGCTGTCTCAGTATTAGCGATTAAGCTTGGTCAAACCATGAATATACCGACTGAAGACCTAAAGGTTCTGGGTTCGGCTGGAATTCTACATGACATCGGTAAATGTCGTATTCCTATAGACGTATTAAACAAACCGGGGAAACTGGATGATGATGAATGGAAGCTCATCCATTGCCATCCCCTATTTGGCTATGACATTGTGCAAAAAATGCATTTTACTGATTCTCGGGTAGCACTTTCGGTATTACAACATCATGAACATTTGGACGGCAATGGTTATCCTCAAGGAAAAAGGGGCAATGAAATCCATCTTTTTGCCCAGATTGTCGCCGTCTCAGATGTGTTTGATGCTTTAACCTCGGAGCGCTTCTATCGCAATTGTATACCTATGTTTCCAGCTATCGAAGAAATAATGGCCTTAACGGCGGGTCATCTGAATCCCTTAATAAGTCACAAATTGCTAAAATATATTTTAGATGTTCTTCCCGGGGAACAGGTACTACTTAATACCGGGGAACTGGCCACCGTAATCAGAACCTTTGAAGATGAGCCTTCTCGCCCGCTGGTTAGCATCGGAGAACGCTTTATTGACCTGCGTACGGAACGAAATATATGGGTAGTGGATATTTGGGTCTAAAACACCATCTCATAACGTTTCCCGAACCTTATTTGATATTGTTCCTTCTTTAATATGATATTCCATATTATTTTCCCGGCAAAAATCTATAACCTGTTGGCTTAGCTGATTATAATATTCATAACGGTCAGGGTACTTTGAGCATGAGCTATTGTAATTGAGCTTCCGAAAATAATTTTATCAACAAAAGAAACAGTTTCTAATATTTCACTAAAGTTCTGATCCAATATATTGGGCGTTGGATATGGTTCGATACTTACCCAGGTTTTTAAGCCGCGATCATGCAGGGTTCGCAGACAATCAATTCTCTCTTTATAGGGAGCCGAAAATGGTTCATATTTTTGCCGAAACATTTCATTAAGAGATATTAATGTAATTCCTACTTCGTTCTCTTTACCAAGATCCGCCAATCTAACCGGTAAACATCCTTTGGTTACTACGGTACACTTAATGCCTGCCTGATTTAGCATTTCAATCAGTTGCAGCGTTAAATCCTCAATTTCTTTATATCCGTACATAAACGGGTCAGTAGTAAAGCAAAAATGTACTGATTTAATTTTATCTTGATATTTGGGTATTTCTTTTCTAAGTAATTCCAGAGCATTTTCAACAATTCGCGGGTGAATCCATTCTTCGTAAGACTTAACTCTACCGAATCTTTTGGCCAGGGTGTAGCCAGGGCTTTTCGCAGGAGTTCTTCTTCCGGTCTTTGCATTCCTACCAGTAGGCGACAGCAATGGTCTTCCCAAGTAAAACGGTCTATTTGCTTATCTTTTAATCCAGGCTAACGACGCTGTACATAGTGTTTGATGTGCTATTGATACCTGGGCTTGGTATTAGTATAATATTCTTACAATCATATTTCAAATAAGGAGGCATTCTATGAAATCCAGTGTGACTATTTCCAGTAAGAGGCAAATAACGATTCCAATTGAGATCTTTCGCTTTTTGGAACTTAAGGAGGGACAAAAACTGCTGGTGGAAGTTGAAGATGACCGCATAGTAATGAAACCCAGACCGGAGAGTATGACCAAAGCGCTGATGGGAGCCACCAGGGGGTTGTATGGGCAAAAGGCTACTGAGGTTGATAACTACGTAGAAAAGGAACGTGACGCATGGCAAAAGTAGACCAGTTTATGGAAGATATCCCCACACATACCAATCTTATGCTCGACACCAATACTATCATTTATTTTCTTGACGGTGTTCCAGAATTCGTTGAATTACTGACTCCATTGTTCGAAATGATAGAAGGGGGGCACCTGAATGTTGCGGTTTCTGTAATTTCTGAGGCTGAATTGCTGGTTAAACCATATCGTTCAGGTGATACAGATGCAATTGAAGCAGTAATGCTTTTCCTTAATGAATTTCCCAATATAACAATAATCCCGGTTAGCAGGGAAATCAGCCGTAAGGCAGCAGAAATTCGTGCTAATCTCGATACCAGGCTACCTGATGCCATTATCCTGGCTACTGCTTTGAATGCTCAAAGTGACTTGTTACTGGGAAATGATCTTAAACTAATGCACAAAGCCACAACCTTGTTACCAACAATAATCTTGAACGATTATATCTAACGGGTTGTCAACAATCCCGTCCCCGTCTTGACAAGCTTTATTCGGACAAGTTCACCGCGCAGGTCCTGGGGAGACTGGAAGCTGACTTCGATATAGTTGTCACTAAGACCTGTGTATTCCTGTTCTCCAGTTTGCTTTTCAACCAACAGGGTAAGTTCCTGCCCTATCTGACTGGCGATGAAGTCATCGTGTTTTCTCTGAGCCAGGTTCAGCAGTTTCTGGCTGCGGGCTTGTTTTTCCTGTGGTGAAATCTGTGGTGTTATAGATGCAGCCCTGGTGCCGGGGCGCCTGGAATAAGGGAAGACATGCAAATCCATAAAAGGCAGGCTATCTATAAGGTCGTAGGTATCCTGAAAATCTTTTTCATCTTCACCGGGGAAACCTACCATAACATCGGTGGTAAGGGCTACACTGGGTATGCGGGCGGCGATTCCCTGCAGCAGGTCATGATAATATTCCCGGCTGTAGCGCCGGTTCATTTCTTTAAGTATGTCGTTGCTGCCGCTCTGCAGGGGTATGTGAAAATGGCGGCACATCCGGGAATTGTCGGCTATGAGGTCCATAAGTTCCTGACTAACTTCCAGTGGCTCCAATGAGCTCAAGCGCAGGCGATAATCGCCTCCTATTTCAGTCAGGATTTTGTCCAAGAGCCGAAATAGGTCCCAATTTTCCAGGTCTTTGCCGTAAAAACCGGTATGGATACCAGTTAAGACTATTTCTCGGTAACCCAGGGTAAGTAGCTGTTCTATTTCCTGTAGGACATGTTCCGGCAACTTGCTGCGTACCGGGCCACGGGCGCGGGGTACAATGCAATAGGAACACCCACTCTCACAGCCATCCTGAATCTTTACAAAGGCCCGGGTACGTTCATGGAGCTGGGAGTATAGTACCGGCCTTAGTTTTCTATCCTTATCTGTTAAACGCTCAATTATTACTGGTTTTTCTTGCTCTGGGTCTAATTCTTCAATAATATCAGCAACATTTTCTTTATCCAGATTACTTACTATAAGGTCTATTCCTTCAATACCGACCAACTCTTTAGCGGCAACCTGAGCCATGCACCCAGTAACCACCACCAAGGCATGGGAATGTCGCGCTGCCCGGCGTATAACCGCTCTGGATTTTCGGTCACTAACATGGGTGACGGTGCAGGTGTTTATCAAATAAACATCAGCTTCGTCAGTAAAATCAACTATTTCATAACCCCGGTGGATAAATTCTTCTTTAAGCTGCTCGGTTTCCACCTGGTTAACCTTGCAGCCCAGGGTGTAAAAGGCGATTTTCTTCACAGTATATTTACTCCTTCAGGTATATCACGGCGGAAGCAAGGGGACGGTTCTTTTGCTTCCTTGCAAGGAAGCAAAAGAACCGTCCCCTTGCTTCCGTTATCCCAGATCTCCGTATTCGTAGAGGATTATGCTGGCGGCGGCCAGGCCGGCGGTTTCGGTTCTTAAGATTCTGGGCCCCAGGGAGGCGGTATATATTCCCTGCCGACTTGCAGCTTCAACTTCCTGGGATGAAAAACCGCCTTCGGGACCAATAAGTAGAAACAATTCCTGTCCGCTTATCTCTCTTAACTGGTTTTTCAATAGAGATTTCAGGCTAGTCTGCTCCTCATTCTCATATAGCATTATGGCTGGTTTATCACCGATTTTTTCAAGCAGGGAGGTAAAATTCATTACCGGCATAACCTGTGGGATTAGATTACGGCGGCACTGTTTACAGGCTTCACGAGCAATGGATTGCCAGCGCTGTACCTTTTTTTCAGCCTTGTCCCCCGTCAAGCGCACTACGCTGCGCTCACAGCTTACCGGGTAAATATCAGTTACACCTATCTCCACTGATTTCTGTATTATAGTGTCCATTTTTTCGCCTTTGGCTATACCCTGGGCCAGGTAAAGTTTTAATACCGGTTCGCTTTCCCGCAAACTGGTTTGGATTATTTGGCCGGTAAGAATACCGTTTTCCCTGCCTTCCAGCCTAACCTGGTATTCCTGTCCACTTCCATCAAAACATACGACGACATCCCCGACGGTCAGGCGCAGGACTTTTTCTATATGCCTGGCTTCTTCCGGGTCTATGCTTACGGTATTTCCTTTTATATTCTGGGGAGAAATAAAAAAGCGGTACATCCTGCTCACACTCTCCTGACGGCAGGGAAGCAAGGGGACGGTTCTTTTGCTTCCTTGCAAGGAAGCAAAAGAACCGTCCCCTTGCTTCCCTATGCTTTGCGGGCGGCGACGCCTATCCAGTCTACGTCACTTAGTACTTGTTCTATAATAAAACCGTGTTTTTGTAGTTGTTGTTGTACTCCGGGCCAGCGGCTGTCTACTATGCCGGAGCCGAAAAAATAGCCTCCAGAGGGTAGTACTTTGGCGGCTTCTGGGATAAGATAGGTTACTACTTCAGCAGTTATGTTAGCCAGTATCATATCGGCTTTCTTAATGTGTAATACCTCTACTATATCTCCCTCTTGAACTTCGATAATATCCTGTAAGCCATTTAGCAGGATATTTTCCCGGGCCACTTTAACTGCTACATCATCAATGTCCATAGCAAATATGGAGCTAGCCCCCAATTTGGCTGCACCAATGGAAAGGATACCAGAACCACATCCGGCGTCTACTATATATTCCCCACCTTTGACATACTGGTCAACAAAGCGCAGGCAAAATCGGGTAGAGGCATGGATACCAGTTCCAAAGGCCATGCCCGGGTCTATTTCAATTACAACTTCCCCATCCTGGACGAGGTAATCTTCCCAGGATGGTTTGATTACCAGCCGCTCACCAACTTTAAAGGTATGGTAATATTTTTTCCAGGACTGTTCCCAATCCTCATTTTTTACTTCATCTATAAAGACCTTGAGTTTGGGGTGGTCAAAGTTATCCTTCACTACTTCCAGGCAGGAATAGAACTCATCCATAATATCTTTATCTTCATGAAAATAGGCCTTTACCACCACAAATTCATGATCCAGGAAATCTGGCGATACCGACCGGGATTCCCAGTTCTCAGCATTAACATATTTTCGAGCTGCCTGGGGATCTTCGATAACTACCCCACCTGATCCCAAACGGTGAAATATACCGGCTATAGCTTCGACACATATGCCTTCGGTAAGTACGCTGATTTCTTTCCATTTCATATTTGCACCTCTATCTTCTTAGCAAACAAGAAAACCATCCGAAACCATTGAAAAAGTATCATAAATGTCATCCCGAGGAGCCAAAGGCGACGAAGGATCTCCTTTTGGAGTCCGTAATATTTGCATCTTCTGCTAACTAGATTCTTCGCTAACGCTCAGAATGACGCACTGAGAGACTTTTTCAGCAGTCTCGAACCGTCTTGTTTTGCCTTATCCCATTGCATCTTTGAATTTATCAAATAGTCCTTTCTTACCGGCCTTATCCTCTTCGTTGTCATCATTAAAGGCCATCAGTAGTTCCCTCTGTTTCTTGCTCAAACGTTTGGGGATAGTTACTTCAATTATTACCCGCAAATCTCCCTGGCGATGGCTGTGGAGATACGGTATTCCTTTACCCTTTACCGTAATAATATCACCCGGTTGGGTGCCTTCAGGGATATTTAGTACATGGCTGGCTCCGCCCAATAGGGGTATCTCCACCTGTGTACCCAAGGCTGCCTGCACGAAATCAATGCTCTGGGTGGTAATCAAATTATAGCCGTCTCTTTGCAGGCGCGGGTGCGGCCGTACCAGTATGATTATATATAGATCCCCGGATGGGCCACCGCGAATACCCTGTTCGCCTTCATTTTGAATTCTTAAGCGGGAACCACTATCTACACCGGCGGGAATCCTGACCTGAATCTTACGAGTTTTTCTCACCTGACCATTACCCCGACAGGCAGAGCAGGGTTTCTCAACAATTTTTCCTTCACCATGGCACCGGTTGCAGGGACGTACAGTTTCAAAGCGTCCAAAAGGTGTGCTCTGTACACTGCGTACCTGCCCACTACCATGGCAATCAGGGCATTTTTTAACATCGGAACCAGGTTCGGCACCACTGCCATTGCATTTATCGCATTTTTCCACCCGCGGCAGTTCAATATCCTTTTCCATGCCAAAAACCGCATCTTCAAAGTTAACCTCCAGGCGCATCTCCAGGTCCGCACCCCGCTGTGGTCCGGTACGGGTACGCCTTCCAGCAGCGCCAGTACCACCAAAGATAAGGTCAAAGATATCGCCAAAGCCACCCATGTCGCCAAAACCACCAAACCCTCCGCCGAATCCCCCGGGGTTACGGGTTGGATCAAAGGCATCATGCCCAAAGCGGTCATAAGCTGCCCTTTTGTTATCGTCGCTCAGAACCTCATAGGCATCGTTTACCTCTTTAAACTTATCGGCAGCATTGGGATCATCCCGGTTAACGTCAGGATGATATTTTCGCGCCGCCTGGCGGTAAGCTTTTTTAATTTCCTCCGCCGTAGCATTTTTGGATACTCCCAGAACCTCATAGAAATCTCGTTTTGTGGCCATTATTCCCCACCTTCCTGAAAAACAGGGTAACCCGGAAACGATAGAAGCTTCCGGGTACTATCCTCCTCCCAAGTCCAGGGCCCCTGTATATTTTATGCCCAAACCAGGGGCAAATATTTTTAATCTTTAAACTATTGACTCTACTGCAAAAACCCTTTTTGTTCATAAGGGTTGTATAAATATACAAAGCCTGATTCGGAACGACACGGGGGTCGTTCCCTACAACCATTCGGTCGCTTTTAACGTAGCTGAGCGGTATATTTGTGCACACTAATGCATATTTATAACTTTTTGCAGTGGCATCACTATTAAATTATAGTTTAATAAACACCAGACTAGCAAGGGTTTTCCTTTATTTGTCATCATCATCATCGGGAATGTTATAATCAGCGTCAAACACCTCATCGGAACCCGGTTCCGAATCCTGTTGCTGATTTATGTTTTCATACATTTTGGCCGTAAAGGCATAGATGGCTTCAGTTAGAGCTTCAGTCTTAGCTTCGATTTCCGCCATATCGTCCCCCTGCAAAGCCTGATTAAGTTCCTCTTTAGCAGACTCAATCTTGCTCTTGGATTCCTCATCTATCTTATCGGCAAATTCTTTCAGGGTCTTATCCGCCTGGTAAATCATACTATCGGCATTATTTCTGGTCTCAATTTCTTTCAGCCGTATTTCGTCCTCTTCCGCAAACTTCTCAGCATCTTGAACCATTATTTCAATTTCATCATCGCTAAGTCCACTGGAGGAAGTAATGGTAATCTTTTGCTCTTTACCGCTAGCCAGGTCTTTAGCAGTTACGTGAACTATTCCGTTAACATCAATATCAAATGTAACTTCTACCTGTGGTACACCCCGGGGCGCCGATGGAATACCGGTAAGCTGGAACCGACCCAGGGTTACATTATGCTGGGCCATTTTCCTTTCACCCTGCAATACATGAATGTCTACCGAAGTCTGGTTGTCAGCTGCAGTGGTAAAGGTCTGGCTCTTGGCCGTTGGTATAGTAGTATTACGTTCAATGATCCGGGTAAAAACCCCACCCAAGGTTTCAATTCCCAGAGATAATGGGGTAACATCCAGCAATACCACATCGGTAACATCCCCCGACAGCACCCCAGCCTGAATAGCCGCACCTACTGCCACCACTTCATCCGGGTTAATACCCTTGAAGGGTTCTTTGCCGGTAAAGCTCTTAATAGCATCCTGTACCGCCGGTATTCTGGTTGAGCCTCCCACCAGTATCACTTTATCAATTTGGGTAGACTTTAAACCCGAGTCTTTCATAGCCTGACGCAGGGGTCCCATAGTTTTTTCCACCAGGTCGGCGGTCATTTCGTTAAATTTGGCCCGGGTCAAAGTGCGCTCCAGGTGCAGAGGACCATCCTGGGTAGCAGTTACATAGGGGATATTTATATCAGTACTCATTACCCCGGATAACTCATGTTTAGCTTTCTCCGCTGCCTCTTTCAGGCGGTGCATAGCCATTTTGTCACTACGTAAATCAATGCCATTATCTTTTTTAAACTCATCTACCAGCCAGTTAATGATTTTATCATCAAAATCGTCCCCGCCTAAACGGTTATTCCCACTGGTAGCTTTTACTTCAAATACACCATCTCCGATTTCCAGTATGGAAACATCAAAGGTTCCTCCACCCAGGTCAAAAACCAAAATGGTCTGGGTCTCATCTTTATCCAAACCGTAGGCCAGAGCGGCTGCGGTAGGCTCGTTTATAATTCTTAAGACTTCCAAACCTGCTATTTTACCGGCATCCTTAGTAGCCTGACGCTGAGAATCAGTAAAATAAGCCGGAACCGTTATTACTGCCTGGGTTATTTTCTCACCCAGATAAGCTTCCGCATCAGTTTTCATCTTTTGCAAAATCATAGCTGAAATTTCCTGAGGAGTATATTTCTTGCCATCAATATCCACTTTATAATCAGTACCCATCCTTCTTTTTATGGATACTACAGTTCTTTCAGGGTTGGTAATAGCCTGCCGCCTGGCAATACGCCCCACCAATCTCTCATTAGATTTGGAAAAACCAACTACTGAAGGGGTAGTACGTTCACCCTCGGCATTAGCAATAACAGTCGCTTCACTGCCTTCCATGACAGCAATGCAGGAGTTGGTAGTACCCAGGTCAATCCCGACAACCCTACTCAATTTACAACACCTCCAGATTAATTATAAAAAATTGCGTTTTATTTGCTCACCTTCACCAGGCTGGGCCTTATAACCCGGCCATGAAGGATATACCCGGTTTGAAATTCCTCAATAATGGTATTTTCGGGGTGCTCGCCGCTTTCCTCGACTATCAATGGTTGGTGATATTGAGGGTCAAAATCCTGTCCCAGAGCTTCTATCGGTTCAACCCCTTCGTTCTTAATAATTTCCTGCAGACTCCGGGTAATAATCTCTACACCCTTGCTCAAGCCTTCCAGGTCCTTGCTGTTACTAAATTGAGCCAGGGCCCTTTCCAAATCATCGATTACCGGCAGCAGTTTTTTAATCAAGGGAAGAAGAGCAAATTTGCTGTATTCTTCTTTATCCCGGGCTGCCCGCTTTTTGAAATTATCCAACTCCGCCAGGGCTCTGAGGTAAAGATCGTAGTTTTTTTGGTTTTCCTCCTGGCTCTTTTGCAGTTCATTTTTTAGGGCAGTGATTTCATCCACTTCGTTTTCCTGGTCTGCCGTTTCACTCCCATTTTTTTTATCAGACCATAACTTTTCCTGCATTTCTTCTGGCATTTCCATATCCTTGTTTTCCATGGATATTAATCACCTCTATTCCATTATATCTATGTTGTCAGGGTCTAATTCGTCATTCTTCATTTTGATGACCGTATTTATGCGCAATATCGCACTCCCCACTTCCCCGGCAGTTTTAATAGCATAACGCTTTACCGGAGTCGGATCAAATATACCATTTCGCAATACATCTATCAGCTCCCCGCTGTCTGCATCAAAGGATATGCTATTCTTATCAGCTTTCTTCTGGGCAGCAATTATGTTACCCAGTTTATCCAGGGGATTAAAACCGGAATTACTGGCCATACAGGTAAAGGGTTTTAGTAGAGCTTCCCGCAAGGCCAGTATGCCATAAGAACTCATCCCTCCGGCTTCCCGGGCTAGTTCCTCCAGTTTACCTGCCAGCCAAATTTCCAGGGCCCCGCCTCCAGGTACAATGCCACCGCGCAGGGCTGCCTGCAGAGCAGATGCCGAATCCCGGGCCATACGTTCCCTTTCATCTACAACCTCCCCGGTAGAGGCACCTACAATCAGAGTAGCCAAATTTTCACCCTTGCCCCCATAAATGCACGTATGTTTAAGTTTTTCATCAACTTTTACCATCTGGGCATAACCCAGGCAACTCTTTAAAGTTTCTACCGACCGGTTCAAGGCACTGGCCTTTACCTTACGGGCTCCACTATGCTGACAAAGCTTTTCCAGTTCCCGTGAGGAAACTCTTTGTAGAGCCATTATGCCGGCTTCGGTGAGTATCTCTTCACCCAAACTATCTATACTCCTGTCCACTACTACCAAATTAACTCCCAGTTGGCTAAGCTGATTTAAACCCTCTTCATATTGCTGACGAGCCTTGAGATAATACTGAAAACCAGACTCCGTCTTCATGGCTTCCCGGTCCAAATCCTCGGGCCGTAAATCATCATCCACAACTAAAATTACAGCATTCTCAACAGCGGCAGGCATTTCTTTATTCAAGGGTTGTTTGTTTAACAATACCCCTTTAAAAACCTGGTTTTCGGTACCTTCGCGGGCATTAACGGTATCCGCAAATTTAAAATCGGCCTCCAGAAGTTTATCCATTCCTATCAGCCTGGCACCTTCCACCACCAATCCAGCCAGATCCTGCTGCCCCCGTCCGGCAATAAGAGCAATGTCAAAAAGCCTCTCATCTTCCAGGGATTCGATTTTAAGGCTAGTTTCTTCTATGTTTTTCAGGGTTACCTCTATACCATGGTTAATCCCTTCTATAACCCGAGTAACCGGTACCCCTTTTAAAACCTGGGCGGTCCCTTCAGCCACCAAAGCCCCGGCAATTATGGTAGCGGTAGTAGTACCGTCTCCAACTTCTACCTGCTGAGCGCGGGCCGCATTGATAATCATTTGGGCTACCGGGTGGGTGACATCCATATATTTTAGTATGGTTACCCCATCATTGGTTACCACCACGTCACCAAAACGATCCACCATCATTATATCCAGACCTCGGGGACCAATAGTACCCTCTACGGTTGATGATATAATCCGGGCCACACTGGTGTTGGTCAGCAGAGTTTGAAATTTATCGTCTTTTTCCGAATTACCGGCAAGGAGCTTATCGGGCATAATTACCTCCTGGCTAAAAGCGTTTTTTTATTATTTCTTCAATGATGTCGCGAACTGAATCCAGACTGCCCACAGCCTTCCAGTACTCCATACGTACCGGGCCCATTAAACCCATTTTCCCCTGTTCCCCCTGGGTCTCGTATCCGGCAAAGACGAAACTCAATTCTTTAAAGTCTTCGGACTGATTTTCCTGTCCAATCCTTATATCAACCTCATCACCTAGAGATTCCGGCAACATTTCCATCAGTCGAGTTTCCTCTTCCAAAAAAGCCAGTATCTTTCTAAGTTTATCTACATCCTTAAACTCGGGCTCGTTCATAATATTAAGAGCTCCGCTGATGATTACCCTTTCTTCATTGGAATTATCCAGCAGACTCTCAATTGCTTCCAGGGCGCGATCAATCACCTTGCGGCGTTGCTTTAATTCATCCCGTAACTGCTGCAAGTCACTGCGCTGTATCTCGGTTATTTTCTTTCCGGCCAAAACCTGGTTAAACATGCGGCCAATTAACTCCAGGTCCGGAGCGGTAATTGACTGCGGTACTTCAATATTGCGATGCATAACCACACCCAGGTCAGTTACCAATAACACCAGAGCCTTGCCCGGTTCAATAGGGATAAGCTGGAGGTATTTAAACTTGCTCAGGCGAACTGAGGGAACAATAACAAAGGAAGTATAATTGGTTATTTGGGCCAGAAAATGGCCAATTTTTTGCACCAAATCATTTACTTCCTCGAAACTGTCATCCAGCAGGTGCAGCAAAACCTCGGTTTCTTTTTCATCCAGGTTTTCCTGTTCCATCATGCAATCGACATAATAGCGAAAACCCTTCTGGGAAGGAATACGGCCAGCCGAAGTATACGGCTGTTCCAGGTAACCCATGTCCTCCAGGTCGGACATTTCATTACGTACCGTAGCCGCACTTATTTTCAGGCCATGTTTTTTAACCATCGCCCGGGAGCCAACTGGTTCCGCGGTTTCCACATAATCCCTAATAATTGACTCCAGAATCACTTTTTTTCTTTCATCCAGTGTCATTATTCTCACCTGCCTGTTAGCACTCTCTCTTATTGAGTGCTAATCAGTATTTACTAAAAAATAGCACCTGTTTAACCCTTTGTCAAGCCTTCGAATTAGGCCATAAACTGGCATAAAACCTGATTAGATAGAAAATAACCGGCTTTAGTAAACTTAAGGTGACCATTTGCTATATTCAATAATCCTCTGTCTCTATAGTACGCAATTATTTCTTTATAATCGCTGGTAATATCTACCCCGAAACGTTGTTTAAACTGGTTTAAGTCAATTCCTGCACATAAACGCAGGCCCAGTATAAGGGCATCAATCATTAATTCTCGTTCCGACATATCTTCCAATTCCTTAACCGGCCATTGTTTACCGGTCGATAAAGCATCAATATACTGCTGTAGCTGGGGTTCATTGATACAGCGACTTCCGTTTACAAAGCTTACCGCCCCGGCACCCAGGCCCAGGTATTCTTCTGCTTGCCAGTAGCGTAAGTTATGACGACACTCATACCCAGGTCGGCAGAAGTTAGATATCTCATAATGCTCAAATTCCTTACCTTCCAAGTATTCCATGGCCTGGTCAAACATATACCATTCATCATCCTCATCCAGCATCTTAAGCCGGCCACCGGCTACTTTTTTTCCCATAGGAGTCTGTTCCTCCAGCTGCAGCAGGTATAGTGATAAATGAGCAGGACCGCAATCCACCGCCTGTTTCAGGCTCTGCATCCATTTGTCCAGAGATTGCCCCGGCAAACCATAGATTAAATCCAGATTAAAGTTTTTCCAGCCCCGGGTATGAAATAGTTCTATAGTTTCCAAAACCGCTTTAGAGTTATGAACTCGTCCCAGCAAAGCCAATTCATCATCAAAAAAGCTTTGCACTCCCAGAGATATACGGTTTATGCCCGTTTCCTCCATTTGTGCCAGTTTAACTTTGTCCAGGGTAGCCGGGTTGGCTTCCAGGCTAATCTCAGCGTCGGGTAAAAGGGTAAATTCATGGGTAACGGTTTGCAGTATAGATTTAAGCTGCTGCCCATTAAGCAGGCTGGGGGTACCCCCACCCAGGTATATGCTCTCTAGATGCACCGATGGCATTTGTTGCCCCCGTATTTTGATTTCGTTTAGCAGAGCCTGAGTGTATTTATCCAGAGCATATTTATCATGATAAGGAATGGAAAAGAAGTCACAATAATTGCACTTCTTAATACAAAAGGGGATATGTATGTACATCCCCATAGTAACCA
>ENA-UOUL01002870-UOUL01002870.1-bioreactor-metagenome-genome-assembly--contig:-NODE-2870-length-18984-cov-4.552018_pt1 | contig 18984 bp, 17 predicted proteins | sample MGYA00249838_ERZ747220 | MGnify/ENA primary metagenome ERZ747220 (study PRJEB28778, sample SAMN05720191) | bioreactor metagenome | isolation source: Anaerobic biogas reactor | place: USA:Washington...
GGTCGTTCCGGCGACGTCGACGTTGAGGGCATAGGGAATTTGCAGGTCGAACAAGGCCGACGTCTTGCCGATCATTCCGCTTTGGAACTTGAGGATCGCGACGACGTTGGCGTCAAAGGCCATGCGGCCCGTTTTGTTATTCGACATAGCCGAAACCTCGACGACCTCGTCCTCCGAAATCCAGCGGAGGATGTCGACCGCGTGGCAACCGCCCAGCAGCATCGTACTCCCCCCCTGCTCTCTCGTCCTGGCCCAGTCCCAGCCGGTCCAGCTGCTGGCGCGTGTAGGCCAGGGCGCTGAGTCCACCGGGCAGGTTGCGCACGCCCACGCGATAGGCATGGGCGAACAAGGCGCAGGCCACCTGCTCTGCGTCGGCATGGCAGTCGGCTGTTTCCTCGCTCAGGATATGCCAGACGGCGACCAGCATGCGCCGCGCGATGGCGACATAGGCCTTGGCTTTGCCCAGCCGCGGCTCCAGTCGCGCGAACTGGCCCTTCCAGTAGGCGTGCGTACGCGCGGCATGGCGAGCGGCCTCGACCATGGTCCAGCGGATGTCCTTGCGGCCTGCCTTGGTGATGCGCCCGCCATGGTGGGTGCGCCCCGAGTCGTGCACGCGGGCGCCCAGCCCGGCATAGCCAACCAGGTGCTTGGCGTCCGAGAAGCGCGCGATATCGCCGATGGCCGCCAGCAGCGTGGCCGCGCTGATCAGCCTGTCGCCCGGGCAACCGCGCCAGCGGCGAGTGGCGCAGACGCAGCGAGCTCCGCGCCATGCGTCTTTACCTTCTCGATTTCTCTTGCGGGCGGGCATATACGGCGCTATAATTCCTGCGCGTTGGCAGTTCACTCGGCCTTTCGGGAGGCTGACTCTGCCCGCCTGTATGCGCCACGCTCCGGCCTGGTGCTCCTGAAGCGTTGTTTCTGTCGAGCCAAGGGAGCCAGATCATGCCTCACGCGCCGATCACGCGTCGTTTCCTCGCTTTCCTGCTGTGCACGCTCCTTCTGATGGCCATCGCACCGTGTCATAGTCACGCCCAGGGGCCAGGCGATGCGCTCGATCTCGCCAGTGAGCGCAAACGCCTCTTTGAGCGCTGCAGCCGCGCTCGCGAGAGCTGCAGTCGTCAGAACTGCGACCTGCACAATGGTTACTCGGGTTGCGCTGTCGACTGTGTAGGTTGTTTCGATATGACGATCTCCTATGCTCTCAACGAAGAGCGCTGGTCGCTGCACCCTTCATATGGAGCCTGCGTGGTGCCACTGATCGAAGGCTATATCTCTCAGGTTGAGTCGATTCAGGCAGACTATGTGTCGCGCTCGATCGACTATGGTCAACAGTCAGAGAGCGAGAGGGCGGTGCGAGACATTGTCTCTGAAGGGCTCAAGGCGTGTGAGCAGAGCGCCTGTCAGGCCAAGTGCGCTGACCTGGGCACCACAGGCGGCTTTCAAGGTTGGGATTGCGTCTGCAACCCACTGCCGCCAGGCACGTCGTCGGGCGCCGACTCAAGCCAGGGCTCGCCCGAAGATGCCCTGGACACAGCATCTCCCGATGCTCCCGCTACAACCAGCGGTGAGCAAGATGCATCAGCCGAACAGGTATCTGGAGGCGACGAACACCCTGGGCAGGCTACCGGCTCTGACACAGCGCCGATGGCTGATGGTGCCCCAGGTGAGGTCGAGCACGCTGATTCCGAGGCTGACTCCCAGCCCTCGTCAGGCACTGGGCGTGAGTGGTGGGAGGATGTCGATGACGCCGAGGGGCAGACTGAGAGCGCTCCGACGAACGTAGAGCCCCGTCGCGTGCACGCCTTTCGGATTCGTCCCATTGATTCGTTCTCGGCCGGCATCGTTGTGGGCCATGTGCAGGTGACCTATGAGATTCAAGAACTCTTGGACGACGGCACCACTGGCAGGCGCTGTACGGTGCGCTTTACCGGCCAGGGGCTCACACTCGGGTGGCCTGGTGGCGCCAGCTTTGCTCCTGGATATCAGTGGTCTGAAATGCAGGTGCCTGGCGGTTGGTCTATGAGCCTTGAAGAGCTCGATGGCGTGTCTGGCTGGCACAGCTCTGTCGGAAGTCTCGTTGGCGGCGGTAGCGCCATGCACTTTGGCGGCAAGGGCGGCGTTTTTGACAAGCGCCTCGAGTCGCGGGGTTTAAGCTGGTCCGTGGGGCCCTATATGGGCGCCGATTGGATGTGGGGCACCTGGAAGATCATTGAGGGACCCGTCGGCGATTAGCCTGCAAGGGCCTGCAAAGTGCGCTGGGGCGCTGACCGCCCCCTGCACTGGCGCTCTGTGAGCAGCCATCGTCGTGCTCGCTACCGCGGTGTATCTGCCCAAAAGTGTAGCGAGGCTCTGGCACGGGTCGCCGGTGCCATGCGAGCCGCGTGCGATAGGCGTATCGCCTGGCCCGCCCAGCGTCCTGCCGCAGGACTAGGGTATGGCCAGAGGGCCGACAATCGCACCTTGTCGGCCCTCTATGCCTGCAACGCTACGTCACTTGGCGTGGATGACGATGCTGCCACCTCCCAGCGCCGTGGTGGGGGCTGCATCGTCGGTCGCAGCCATCATGTTGTCATACACGATCTCTTCGGTGGCCTGGTCCCAGATCTTGATGCGGAACCTGTCGATGCCACCGCCGCCTTTGACGTCACCATCGATGGCGGTGAGCATGAAGCCATACCCACTCGTGCCGTTGATGGTGCCAGCGCCCTTGAACTGCGCTCGCGCCCCTGAGATCACCAGCCACTGGTACGCCTCACTGTGAAAGCTCAGGTCTGCGGTTCTGAACTCGAACGCGGTTTCGCCGCTAGGCGTGGTGGCGCCCTTCTTGTGCTTGCTCACGAACCCAAAGGTCGCCTTACCGGCCAGCGTCGGTTCGAGCGCATAGGCGCCTGTGGGCGACTGGATCCACCCGCCACCCGTCACAAAGCCTGCTGAAGGATCGTAGACCACTACATACTGCAGGCTCGCGCTCGTCGCCTCGCCCTCATCGCCATACACCGTTGCGCTGACCTCGTACACGCCTGCCGATGCATAGAGGTGGCTGGCGCTGATCATGCCGGTCACCGGGTCCAGCATGCCCTGCGTCGCTTGGCCGTCGCCCCAGGCGATGCTGTGCCCCAACTCTGCGGGAATCGGGGTGCCATCGCGATAGCGCACCGTGATGTCGGCGCTGACGCCCAAAGCCAGAGGCGCCGTAGGCCCCTCGATCACCAGGTTGGCGAACGACTCGCCAGGCCCGACCGTGATCGTCTCGCCATCGAGGCTCACCTCGATCTCGCCTGCATCTGGAAGCGTCGATGTGTTCTCGATGATGAACTGGCCTGCCACCGGCTCCTCGATCCGCACTGCTGTGTTGGGGGGGACGATATAGGTCACATCGCCCACCGTGCCAACCACCGGGTCGCCTGCCTCAACCACGAACGCAAGCGAGCCCAGTTGCACCAGCACTTGATTGTATGTCGTCAGCGTGATGGTCGTGGGGGTGCTGTTCAGCATCGCCTTGAGCTGCGTCCCAGTGCCCGCGGCCTGCTTGAACCGCGCGGCCTGGACCGTTTGGGCGATCTTGAACGAGGCCGGCGCGTACAGCTCTACCTCTTGTGGTTGGCTGAGACTGGCCACGCCAAAGCGTGCATCGTCGAGAATGACCTGCTTCGCGACCAGCAGCTTGCCCGCCGACTTGCCCGAGCGCACTGTCGCATCGATCTGCAACTGCCCTGTCTTGATGTCGCTCTTGATGCGCTGGTCAGTAGCTCCCTCCAGCAACACCTCGCCAAGCGACGCGCTGTTGATGACGCCCTTCCAGGCGGGGCTTTCGTCCACCAGATCGCTCTCGAGGGCCAGGCGCTTGCCACCCAGGTCGATCTGCCCCTCGCCCCATCCCAATCGTTGGTAAGAGAGCTTGAGTTGCTTGAGCAAGCGGACGTGCTTTTCCAGCTTGAGCGACTGGTTGGCCTCGACGTTGGCATCGATCTTGGTCTCGGCGGTCTTGCCCTCCTCAGACTTGACCTTTTGCTCCATGTCGCCATCGAGCACGACCTTGCCGTTGCCCAGGCTATCCTGGATGGCCTCAGGGGCATCGCTGTCGTCGATGAGGTCAGACTCGATCAGCAAGTTCTTGCCCGCGATATCGACCTTGCCCATGGAGGTGCCATCGCTCTTCTTGGAGAGCTTGAGTTGCTTGAGCAAGCGGACGTGCTTTTCCAGCTTGACCAACTGCTTGGCCTCGACCTTGGCATCGATCTTCGTCTCAGCGGCCTTGCCCTCCTCAGACTTGACCTTTTGCTCCATGTCGCCGTCGAGCATGACCTTGCCCGAGTCTGGTCCTGCCAGTTGACTGTCGCCGATCACCTCTGGAGCGAGGCTGTCGTCGATCAGGTCACCTTCTAGCGCGAGGATTCGGCCCGCGACATCGATGGCGCCAGCCTCACCGAGCTTGAGATGGCCCTTGACCCGTATGCCTTGCTCCAAGAGCACCTGCTGGTTGATGACGAGCTCGCTGAACGTGGGGCTCACCATGCCATAGATGCTCTGTTGTCCGGGGCCGTCGAGGATCACCTTGCCCGTCCCTGGCTCATGAGCGCCGTTCTGCTCCCAGTTGCCCTTCACGTGCAGCACATTGCCTGTGCCCCCGTGTAGGGTGGCGCCTTCTGCGATGCTAAAGTGGATTACATCGGCCGTATAGTTGGGCTGCCCCATGCAATCTAGCGTGACCATGTGGCCGGGCATAATGGCCACGTCGGCGCCTGGTGGCGGGACGTCGCCCCAATCCCATACACCCGGGTCGCACCACTCCCCTGATTGCACCGAGGAGTAGAGTATCACTGGCGGTATCGTCTCAGCCACCTCAATGCTGCCGATCGGGATGCGCCCCTCTTCGGGGTTCCACCATGGCAGGCCGCTGATGGCCGCGCACTTTAGCTGCAGCGCATGGTCGTAGATGATGGTGTAGCTGCCCGGCTCGGTCGGGGCTGTCAGCGAGCCCGCCCATGTCCCCGTGGTGCCGCCTTGCGACACCGATCGTGGCACGCCGTCATAGGCGCAAGCCGCCGGGCCGGGTGCAATGGCATACCCGATTTCCACTTGCTTGATGGCACTAGAACCATCGGGTATGTCCACATAGTAAGCCAGGCTCAAGGTAAAGGTCTCGTCGGGCCCTACCACCACGTTCCAGGGGTCGCCCCCATTGATGCTTACGTTGGTGATCGGGTTGCTCGCGTCGGGCGGGATGGGTTCTGCCAGGGCAGTACCCCACGGCCCCGCCAGCATGGCCAGCGCCATCGTCAGCGCCAGAACCGCCACTCTGCTCACAAACTTGATGCCACTCTTTGTCAACATCTCCGCCTCCCCCCCGCGATAACTATGGCCAGCAGCCGCTCTATGCTTCCCAGTCATTGTGTTTGCCTCAGCGTGACCCTCCTCTCTCACTCATGGCTCATCAGCGCTAGCCCGCCACGCAGCATGGTCTCATGTCATTCATCGTTTACTGCATTCCCAGACGACTGCGGCGGCTCAGGGCCTTCGCTCTGACATGTTTCGCGTAGAAAGGCCACGAGCTGCTCCAGACTGGCAAACGCCCGACGCTCGCTCGAGTGTGCGCTCTGAAGCGAGGCGCGCCATTCGCATCGGCTCTGGTGCTCGACACGCCACAACCGCAGCAGATAGGCCTGGTATGCGCTCGGCCTGTGAGCCATCGCTCTAGCCTCCATCAAGTCTCATCCGAGTTTGACATGCGAACGTGCGTCAAGAGTGCGGCAATCGTGCGAGCGCGGCCCAATCTGGCGGTTATTCGCATTATGTGCTATACAGCATCCGATAGGAGGCAACGCAGTGGCTCATCTGGCGTTGTCGTTGTTAGGCCCCTTTCAGGCGACGCTCGATGGTGCGTCGATAGAGGGTCTTGGCTCTCGCAGGCTACAAGCGCTCCTCGCCTATCTCGCTGTGGAGGGTGGGCGCGAGCATCCCCGCGAGCATCTGGCGACGTTGCTTTGGCCAGAGCGCTCTGACCACCAGGCGCTGGGCGCGCTGCGCTATGCCCTCTCTAACCTGCACCGTGCCCTAGACGACCGTCACGCCCCCAGTCCCTTTCTGCTGACCACGCGCTACGCCGTGCAATTCAACCCTGCGAGCGACCACACGCTCGACGTAGCGACCTTTGAGGGCCTGGCTCGCCGGCCAGACCGTCCCTCTCTAGAGCGCGCAGCGTCGCTCTACCGCGGGCCCTTTCTGCAGGGGCTGTCGGTGGCAGCATGCCCCGCTCTGGATGACTGGCTGCTTCTCAAGGGTGAGGCGTATCAGCGCGTGGCGCTATCGGTGTCTGGCAGGCTGACCGAGCTCGCCATGATGCAGGGGCACTATGCCCAGGCTGCGAACTGGGCGCGGCGGCAGCTCGAACTCGAGCCCTACTGGGAGCTGGCGCATCGGCAGTTGATGCTCGCCCTCGCCTCAGACGGTGCACGAACGACCGCGCTGGCCCACTATGAGGGGCTGCGTCGCCTGTTGGGCGACGAGCTGGGCTGCGAGCCCGAAGATGCCACCCGCGCGCTGTATGAGCAGCTTCGCACGGGCTTGACGGTGTGGCCTCCGGCGCCGGTGAGACCGCCGCCCCCCGCCGCTCTGACGTTTGCCGACGCAGGCCAGCCTCCAGTCGATCGGCTCGTGGCACGCGAGCGCGAGCTGGCCCGCCTGAGCGCCGCCCTCGCACGGGCCAACGAGGGCAGGGGCGGCCTGGCCCTCATCGTGGGCGAGGCAGGCCGCGGCAAGACGGCCTTGTTCGAGGGCTTTGTGCAACAGGCAGCCCAGGCGCATCACGATCTCCTCGCTCTCTTTGGTCGCTGTAACGCCCATGGCGGCATGGGCGAACCCTATCTTCCGTTTCGTGAGATGCTCCAGTCTCTCACCGGCCAGATGCAGGGCGAAACGCCAGCCGCGCCGGTCATACCGGTCGGGCACGTTGGCGCGTCGGTGCTGACGGTGGCGGCGACTCTCGTCGAGCATGGTCCCGATCTGCTCCACAGCCTGGTGTCTGGCGAGGCCCTCTTGCGGCGTGTCGAGCGCCTCCTGCCGCTCGAGGGCGGGGCGCCCGCGGGCGCCCCGCCATGGGTCGCCCGCTTACGCGAGCTGGTGCGTGCCCCGGCCCAGAGCGCAGCGTCGATACTTGTCACTGGCCCTGGGCTCTCCTCGCGGCAAGGCGCCTTGTTCAGTCAGTTGACGCTGGTGCTGCGCACGCTCTCCGTCAGCGCTCCGCTGATTCTGGTCGTCGACGACCTGCAGTGGGCCGATGGTGGCACCATGGCGTTGCTGTTTCACCTGGCCAGACGCCTGGTGGGCAGCCGTATTCTGCTGCTGTGTGCCTTCCGGCCCGAGGCGCTGCACTTGCTCGCAAGGCGCCAGCCCAGCGTCGATGGTGCGCGTGAATCCTTTGATGAGGCACCCCCCGATGTCGGCGCCGTGCTGCACGAGCTCATCCGTGAGTGGGGCGATGTGCTCATCAACCTCGACCATGCCGATGGACGCGCTTTTGTCGAGGCCTATCTCGACAGCGAGCCCAACTGTCTGCGGGCCAGCTTTCGCCGTGCGCTGTACGACCACACGGGTGGCAACCCGCTCTTTACCGTTGAATTGCTGCGCAGTTTTCAGCGCGCGGGCGCCCTCGGGCGCGATGCTGCCGGTCGCTGGATCGAGGCGGCCACGCCCGACTGGGGCCATTGGCCGCCGCAGGTCGAGGCTGTCATCGCCACCCACCTGGCTGCCTTGCCCGATCAAGATCGCCTGCTGTTGCAGGCGGCCAGCGTGCAGGGCGAGCACTTTGTGGCCGAGGTGGTGGCGCGGGTGCTCTCTCGGCCAGAAGGCGAACTCTCGCAGCGCCTGAGCGGCCCCTTGCGCATGCGGCATCGCCTGGTCGAGGCCGTAGGGCTCGATCGTCTTGCCGTGAGCGGTCAGCCCATCTCGCGCTACCGCTTTCGCCATGCGCTTTTGCAGCAGGGCGCCTACAACAGCCTCGACCTGATCGAGCGTTCGCGGCTCCACGAGGCGACCGGCAGGGCGCTAGAGTCTCTCTATCTAGCCGAGGGAGAGCAGCCCGAGGCCTTGTCGCCTAACCTGGCACACCACTATGAGGCGGCAGGCCTGCCGCTGAGGGCAGCGCGCTATCGCCTTGCTGCCGGCCGGTGGGCCAACCTGCTGTCGGCTCATGATGAGGCAGTGGCTCATGTCGAGCGAGGGCTGGCGCTGCTGGAACAGGTCGCTGCCTCGCCCGAACGGCTGCCTCTGGAGCTCGAGCTGCGCATGCTGCTGGTCAATGCTGCCCTGTTGCGCGAGGGCTGGCAGGCCCCAGCCTATCGTCAGGCTGCCGAGCGGCTCTCTGATCTTGTCGAGCAGGTCAACATACACGATTATGCACTGCGCTTGGCCGCTCTGAGCATGCTGGCAGTCATCCATGTCTGGTCGGCCGATCCCGAGCGCGGGCGACGGGTGGGCGAGCAGCTCTTGCGCCTGGCCGCCGCCGACGACCAGCACTCTCGCATGCTGGCCCACTGGGTGTTGGGCCATAGCCTGATGCCCCTTGGCCAGTTGAAGGCCGCTCGTGAGCACCTGGAGCGGGCCATGGCGCTGCACAATTCGGCGGCGGGCCTGTCGCTCAACCCGGTGATGGGCGTTGACCCTGCGGCCATGGGGCGCGCCATGCTGGGCCTCATCTTGTGGGCGCTGGGGTATGCCGATCAGGGGCGCACCTCGTTACAGCAGGCGCTCCAACAGGCACAGGCCCTCGAGCAGGCCCCTGCTATCGCCTTTGTCGAGTTTATCGCTGGCATTGTCTATGCCATCGCCGGCAACGATGCAGAGGCTGCGCTGGCCCATGGCGCCACCATGCGTCGGCTGGGGCAAGCGGGTCTCTTTTATCGTGGCTTTGCCGACGTGCTCGGCATCTTGTCAGCCTCGGGCGCGCAGGGCGAGGCTCGAGAGGGGCGCCAGCTTGAGGGGCAGCGCCTCGATAGCGCTGGTGTGGCCGATGGTGTGTCGGCCGTCGGCGGCGGCCTGGGCCAGGCCTCGGTCAGGCTGGTCCGCGCTCAGATACACCGTCAAGACGGTGAGGCGAGCCTGGGGTTGCGCGAGGTCGATCTGGCGCTGGCATGGATCGAGCGCACCGGCGTTTGCCTCATGGAGGCCGAGGCATGGCGCGTGCGCGGCGAGCTGCTCCTGGCGGCAACAGACGATGGCGCTCGGTTTGTCACCGTCGAAAGGTGTTTTTGGCGAGCGTTGGCTGTGGCGCGTCGCCGAGGCATGGGCTGCTTTGTGCTGCGCTCGGCCCTCAGCCTGGCACGTTTTTTCGCGCGCCCAGGGCCGGCACGCCGAGGCACACACATTGCTGAGTGACGTCTATGCTGGCTTTACTGAGGGGTTTGACACAGTGGATATGAGGGCCGCTCGTGAGCTTCTAGCCCAGCTCACCGCCGAGCAGATGCTCGCGGCCTGACGCTACAGCTGACTTTTGCCGCTGCCTACTCTGGCCGCCACACGGATGGCACGAGCCGCGAGCGCAGCGCATCGACGAGGTGGCAAAAGGCAAGCCCAGGATGATGCCACAGCATGCGTGGCCCGGCGTAGCGCATCACCGCGCGAATGCGCTCGCGCATGGCGGGGGCGTAGCAGTGGATCGGGCAGCGCCCGCAGGTGGGCTTTTGCGCGCCAAAGCGACACCGCGCCAGGCGCTGCTGCGCATAGGCCGCCAGCGCCTCGCAGTCGGCGCAGCGGCCCGCCATCGGTCTATGGTGCGCCCGGCAATAGAGGGTGATCATCGCTTCTACGGTGCGGCGCTCACGCTCTAGCCGCCTGGTGCCGACCCTCGCTGCAGATTGGTTGCTCTCGTTCATGCCTCTCTCATAACTGGAACTGTCGTCTGCTCTCGGGCCGTTGCGTGCCAGCCGGCCCAGCACGCACAAAAGCCGCATGAGTATAACGGCAGCTCCGGGCGTCACCAAGCAGAAGCTGTCGCTGCAGCCCCTCGCGCGGTGCAGCCACGCCTCATGCTTTGCGCTGCTGAACCGCTCTGGCCGACGGCTGCCGCGCTAGTTCTTTGCGCCGTTGCCTGGCTTGGGCGCCGCGTCGCCACCATGCGCGGGTAGACGAGGGGTCATTGATCGCTCTGGCACGGCGGTAGGCCCTCTGGCCGGCTCTGCCTGGCGTGCCGGCGTCGTCGTCAAGGCTGGCGCAGTGCCGCTAATGGGTCTGGTCGGTTCGTCTTGCGCGCTCTGTGGCTCCTGGTGCGTAGGAGGAGGGGTGTGTGTCGCCAAGGGTACCGCCGTCGTCGGCGACGCTTGGAGAGTGCCTAGCGGGCCAGCAGGTCGTTCTGCGGGCTCAGAGGCGCCAGTGCCCTTGTGGGGTGGTCGGTTCCCCGCGCCCCCTTCGGCTGGTGCCTGGCCTGGATCCAGAGCCGCTGCGCGAGGGTAGACGGTCAGTGCCACGAACTGCCCTGCAGTGGCTCGTGCTGTCACGTGCACCTGCTGGCCAACCGCCTGACGACCAGCGACCTCGCTTGGCACTCTGATGCGCACGCCGGCCACCGTCCACATCTCGCCGGCCACCGTCTCCACGATGCCATCGAACTCGACTTCGGCTGACTGTGCGAGGCGCTGCATCTCGCGCGCCTCGTGGCGGCGTCGCTCTGCCAGCATCTCGTCAAGGGCCAGTCGATCCTGCTCGCGCACGGTGAACGCCCGCCGCACAGACTCAATGGCACGCTTGACGCCGTAAAACGACTCGCCCGGCAAGGCATCAGTTGAAGCGCGCACGGTGAGGCCCATCCCGCCCAGCAGCAACGCCAGCGCAAGGGCCATGGCCAGCCCCTTGTGCCATCTCGCGGTGACGAGCTGCGTGCCGAAAACGAATCTCGTTGTGGGCGCCGGCGCGGCGATGCGTGGCAAGGCAGTGAGCAACCTATCCTGCTCCTGGTAAGCCCGCAGCCGTGCCGCGCACGCCTGGCATGCGGCCAGGTGGGCATCAATAGACGCCCGCTCCCGCCTCTCTAGCTCACGATAGATGGGCAACAGCCGTCGACACTGCCCACACTTCATCTCACACCTCGCCCCGATAGGCGCGCTCGAACTGCGCTCGTGCCCGCGCGACGCGTTTCTTGACCGCCGCCCGGCTGATGCCCAGGATCGCGGCGATCTCGGCTGTATCATAGCCCGCCACGACAAACAGCCACAGCGCCTGGCGGTAGATGGGCGCTAACTGGCTCAGCGCACGGTCAACGTCGGTGCGATCGACGGCAACATGCTCCGGGCGCTCGGCCGTCGGCGTGGCCCCATCGCTCGCCAAAAGCGGCAGCCAGCGGATCAAGCGGCGTCGGCGCAGCCTGTCGCTGGCCGTGTTGGTGGCGATGCGGTACAGCCAGGCCCGCTGGTTCGCGTCGGCTGGCAGTCGCTCCAGCGCACCGCAGGCTTTGACGAACGTGTCTTGCATGGCCTCTTCTGCCTCACTCCTGTTACCCAACAGCCGATAGAGGTAGTTGAGCAACGGCTCGGCATGTTGTCGGTACAGAGACTCGAGCTCGGTATCCGTGGATGGCAGGGTGTCAGCCTTCATATCTGTCCCTGAGCGGGGGCCGCTTCTTTCCAAGCCGATGACCTGCGAGAGGCGATTCTGGCTGGCTACGCGCTGGCGTTGTGCTGCAACGCTGTGACAACCGTAGACCTGGCGGCCACCGCTCTCGACAGCGATGGCCACACGCCCGTCACAGGCATCATAGCTCAGATTCGCCTGCCCATCACCATGGCAACGGCTCATGGCACGCGCCTCGAGGGCCGCCACGCTGACGGCGGATGCTCCAAGCGCCTGCCTGCCCGCACCCCCTGGCCGTTACCGGCCGCCCTTGCCCTGATTGCCTTCAGTGCCACCCTGAGGCGCTCCGGGCTGGCCACTCTCGGCCTGGACCTGCTGACCATCCTGATCTCTTTGCTGGATCTGATCTTGCTCCCCGGAGCGTAGCTGATCGCGCTGCAGTGCCGGCTCGCAGTCGCCGTCACAGGGGCATGCGCCATCATGCGGTCGTCCACAGAGGTCGCACAGGCCATCGCCATCGTCGTCGACAAACGGGCAGTCTACGGCCGGGCCTGGTGCCTTGCGCGGCGGCTCTGCAATAGGGCGATCGTCTCGCCAGGCAGCGTCGCTGCGGCGTGGCTCCAGGCTCTCACCGTCCACGCCATGTCTCCAGAGCAACCCCAGGCGCAGACCGGGCATGTCGTCCCACGCCTGCCCATCGCCGAGGCAGAACCAGGCGCGCAGACGGTCCCATGCTCGCACAGGCCACTGCTCAACCGGGCATAGACCGCTCTGTGACGGGCCCAACGGCCCCTCCGTCGGTTCGGCGGCCATTGCCGGCGCACCGATCAACAGGGTGACGGACAACAGAGCCACCACCCAAACGACAATCGCTCTTGGCATCTGCATCGGACTCCTTTCATCACAACTCATCTTCACCACCCTACAACCCGTATGACGAACGAGCGCCGCCAGCGGGGACAGCCCTCGGCCTGACGCCCGAATGATTGGTCCAGCAGAGAGGCGTTGACAACAGAGTCGCCATCGCCTATGCTCAAGTTGACCATAAGCTGTGGTCCAAAGGGGGGCGACATGCCAACGTTCATGAGCCAGTGGCGATACAAGCCCGAGGCGCTGGGCGCCATGGCCAGGGGCGCCATCGACAACCCCGAGTACGTCGCGCGGATGGTGAGGGCGCTGGGCGGCGAGCTGCTATGCTACTATCACTGCTATGGACCCTATGACGGCATGGCCATCGCGCGCATGCCAGATGGGGTCACCAACCTCGCCAGCGTGCTGGCAGCGCTATCGGTAGGGGCCACGCAGACCACGGTGACCACCCAGCTCTTTGATGCTGACGAGGTCAAGACGGCGTCGCGCCTGGCCGCCGATGTGCTAAAGCAGATGGAAGGGTAGCGAGAGCGTCGCCCGCCTGCCCAGGCCGCGCTTGGCCTCGTGCGCCGCGTGCGACACGCCAATGCCTGCTGCGGGCTATTACAGGCTGAGGTCGGGCGCTGGGCCCTGGTCGCCGTTCGTGCGTCCGCCCGGGCGCTCAAAGGTATCGGTCAGCTGCGCGAGGTCGTCGCTCGCACCCGCGAATGTCGCCAGCCGCCAGATCGCATCGGCGGGGCATGCCAGCTCGCACAGGCCGCACACGGCACACCGTTGATGGTGAACTGCCATCCGCAAGCCGCCGCCGTCCAGGCGCGTCAGTTCTAGGGCGGCCGCAGGGCATACTCGCACGCACAGCCCGCAGCCTCGGCAGCGCTCGATGGCCACGGTCAATCTTCCCTGGTAGGTAGAGGCGATATCCGGCTCCCCCGCCGGAAAATCGACCGTCTGCCGTCCGCGCCGCAGCGCTTCCCACAGGTGCCGCAGCAGGTAGCTGCGCGATGGTGTTTGGGGCATGGTCATGCCCCCATCCACACGGTGACCGCCAGCTGTAGCAGACCCAGCGGCACCAGCAATCGCCAGCTCATCTCGGCCACCTGGTCGACGCGCAGCCGCGCGTAGAGCGCCTGCACCAGAGCCAGGCCGCCCATATAGCCGACCACCTTGACGGCATAGACCCCAAAGCCCCAATAGGGCCACACCACATCTGCGCCTCCCAGATAGACGGCTACCATGAGGTTGATGCCTACCAGCGTCTGAACCCAGGCCGTCAGCCGCCATAGCGCGAGCTTGCGTCCGCTGTATTCGGTGAGCGGCCCGGCGCCGATCTCGGCCTTGGCATGCGGGGTGTCCAGCGGCACACGCTCGAGCTTGCCGATAAGCCCCAGCGTGGCAACCGCAAAGCCCACCGGCATCGCCAACACGTGCCAGTGGTAGGCGCTCTGCGCAGACATGAGTGCTGCAAGGCGCCACGTGCGCGCCAGAGCAGCCGGCCCTGCCAACCCCAGTAGCAGCGGCACCTCGTAGCAAAAGTACTGCAGCAGAGACCGGTTGCCGCCCAACATGTTGTACACGCTGGGAACGATCCACCCCGCGAGAAAGAGACCCAACGTAGGCACGCTCAGTAGAAAGAGCGTGACCATCAGGTCGCCCTCGAACGAGATCACGGCGTGGTTTCCCACGGGCGTCATCAGCCCGGCCGTCAACGCGCACGCCAGAGAGATCATGGGCAACAGGGCCGCCAGCCGCGCATCGGAGCCCTCTGTGTCGAGGTCCTCTTTGCCCAGTAACTTGAGTAGGTCAGCGAGCGGCTGGTAGATCGGCGGCCCGACACGCCCCTGCAACACCGCCAGCGCTTTGCGGTCGACCCAGGCCAGCAACAGGGCCACCGTCACCAGGTAGGCCAATCCCGGAAAGAGCAGCAGTTCTCCCAGTGTCAGCAAAGTGTGCATACCCAGTATCCTATCTATCGGCGCAGGCCATGCACAGGTCGCACCCAGCCACCACAGCGGCGATATCCCCGGTTTGCAGCCCCGGCAGCAGTTCTGCCATGGCCAGCAGCGCTGGCAGGGTGGGGGTGCGCGCTTTGACGCGTGCGGCTGTGCGCTCGCCCTCTGAGCGCACGTAGTAAAAGAGCTCACCGCGTGGCGCTTCGACTCGGGAGACAGCTTCGCCGGCTTGAACCCTTTCCGCAACGCGCCGCGCCAGAGGCCCTGCTGGCAGCGCCGAGAGCAGCGTCCGGCAGAGATCGATGCTGTGCTGCAGTTCCTGCACGCGCGTCCAGGCGCGCGCCCATACATCGCCCTCGTTGGTCACGGCGGCGGGCACCTCGAGCCAGCCATAAGCGGCATAGGGCGCACTACGGCGTATGTCGAGCGTAGCGCCTGAGGCCCGTGCCATTGGCCCTACCACGCCATAGGCCTGCACCTGGGCCGCGCTCAGCACAGCAATGCCCCGCGTACGCCGGTGGAACGAACGATCGCGCTCCACCAACTCCTGATATAGCCCCAGTTGCATCTCGAGTTGCCGCAGCATCGTCAGCACCTCGCGAGCCTGCGCCGGTGAGACATCTTCACGCACGCCGCCCACCACGTTGGCCCCATGCGCGATCCGCCCGCCCGAGATCAGCTCCATCGCATCCAGCACCTGCTCGCGGTCGCGCCAGGCGTACATAAACACGGTTGTGAAGCCAATCGCCTCAGACAGCACGCCTAGCCACAGCAGGTGGCTGTGGAGCCGCTCGAGCTCACATAGCAGGGTACGGATGGCCGCTGCGCGCGGCGGCAGGTCCACGTCGATCAGCGCTTCAACCGCTTGGCAATACGCTGTGGTGTGTGCATGTGAGCAGATGCCACAGATCCGTTCGACCACAGCCACGCCCTGCTGAAAGGTCCGCCCTTGCAGTAGCCGCTCGAGCCCCCGGTGCACATAGCCGATCTCGATCTCAGCCGCCACCACGCGCTCGCCCACTACATCCAGGCGAAGGGCGATCGGCTCTTTGAGCAACGGGTGCTGCGGGCCGATGGGCACGGTGACGCGACTCATCTCTCTCCCTCAACGGGCAGCAGCGGCGGGCCGCCAGTCCAGTCTCGCGCCACCAGCAGGGGCGCCAGGTTAGGGTGCCCCTTGAAGGCGACGCCAAGCAGATCGTGCGCCTCGCGCTCGTACCAGTTGGCCGCAGGCCAGGAGGGTGCCAGTGAGGGCGCGTTCGGCGGCGCGCCAGGGCAGCGCACTCGCAGCGTCAGGCCGCCGTCGAGCAGCAGGTGGTAGAGCAGCACGACCTCTCCACCGATAGACAGCCCGGTGATGGCGGTCAGGTGCAGCGCGGGCCAGGCCTGCCGCAGGGCGCTCACCGTGGCCAGCAACCGTTCGGCCGCCACGTCGATCACAGCCTCGCCGCCGCCCACCGCGTCCACCGCCAGCGGTGCACCCACGGCTGCCTCAACCGCCTGCCACCACACCGGTCTCTCACTCATATCGTCTCCAACAGCTCGGCCAGCGCTGTGATGATTGCCTCGGGCCGGCAGGGGCAGCCGGGTACGTAGCGCGCCACTGGCAGCAACTGGTCGACACCCCCCAGCATGTGATAGCTACCACCAAACAGGCTGCCGCTACAGGCGCAGGCGCCCAACGCCACCACCCATTTCGGCTCTGGGATCTGCTCATAAATGCGCAATAACGGCTCGCGCGATTTCAGCGTGATCGGCCCCGTACACACCAGAATGTCGGCGTGTCGTGGCGCAGCCTCCTTGACAATGCCCAGGCGCTCCACATCCCAGCGAGGCGTCAGCACGTCGAGCAGCTCGATGTCGCAGCCGTTGCAGCCGCCGCTGTTATAGTGCAGCACCCAGGGAGAGCGTCTTCTGGCCCAGCGTAACACCCGCTCCACGTGTCAGTCGCCTCCTCTTGTCAGGATGTCAACGCAGACACCCGTCCCCAGCAGATAGAGCGTTGCCACAGCGGGCTCGCGGCCCAACAGCGGCAGCAGCATTGAGATGAGCGCAGCGATGTGTACCACAATAAACATCAATGCCAGCCGAAAGAACACTTTGTACGACAGCCGCTCGCCAGAGGGCAGCAGGTCTTGCCCGCAGGCATAGGGAGATCGCCTGGCACTGCTGCTGCCGCCTTGCGGCGCCACGCGCCCTGACCAGTGGTAGAGCAACATCGCCAGCGCCATAAAGAGCCCCAGCGCCAGCAACGGGTGCCGCACGGCTTCTGCCACCATCAGCTCCCCCACGCCAACAGATATGCGGCTGTCTGCTCGGCTAGCCGCCAGACTGGCCCTGGACACACGCCCAACAGCACCGCCAGCAATGTCAGCCCGGCCACGGGTGCGCGCATCCAGAGGCTAGGGCGGCTCGAGCTGGTGTCATCTTGCGCCGCGGTGGCGCTTTGCACCGCGGTGCCGCGCGCCAGCCGGCCGATCAGCGGTAGATAGTAGCCGAGGCTCACCAGACTGTTGACCAGGTAGAACGCGCCTACCGCATAGGCCAGCCCGCTACCAGCTCCGGCAAGCCCCCACAGCACACTGAACTTGGCGACGAATCCGGCCAGTGGCGGCACCCCGGCCAGCCCCACCAGCACCGCCGCCAAATGCCCCGATGCAAAAGGCGCCAGCCGCCCTAGGCCATCTAGGTCATCGAGGGTGGTGGCATTGCAGTAGAGGTGCAGCATACCCTTGGCCAGAAAGGCCACCCCCTTGAGTAATCCATGGGCCACCAGCAGCAGCAGCCCGGCCGCCAGCAGCGCGGGCTGCTCATAAGCCATACCCAGCCCCATCGCCGCCGCCATATAGCCTACCTGCGCCACCGTCGAATAGCCCAGCAGGCGCTTGCCATAGCTCTGTCGCAGCGCCAGCACGTTGCCGGTGAGCATCGAGCAGCAGGCCAGGCCCACCAGCAGGCCGCCCAGCGCGGTGCCGTGCCATGAGCCGTCCGGGGCATAGAGCGGCTGACCGTTCAGCTCAGCAGGGATACCTTCAAGTGCCTTCGCCGACAGTTTGACGGGCAAGGCGAAGCCGCGAGCCGTCACATCCCGATGCACCGCGATACCACCGCCCCAGAACACGTCAATGCCGATTCGCCGCTGGGATGATTCCGGGTACTGAGCGTAGCGATCGTAGACGTGCCGCTGGCAGTCCAGCGTACCCTTGTGGATCCATCGGATGGTGATGGCTCCGGGTAGTTTGTTGTCTTCCTGCCAGCGGCGGAAGCCGTCAGCGAAGGCCTCGCGGATCATCGCACCGTGCGGGGTGATGATCACAAGCTCGGAGATATCGAGCGACGGCGGGGGGGAGGGCTCCGGTCGATCGCAGGAGACAGGGATGAGTAAACCGGCAACGAGCAGAATACCAAGTCCACAAGAGCGATTCGCACACATGGGGTCTACCTCGCGCTGGGGCGGTCGAGTGACAATGGCCTCTTCGCGGCACGCCGACGCGTACCACGGCAAGGGGCATTATAACGGAGACCAGAGACAGGAGACAGGACAAGGGTACTCAAAGCCGGGAGGACGGCATTTCGCCGCCCTCCGCACTTTGGGGGCCGTCCCGTCGGGTCCGTGATCCTCGTGCGAGAAGTCAGAGCGCGCTGCTCATGCCCGCGGCCGTTTGCCGCTGCGACCGCCGCGCCGACCGGTGCTGTCCTCGGGCGGCCGGATGGGCACCCGGATCGTGGTGATCTGCTTGGGTTGCAGGGTGACGCTTAGCCGTCCCCGAGTGCACTCGAGTGGGTCGCCAGCGTTGCCCTCCAGGTCTGTGAGGCAGGCCTCGTCGCCGGCGCATGGCAACTCAATGGGTACCTCGATCGACTTGGTCTGCGGGTTAAACATGCGGATGGTCACGGCCTCCTCGCCGTCCAGCCTCTGCACTGCGGTGACAACCACTTCCGCAGAGCCGATGTTGAGGAAGCTGTGTACCGGCGACAGCTCGAAGCTCCTTGGGTCTCCGGCAGGCTGCTCCTGACGCATCCACGGCTCGATTTGAACAAGGCGAACACCGGCGGCCAGATACTGGCCCATGCGGCACAGGGCGGCCACGTCAGGCTTGCCCGCCAGCGGCACAATCTGGTAGCGGAACTCGTGCGTGCCCTGGATTTCCCCGCCTTCCTGCCCACTGGTGCCTACGGCCTTGATGAACGATCGCAGCAGTGTCAGGGCGATCGGACGCTCGGGCACATCGCGAATCGCCGTTTCCAGCAGCCCGCCACCGGCCACAAGAGCCACGCCGCGTGTATGGTCGTGGACCGCTGTCCAGGTTCGTTGCGGTCGAGTCTCGACCTCCAGCTCTTTGTATTGGGCGTTGTCCGCTCGCAGGGCGATCGGTCGCTCGACCACCGAGACGTGCAGGGGATCCGCGAGCGGCGCGCCGCTGAAGGCGCTGGCGACGTAGACGAAGTAGTCCTCGCCGGGGACGACGGAGAGCGTCACGCTCATGGTGGTGTCGATCCACTCCGAGGCGCAGTCGAGCTGCTGGTCGAGGTCGCCGCACGGCTCCCTGCCCGCGATCATCTGCCAGGTGGTGTGCGCCGGCTTGGCAATCGAGACATCCACCTC
>ENA-UOUL01002871-UOUL01002871.1-bioreactor-metagenome-genome-assembly--contig:-NODE-2871-length-18975-cov-3.523124_pt1 | contig 18975 bp, 15 predicted proteins | sample MGYA00249838_ERZ747220 | MGnify/ENA primary metagenome ERZ747220 (study PRJEB28778, sample SAMN05720191) | bioreactor metagenome | isolation source: Anaerobic biogas reactor | place: USA:Washington...
GACCGCCGCCTGCAGAGCCTCTGTTTCACCCGCGCCTTCGTCCAGCTTGGCCCGGAAGGCAGCCAGCGCAGGCAGCCAGGAATCGACCATCGTCTTGTCGCCAGCCTGGGCGCGCCCGCGCTGGACGATGCCGTCGACGCCGGCCTGCAGGACCTCCAGCAAATCTTCGGCTGTCAGCTCTTCTTTGGCGGCGGCGGCCATGCCCCCACGCATGAAGAAGGTGCCATAGAGCGGCCCGCTGGCCCCTCCGACGCTGCTGATCAGCGTCATGCCGGCTGTCTTCAGGATGTTGCCGATGTCCTTGTCGGCGACGCTGGGCAGCTTCTCCATGACGCGGTCCATCCCGCGCTTCATGTTGATGCCATGATCGGCGTCGCCTATGGCCGAGTCAAGCTCGGTCAGATAGTCGCGGTTATCAGTCAGGACGTCGCTGAGCTTCTCCAGCCAGCTCACGATCTGATCTCGAGTGGTCATCTTGTTCTTCCGGTCTTTCGTGTGCCCTTAGATTGTCGAAGGGGAGGTGAGGGCGTCTCGGTAGCGGTCAATCCGTCACCTCCGCCCTCTGCCACGGTACGTCAGACCCAGCTTAGGCACACCGCCGGAAGCCAGGCGTATCAGCCGGTGCATCCCAGAACCTGAGAATCTCCTCGTCCGCCTTCATCAGCGTGATCGACATACCCTGCATCTCCAGGCTGGTGATGTACGGGCCGATCAGGTTGCGAACGATCTTGATACCTTTATCTTCGCAAACCTGGGCCAGCTTGCGGTAGACGGCGTATAGCTCCGAAACGGGGGTGCCGCCCATGCTGTTCACAAAGGCGATTACCTCGTCCCCCTCCTGGAAGGGCTCGTCGATGAGTTCCAGCTCGTACCACTCGCCCTTCTCGTTGTCCCACTCGCGCACTGTCCGCGTGTAAGCGGGATCGTTGATGATTTCCAGGGCCATCAGCTCGGTGATTTCGTCGGCCGTCATCATCTCGGTCCGGCGCTGGCCCGGCTCGCCGTGAATGCCGATGCCAATCTCAATCTCGTTTTCGCCAAGATCGAAGGTCGGCTTGCCGGCAGCTGGCACAATGCAGCTGGTGATCGCCATGCCCATGCTGCGGCCATAGCTGTTCGCCTTGCGGGCGAGATCGGCGAGCTGGTTCAGGTTGTAGCCGGCTTCGGCGGCGCCGCCGACGATCTTCTCGACAAGCACCGTGGTGCCGACGCCGCGCCGGCCAGCCGTGTACAGGCTGTCCTTGACCGCAACGTCGTCGTCAATGAGGATCGTCTGGACGGGAATTCCCTCGGCAGCAGCCAGTTCGGCCGCGGTCTCGAAGTTCAGCACGTCACCGGTGTAGTTCTTCACGAGGAAGAGCACGCCCGCGCCGCTGTTGACAGCTTTTGCCGCCTCATACATCTGGTCGGGCGTCGGGCTGGTGAACACCTCGCCGGGGCAGGCCGCGTCGAGCATGCCCATGCCGACGAAGCCGCCGTGCATCGGCTCGTGACCACTGCCACCGCCGCTGATCAGGGCAACCTTGCCTTCCACCGGCGCGTCAGCCCGGTAGACAAAGGTGGGGTCAAACTGCACCTTGATCTGGTCGGGGTGGGCAATCGCCATCCCTTCCAGCTGCTCGCGAACAACGTCGTCTACGGCGTTGATCAATTTCTTCATGGACGCATCTCCTTGTGGCGGAGCGCCGGCCGGACGCCGGCGCCTCCGCCGCTCCGTTCAATCGTGTGGCCGCAGTAGAACCGTTCGCTGGCGAACCTTAATTCTTGGCAGCCGGCAGGTAGGGCGTGATCAACGCATCATAGATGAACGGCGAGACCAGGCCGGACAGCGCCGGGATCAGCACCGGTGGAATCAGCCAGTAGAGCCCGGTGAAGAGCCCCTCCGTGCCAACCAGAGCGCCCAGGATGCGCGGACCGAGGTCACGGGCCGGGTTGATGGAGTAGCCGCTGGGGCCGCCAAGGCTCAGGCCGACGGAGAGCACGACGAAGCCGATAATCAGCGGCCCGACGTTGCCGCGCACCGGCAGGTTCCGTTCGTCGCCGGTCGCCAGAATGCCCAGGATGAGGATCATCGTGCCGAAGAATTCGGCGATGCTGGCATTCAACATACTGTAGGTGCCGGTAGCGGCGGCGTCGTTGGCTCCGCCCCAGAACGCGTTACCGAAGGTCGAGCCGGGGCCGGTGCTCCAGACGTTGGGCATGCCCGCTTCCTGCAGACCTTCCATGTAGACAAGGAAGACGGCAGCAGCGCCGAGGAAGGCGCCGATTATCTGGGCGATGATGTACGGGCCGACCTTGCTCCACGGGAAGCCGCGCTTGGCCGCCATGGCCAGCGTTACCGCCGGGTTAATGTGCGCGCCGGTGACGCCGCCGGCCACATAGACGCCGATCATCACGGCGAAAGCCCACCCGAAGGTGATGGTATTCCAGTCGTAACCCACGCCGGCAACACGCGGGGCGAGGGCGACGTTGGCCACAACACCGTCACCGAGCAGGATCAGGATGAAGGTGCCGAACAGCTCGGCGATCAGCTCGCCAGTTATACCTCTCTCTCTCTCCATTACTTGTAACCTCCAAAAGCTAAACTGGTTATGACTCTACGGGAAACAACACCTCTTCCCTTGTGAAGAGGCGCGGGCTGCGATAGCCCGTGGGGAAGCTGACTGCAGACTCCGTGCGGTCGATAGACCCTCCTTGCTTCCCGTCCCTCCTAGAATGATCACTGAGGGCTCGGAGATGACCCTTCTCCGGGCCGGCGAACAGGCCGCTGCGGCCTCGTCGCCGTTAGTGATTCTGCACAACCGGTACACTCGGTTGTGTGGCGCTTCTTCCAGGCCTGGGGGCGCCCGTACCGAAGTACCATGTAATAGTTTAGCCTCCCCAGGCCCCAATTCAACTTAAACTCAGATTTTGTTCCGAAGTGAAACAATGCAAGCCAAGAACTGTTTCATCATGAAACATTCTCGCCGCCATTCGGCCCCAGCTTAAAAGTCTCCGGGCTCAGGTCATAGTGCTTCATCTTGCGCCAGAGCGTCGTCCGCCCGATTCGGAGCTGTTCGGCCATCTCCGTCACACGCCCCTGGCAGGCCCAGCCCGCCCGCAAAATCGCCTCGCGCTCCGACTCTTCCAGCGAGAGCACCGGCTCCGGGTGCGGGGAGGCTCCCGTCACCACGCGCCCCACGCGCACCGTCGCCGGTAGGTCTTCGACGCGGATCGTGCCGTCGTGGCTTTGGTTCAAGGCCCGCTCCAGCGTGCTCTCCAACTCGCGCACGTTGCCGGGCCAGGGATAGCGACAGAGCGCTGCCATCGCCTCGTCGCTGATCCACGAGGCCCGCTCCGTGTTCTCGGTGATCCGCGCCAGGAAACGCTCCGCCAGCAGAGGGATGTCGTCGGGTCGCTCCCGCAGCGGCGGTACAACCAGGGTGAAGACCCCAAAACGATAGTAGAGGTGGCTGCTGAAACTGCCTTCGGCAACCGCTTCTTCGAGATTCGCCGTGGTGGAAGCGATAATGCGCACGTCTACCGGAATCGGCCGGACGCTGCCGATACGCAGCACGTGCCCTGTTTCGATGACCTGCAGCAGAGCCGCCTGCATCTCCAGCGACAGATTCTCGACCTGGTCCAGAAGCAGCGTCCCTCCATTAGCCAGCTCAAACTTGCTCGGCCGGGTGTGGCTCCCTTCGTCTGAGCCGAGAAACTCGCTGATCATCAGCTCGTGAGGGATCGCCCGGCAGTTCACGGCGATAAAGGGACCGTCGGCGCGCGAGCTCTCGTAGTGTACGGCGCGCGCGATGTAGTTCTTACCGGCGCCGCCCTCGCCACGAATGAGCACCGGCGCCTGCCCCCGTGCCGCGACGCGTGCCTGGCGCAGCATCGCCCGCATCGCCCGCGACTGCCCGGCGATGTCGTCCAGGCTGAGCGTGGCCCGCGTGCCCATCTGCGCGTGGACCAGCCGGCGGACCTGCTCCATGGGCCGCAGCATGGCGATGGTCGCCACCGGCGTCTGCCCCTCCACGACGAGACGGAGGTTCACCAGGCAGGATACGTTGCGGCCCTCGCCGGAGAAGTCCACCTCGACGTCGCGCAGCTCTCGCCCGGCGATGCTCGCTTCGACCAGCGGGCGGGGCAGGGCCGCTATCTCTTCGATATGGCGCCCCAGGATGACCGACGGCTTCACCCCAAGAATCTGCCCGGCCAGCTCGTTGGTGTGGTTCACGACCCCGGCGGCATCCCAGGCGATTACGCCCTCGCTGATCGCGCCCAGCGTCGTCTTTACTGCGCTCAGGTGGCGGTTGGCCTCCTCTACGTACCAGTCTGTGTGGAGCTGGTTGCTGATGGCTCGGGCGGCGGTCATCACCAGCCCCAGCGTATGGGAGGTGGCGGTGTGCGCCGGGCCGACAATGGCAAGGATGCCGTCCATGCGCCCGCGGACGTCGTAAATTGGCGCTGCCGTAGTGGCATAGGGGTGGTAGATGCGGAGATAATGCTCGGCGCCGACCACCTGCGAGGGAAGGGCCATGATCCGCACGAGGCCCACGGCGTTGGTGCCGACGTGCTCCTCGCTCCAGTAGCTTCCCTCGCCCATGCCGCTCTCCTGCAGCCGCTGGACGGCGGCGGGGTCGCCCAGAAAGTCCAGCACGCAGCCCGCGCTGGTAGCCAGGATGATGGCGCAATCGGAGCCTTCTATATCCTGGTGGATGTCTTCCATGAGCGGCGCGGCGACGTTGGTCAGGGCAATGTGGGCGCGGCGCACCGGCCGCAGCGAAGCCTGGGAGAGCCTCTTCAGGCGGGGGGTGGCAAAGGGATCGAAGCGGGGGCGGCAGCGCTGCCAGGAGAGCCACACGGCGGGGTCCAGACTGGCGATTTGCTCGCTGCTCAGCTCGCCATAGTTGACAAATGTCGTCCAGAGCTGGCGCAGCCGGTCAGGTTTCAGGGGGTAGTCCGTCGGTTGCATGGTAGTTACAGCGGCGGCGCGTGGTGGCTACACCCATTCCGCCGGCTGACCTCGGCTCCATTATAGCAGAGATGAGATGGAGATGGGAGAGCGGGCGTGCGGCGTTAGAATGGCGTAGGCATTAATAGTCCCAGAGTACCAGCGTTTGACACCGTTTTGGGCCGGGTGCTACAATCTTTTCTAGAGGTAGTGTCGATGGCGCTTAAGGAAAAGCTGAGAAACGAACTGGCCGCAGCGATGCGCGGCGGTGACCGAGAACGCCGGGATTTGTTACGCCTGCTTCTCGCCGCCGTGCAGCAGGAAGAAGTGGACGGCGGGCAGCCCCTGGACGATGCCGGGGTGCTGAATGTGCTGCGCCGCCAGGCTAAGCAGCGCCGCGAGACGATCAACGACGCCTACGCCGCCGGCCGGCAGGACCTCGTCGCTCAGGAAGAGGCGGAGCTGCGCCTGATCGAGGCTTTCCTGCCCCAGATGATGAGTCGTGAGGAGGTTCACGACCTGGCAGCACAGACCATAGCAGAGCTGGGCGTGCAACCCGGCGACATGAAGAGCATGGGACGGGTCATGGGCCAGCTCATGCCCCGCCTGCAGGGTAAGGCAGAAGGCCACGTGGTCAGCGAAGTTGTGCGTGAGCTGCTCGCCGGCCGGGCCTGACGCTGCCCGCCTCCCCGCTTCTACCCGTGGGCATACACATTTCCGATGATGAACGGTACTGAAACGACCGGGCTGCGCCGCATCTGGCGGCAGGTAACGCAGGAAGCGCCCCTGTGGCTCTTTGCCGTTGCCCTGACGATCATCCTGACCGCCGTCTACAGCTTCAACCTCGTGCTCAGCCCGCAGGTCTCTGTCACTCTGGGCGAGCCGGCGGCGGAGGAAGTGCTTGCTCCCCGCAGCATCAGCTTCTACAGTGAAGTCCTGACCGAGCAGGCCCGCGAGCAGGCTCAGGCCCGCGTCGCCGACGTTTACTCCTCGCCAGACGTCAGCATTGCCCGCGCCCAGCTCAACAAAGTCCGCTCGACCTTTAGCTTCATCGAGGTCGTGCGCGCGGACAACCAGGCCGATCTGGCTACGCGGCTGCGCTATCTGAGCCAGATTGAGGGGGTGAACATCGAGCCCGAGCTGGCGGAGCTGCTGCTCGGCTTCACCTCCGACGAGTTCCTGGCCGTGCGCAACGACATCGACCGCATCGTCGAGAACATCATGCGACAGGAGATCCGCGACAACGAGGCGGCTCTGAGCGAAGCGCGGCGCAACGCCCGCTCGCAGTTCAGCCTGACGCTGAGCCCGGCCCAGGAACGTGTCGTCACCGGTCTCGTCTCCCAGTTTATCGTGCCCAACAGCTTCTTCGACGAGGAGGCGACGACCGAGCGCCGCACCGAGGCAGCCAATGCCGTCGAGCCGCGCGAGCGCACGGTCGTGCGCGACCAGCCCATCCTGCGCGTTGGCGAGACGGTCACCGCCGAGCATATGGAGCTGCTGGAAAAGCTGGGCATGCTCCAGCCGGAGATTAGCTGGGGCCGGGTGGGCAGCATCTTCCTGGCTGTGGTCCTCACCTCCAGCCTGATCATGCTCTACTGGTATCGTTTCCGCGGCCCGCTGCTGAACTCGCCACGCTATCTCCTGCTGCTCGGCGGCCTGATCGCCATCTTTGCCCTGACTGCCAAGCTGACGGTGCCCGGCACGAGCAACTATAGCTACCTGTTCCCGGCGGCGGCACTGTCTATGCTCATCGCCGTCATCTTCGACGTGCGCCTTGCGCTGTTTGTCAGCCTGCTGCAGGGCCTGCTTACCGGGCTCATTGCCCAGGAATCGCTGGAGCTGGCGGTGTACATGACGATCGGCCCGCTCTTTGCCGCGCTAACCCTGCGCGATCCTCAGCGGGTCAATGCGTTCTTCCGCGCCGGTCTCGTCGGCTCGCTGGCCAGTATGCTCGTCATCCTTGTCTTCCGCCTGGGCGAGACCCCCGAGCCGCTCGAAGTGCTGGAACTGCTCCTGTACAGTGTGCTCAACGGCATCATCTCCGCCAGCCTGACCCTGGCCGGGTTCTTCGTCATCGGCGGCCTATTTGGCGTGATGACGGCGCTCCAGCTCCAGGAGCTGTCGCGCCTCGACCATCCGCTGCTACACGAGCTGCTGCGCAAGGCGCCCGGCACCTACCACCACAGCATCATGGTCGCCAACCTGGCCGAGCAGGCCGCCGAGCGCGTCGAAGCGAACAGCACCCTCGTGCGTGTGGGCTCCTTCTACCACGACGTGGGCAAGATGCTGCGCCCGCCTTTCTACACGGAGAATCAGGAGGGCATCAACCCGCACGAAACGCTCGACCCCTACAGCAGCGCGCGGATCATTATCAGCCACGTGCGCGACGGGCTGGAGCTGGCCCGCAAATACCGCCTGCCCGACCGCATCCAGGATTTCATCGCCGAGCACCACGGCGACCGCCTCGTCTATGTCTTTTACAAGAAGGCGCAGGACCAGTGCGCCGAGGGCGAAAAGGTGGACGAAAGCCGCTTCCGCTACGACGGCCCCCGCCCGCGCTCGCGCGAGACGGGCATCGTCCTGCTTGCCGACTCCATCGAGGCGTCGTCGGCTGCCGTCCGTCCGAACACTGCCGAGGATATCGAGACGCTGGTGAACAAGATCATCGACGACCATCTGAAGGGCGGGCAGCTCGACGACTCGGGCCTGACGCTGGGCGACATCCGCACGTTGCGCGAATCGTTCATCAATACACTGAAGGGTCGCTTCCACGTCCGCGTGCGCTATCCGGGTGACGAAGCGCTGGAAGCGCGGCCCCGCCAGAGCCAGCCGGTTGCCCCGCAGGACGGCCCGGCGCCCGTACCGCAGCCGCAGTCGATTTCCAGCCCTGTGCTGGCGCCGGCCCAACGCCAGGAAAGCTAGTGAACGAGCACGAAGTCACCGTCGAAGCCGAGGTGGAGCTGCCGCTGCCCGAAGCCGCCGTTCACGGGACCCTCGTCCGTGCGGTCGAGGCGACCCTGGCCCACACCGGCGCGCCGCCCTCCGGCCTGACCATCTTGCTGGTCGATAATGAACGCATCGCCGCACTCAATCGGGAGTTCCTCGGCGAGGACAAGCCGACCGACGTGCTCAGCTTCCCGGCCGGCGAGCCGATGCCGGGCATGGAGGCGTACCTTGGCGACATTGCCATTGCCATTCCCGTCGCCGTGGAGCAGGCCCGCAGTGCCGGGCACGGGCTGCTTGACGAGCTGGCCCTGCTCACCGTGCACGGCGTTCTCCATCTGCTGGGGCACGATCACGCCGAGCCGGCCGAACAGCAGGAAATGTGGCGCCTTCAGGATGCTATTCTCGCCGGACTGGAGCTGCCCCTGCGCTCCCCGGACTACGACAATCCTGCTTCTTGAGTCCCCATGGGCGGGTTAAGTACCGAGGTTCGTTTCCGCATCCGCAGCTTCCGCTTTGCCTTCGCCGGCTGGTGGTACGTCCTGCGCACCCAGCGTAACACGTGGATTCACGGCGCCATCTCGATTGCCGTCCTGGTGCTGGCCTGGTGGCTGCGGCTGTCGCGCCAGGACTGGGCCATCCTCGTCCTGACCATCACCGTCGTCTGGATGGGCGAGTTCGCCAATACGGCGGTCGAAGCGGTGGTGGATATGACCATGCCAGAGCCGCACCCGCTGGCGAAAGTGGCCAAGGACGTGGCGGCGGCCTGTGTGCTCATTGGGGCGCTGGGCGCAATTCTCGTCGGGCTGCTGATCCTCGGCCCGCCACTCTACGAGCGGATCAAGTAGGGCGGGTTTGTAACCCGTCGTGGGGGTTTGGCCTCTAGCGGTCGGGCCCCCGCTTTGCACTCTGGCGCATGTCGGGCAGCCTATCCAGGGGAATATCGTCAAGCAGGGGATTGGCCCGGTCGCGGGCCGAGAGCTGCGGCGCCGTCACGCCCCAGTCCAGCGCCAGCGTGGGGTCGTCCCAGGCCACGCCGTACTCGTCGTTGCTGTCGTAGTAGTTGTCCACGACGTAGGTCAGCACAGTTGGGGTGAGCGCGGCGAAACCGTGGGCCACGCCGACCGGGATGAATAGCCCGACCAGCGCGTCGCCGCCCATCGGCACGATCTGGGTGGCGCGGAACGTCGGCGAGTCGGGGCGGATATCGACCAGCGCTGCGCGGATCTCGCCCTGCATCACGCACCAGTAGTCCACCTGATGAAAGTGATAGTGCAGGCCGCGCACGACCCCCGCGTGGGACTCCGAGCGGTTGAACTGGATGCGCTCCCAGTGGCGTTGGGGGAACCAGGACTTGCGGAATGCCTCGCTGAAACGGCCGCGCTCGTCGCCGTATGCCGCCAGCTCTGCTATATAGACGCCCTGGATGGTTTGTGATTCGCGGATGGTTGTCATCTCCTCCAATCTCCCTGGCTGTTCTGCACGCCGGAACGCGGGGCACATTGTAGCGGAAGATGGGGCATTGCCAAGCGTGCGACAGTGACTGATAATAACCGTGTCATGACGCAGGAAACGCCTTCGCAGCCGCCTCCACCTCCGGAGGACCTGGCCTCGCCGCCGTGGAGTCGCACCATCAAGACGCTGGTCGCAGTGACCTCGTTGCTGCTGCTGGCCCTCATCGCCTGGCGCTTTTCCGGCCTCATCGGCCAGCTCGTCGCCGCGGCTATTCTGGCCTACCTGCTCAACCCGATCATCGTCCTGATTTCCCGCCGGACGCCCATGCCCCGGGGCACGGCGACGGTGATCGTCTACATCGTCTTTATTCTGCTGTTCGCCGGCGCCCTGACCGCGCTGGGCGTCGCCGTCTTCGGCCAGGTCGTCAACTTCATCAACAGCCTGCCTAACCTCGTCAACCAGACCATCAACTTGCTGCGCGACTGGCTGCCCGCACCCGACAGCGAAATTGAGTTTGGCCCGTTCAGCTTCACGATCAGCACGCTGGACTGGTCCGCCATCCGCGCGCAGCTATTGGGCTGGGTCGAGCCGATCCTCGCGCGCAGCGGGCAGTACGCCGGGCAGCTGGCGACGACGACAATTCGCGTGCTGAGCACCATCCTTTTCGTCTGGGTTGTCTCGATTTACATCGCCCTGGAAATCCCGCGGCTGCGCGGTTACGTGGCCTCAGTCGCCGACCCCGGTGGCTATCGCCGCGACGCCGAGCTGCTGATGAACCAGTTCGGCCGGATCTGGAGCGCCTACCTGCGCGGGCAGATCTTCCTGGGCGTGGCCATCGGCGTCATCGTCTCGATTACACTGGCGCTGCTACAGGTGCAGAATGCGCTTGCCCTCGGCCTGCTCTCCGGCCTGCTGGAGTTCATTCCCATTGTCGGTCCGGTCATCGGCGCGGTAGCAGCTACGGTTGTCGCCCTCTTCCAGCCGGACCACCTGGCGGGCCTGTCGCCCGTCTGGCATGCGGCTGTGGTCATGGGCGCGATGATCGTCATCCAGCAACTGGAGAACAATCTCCTCGTGCCGCGCATCGTCGGCAATGCCCTGGACCTGCACCCGCTGCTGGTGATGGTCGCCGTCTTCATGGGGACGTCACTTGCAGGCATCCTCGGCGCGGTCCTGGCGGCTCCCGTTCTGGCTTCGGCCAAGCTCATCGGCGTCTACGCCTGGCGCAAGATGTTCGACCTGCCGCCTTTCCCCGACGACTGGTTTGCGGCTGACACGCTGGAAGCAGACGGGCACGGCGTGCGCGCGTCGCTGCGCAGGCTGCTGGCGGCGCGGCGCGCCCAACCGCATCCGCACCCCAAGGAACCCCTTCCCCCTACCGGCTAATAGGCCGGACCTGCGTCCTATCGCTTAGAGCGCCGGCTTCCCGCCAGCCTTTTTGCGCCTGCGCCAGAGCACATAGGCCACCAGCAATAGGAGCGACGCCAGCGCGCCCACTGGGGCAACACGGCGGAACGTAAATCGCGAGGCTTCCATCTCGTTTTTCCTTTTGCGCCGCCGGGTCAGCGGCTGCCAGTCGGGGACTGTCGCCGGGTCGGGCGGTGCGTAACAGCAGCGCCACAGCGCCTGGTAAGCGGCCCATTCCCGCTGCCAGCCGGCCTCATCCCAACCCAGCTCCTCCGTGCAGATCGCCTGGATGCGGTCGGTGAATGCGGCGCCGCCGGCGGGCAGGAGCAGCCCCAGCCGCACCCGGCGCAGCAGCAGGTCTTCCAGATGCACTACCTGTTCGGCCCGTGCCGCCCAGCGCAGCTCGGCCCAGAGCGTCGCCGTTTCGCCCACGGGGGCCAGCTCGTCCGGGCGGGCAGCCGCCACCAGCGCGGGAGCGGCTGCGCCGTACCGGCCGAGCAGCCGTTCGCGGACCTCGCCGTCCAGCCCGGTATCGGCCAGCACGTCCGCTGGCGGCAGCGGATCGAGGACGGGGGCATCCTCCTGCCATTCGGCCATCTCCGGCAGCCGTGGGCGCAGCTTCTCCAGCGCGTCGCGCGCGATGCGGCGGAAGGTCGTCAGCTTGCCACCCGTCACCGTCAGCAGCCCATCCTCGGCCCAGACGACGTGCTCTCGTGACTCCTGTGACGGGTCGGCGCCGGTGCCGATGACCGGGCGCACGCCGGCGAAACTGGAGAGCGCATCGGCGAGGGTGACGCCCAGCCGTGGGAAATAGCTTTCCACGACGGCCATCAGGTAGGCTGTCTCCTCCGGGCTGATGCTCGGCTCGGCGTCGAGGTCGTCCGTGTAGTCCACGTCGGTCGTGCCCACAATGGTGACGGCCTCCCACGGAATAATGAAGACCGGCCGGCCATCATAAGGGTGGGCGAAGCTGACCGCCTGGGCGACGGGCAGCCGCCAGGCAGGGAAGACGAGATGGCTGCCGCGCAAGGGCCGCAGCCGGGGCCGGGCGCCAATCTGCCCGCGCAGCCGGTCGGCCCAGGCGCCCGTCGCGTTGACTACCGCCCGTGCCCGTACCGTCTGGGTGGCGCCTGTCGCCTCGTCGCACACCTCGACGCCGCTCACGGCGCCATCCTCGCGCACGAGGCCGGTGACCTTCGCATAGTTCAACGCCACGGCGCCTGCCGCTACCGCTTCCTGAATGAGGCGCAGGACGAGGCGGGCGTCGTCTGTCTGGGCATCCTGGTAGGCGAAGCCGCCCTGCAGCGCCTGCCGCCGCAGGTGCGGCGCCAGCATCTGGAACTGCTCGGCGTCATAGTAGGTGTGGCTCCACTGCCACGCCAGCAGGTCGTAGAGGGAGAGGCCGGCTTCAAAGAGCCAGCGCCCCGGGCTGCTGCCCTCGTAAGTCGCCCAGAGAAAGCCGAGAGGCAGCACGAGCCCCGGGCCGTCTTCCAGCAGATTCTCGCGCTCGTGTACGGAGGCGTAGGTCAGCCCGACGCGTCCCTGCCGCAGGTAGCGCAGGCCGCCGTGGACCAGCTTGCTGGAGCGACTGCTCGTACCCCAGGCGAAATCCCGCTGCTCCAGCAGCAGGGCCCGCAGGCCCAGCCGCGTCGCTTCGCGCAGGATGCCCGCGCCGGTGATACCCCCGCCGGCAATAACCAGATCCCACGGCTGATCGAGCGTGTTCCAGATGGTCTCACGATTCATCGCCGTCGAATACCTCCGCGTCCGGGCCAACCAGCTTGCCCGGATTCATGATCCCCTGCGGGTCGAACTGCCGGCAAACCGTCGCCAGCGTCTCTATCCCCAGCCGGCCTTTCTCCGCCGGCAGGTAGGGGCGGTGGTCCAGCCCGACGCCGTGCTGGTGGCTGATCGTGCCGCCGTTGGCGACGATTGCCCGGCTGGCGGCCCCTTTGAGCTGCTGCCAGCGGGCCAGCGTCTCTTCGCCCGTCCGGCCAAGGCGGAACAGATAGGTCGTGTAGATGCTGCAACCGTCGCTGTAGAAGTGGGAGAGATGGCTGAAGACGTGCACGCGCTCTCCTTCCGGCTGTAGGGCATCGTGCAGGGCGGCTTCCACGGCGGCGAGTGTCTGTGGCGCCTGTGACCAGCTTACGGCGGTCTCCAGCGTGTCCACGGCATAGCCCATCTCCCACAGCGTGTTGCGCAGGTAGGGCGTGCGGAAGCGGCTCTTTTGCCATTCGTTGCCGAAGGTGCGCCCGGCCTGGATGCCGCCGTGATCGCCGGCCATGCCCAGGGCTTCCTTGCGCGCAGCGCGCACGAGCTCTTCGCGCCCGGTCAGTCCCAGAATGAGCATCGCCTTCTCATCTCCGGCGCCCCGCAGCGCCAGCAGCCGCTCCAGCGCCCCGATCAGGCGCGGATGGCCGGCCAGCGCCAGCGTGGTCGCCGTCTCCACGGCGGTGCTCAGGCGGAGCATCGACAGCGGCAGCCCGGCCTGGACCATCGCCCGGGTGGCCGCCCGCCCGCTCTCAAAATCAGGGAAGAAGACGCCGTAGAACTCCTCTTTTTCGGGAAGCGGGCTGGCTCGCACCGTCGCCTCGGTGATGACACCCAGCCGCCCCTCGCTGCCCAGCACCAGATGCCGCAGGTCGGGACCGGCGGCGCTGACGGGGAAGGTCGCCGGCAGCGGCAATGGGCCGGCGGGGCTTTGCAGATGGCCGCCGACGAATAGCTCTTCGATACGCCCGTAGCCAAGCGACTGCTGACCGCTGGAGCGCGAGGCAATCCAGCCGCCGAGCGTGGAATATTCGAACGACTGCGGGTAATGGCCGAGCGTGCAGCCGCGAGCGCGAAGCTGCGCCTCCAGGTCAGGCCCGGCGACGCCCGCCCCAAAGGTCGCCAGCAGGCTTTCCTCGTCGAAACGGCGCAGCCGGTTCATCCGCCCCATGTCCACGGTCAGCACCGGGCGCTCGCCCGGCAGTGGGTTGATGTGCCCGACGACGCTCGTCCCGCCGCCATAGGGGATCAGGGTGATGCCCTTCCGGCCGGCAAACGCGAGCAGCGTGCGCACGTCCTCGTCGTGGAGTGGAAAGGCGACGCCATCGGGAAAGCTATCCACCAGCCCGCAGCGCAGCGCCACCCAGTCGGGCAGGCTCTGCCCGCGCGCGTGGCGCAGCCGCACCTCCGGCGACGTGTCTATGAGGGGATGGTCCGGCAGGCGAGAGGGCGGCACCCGCGCCAGCATCTCCGCCAGCGAGAGGCCGGCGGCAGATGTGCCCGGCCCGACCCACTCCGCCAGCAGGCCGGTTGCCGTCTCCGGCAGCGGATAATCGACGGTCGTCGCGCCCCATCCGTTCCAGCGTTTCATCTTTCTTCCCTCGCTACCCGCCACTGGGCAATACTCTCCTGCATCACCGATCGCGCCAGCGTGGTCGCCGCCTCAGTGTCACGCGCCGCCGCCACGGAAGCCAGCGTGCGGTAGAAGCTCCGGGAGACGGCGCGCGCCTCCGGCCGGCTGAAATAGCGCTGCGCCACCTGCTCGTAGAAGCCCGCAAAGCCGTTGAGAATCAGGGTATAGACCGGGTTGCCGCTGCGCAAAGTCAGCTCGTGGTGCAGGCGCCAGTCGAAGAGGGCATAGGCGGCGGCCTCGTCGGCCAGCCGCTCACCTTCGGCCGCCAGCGCCGCCACGCCCTCCGGATCGCGCTCCACGGCGGCGCGGATGTAGGCCGGCGCCATCACCCCGCGCACCTCAAGCAGGTTGGTGATGAAGCCCGCCGGAAGCTGGTCACTGTAGCGCACAATCGCGGTGAGGATGTTCGGCCCGCCCTCGCGCCAGAAGTCGTTGACGCGCGTCTGCTTGCCCTGCTGGATCGTCAGCCAGCCGTCGCGCTCCAGCCGCCGCAGCGCCTCGCGCAGGGTGGGCCGGGTGACGCCGAGCTGCTGGGCCAGCTCCCGCTCGCCCGGCAGCGTGCTGCCCGCCGCATATTGCCCGTCCAGAATCGCGCGGACCAGCGCAGCCTCGACGTGCTCAATCGGCCGGATTGGCGCTTCCCAATTCACCGTCTCCCTCTCGCTCAACTGGTAAGTGGTCTGACCAGTTGTCTATAGTATGCGACAGATGTGACTGGCCTGTCAAGGAGCGGTAAGCTAGAAGCTTTAAGCAATAAGCTGGGAGCCGTAAGCCGTTAGCCGTCGGCTAACGGCTTACGGCTCAAGGCTAGAAGCCCGTGAAACTTGATCCTACTTACGCACATCCCTGGGACGTGACGCCTTCGGAGGCGATGGCTATCCAGAAGCGGCTGCGGGCGGCGCTGGTCGTCGAGGACCGGTTGGACGAAGTGCGGCTTGTCGCCGGCGTGGACGTTGGCTTCGAGGAGGGCAACACCATCACTCGCGCCGCCGTGGTCGTGCTCACCTTTCCAGGGCTGGAGCTGGTAGAAGAAGTCGTCGCGCGTCGGCCGACGACCTTCCCCTACGTGCCCGGCCTGCTCAGCTTCCGGGAAGGGCCGGCCATCCTGGAGGCGCTCGGCCAGCTCCAGTCCGCGCCCGACTTGCTGCTCTTTGACGGGCAGGGACTGGCCCACCCGCGCCGCTTTGGCATCGCCTGCCACATCGGCCTGCTGACGAACAGCCCCAGCATCGGCGTCGCCAAGTCCCGCCTGACGGGGCGCCCCGCCGCCCCACTCGGCGACGAAAAGGGAGAGTGGCAGCCCCTCGTGGACCGGAATGAGGTAGTCGGCGCGGTCCTGCGCAGCCGCGCGAACGTCCGGCCCCTCTACGTCAGCGCCGGCCATCGCGTCAGCCTGCCCACCTCCCTGCACTACACCCTCGCCTGCACGACCCGCTACCGCCTGCCAGAGACGACGCGACTGGCGGATCGATTGGCTTCAAGACGTAAGCCATAAGCCTTGAGCTTACGGCTTATGGCTTCCTGCTTAAAGCTCTTTCCTCAATTTCCTTTCACCTCCGCCCACGTCACCGCGTTGTTGCGCGCGTCGACGGTCCCCAGCGGGCCGGGGTCGCCGCCCGTGAGATGGGTTACGACCTTTGCCACGTGGTCGTGCGTCGTGCTGATGAAGAACTCGAACTTGACCTGCGTGCCGCCCGCCGCCGTGCCTGCTACGTGGAGGCCGGGAACGTCTGTTTCCATCGTCGCCGGGTTGTAGCAGGGTATCTCCTGCTCGCCTTCCAACGTCACGCCGGCGTCGCGGAAGAGCGACATATCGGCCACGAAGCCGGTGTTCAGCAGGACGAAGTCGGTGGCGTGGCGGAAGGTCTCGCCTGTGGGCTCGTGGCGCTCGTCCGTATAGGCCAGCTCCACATAATCCGGCGTGATGCGCACCGGCGCCGTGCCGGGCAGGAACTGGATCTCTCCATTCTCCAGCCGCGTCTTCATGTCGTCCGCGAGGTGGGGCTTGAGGTTCTCGTAGTCGAACGCCGGGCGGCGATAGCTCACCGTCACCGCCGCACCGGCGCGCCAACTGCGCAGCGCCGACTCCAGCGCCGAATTGCGCCCGCCGACGACGAGCAGCCGCGTGCGGAAATAGGCGTGCGGGCCGGGAAAGTAATGGCTGACGTGGGGCAGATCCTCGCCGGGGATGCCCAGCAGCCGGGGCCGGGCCATGCCGCCCGTCGTCAGCACCACGCGGCGCGCCCGGTACTCCCGCTCGCCGCGCAGGGGGCGCGTGCGCAGCCGGAAGCCATCGCCCTCGCGCTTCACGGAGATAACCGGCTCGTAGTTGCGCAGCCTGATACCAAAATACTCGACCAGCGTGCGCAGGTAGGCGAGGTACTGCTCGCCTGTCAGCGGGAGCTGGTCCACGTTGTGGACGGGGACGCCCGCCAATGCCACGTGCTCTGTGGAGCTGAAGAAATGGGTCGCCGGGGGCCAGCGGCTGATCGCTTCGCCGATCTGTCTGGCCTCAAAGAGAATCGTGTCGACGCCCGCCCGCTGCAGGGCAATCGCCATCTCGATGCCGATGGGTCCGCCGCCGACGACGGCGACCTCGACTTCCCGCGCCGGGTACCTGTCCTGACTGTTGTGTGAGCTGCCGTTGAGTTCCATCTTTCCTCGTTTGTGATTTCTCGCGCAACCATACCCGATCCGGGTTGTTTCTGCATTAGAAGCCGGTACACTAACCCCCGCGCTCTGACCCAGCGACGGATTCAGCTATGCAGCTTTACTACATACGCCACGCGCAGTCGGCTAACAACGCCCTGTATATCGAAACCGGTTCGGAGATTGGGCGGCACCACGACCCGCCGCTCAGCGAGAAGGGCGTGCGGCAGCTTCCCTATCTGGCGGCGCTCATCGCCGGCGGCAACCCGGACGCGCCAGCGCCGAGAAACGACCCCGCCAACCGGCGCGGGTTTGGCCTTACCCACCTGTACACGAGCCTGATGGAGCGGGCGATTCAGACCGCCTCGGCCATCGCCGCCGCCACGAAGCTGTCGCTCGAAGGCTGGATCGACGTACACGAACATGGCGGCATCTTCGAGGTGGACGAGGCGACCCAGACCCGGCGCGGCCTGCCCGGCCCGGGCCGCAGCGAGCTTGCCAGTCGTTTTCCTCACCTGCTCCTGCCGGACGACCTGCCTGAAGAGGGCTGGTGGAATCGCCCCTATGAAGAGGAAGACGCGCTGTTCGTCCGGGCGCAACGTTTTCTGGCCGATTTGCTGGCGCGCCACGGCGGCAGCGACGACCGCGTCGCCGTCGTCAGCCACGCCGGCTTTTACCGCGCCGTGTTGCGCGCCCTGCTCGGCTTCAGCACTGCCTATCCGCACGAGAGCGACGGGCAGCTCCCCGTCTACTTTGGCCTCAACAATACGGGCATCACCCGGATAGACTTCTACGAGGACCGGCGGGCCATCGTCTATCTCAACCGCCTCGACCACCTGCCGGACGAGCTGATTACCTGAGTCTACTCCTCGCCCGGCACGACGATCTCGTCCAGCCGCCAGCCGATTTGCTCGTCGAAGACCATGCGCAGCACGCGGGTCACCTCGCTTTCGTCACTCAGGGTCAGCGTTGCCAGCAGCTCCGTCGTCGTCGTTCCGCTGGTCGCCGTCTCCACGAGGTAAACGGCCGGTCGCTGCCCCTGTAGCTGCAGCAAGAGCAGCGGCAATTCGCCCGGCCCCAGCCGCTCTTTCAGCGCCGCCGACATATAGGGCCGCGCCTCGCGCCCGCTGGGATCGCGCAGCACGGCAGCGAACCAGTCCACGCCGGCCTGCGCCGGGTCTTCCAGGTAGAGGAGCTGATCTTCAAGCACGACTGAGTCGAGGATGTGACCGAGGATCTCGTCCAGGGCGGCAGGCAACGGCCCGGTGCGGCTGCGCGCGAAGAAGTCGTAGCTGCGCAGCCCGACCTGCAGCAGGGCGTGGCGCTCCAGCCCGGCGTCGCTCTCCACGGTCATGCTGACCCCGCTGCCCCAGGTGAGCGATAGCGGCTCGCTCGCAGTCACTTCGTACTCGCCCAATAGCGCCTGTGGCTCCGGTAGAAAGTCGCCCCAGGCGAAGCCGGCGCTGAAAGGGCTTTCCGCATCCGGCGCCCAGAGCGTGTCCTCTACCTGCGCCCACCCTTCCGGCACGTCGAAGGTCACGGCGGCCTCCTGAACGGTCACGCTTTGCCACACCGCCGGCGGCTCCAACCCGGTCGCCGGCTCCGGCGTCGCCGTCGGGGGTGGGGTGGGCGTCGGTGGTGGTCCCTCTGGCGCGGTCGTCGCCGGCGGTGCTTCCGTGGGCGCGGCTTCGGTCGGCTCCGCTGCTCCGGTCGGCTCCGCTGCCTCGGCTGCCTCGCCGAGGGTGAGCGTCTCCAGCAGGTCGGCGCGTGTCTCCAGCGTCTCGGGGTCGTGCAGCGTCAGGACGATCAGCCGGCCCTCGTGCTCGACGAAGAACCATTCCAGCGCCGGCTCGCTGCCGAGCATCGCCCGCCGCGCCGGTATGTCGCCAATCGTCGTCTCTGCCAGCTCCGGCGCCTCGTCGCAATCGGCGCAGTGTAGCTCAACGGCTGCCTCTTCAGCCGCCAGCTCCCCGGCGTCGGCGACAAAGAGAGCGCTGCTCGCGGGCCCGGGCCCGACCGGCTCCGGGCCTAGCTGGTAATAGCGGCCCAGCCGCGTCATCCCCTGCTCGACCACCTGCCAGTCCGGCGGCAGCTCCAGGCTGAATGCGCCGGACTCGTCTGTGAACTCCTGCATCGGCGGCGGCGTCGCAGTGCGGGCCGGCCCGCCGCCCGCGGCGCGCTC
>ENA-UOUL01002874-UOUL01002874.1-bioreactor-metagenome-genome-assembly--contig:-NODE-2874-length-18954-cov-7.624940_pt1 | contig 18954 bp, 7 predicted proteins | sample MGYA00249838_ERZ747220 | MGnify/ENA primary metagenome ERZ747220 (study PRJEB28778, sample SAMN05720191) | bioreactor metagenome | isolation source: Anaerobic biogas reactor | place: USA:Washington...
GCTTAAAATAGCCACAACAGTGTTGGCCGCGATATTGGCAACTCCGGCTGCTATGGCGGGAGTTTTGGTCAGAGCATTGGCGGCGGCGGTACCATCCGCATTGACTTCGACCGAATCGGCATTAAGAGTGCCTTGCCCGGTCAGCGCTGCTTCCGCCAGTGAGGCGGCATTGGCCAGGGCCAGGTTAATGCCGATGGCGGCATAGGATAACTGCACGCCGCTGGCCGATGGCGTAACATCGGCGGTGGCTGTTGTTATATAGTTGGTTTCAATATTCACTGTCCCGGCAGTTACGGAACTATTCTGCGGTATATTCATATAAGCTTTAAAAACTGCCTGGGAATAGGCCACACCCACCATGACATTGGCGGTGATGGCGCTGAAACTTTGATTGGTGATTTCAGACAGTACCCTGGCCTGGCCATAACTGCCCACTGCCAGACTGCCTTTATCCGTAATATTGATGCTGTCGGCATTGACACCGGCTATACTTGCGGAGCGCCCATAGGCGACAGCCACATTGGCAGTCACGCCGATGAGTCCGCCGGAACCGGTAATGAGCCGGGCAACACTGGTTGCTTCAGCTGTTTTATCATTTAATCGGGAGATGACCTGCAGGGAGCCGGCTTTTATATGGCCGCCCTTTATCAAAGCATTCTGCTCACTTCTCAGCAGGGCCACGGCTACCGAGGCTGCCACACTTATGGCACCTCCATTGATGCCTATTACCTGGGCATTAGCGGTGGCGGTCCCATTGGCACCTGCATTGAGGGCAGAATCAGCCGTCAGGTTTCCGCTGCCCTGTATGACCGCATTATTGATAGTATCATTATCAGCTACTGCTGCATTGAGATTGACGGCGACGCCGCCCACATTGGCTGCCAGAGCTGTGGAATCAGCTGATGAAGAATTGCGCTTCCCGTCTTCATCCCGTCCGGCAAATACATTGATGTTCTTCCCTGTGACTGTTACCCCGGTGGTATCGATGAGGGCCACATTTTCCGAACCCAGTTTCACATAGCTGACAGTCACACCTACCGCTACGGCACCGGCCGTAACCGCTGCCAGGAAGGATTCCGCCGCGGAATTCATATAAGCATCAACATTGATATCACCGCTGGCAGTAACCGGCATCTTGTTGACAGCTGCATAGGCCACAGTGTTGTTGAATACCAGCAGGACATTGCCATTGACGGCCACTCCGCCGCCGGCTACGGATAAGACCGTACTTTGTGCGGCTGTTGTGGTATTGTTTTCCACATTAACATTAACTGCGGTGATGCTGCCGATGGAACCTGTTGCTGCACCGGCTGTGGGAATATCTTTATAAGGAGTAGTACCGATATAAGTCAGAATCGTGGGGTCCAGTATGGCAATTGCTGCGGAAAGCCCGACAGCCACTCCGCCCAGGGCGGCACCTACTATATAGGTATCTGCTTCAGTATTAACGGTCGCTTTGACATTTATATCGCCAGTGGATTTGATTCGTACCCCCTGGCCGATGAAGGTTTCTACCAGACTGCGGTTGACAGCCAGGGAAATGGCTCCGTTAACTGCCACCCCGCCGCCGGAAATAGCTGCCGCCAGTGTAGTGGCATCGGTAATGGCTTTAGAGGTAACATTTACATTGCCGACCTTATTGCCGGTTTCATTGTTCATGCCGACCTGGGCATCGTCCAGTATGGCTGATGACACCGTACCATTAAAGGCCACTGTGGCCGCTGATACGCCCACCCCGACAACACCGCCGGCAATGGTAAGGGTAGCGGCGATGACCTGGGGATATTCACTCTCTGCTTTTACAGTCAGCGTCGCGGCTTTGATCACATCGCCTTCAATATAGGCTTTGATATTGGAATTTAAGACCACCACCCCGGCAGCAACACCAACTCCGGCTATACCACCGGCACCGGTTACTGAAATGGCCCGGATGGTCAGATCTCCTATTGTTACCTGGTCGTTATTGTTACCATCATTGACAGCCTCTTCCAGTGCTGCATTGCTGTCCGGATCCGCGGCAACCGGTGTGGAACCGCCCCGGGCATAAACGGTGATGTCACCGCCTGCTGACAGCACGGCATCATCTTCTACATAAGCTAAAACATTGCTGAAGAGCACACCAACTGCTATGCCGACTCCGACTCCGGCATAGGCCCCGCCGGCTATTGTGGCAGTAACCATATCAACTGTCAGATTATCATAGGCGGTTACCGCAATATCTTCGGCGCTGATCACAATGGTATTCCTGCCGATATAGGCCATTGTGGCATCTTTAGGATCATAACCGGGCTGGGCAGGTCCCAGACTGCCGGCATTATTTAAATCTTCGTTTTGGGTTTCATCAGCTTCTAAATCTTTGCCCGGCTGGCCGCCATCTGCATATTCATCATCAAAGGAATCATCCCGGTAACCGGTTTCGCCGTCAAAGACCAGCTCATAAACAGGTTCTCCCTTCTCATCGTACATCAGATTGCCGTCGGCATCTTTCTTGTGTACCTTATGACCAACTGAATCATCATTGACACTGCTGCCGTCACCTTCCAGCTTTTCAGCCAGGCGATCGCCGTCATATTCTTCATAATAGGCAGCAGTTACACCGGGTGAATTATCCGCCTGATCTTCCATCAGGGCCTGGGGATCAAATCCGGAATTTAATGAATCAGAAGCGTCCTGGGTGAGCATGCCGCCGATAACGGCCGCCATCAGGGTCACGCCCACACCAGCACCGCCGGCCCCGATGGCCAGTGTGCCGGCATACATGCGCAGATTCCGGTTGGATTTGGCCAGGATGGTCACGCCGCCGGCCGTTGTAGTGATACGATTGTTTTCTCCTATATAAGCTGTAACAGTGTTCGCCGCAACAGTGACCAGTGCGGTCACCCCTACTCCGGCGGTGCCGGATACTGCAGCTGATACGGCCACACCGATAAATTCATAATCGTCGGTGGCTTTTATGTTCAGTCTGCGGGCTTGTACTTTAACATTCTTATCTGTGTATGCCTGGGTCACCACTTCGGTTATGACCACGTCGACTGCCCCGGATACCCCGGCAGTACCGCCGCCGGATACACCGGCAACATCGGCGGTGATAAATTCTTTGGAATTGGCAGCAACAGTCATACTGCCGGTGGCTTTTACATCAGCCCCGGTCAGGACCCGGGCTATTGTTTTACCGGTAAAGTATGTTACTACTGCGGCTCCGCCTACTGCGACACTGCCGCCGCCGGCAATGGATGCCGCAATATTGAGCAGGAATTCGTCACTGCTGGCTTTCACATTGATGTCACCGCCTGCAGTTACCTGGCCGCCCATTTCAGCAATAACTTCATTCATGAACACCAGTACACTGGCACCCAGTCCTACTGAATTACTGCCGCTGGCACTGAAGGTCACTGCTACCAGATACAGGTCATCTTCAGCAACAGCATTTACATTGATATCGCCGGTGGCATCCGTAACGCCGCCGGTACCGATACTGGCTTGCACTTCCTTGTCAAATACCAGTGTGACTATTGTGGCACCTACACCGTTAGAACCGGAAATGGCTACGGCGCCGCCGAAATTATATACTACCGAGTGATCCTCGGCTTCAACATCTATATCTCCAGAAGAAGACTTTCCATCCGCTTCGCCATCACCATCTGCGTCATCAGCGGGTCTGGCCCCCGATCGCATCCGGGCATTATTGCCCACCCTGGCATTGACTTTATTCATTACCACCAGGGTATCGATGACCCCGGATACGGCTGTATCCGAAGCACCGCTGGCTCCAATACCCAGCATCAATATTTCTTCTGCTCCCAGGGCGCTTATCACGATACCCTTGCGCCGCTGCAGGCGGTTAGAGGTCCTTATTCCGGCTTCACTGCCGTTCTTAAGGGCATAGGCGGTTATCTCGGTATTATTCCCGGCACCAGCATTGACCTCATTTCTTAGAACCCCGGTAACCACTGTTGCCCCTACTCCGGTGCCGCCGGAGATAGCCACATTGGCTGCCGCCAGATAGACATTGCTCTTATGATCGGCCACGATTCCTACTGAATCGTAGGCGGTAACTTTAGTTCCGTCCCCTGCTAAGGCATTGGTTTTGTTCTGGGCCACTGTTGTCTGGATATTGCCGCTGACAGCAGTCCCGGAAGATGATCCGCCGCCGGCGGCGGTGATCACCAGTGTCCAGTCATTACTTAAAGCCTGGACCAGGACACTTCCTGATTTGGAGGTGATTACGGCATTGGTGCCCACCCGGGCTTCTGTCAGACGATTGAAAACATTAACACTGATGGTGGCACCCACTGCCGCACCTGAACCAGCAGAAACCGCCACACCGGTCAGCACTGTCACCATCCGGGCATCACTGGCTGCTTTGATATTTACATCATCTACAGCGATTATAACGGCATTGTCCCCTACCGCAGCAATGGTCTCGGAATTGGTTACCAGTACGTTTACCGTTCCTGCCACTGCATGTGCGGAACCGGAAGCACCGGAAGCCGAGGCCAGGATACTGATGAGTTTTTCCCTATTTTCAGCGGAAATATTTACTTCCCCGCCGCTTATTATCTCTGCATAATCTCCTAACAAAGCCTTAGCCTTATTACCGGTGACGATAACGGCTACAGTGCCGCCCCCGGCCACTCCGCCGCCGCCGCTGCCATCTGCCGCCACTGAGGCAGAGACCAGCAGCAGGTAGGCATCATTCTTGGCGGTGATATTAACATCACCGGCCGCCTCAACTATAGTTCTGTCTTCTATCATGGCCAGGACTTCATTTTCGGAAACGATTACGGTCACCCCGCCGCCGATAGTGGCGCCGGACCCGCTGCCGCCGGCTGTCTTGATTGCCGCTGCCACGGTTATTGCCCACAGATCCATGTCTGACTGGGCCTTCACATTTACAGCGCCATCAACAGTAATCTCACCATCTGTACCGATGGCAGCTGTAACCGTATCATTATCAGTTATTACGGCCACATTCAGGCCGATCCCGGCTTTAGCCGAGGAGACTGAAAGGGCACCGCCGATTAAACGGGCATTATTATCTGCAGCAGCTATTATGTCCAGATCACCGTCGGTCAGAATTATGATCGCCCGGTCACCGATTATAGCTGCCGTTTCACTGTTGGCAAAGAGCATGGCAATTGAACCGGCCAGGGCCAGCTTGCTTTCCTCTCCCTCTTTCCCTATGATGGTCCCGGCTGCTGCCGAAGCATAGTAATTGACAGAGCCCAGGAAACTGGTGAGCTGAGCCATGTTCACTAAATCATCGGCTTCTACATTCATGGTTGCGCTGAATTTATCCTGTCCTTCACCGGAGGTGGTAACATTGATGATACCCTCCTGGCCTGCCTCGGCGTCAACGCTGAACAGGTCCCCGGCTTCAAAGGGAGATGCCCAGTCTTTGATGGTGACCGGTTTTTTCTCCGCGTTCATAGAAAAGGACCTGGCAGTTACTTCTACATCGTCACCGACGATGACCAGAACTTTGTTCTCGGCATATAAGAGGGCGAAAGCTGCACCCACACCCACGGTGGTCCCTTTGGAGAGCACCGCCGCCAGAGCAGCAGCTGACAGTTTGGATTTATCGGTGGCTGCCAGTTTGATATCACCCCGTGCAGCATTAAGGACAGATCCGTCCAATACGATAACACTGCTTTCCCCCTGGGCAGCTGCCACGGCAACGGATCCAGCCACACCAGCTTTGCCGCCGGAACCGGAAACACTGCCGGCGATGGCCAGGGCACCGTATTTGCCCCGGTAAACCCCATCCATGTTCTGGGTGAGCTCAGTATTGGCAATTATGTCTCCGTCAGTTGCCGTTATCTGGCCGCCCAGTTCTACTTCTGCCGTATTTTTATTCACCGATACTGCAATCCCCACACCGATGGAATTGCTGTTTTTCATAAGGGTGGCCGCAACGCCAGTCCCGGTAGTTGAGAAATTGCCGTTGTTATTAGTCAATGCTTCTATATTTTTGGCCGTGAGGCTGCCATTGATACTGGCAAGGGCTTGATGCTGGGTGACATTGACAGCCACCGCCGCCGCCACATGGACCTTCTGCTTTTCCTGGGCAGAAGAATCAGTGTTGCCGCCGCCCAGTGCGCCGCCGATGGCACCACCGGTATCACCGCTCTTGTCGCTGGCGGTTTCATCAATAATACCCTTCATATTATCATCATTGGCTTTTGCTGCAGCTTCACTGGTGGAAGTCGTTGATGTATTCTGGGCATGCAGTGCATTGGTGGAAACCGGCAGCTTGGAATCGACGGTGGAACCGCCAGATTGTCCGGTATCAGAAAGCCGGCCGCTGATGAGTTTTGAGGTATCGTTACCGGCGGTACTGGTAGTAGTCCCGCTGTTCTGATTCTTTTTCAGGTTCTGGAAAGCCCGGAATTTACCCAGATAGCGGTCCACATCCGCCCCCATGGCCGTCGCCAGTGCATTGGCATCGTCTTCATTAATGGCTGACGCAGCTATTTTAGCCTGGCCGGTTACGGTTCCCCGCCCGGCAAAACTGGCCAGAACATTCGACAGGGCTATATTAACTGCCACTGCCGCTCCCACTGCCGTGTCGCTGCCAACGGCAAAGCCGCTGGCATTGGTGGTGGTATCCCCGCTCTGGGCCGCATAAAGGAAGAAGCTTACCTTTTCATCTCCCTGACCGGTTTCAATCGTATCCTCGTCCGCGGTAACCGTAATCACAGTTCCCTTCCCGACAAAGGCCTTTACATCATTCTGGATCAGGCTGACAGATACTGAAGCATCAACCGAAATATCCTTGGCGGTTACCTCTTCTTTGCCGTCGGAGCCTTCTCCATCGCCGGATTCCCCTTCACCTCCGGAGCCTTCTCCATCTCCTGGTTCCTCTTCATCCCCGGAGTCCTCATCATCTTCCTGAGTGCGGGCCAGGGGGTCGGAACCGGAAACACTGACAGTATCAAGATCATTTTGTGCCTTAGCGGTAATTTTGATGCTGGCAGCTTCAACATTGCGATAACTGCCGATGCCAGCCTGTACCGTCAGATCAGCTATACCTATTGCAAAGGCAGCACCTACACCAACGGATTTATTCCCAGCAGAATCCCCGCCGGGAGTACCTTCCGTATCAGAGGCTCCATTATTTTCTGAGCCCGCCCCTGCTGTTGCTGTTTTGTTTTTTTCCGCCCGGCCTTTTTCATCCGAAGAAGAACTGGCGGTGGTATATATTTTTTGCGCCGCTTCGGCAGTAATTATTATGTCGCCGCTGATCTTTATGTCATCGCCTTCTGTCAATGCAGTCCTATCGGCAATGATCGCTTTAGTCGTACCGTTCACCACCGAGATGGCGGCTGATCCGGCTACCCCTACATTGGAGGCCCCTGCTCCGGAAACCGTCTGGGTGGAAATCAAATGCCCCACACCATCCAGCTCGTCATTACTGCCTAATAAAATGGCGGTTGCTTTTATCAGCATGACAATGATTTCATTGCGCTGCTCTTTATCCTTGACTTTGTCCAAAATATCCTTGAGAGTACCTGAATCGTTTTTAACTATGTCCACCAGGACCTTGACATCGGTGAGACCTTCAGCAATATAGGATATGGTGTCATTGACCAGCTGCTGGTAGTCCTCATCAACGCTGTCTTTTACATCACTGCCCTCAAGTGCTGCCTCCATCCGGGCAACTATGGCTGCGGCCAGAAGATCAGCCATCTCTCCCAGGGTCTTGCCTTCCGGCAGGGTGATATTTCTTTCTTCTATCTGCTGGCTGAGATAACTTTCCAGGGTTGTGCCCTCACCTTCAAGGGCGGCCAGGACGGCATCAGCCAGTTCGTTGACCTTCAGCATCTTCAGCAGTTCAGCCAGGAGTTCCTCCAGGCTTTCCCCGGCTTCTTTTTCTTCGGCCAGAATATCTGCCGTTATGGTGAGGCTTTCCCCGGTCAGCCGGGAATCCCCAACCTGGGCTGTATTTTCATAAGTTACTATATTGATGGCTACCGCCACTCCCACCCCGGTAGTAGAGTTGACAGCGGAGGCGTCAGCCTTGATAACTCCATCGGTATCATTACTGCTGGCTACGATTATTTCGCCGGCGGATTCTATTATGAGCCCATCAGCAATGATGGCTTGAGAAATATTCTTTTGAATATTAAGTACGAAGGCAGCAGCAACCTGCACGCTGCCTTCTGAGGTTTCAGCTTTTTGCCGGTCAGCGATCAGGTCTTTTACGGCATCGCCGGAAACGTTCTGGGTGCCGGCCACATCAGCCATATCTGCAGCTGCTTTGGTATTGGCGTCCGCAATCTTATCGGCTTCGCCCTCATCAAATAATGCTGCCATGGCTTCGCCCAGGTCGTCATCATCACCGGATGGTTCTTCATCCTCATCAAATAAATTAGCTATACCATCATAGGGATCATCTTCATCCGCATCCGAGTCGGAGTCAGAATCCGAGTCAGGGTCAGGGTCAGGGTCATCCGCATCGCCGCCATCCCCGGGCGGGTCACTGCCATTACCTCCTGGTTCCGATGCCCCGTTTTCCTCTTCTTCTTTGTTGCTTTCGGAGCCGCTGGCACTGGCTTTACCTTCGGCATTAATACGGCTGACTGACAGTGCTTTTACATTGACCTTTTTGCCCCGTACGCTGCGTCCTAAAACAGCACTGGCACTATCATTGATAACATCTACTATAAAGCTGCCGCCTACCCCGGCCCCTTCGCCGGCGGCTGCAGCATCAGCTTCAATATCGCGGATAATCGTATTATCGGCCAGAATGTTGATATCGCCACTGAAGTTCAGCAGCAGATCCCCCGGGTTAGTGCCGCTGTCAGCCGCTACATATATTCCTGATACATCCAGGGCTAAAACGGGAACAACAGCAGTTCCGCCAGCTGCCCCGGCCTTGGCGATCATTTTTTCCGTCCCGGTATAGGAGGCGGTAATATCCAGTGAGTCTAATTCTGTATCAGTGTGACGCCCCCGGATCGACACCTCATCGGCGATCATGGCCAGGCAATCGACGCCTATCACGCCGATTGCTATTCCAGCGCCGATACCCACTGAATCAGAACCGGCGGCAGCATCTGATTCCGATGCACCGGCAGCATCGGCGACAGTGACGAAATTACTTCTGCCCACCTCAGCTTGGAGTGCTAAACTGCCGCCGTCCAGGATGAGATCATGGTTTAACCGGGCACTGTTTTCAGCACTGACGACATGAACGGTGAGAGCTCCGGCCAATCCCAGGTCAGCAGCTGTAAAGCCGGCTCTGGAAATGGCGGAGGAGGAAATATCTCTGCTTACTGCTGCCATCTCCAGTCCTCCAGCTTCCACCGGACCAGAAGCCGCATTGATGTAAGCTGCATTGGTATAATTGACCACTGCTACTGCCACACCGACGCCCAGTGCTGTGCTGCTGGTACGTCCGGTAGTGGAAGGAGTCGGGGCGCCCTCTTCAAATATAGCACCCATCCCGATTTTGCTTCCCTCCAGGACGGGCATAGTAAACTTGTAAACTCCGGCGGTGTCCGGGAGTATAGCCTTGTCACCGATTTTCAGGCTGCTGGCTTTTAACCTATAACCGTCAGCCGGTGTCACTTCAACTGTTAATTCCGTTCCCGCCTGGACCTGAGCCGAACGGGTACCGTCCTTCCCACTGAAAAGGATGACATTCCCCTCGGCATCCTTAACGGTAATGGTGCCATTGGTTATATTATCGAGGTAGAGTTCCTTGCTCTCCCCTTCAAAATTGACGGTCACTGTGACATTGGCCGCTGGCATTGTCAAACGGTACTGGTTAGTCTGGCCTTCAACTTTCTGAGCCACAGTCGTAGTCTGAGTTCCATCTGCTCCCGTATAAGTAACCTGAACATCTTTCACCGTATAACCATCATTGGGAGTTACACGAATGATAACGCTGTCCCCGGCATCGCCAAAGCGGGGATCGGCATAGAAGGTTCCAGCGGCAGGATTGTCATTGCTGCAGGTGATGGTATATTCCTTGGGAACGAAAGTTGCTCCCAGTGTAACCTTACCCTCTGCCGGCATGATAAAGGAATAAATCCCCTCTGCCGCCGCCAGTGCTTTGCCGTTCATGGTGATGCTGTCCAATTTATATCCGGCGGAAACCACCGGGTCAATGGTGATTTTAGTTCCCGGAGTCTGTTTATCCTCTGCCGTTATATCTATCTTCAGAAAACCGTTCAGGGTGTTTTCGAAAACCACCTTGCCCTGGGTACGGCCATCATATTTCATGCCGGCCGGAGGTTTTGTGTCGGGTTCGTCCACACCGGTGGCACCTTTGCTGGTACTTTTGATGGGTGAAGCGTCGGCTAAAGTTTCCTGGGTGATCGACCCGGAGGCCAGGACGGAAAGCTTCCCGCCGGCTTTGATAGTTCCCGTTGTATCGATAAAAGCTTTATTGGTGTTTTCTGCATAAGTTACCGCCAGAGCACCAACCAATTGTGTGCTGCTGGTAGATTCAGTGCTGTCGGGGCTGGTACTGCCTGAAGTCCCGGTGTCAACCAGATCACTGACTCCGGTCTTAGTGTCGCCTTCCTTATTATTGTCCCCTTCTTTTTTGCTGTCGTCTTCCTTATTGGTACCGCTGAGGCGGGAAATTATGCTGGTCAGGGCATTACTGCCGCGTTCACCGCTGCCTTCACCGCTGCTGTCGTCGCCGGTCTTTTCTTTCGTACTATTCATCAGACTGCTGATTTTCTCGATTAGATTGGACAGAGTGAAAGCAGTCCCGCCGTCATCCGGATTGGAAGTAGCTTTATTTATAACCCTTTCATCGGCAGTTGATTTCAAGAGCAGGTCAGCAGCCGCATTGGCACTGGCATTTTCCCGGACAGCGGCAAATACATCCTGGATCGCCACTGATACGGCAAAGAAACCGCCGGATTGACCAGCTGTCTGGGGCGTGGTCCCGCCCTTCTCATCTGCTGCGGGGCCGGTGGCAGAAGTAGTTATACTGGTATTGCCCCGGGCGGCAGCGGTAATATCACCAGCGGAATTCACCTTCGTATTGCCCTTTATATCCACATAGGCATTATTGACCACCGCGGAAACTGCCAGAGTAAAGGGCAGCAGACCGGAAACGGCATGTGTGTTGAGTTTTACCCGGGAAGCCGCCTTAAGGAGGATGCCCCCTTCATTGGCTTTCAAACTGGCATTGCCGCTGGTGACGATCCCGGCTTCGGAAACCACTACACCAACTGCCAGGGGCAGTCCGAAAGCCGCCAGGTTATCATTCATAGCGGAGACATCCACCAGGGTTTCGGCCAGGGCCCGGATGACACCGGCTTCAATAGCCCCCATGATTTCAATCAGGGCTTTGCCCACCTTGACGGCCACAAAATTTATATTAAGCGTATTGGCATATTCATCGCCGAATTTACTGGTCAATTCCTCCAGTGTAGGAATGAGGGGTTTGGTCTGTTCGCTGCCAGCCGCCAGATTTACCATCTGGTCAGCGATGAGCCGGGCTGTGGCAGCGATACTGATGACCGCATCACTGACAATATCGAAAAAGCTGCCCTCCAGCTTATAATCATCCTCATCATCAGACAGGTCATTTTCCAGGATTTTCAAGGCATGACTGTCAGTATTATGTACTTTCACGAAAATATTTTTACCGGTAACAGTACCGTTGATGGTGATACTACCAGATTGGTTCAGACCACTGTCGGCAGCGGAAATTAATATGTTTACATTCGGTGTGTTGACAGTGCCGATTTTAAGATCTTCGCCACTGATGATTAGATTGGTCAGGAAGGTGCCAGTGCCGCTGTCATTAGCATAATTCACCGTACCGGAGGGGTTCTTTATCACATAATCGGTGAAACTGGCGAAATCCGGTTTGTCATTGGGATTATCTATCTCCACCGTCCTTTTATTAGACAATTGGTCGGTCACTGCTTCAACATTTAACATATTTACCGTCAGAAGGCTTAAAAACTGGGAAATAGTATTCGCCTCATTGAAAATATTGATTTCTGCCAGGGTATCCATTTGAACCTGGCTGGCATCGCCCTTAAGGTTATTATTATTATCTTCATATTTTTGCAGTTTGCCGGTGAGGTTCACCAGATCGTACTGGTCACCGCCGTCAACATTGACCTGAACACCGCAGAAACTGCTGAAAGAAAGGGTGGTATCCACATTGATCAGGTCATCACCGGCGCCGCCGTCGATGTTGGCCTCGGTTCCCGGGAGACCGGCCTCTGTTGCCAGGGAAGCAGTTCTATTCAGGATCTCCTGCAGGAGGATCTCCTGGAGATGCGTCTGCAGGATGACAGTTTTCAGTCCCAGTGCCATGCCGCCCTTGATCTCAATGGTATCCGCACCGTCGCCGCCTTCCACGGTCAGATCGACAGCGGACAGGTTCAGATCAGCCTTGATTTCGCTGCCATTCCCATTGATATCGGCACTGTTGATCAAAGTGATAGTGATCTTATCATCACCCCGCCCGCCTTTGATCACTGCTTTCAGGCGGGAATCATTGCCTTCCCCTCCAGAGCCAAACCCGTTTCTAATGGCATCCTCAAGGGCTTCCTTGCCTGCACTCGTCAGTTCTCCATCGGCGTCAAAAACCGTTTCCTTGTCCAGAGTGATTTCCACTGTGGGACTCTGTTTGACTGAAAGGTCCAGGACATCATCCCCGTCCCCCATGTCTATTGTGACTGTCTCACTGACCTGGTCCAGTTCCAGTGTGACATCATCATCCAGAGAAGTACCAAAATAAGTTACATTATCGGCATTTTTCACCGTGACCTTATCTTTCAGGGAAAGATAGATCCCCGCCAGGAGCAGATCATAGCCGTCGAAATTCCAGGCCCCCTCCGTTGCCACACCGCCGGCAGAATTGGCATTAGCCGTAATTTCGCCGGTTTCTTCATCCATCGTGTAAGCATCAGCAGCAATTATCTGCAGCAGCATTTTGCCCGCCGGCTCAGTGGAACCCTCTTCCGTTTCCTCCTCGGTTGAATCTGAAAGCACAATGGTTATCCCGCCGGTATATACACCATTATTGACAATTATGGTAACTTTCTCAGCGGCACTGGCCTTGGCTGCTTCAATCGCCTGCTGGATCGCATTCTGGGCAGCAGTATTCTCATAAACGGTATCTTCGCTTCCTAATATATAGGCAGACCCCTCCGGGATCTGATAATCAGGTACTGTTTCCTCCGAGGTTGCAGGGGTGCCAGTTGGATCCTCATCCTCATCTTCATCTTCATCCCCATCCTCTTTCTCATCCTCGTCCTCTTCTTCGCCCATTGTCCCAGACCCCATTGTCCCCATCATCTGCGGAGTATTTCCCCCGCCGCCTGCCGGGGCATTGCCCTGATAGCTGCTGGTATTGCCCGGGTTAGTATTGCCCGAATCACCGCTGGCACCGCCGGTGCCGTCATTGGCATTGTCACTGCCTGCTCCGCTCGTATTGCCATCCGGGACACCTGAACCATTGTCTGCGCCTGTTTCACCAGGAGCAGCAGCATTGCCGCTGTCCCCCGGGTTATTGCCGGAATCATTGCCCGCTGTGCCTGAATTGCTGTCACTGTCACCAGACGTGCCGCCACTGTTATTATCACCGGAAGAACTGCCGCCGCCGGAGGCATCTCCCCCGCCGCCGCTGGTACTGCTGTCACTGGAACTCACCGAATTTTGGGCACACTCCTCCCCGTCTGAGGCCATGGCATATGAAGCAGAGCCCAATATCAGCAGCCCGATAAGCAGCATGATGGCTAAAAACAGCCCCCTCCATTTCATGGTCTGAGTCTTTCCAGTGATGAAATTCATAGCAGTCCCTTCCCTTTCCTGATGAAATTTTTCTGGTTCAATGTTTCACTGGTGAATATATTCGCTTTTACTGCGCTCCGCAGATTTTCTGCTGCGTTTCGCTAATTTTCTGCTGCATTCCGCAGATTAAGGATTCTGCATAATCAATCTATCACTCTGAGGAATAACCTGTGTTACTGGCAACACATTGTAATCCCCAAAAGGTGGAGTCTTATCTGCTTCCAGGGGGGACAGATCCTTCGGTCGTTCCTTCCCTCAGGATGACATATAACTTTTCCTCCCTCAGGATGACATATAACTTTTCCTCCTTCAGGATGACATATAACTTTTCCTCCTTCAGGATGACATATGACTTTTCCTCCCTCAGCATGACTTTTTGAATGCTGCATGTTAAGTTCTATTAATTTACCTCCGGCTCCGTCTCTTGCGGCAATACTGCTGCCGGCGCTTCAATTTCCAGTTTCTGCACCGCCTCTTCTGCCCGCACAGCCTCGGTTTCCGCCGCTTTAAGTTCAGCCAGCAGGAGTTTCGCCTGTTTGGTTACTTCTTCATCCTGGTTTCCGGCAGCAGCAAACTGCACATCCGCCAGACCCTTTTCATAATCATTATCCATCAGCCGGCAGACCCCCCGGGTATAAAAGCTGGCCTGCTGCATATCTTCTTTTTCAATGGAAACCGTCAGATCTTCAATCGCCGCTGAATAGTCGCCCAGGGACATATAGCAAACGCCCCGGTAGTAATAGATACCGTTTAAACTGTCATCCAGAGCTATAGCCCGGGTCAGCTGTTCTTCCCCGGCGGCAAAGTCCGACTTTTGCACCGCATTCAATCCCAGCAGATAGGCAGTCTGCGCATCGGGATCCCTCTCCATTATCTCGGCATACTGGAGGGCGGCTGCATCATAATCCCCCTGGGTAAACTGGGCCTGGGCCAGCAGGGAGCGTATAGAGCTGTCATCGGGCACCAGCTGGAGATAGGCGGTAAGACTCCGGGCCAGTCCCCCCATATTTTGCTGTTCGGCATAAATCTGGGCTTTCACCAGATAGATATCCGCCATTGCCGGGGCTTGAGCCAGAGCCAGATCAAGATTTTTCAGGGCACTGTCATATTGCCCCAGCATCACCTGGAGACAGCCCTGCTTCATCAGCAGATCCACATATATATCGGATCCTTCATTATTATATAGAGAAAGACATTTTTCGATGCTTTGCAATGCCGCCCCATATTCTTCCCGGGCGATCTGAGTGCTGGCCAGCTGGTAATGATCCGCCAGGGTCTCCTTACTGCCCAGTGTCTGCAGATAATCCATGATTCGCTCAGGTCTGCTTTTATTTACATATTCGGTGTTTTCCGCCAAATAATTAACCGCAGCATCGGATTTATCCACGCTGCGGCTTATGGCTACCAGAGTGGCTGACTGCAGTACCATAGTAACAAATACTGTTACTACCAGTACTCCAGCTATTAAACGAAAGGATCTTTTATAATAAATATTTTTGACGGACTCTTTGATTTTCATGCTTATGCCCTGCCCGAAAACTGCAATGCACAAGTAAAGCTCAATCAATCATTATGAAATGATTTTATTCGCCCATGCATCGGTCCTGAAATATTGACAGAATGTTCCTTTGGTCCTGTCTACTAATGCTACTATTTTTTACATAACTAGACAAGATTCTTTTTAAATAGTTTTTTCCAATTATTCTTTCTAATTGCGACATTAATTCTCCTTCTTTTTAAATAAACATCTTGCATAATTCAATTACTGTCAGTTTAAGCAAGAGCGAAGCTGCATTGATTATACCAAATCCCCCCATAAGGGCATTGCGGCAAAATAATGAGCTCCTGATCTGAAGCTGTTTTTAAATTGCCTGTGACAGCAGAGGTCCTGGAACATCACTGGATCAGACTATTGAATCACCAGAACTTTCTAGCCGGACAGGCAAATAAAAAGCGGTGATATCACCAGATCTCACCGCTTTTATCACGTTTTCAGTTTTTAGTCTTCCCCGCTCCATCCCCTGCCCCCTGATTTTCATCAGGCCATGAGATTCAGCCCAAGAATATCAATGCAGTTCCGTCATCAGCTGGCGGGCCACCGGCAGCAATTTGCGGGCCTCTTCATGGCGGAGCATGCGGGGGTCCAGATCACCGATGCGCACCCGGTCAAGTCCATCAGCATCCTTGAATATATCCAGCAGCCGCCGGGCCTTTAGCTGATCAGGCAAATCGTAATCCGCTGCAGCAGCATGCCCTTTTCTATCACTGAGGCAATGATTTTCAATAATATAGCGCATCATTTCCATATCATAACCCGTTTTTATCAGTATGGGTTCCGCTTTGGCAAAACTGATGCGGCCATGTTCCGGGTCCACACTGTCATCCACCCGGCCCACATCATGATACAGGGCACAAAGTGACAGCAGCAGCAGATCCTCCCGGGAGGTATTAAGCTTCGCCCCCAGACAGAGCACCAGCATCAGAACCCTTTTGGTATGGGCCAGCCCGTGGATCCCGTAGGGAAGCAAAAAGTCCGTTTCCTGCACCAGACGGGACATGATATCATATATCATCATGTATTCCCGTTCTTCCAGCTCCTTTTTCATTTCCGACCAGCTAAGCATATCTTTAATTTTCCAATCGCTGAATTCCTGTGGTAAATACCTGTTCTTCAAACTTTTTACTCTCACTTTCATAAACACCAGCTATTTATAAAATGTTTCTTCCTATTAAACATGAATTTTCTTTTTACGAATTTCTCCGTTCATAGCAAAAAATCCTGCCTGAAACATGAAATGCTTTGGTACGAGAATTCGAATGTTTTGTCGATTTCAACCGGGAATATAATAACTACCATTTGCATATAATATTAATTTGCAGTAATAATTATTTAAGGGGAAAGTGGAAAGAGGAAAGTGGAAAGTGGAAAGGGGAAAGTGGAAAGGGGAAAGGGGAAAGGGGAAAGGGAAAATTCCCGCTGGGGGCAAAGATTTTTAGCTACATAAATAAGGAGCAAAGAAGGTCTTTTATTTGAAAACTGTCAGCATCATACTGCCGATCTATAATATGGCCTCCGATTTAAAAGAATCTGCCGCTGCATTGCGAAGCCAGACATATAAAAATCTGGAAATCATATTAGTCGATGACGGGTCAACTGATAACAGCCGGCAGGTTTGTGAGGACCTGGCCGGTTCAGACCCGCGGATAAAAGTGGTACACATCGAGAATCAGGGTGCCGGCATGGCCCGCAATACCGGCGTGGATAATGCCGGCGGTGATTATGTCTATTTCTTTGATGCCGATGATATCCTGGAACCAGATGCCATTGAGGCCGCAGTTGATACCCTGGAGCAGGAGCAAAGCGATATGGTGATTTTCGGTCATCGGGCAACAGATTCCCGGGGCCGGGAGTTTTACCGCCAGAATTATGCCCGCTGCACCATTGATGCCGAAGATATCCGCCGCCATTATACTCAGGAAGATGAAAGGGGCATTTATTCATACCAGCGGGCTATCTGGAACAAAGTCCTGGATCTGAATAAGATCAAAGAACATGATATCCGCTTCCCCTCCCTCCGCCGACATGCTGAGGAAGTATTCAACTTTCGCTATCTGGCCGTTTCTGAAAAAGTGAGTTTTATCGACCGCTGTTACTATACTTATCAAAAAGATGATTACCAGGTAATATTGGGCAAACTACCGGTAAATTACATTGACGGCATAAGCCAGCTCCGGCTCTGGCAAAGGGAAATGCTCACCGGCTGGAACCCCGACAACCAGGCGGCACTGGATTTTATCCGCACCGAGTATTGCCAGCATTTGTTCCGGGCCCTGGAATTGACCTTTTATAAAAAGATGGACTTTGACTTTAAAGAAAAAATGGCCTGGCTGGAAGCAGCTGCCCGGCGGGAAGAAGTGCAGGAACTCTGCGCCGCCCGGCCCCCTTTAAAATCCCGCTACCAAAATATGACCCTGGACCTGCTCCAGGCAAAAAATATCAGCGGCCTTTATTTCATCCTCTGGCTCAAGGCACAAAAAAACCTGCACAGCGGAAGAAGCAGGCGGCCCTAGCCCCTATCTCAGCCTTTTTACAGTAAGTGTTCCTAAAAATGACAGCGCTATTAAAAATGCACCCGGAGGCTAAAGACCCCCGGGCAGGCAAAGGAAAAGAACCGAAATTGATTTTGCCAGCCAATGCGGCAGCATCCTCAATGCTGAAAAGAATCGAAAATGATCAGTATAACTCCCAATACCAAAAACGAATGCCGGCAAATATGTTAAACTGAGCATGAATCAAACCCGGCGCCAAAACTGCCCATTCAGCAGGAATGCCAGGTATGATAATGACAGGAAATGAAAGAGGTGAGGCAGAACAATGGTACAGGGATTGGGAGTCGCGTTCCTGACAATAAATATGATCCTGATTGTCGGCGGTGTTATACTGGTGGTGTTATTTGTCACCGCCATCTGGAGATCGATGAAAGCTCATGAATCAATAGCCGAATCACTGCAGGTAATGGCAGCAGCCCAGAACGCAGATAAAACCGGCGAATAAGAAATCCCCCGCTATTAGTAAGCAAACGAGGCCGGCTTTTTAATTTTATCACCGGGAGGTGACAAAATGCTCCATGAAATAAACCTGAAAAGCTCCCAAAGAGATGAAATGATCGATATCACCCGCCAGGTCAGAAATATTATCCGCGACTCCGGTGTCGAAAATGGCCTGGCAGTGATTTACGCCGCCCACACCACCGCCGGCATCACCATCAATGAAAACGCCGACCCCGACGTGGCCAGGGATTTACTACGCAGATTGGATGAAATCTGCCCCTGGGACCTGCCCGCCGACCGCCATGGGGAAGGAAATTCAGCCGCCCATTTAAAAGCCAGCCTGGCGGGCCCTTCCCAGACCGTCATAATTCACCAGGGCCAGCCCCTGCTGGGACGCTGGCAGGGCATCTACTTCTGCGAATTCGACGGCCCCCGCAATCGGAAATGTTATGTGAAAGTTGGGTAGGGGGAAAGAAGAAAGTTGAAAGTGGAAAAGGGGCCAGGGGCCAGGGGCCAGGGGCCAGGGGCCAGGAGCCAGGGGCCAGGGGTCAGGGGCCAGGGGCCAGGGGCCAGGAGCCAGGGGCCAGGGGTCAGGGGCCAGGGGCCAGGGGCCGGCAGTGACGG
>ENA-UOUL01002875-UOUL01002875.1-bioreactor-metagenome-genome-assembly--contig:-NODE-2875-length-18948-cov-7.776535_pt1 | contig 18948 bp, 15 predicted proteins | sample MGYA00249838_ERZ747220 | MGnify/ENA primary metagenome ERZ747220 (study PRJEB28778, sample SAMN05720191) | bioreactor metagenome | isolation source: Anaerobic biogas reactor | place: USA:Washington...
TTACTTTTTTGGTTTTGTGGCAGGGATATTTATTTCTTCAAAGAGCCAATGCTCCCCAAATTGTTCAGGTTTTAGTTGCAATTGTGTGGGGTGTTGGCGGCGTCGCCTTACTCTATGTGGTCACTAACTGGCTTGTTATGAAACTGCCCAAACGGGTTTCCAAAGTGCTGCAGCCCTTTGTGTTTGTGGGTCCTGCTGTGGCTATTATGGCCTGGTTCCTGGCAATCCCGGTGTTTCGTTCACTGATCGCCAGTTTCCGCAACTATTTGGGTACAGAGTGGGTCGGATTTGATAATTACATATTTGCTTTCACTGATCCACGCATGCTTGAGACTTTCCGCAACAACTTGTTGTGGCTCATTTTTGGCACAGCCTTCAGTGTGGGGCTGGGATTGCTGATCGCGACCCTGGCAGACCGTACCAGAGCCGAAGTGATCTACAAATCAATTATTTTCACGCCCATGGCGATCTCTTTCGTCGGAGCGGGTGTTATCTGGAAATTCATTTACACCTACAAAGGCACTGGCGTGGGCATCCAGGAAATTGGCTTGTTGAATGCGCTTGTGATCGCACTGGGAGGAACGCCTCAACCCTGGCTAAGCCTGCCGCCGTGGAACAACTTCTTCCTGATCGTCATCATGATCTGGCTGCAAACTGGCTATGCCATGGTGATCCTCTCCAGCGCTATCAAAGGCGTGCCGGCTGAATTATTGGAAGCCGCCCGCATAGACGGTGCTACCGAGATCAAAGCCTTTTTCTCAGTGATCGTACCCTATATTAAAGGAACCCTGCTGACGGTGACCACTACCATTGTGATCTTCAGCTTGAAGACTTTTGATATCGTCCGCGTGATGACTGGTGGTAATAACGGCACGAACGTGATTGCTAACGAGTTTTACCTGCAAAGTTTTACCTATACCGATGCGGGCAAGGCTTCGGCCATCGCAATTGTGTTGCTGTTGCTGGTGACCCCGGTCATTATTAATAATGTTCGCCAATACAATCAATCAAGAAGGGGGTTCTGATGGCTAAGAAAACCTTAAAAACCGCCAAACAAAAGTCAGCATTCTGGAACAATTTTGTGCTGATTATCATTTGTGTGATCTGGCTGGTTCCGATTTTAGGCATCCTGATTACCTCCTTCCGCCCCAGCGAAGAAATCTTCCGCAGTGGCTGGTGGCAGGTTTTCCCCCACAAAGAGAATGTGGAAGTTGAGCGAATCGTGCTGCCGGAATCTGTGGACCTTGACGGTGAATTTGAAATATTGGGTAAAACCGCCACCTTCGAAGAGTTCCGCAACACCGTGGAATTGGATGACGGCCGCCTGATAACCTGGTATGGCAACAAACGCACACGGACTGCCATCATTTCCGAGAACCGTTGGGTCGGCTTTGCCACCAACTTGACCCTCAAAAACTACTCAGACGTGTTGGGTGGCAAGACGATCAGCTATAAAAACGCTGAAGGTCAGACCATCACCCGCACCGGCAACAACCTGGGCGGCGCATTCCTTAACTCGCTGGCAGTCACCATTCCGGGCACAATCATCCCGATTCTGATCGCGGCATTCGCTGCTTTCGGCTTCGCTTGGTTGGAATTCCCTGGACGCAATATTGTCTTCACCATTATTGTGGCTCTGTTGGTGGTACCTTTGCAGATTGCCCTGGTGCCTGTGCTCAAGGACTATGTGAACATGGGGCTCAATGGCACCTTTTTGGGCATCTGGTTGGCTCACGCTGGCTTTGGCTTGCCGTTGGCTACCTACCTGCTCTTTAACTATATTGGTACCATTCCGCGTGAATTATTGGAATCGTCCTACATTGATGGCGCTTCCAATTTCACGATCTTCACCAAACTGATCCTGCCGCTGTCTGTTCCCGCTCTGGCATCCTTTGCGATCTTCCAGTTCCTCTGGCTCTGGAATGACTACCTGGTCGCCCTGGTCTTCCTGGGCGAGAAAAACCAGACGGTCACCATCGCGGTAGCCCGTTTGGTTGGAGAAAAAGGACAGGACTGGCACCTGATGACCTCGGCAGCCTTTATCAGCATGATTCTGCCGCTGCTTGTCTTCCTTGGATTGCAGCGCTACTTCGTGCGTGGCATGATGGCCGGCTCGGTCAAAGGATAGCTTGTTATAAACACGCTGGCTCGAATAGAGCCAGCGTGTTTCCATTAACAATCAAATATCAGCCGAAAACCCGGACGGTCGGGATCAACCTCTTTGTACGGCATAATAATTCGTAGGGAAGGGGCTTGACCCCTTCCGTGAATTTGTACGGAATGGACACTGGCCATTCCTTACCATTTGAACCTTGATTGAATAATTCAGGGGCGGGTTTGGAACCCATATGTACGGCTTGGGTGGTTGATTGACAAAACAAATCGTAGGGAAGGGGCTCGTCCCCTTCCGTGAAATTGTACGGAATGGACACCGGCCCCCTCCATACGCCTGACATACGAATCGTAGGGAATGGACACTGGCCATTCCTGACCATTTGAACATATGGACCTTGATTGAGTAATTCAGGGGCGGGCTTGGAACCCATATGTACGGCTGGGCCTCGTGTCCAGCCGCTGATTTGCCTGTTGGGCAAGTTGACGGAGGTAGATGAAACCCCTCCGCACAAGTGGTAAAAGTAGGGTTGAGGCAGGCCTCAACCGTAAACGGAATTTCTTAAAAGCAATTGGAACGGTCGTTGCCCGTTCCCTACATAGACTTTCATAGAGAGAACAGCCCCCTTTGTGCGGCTAGCTGAGATGGGATCAATGGAGAACGATATGACACAAAAAACACCCTGGTACAAAGACGCGGTTTTCATGGAACTCAACACCCGCGCCTACAAAGATTCCGACGATGATGGTTGGGGTGACCTGCCCGGACTGACCAGCAAACTGGATTACATCAAAAATCTGGGTGTAGATGCCATCTGGCTTCTGCCGATCATGCCCTCCCCATTACGCGATGATGGCTATGACGTCAGTGATTTTTGTGACATTTTCCCTGCCTACGGCAGCATGGATGACTTCAAGAATTTGATGAACGAAGCGCACAAACGCGATCTGCGTATCGTTGTCGAGATCATCCCCAACCATACCTCAGACCAGCACGCCTGGTTCCAGGCATCGCGCGACCCCAACCACCCCAACCATGCCAAATACCGCGATTGGTACGTCTGGTCTAACACTGACCAGAAATACCAGCAGGCGCGCATCATTTTTACCGATTCTGAAACCTCAAACTGGACATTTGACGAGCTTCGTGGTCAATATTTCTGGCATCGCTTCTATTCCACCCAACCCGATCTGAATTATGACAACGTAGAAGTCCAGCAAGCCATGTTGGATGTCGTTAGATTCTGGATCGACGCGGGTGCAGATGGTCTGCGCGTGGATGCCCCACCCTACTTGTTTGAACGCGAGGGCACCAATTGCGAAAACCTGCCAGAAACTCATCAATATTTGAAACGAATGCGGAAATTCGTGGACGAATACAGTCCTGAAACCCTGCTGCTCTCTGAAGCCAATCAGTGGCCAGAGGACGTGATTGAATATTTTGGCGACGGCGATGAGATGCACATGAATTTCCATTTTCCGCTCATGCCGCGCCTGTTTATGGCACTGGCCAAGGGCGACCGCACTCCTATCGAACAAATTTTAGCGCGCACTCCGGACTTGCCGGAAGGCTGCCAGTGGGGCACCTTCTTGCGCTGCCACGACGAATTAACGCTCGAGATGGTCACACCTGAGGAGCGCCAATGGATGTGGGAGACCTATTCCCCGGATCCCAAACAGCGCATCAATATGGGCATCCGGCGGCGTCTGGCACCCCTGGTGGGCAACGATCAGCATAAAATCTTGTTATTACACTCTATGCTCCTGACGATGGTTGGTTCACCCTTCCTATATTATGGCGATGAGATTGGCATGGGCGATAACATCTATCTCTTTGATCGCAATGGTTTGCGCACCCCCATGCAGTGGGATGACTCAGCCAACGCCGGCTTCTCAAGCGCTCCGGCTGACAAGCTTTACGCGCCTGTCATCGACGACCCCCTTTATGGCTACGCGCAAGTGAACGTCGCCAATCAGGATCCTGATCCCCATTCGCTGCTCAATCAACTGCGCCATATGATCGCCGTCCGCAAAAACTATCCCCTCTTTGGTTGGGGTGATTTCACCTGGAAACTTTTCAGTTTTGATGAGAACAAAGTCGCTGCTTATCAGCGCAAATGGCAGGGAGAACGCGTGGTGGTGCTCAACAACCTCACTGACCAGCCCGCCAAGGGCTGGATCCCTGAGACTGCCGCCGCCTTTACCGATCTACTCACCGGCGATACCGTCCTGCCGGGCGATTACACTTTAGCCCCTTACGCTTTTGTCTGGCTGAAACCCATCGGCCCGGACCTGCCCAACGTACCCACCGGCCCCAACGCCCCCCAACCCGGTTGCCTGGGGTCAGATAAACAATAGAAGTATTCAAACTGGAGGAAGCATGGAACACTATTCATACCAATTCCTGCACAAAACACGCTTCATTGCTGAGGTTGACCTGGCTGAGCGGAGTGCTAAGCATCTTTCCTCCGAGCCCCCCACTCCACCATCCCCAGCTCGCATTAGAACAAATGGCTACGCGCAAGCAAAGCCTGCAAGCAAGGAACCAGCCTTGCCTGACAGCCCTTCCCGCTCCTTTCACAGCAGGATTTATGTCCGCTGAACCCCCGCGCCCCCGCCCCAATCTGGGCAGCGCAGAAGCATTCCTCTCCTGGTACTTTAACCGCTATTCATTCTTTACCACGCACTTATTTTTCAATTTTGGAGGTCGCTGATGTCTCAAACTCTATTTGCCGGAATCGAAGGTGGGGGTACCAAGTTTGTCTGCGCGGTCGCGGACGAAAACAATCACATCCTGGCCGAAGCCCGTATTCCCACCACCGAACCTGCAGAAACGCTTGCCGCCTGTGCCGATTTCTTCCAGCAGCAAAAGGCGCTTGGCAAGATCAAGTCTCTGGGCATCGCCTGTTTCGGTCCGCTGGATCCCCGCCCCACTTCACCAGGCTTCGGGCACATTCTTGCCACCCCCAAACCGGGCTGGACCGGTGCGGATGTGGTCGGCTTTTTCAAGCAAAGCTTCGACTTTCCCATCGCTTTTGACACCGATGTCAACGGCGCGGTTTTGGCTGAGTCCCTCTGGGGAGCGGGCAAAGGCTTGCAAAATCTGGTTTATTTCACTATTGGCACCGGCATCGGCGCGGGCGTGATCGCCGAGGGCAAGTTGGTGCACGGCTTTTTGCATCCCGAAATGGGGCACATCATGTTGGCGCGCGACCCCGAGCACGATCCTTTCCCCGGCAGTTGTCCCTTCCATGGCGCCTGTTTTGAAGGGCTGGCATCCGGCCCGGCCATTGAGAAACGCTGGGGTCTCAAAGGCGACCAGCTACCTCCGGAGCACCCGGCCTGGGCCCTGGAAGCGCATTACATCGCCCTGGCGCTGGTCTCGGTCACCTGCGCCCTCGCCCCGGAAAGAATTGTTTTGGGCGGCGGGGTCATGGCCCAGGAACAGCTCCTGCCCATGATCCGGGCGGATTTTGAAAAGTTACTCAACGGCTACATGCAGACTCCGCTGATCACCCGGCAGCTGGATTCCTACATCGCCCTGACCGAACTGGAAGGCAAAGCCGGTCTTTATGGCGCCTTTGCCCTGGCGCAGCAAGCCTGGGAGCAGACGCGATGAAAGCCGGAATGATCGACCTCCCCCGCGAAGTCACCCGCGTGCTGGCGCGTCTCTTACCCGGCTTGGAGCAAGACCTGTGCGTTTCTATTAAAGAAGACCCACAGGCCTGGCAGGCTTTTAAACAGCGGCTTGAGAGCAATTTTGAGCAGCTCTTCCGGCTCTACCACATCCTTTATGGCAAGCGCTATGACATGCTTTATCACTTTGAAAACCTGCTAAAGAGCATGGCCCAGGCTGCCTTCCAGCGGCCTGCGGACCTGCGCCAGCTTGACCGGCAGCGGGAGCAAAACCCGCTTTGGTTCCAGTCCAACCAGGTGTTGGGCGGTGTCTGTTATGTCGATCTTTTCGCGGGGGACCTGGCTGGCATCCGCGCCAAAATCCCTTATTTCAAGGAACTTGGCCTGACTTACCTGCACCTCATGCCCCTTTTCAAAATGCCTGAAAAGGAAAATGACGGCGGCTATGCCGTCAGCTCTTTCCGCGAAGTGCACCCACCCCTGGGCACCATGGCCGAGTTGGCACAACTCTCGCGCGAGCTGCGTGCTGAGAACATCAGCCTGGTACTGGACCTGGTGATCAACCATACTTCCAATGAACATGAATGGGCGCTTAAAGCCAAAGCCGGCGACCCGGATTACTGCGACATGTACGGCATCTTCCCCGATCGGACCGTGCCCGACCTTTACGAAAAAAACCTGAGAGAAATTTTCCCCGATGAACACCCGGGCGCCTTTACCTGGTTCGAAGATATTAAATCCTGGGTCTGGACCACCTTTCACTCCTACCAATGGGACCTGGATTACAGCAACCCGGTGGTCTTCAACCGCATGAGCGAAGAAATGCTCTTCCTGGCTAACCAAGGCATCGAAATTTTCCGGCTGGACGCGGTGGCCTTCATCTGGAAAGAACTGGGCACCTCCTGCGAGAACCTGCCGGAGGCGCACACCATTTTGCAGGGTTTCAACGCCATCACGCGCGTGGTTGCCCCTTCAATTCTCTTTAAATCTGAAGCCATCGTGCACCCGGATGAAGTGGTCAAATACATTTCCCCCTTGGAATGTCAGCTTTCCTATAACCCCCTGTTAATGGCGCTGCTCTGGAACAGCCTGGCAACGCGTGAGGTCAATCTGCTTGCCCAGGCGCTGCACGAAAGGTTTGCCCTGCCCCAGGGGACTGCCTGGGTCAACTATGTGCGCTGTCACGACGACATCGGCTGGACTTTTTCAGACGAGGATGCAGCAAGATTAGGCATCAACGGCTACGACCACCGCCGCTTTTTGAACGAGTTTTACCGCGGTCGCTTCACGGGCAGTTTTGCGCGCGGTCTCCCCTTCCAGGAAAACCCCAAAACAGGCGATTGCCGCATCTCCGGCACTTGCGCTTCCCTGGCCGGGCTCGAAAAAGCCTTGACCGAAGAAGGACCGGAAGAAGTGGACCTGGCCATCAAACGCATCCTTTTACTGCATTTTGTGGTCATGACCGCCGGCGGCGTCCCCCTGATTTACCTGGGGGATGAGATCGCCACCCTGAACGATTACAGCTACCTGGAGGACCCCAAACACAAAAATGACAGCCGTTGGGTTCACCGCCCCGCTGCCGACCCGGTCCGCTACCAGCAGCGTCTGGATGCCAGCACCGTGCCCGGGCGGGTCTACCAAAACCTGCGCGAGTTGATCGAGCTGCGCAAAGCTTTGCCGGGTTTGGCCGGCGGTGACTTGGAAGTGATCGACACCCGCAGTGGCTCTGTGTTGGGTTTTGCCCGTATTCATCAGGGCAAACGGCTGCTGATTTTGGCAAACTTCAGCGAGCGCGAACACGCCATCCCGGAATATGTGGTCAGGCAGAACATGCTTGATCTGAGAAAAGTCATGTTTGGCGAGCCGGAATTTACCGAAAGCGGCACCCTATGGCTCCCGCCTTATGCTTGTGTTGTGTTTGGGTGAGCTGAATCTAAATCCGTCATCGCGAGCCTCTTTTGCAACGCGATCTCTCTGTTGCGTGCCCGTCATCGCGAGCCTCTTTTGCGACGCGATCTCCCTATTGCGTGTTCGTCATCGCGAGCCTCTTTTGCGACGCGATCTCTCTGATCTGCACCCGTCAGTCCACGTCCTAACTGCGAGATTGCTTCATCACTTTGCCATATCAACACTCACACAGCATTTGAGGCAACATGGCAAAGTGATTCGCAATGACGGAGGGGTTGTCATCGCGAGCTTCTTTTGCGACGCGATCTCCCTCTTGTGAACCCGTCATCGCGAGCCTCTTTTGCGACGCGATCTCCCTGTTGCCTGCCCATCACCAAAAACCATCAGGGATAGCCTCAACTACGATTGCATTTATTTCCTTTGTGCAAAATCAGGAGTAAACAAAAATCAAAGCCCAAAACTACTCCTTTGATTCCGCCAATTATTGCCAGGTAAAACACGAAATCTCTTGACGTTACCCACACTCGATGTTAACCTAATGCAATGACAATCCTCACAATCACAACTGACTTTGGTAATTTAAACGGTTTTGTCGGCACGATGAAGGGCGTGATCTATGGCATCGCCCCACAGGTCAAAATCGCCGATATCACCCAGGAGATCCCCGCCCAGGATATCCGCACCGGCGCCATCGCGCTTTGGCGGTCTGCCCCCTATTTTCCCCCCGGAACCGTGCACGTAGCCGTGATTGACCCCGGCGTCGGTACCACCCGGCGAGCCATTGGCGCAAAGCTGGGCGACCAGTATTTCATCCTGCCTGACAACGGTCTGATCACCCCCATGCTGGAAGACGCCGAACAAGCTGGCAAGGAAATTGTGGTCGTGCATCTGGATAAACCCCAATATTGGCTGGAAAACGTCTACACCACCTTCCACGGGCGCGATATTTTTGCCCCCAGCGGAGCTCACCTGGCCGCCGGCGTCAAACTGGAAGACATGGGCACAATCATCACTGACCCTGTGCGCCTGCCCCTGCCCAAAGCGCTTAAAACCGAAACCGGTTACCAGGCTAACATCATGCTGATTGACGTTTTCGGCAACTGCTCCACCACGCTGCGCGTCTCCCAGGTGCCCGACCTGGCAAAAACTACCCTGAAAATTGCTGGACAAAGCATCGAGGGCATCGTTCCCTCTTACGGACACCGCCAAATCGGCGATCTGGTGGCCGTCACCGATAGTGAAGGCTTTGTCGAAATCGCTGTGGTTAACGGAAGCGCCGCCCGCGCCTACGGCATCAATCTGGACGACCCAGTTGAGGTCATTTTCCATGACTGAGCCGATAGCGTTGCCCCTGGTCGTCAAAGACCTGAGCTTTCGCTACAATTCGCGCAGCGTTCCCGCCATCCGCAACATCGATCTGAGCCTCGAACCCGGTCAAATCATGCTTCTGGCCGGCTCTTCCGGCTGCGGCAAAACCACCCTGATGCGCTGCATCAACGGGCTCATACCGCATTCCTATCACGGCGAAATGAGCGGTGAGATCCTGGTCCACGGGCAATCCGTGCATGGCATGGGGCTTTCCCAAATCTCGACCCACGTGGGCACCTTATTGCAGGACCCTGAAAGGCAGATTCTGGGCACCTATGTGCTCAACGAAGTATGCTTTGGCTTGGAATCGCAGGGCATGCCGCGTGAAGAAATGATCCTCAGGGCTGAAAAAGCGCTCGACCGCCTGCATATCCTGCATTTAAAAGACAAAGAAACCTTCTTCACCTCCGGTGGGGAAAAGCAAAAAGTGGCTCTGGCCGGGGTGCTGGCTATGGAGCCGGATATCCTGCTGCTGGATGAGCCCCTGGCAAGTTTGGACCCGGCCTCAGCCCGTGAAGCCCTGCTGGCCTTCCGGGAACTGGCGGATGAGGGACTCTCGATCATGATCGTTGAGCATCGCGTGGAAGACGTGTTGGCCATCCACCCTGAAAAAGTGCTCTACATGGATGACGGAAAGATCATCTACTCCGGCGATACCAGCGGCTTGATGGAGGCAGTCGATTACAGCCGCATCAAACTACCAGCCGAGGTCATCGCCCGGCGTGCCAAAGGGCGAACCCACCCGGTTTACCTACCTACAGTGCCCAAGCTTGACCCCCAAAGCCAACCCCTGATCTCTTTCCAGGATGTGCGCTTCCAGTATAAAGAAAACACGCCCGAAGTGCTGCACGGCATCAACCTGGATGTGCGTGCCGGGGAAGTCATCGCCATCCTGGGGCACAACGGTTCCGGTAAAACCACCACAGTCAAACACGCCCTGGGGCTGCTCAAGCCCACCAGCGGCAAAGTGCTCCTGGAAGGGCTCGATTCCAAAAAATCGACCGTGGCCGCAGCCGCCAGAACCATCGGTTACGTTTTTCAGAGCCCGACTCAGATGCTTTTTGCTGCCAGCGTACGCGAGGAGCTGGCCTACGGTCCTCAAAACCTGGGTTTCCCCCAGGAACAGGTGCAGCAAAATGTGGATTGGGCCATCGAAACCGTCCACCTGGAAGAAGAACTGCCCACCCCACCCCTGGCGCTGTCCTTTGGGCAGCAAAAACGGGTCTCCATCGCCGCGGTGCTCTCCATGCGCTCGCGCGTGTTGATGATGGACGAGCCCACAGCCGGGCAGGATTATTGGAATTACCTGGCCTTCATGGATACTATCCTGCAAACGCCGGGCTTTGACTCGATCATTTTCATCACACATGACCTGGACCTGGCTTTGATTTACGCCAACCGGGTGGTGGTTTTGTACGGAGGGGAAATCGTCGCCGACGGACCTCCGCAGCAAGTTTTAGCAGATGAGGAAAAATTAGGCAAATGGCGCCTTTTACCAACATCTTTGCTAAAATTGAATCAGGAATTATGGCCGAAGACCGGCCAATTCATGCGCGCTGAAGCGCTAAGTCAATTCATCACATAATTTTTTGGAGGTTTTTATGGAAAAAACAGTTACAACAGGCACGAAGAAAAACATCTGGGCATTTGGCACCAATCAGGTCGTTTACGCGGCCATTGGCGCGGCCCTCTACGCTGTCCTCACCTGGGCTTTCAACATTTGGCAGATCCCCGGTGCTGGCAATGTAGGCATTCGTCCGGCGATCGTCATCCCCATGTTCTTTGGTATCGCCTTCGGCCCCATCGTCGGTTTTATTACCGGTTTTGTGGGCAACATATTGGCTGACATGCTCAGCGGTTACGGTTTTTGGCTCTGGTGGGATCTGGGCAACGGTATCATCGGCTTGATCCCGGGTCTCTTTTCCGCCCTGATCTACAAGTACAACGAGCAGAAATCCATCATTTTGGGTGAGATCTCCGTTGTGCTTGGCAGTGCCCTGGGCATGGGGCTGGCCAGCCTCTCCGAAAGATGGGTCTCCGGCGCGGACATGAACACCGTCCTCGTGGCAAACTTCTTGCCCGCCTTCCTGACCAATATCGTTTGGGGCCTGATTTTGCTGCCCCTGCTGATGATCGCCTACGCTGCCATCGTCTCCCGCAGCGGACGTTCCTAAAGTTTGAACCTGTCGAGGGCGGTCCAAACAACCGCCCTCAGCCTGGACTATTGTGCTTGTAAGCTGGAACTACCGCTACCGCAACAGCCCCATGGATCACATCGATCCCAGGGCTCGTTTCATTTTTTCCTTTGCCCTGCTCTTTTCCGCTACAACCACCTGGAACCCTAATATCCTGGCGGGCATTTTCCTGATCGCGCTGATCTGGTACAGCCTGGGCAGACTGACCTGGAAAGACACCCGCTTTGGCTGGCTGATGATCTCGATCATGCTTTTTACCATGATCGTGGTCAACACCATCATCACCGGAGGCGGCGCCGGCGGCGTCGTCCCGGAAGGTGGTCAGCTGGTCTGGCCCGCAGGCTTTGACCTCTTCGGCAGGCACTTCACCTTCGGTCTGACGGTTGAACGGCTCTGGTTTGCCGTCTCCCAGCTGATGCGCATCCTCTCCATCTCCCTGGTTTTCGTTATGATCCCTTACACCATGGATTCGCGCGCTTACGGGGTCACCTTCAGCAAGCTGGGCTTGCCTGACCGGCTGGCTTACACCATGGAGCTCTCTTTCCGCTTCATCCCCACCCTGGCGCGCAACTTCCAGGTCACCCTGGATGCCCAAAGGGCGCGCGGCTTTGAACTGGATGCCGGCAAAGGCAGCCTGGTGCAAAAGGTCAAAAAAGTAGCCCCCCTGATTATCCCGGTCACCATGAATGCCATCGTTTCCAGCGAAGACATCGCCAACGCCATGGATTTGCGTGGTTTTGGTCAGCAGAAACGCACCTGGCTCTACGAATTGAAATTCCACTGGTGGGATTGGGCGCTGATTGCCTTTTCGATTCTGATGCTGCTGGTCACCCTGCTGCTGGCCTATCGCTTTGAGATGAGGCTCTTCTCCGTCCCAGCCTGGTGGTACGGTCTCTTTGATTAAACCAATACCCCAAAAATAAGTCTTTTTCCTGAGCCCCTATCTTCTGATACCCTCTTGGTCTATGATAGTACAACCCTTCCCTAAATCTCTTTCCGGATTTAGCTTATAATACTGTTAACCTAATCGTTAACAATCGCCCTCGTAATTTCACAAAAACTTGACAAAAATGTTAATGGGGTTAAAATTTAGTTGACTCATGAACTAGTTGGCTGGTTTTTTCGCTTGGATGAGATGTTACAAAAAAGAATGCAACTTTACGAATCATTAAAAGCTATTTTCCTTCATATCGATAACCACGAGAAAGCCTATCTGGCTGAACATGGTCTTAACATCCCGCGTTTTTACGTTTTATTGCACGTTTCAGACAAACCAGGCATCAATTACATTGAACTGAGTGACCGCCTGCTCTGCACCAAGAGCAACACCACCCGGGTCGTGAGAGGCATGATCCAGGAAGATCTGATCACCCGCCAAAATGACCCCAATGACGGGCGCAGTTTCCAACTTTTCCTGACTGAAAAAGGTCGGGATATCCTTGAAAACACCTATCCTGGTTTTGTCAGCAAGATCGACCAGTTGATGTCAGCTTTCAGCGATGAGGAAACAAAAGAATACCTTGCTGTGAGCCAAAAAATAGAAAGCAGCCTGACCCCTGATGTCCAATTTGACCCGATTAAATCGCAGGTTTTAGGAAGGCAATACGGAAGAATTTAGAGGTCAGGATGAATAAACAATTGTCTGGCAATTTAGCCAAAAAGATCTTTAGTTTCAAAAGGAGAAACAAATGAAGAAAAGATATATGTTGATGGCAATCGCCCTGATTGCAACCCTCTTGCTGGGTGCCTGCGGCACTCCAACAGAGGCCCCTGTCGTCGAAACGGAAGCACCGGTCGTTGAAGAACCCGTGGTAGAAGAACCCACCGAAGAGCCCGTAGTTGAAGAGCCCGTGGTGGAAGAACCTGCTGCCACCCTGCGTATTTGGGCTGACGAACAGCGCGCCCCCGTTCTGACCGAACTCGGTGCCCAGTTCCAGGCTGAATACAACGTGGAAGTTGTGGTTGAGAACATTGCTGGTATCCGCGATCAATTCCTCGTGGCTGCCCCCGCTGGCGAAGGTCCCGATATCATCGTGATCGCTCACGACCAACTGCCCGCCCTGACCGAATCCGGCTTGATCGCCGAACTCGACCTTGGTGCCAAGGCTGCTGATTTTGATCCTGAGACCCTCAAAGCCTATTCTTACGAAGGCAAACTCTACGGCATGCCCTATGCCCGTGAAAACCTCGGCTTTTTCTACAATGCCGATGTGGTCGAAGAAGTCCCCACCACCTGGCAGGGCGTCTATGACCTCAGCCGTGAACTCATCGATGCAGGTGAAGTCCAATTCGGTATCGTTTTGGCTGGCACCTCCTACGATGCTTATCCCTGGATGACCTCTCAGGGTGGTTACGTTTTCGGTCTTGACGAAAACGGCGACTACAATCCTGAAGATGTCGGTGTCGGCTCCGAAGGCATGATCAAATTCGGCGAAATGGCGCTGCAGTGGAAAGAAGACGGAATCCTGTCTGACAACCTCGACAACACCACCGCCAAATCCATGTTCCTCAATGGCGACGTGGCCTTCTTCATGAACGGCCCCTGGGAAATCAACAACCTCAAAGAATCCGGTTTGAACTTTGGCATCGCCAAATTCCCCGATGGTGGTTATCCCTTCATGGGTGTCCAGGGCTTCGCAGTCAATGCCATGTCCGAGAACATCCTGCTTGCTCAGGCCTTCCTGACCGAGTTTGTTGCCACTGAAGAAGCCATGATGGCTCTTTACGAAGCTGACCCCCGCGGTTCCGCTTTCCTGCCTGCGGCTGCTATGATCGACGATCCATATCTGCAAGGTATCGCCGAAGCCGGCGAGAATGCTGTCCCAATGCCCGCCATCCCCGCGATGAGCAAGGTCTGGGCTGACTGGGGCAATGCCCTGACCTTCATCTTCGATGGTTCCAAGACCCCTGCTGAAGCCTATACATTCGCCCAGGAAGCTATCGTTGCCGCTATCGGTTTGGATACCACCGGCATGATCAACCTGCCCGGTTCCTGGCAGTCAGCTGCTGGTTTCGCCTGTGAATGGGATCCCAAGTGCCCGGACACTGTCATGACCCTCGGTGATGACGGTCTCTACACTGCAACTTTCGCTATCCCCGCTGGTGATTACGAAATCAAAGTTGCCCATGACGGCGGCTGGGACACCAACTACGGTGTTGATGGCGTCGCTGGCGGCGATAACATTCTCTTCACCGTCCCCGCTGATGGCGATGTGACCTTCACCTACGATCCCGAGACACATTTGCTCGATATCGCACTGCCCTAACATTTAGTCTGTCTGGAGGCTTGCTCACGCAAGCCTCCTTTTTTTCATCAGGGAAAGGAGAATTATGTGATGGACGCAAATCAGACACCGACCACGGGCGAATTTGCCAAAAAAACCATCTTTGGTGCTGCCAATTTGCTCACCTCTCTGCTTGTTCTCATTGTTGATATTGCCCTGGCATTTTTTGCGTTTAAACTCTTCAGTCTTGGCTATATCCCACTGGGAATTTGTTTTGTTCTGATCATCATCATGATCAGCGTAGCCTTCCTGGTCCCAAAAGCCCATATGTTCAAATGGATGGCTGTTGGTCTCTCAGCCTGGCTATTATTTTCAATTTTTCCGATTGTTTATACCATTTACAACGCCTTCACCAACTATGGTGACGGTCACCTGATCACACAGGCACAGGCCATCGAACAAATTCAGGCCCAAACTTATTTGCCCGAAACCGGCAAAGCCTATGAATGGATCGCTTACCGCTCCGCGGACAATGAGTACTTGCTCTGGCTCAAAGACGCGGATGGCAATACCAGCCTGGTCGCCCAGGTTGACATCGAAGGCGATGCCGAAGTCCCGCTGGTTACCGGTGAGAACGGCATTGGAGAGCTGGACGAGGAGGGAGCCCCGGTCACCATCGAAGGCTACACCCGCCTCAACCGCATCCTTGCCTCCACCGATAAGAACCTGACCAACATCAGGTTTGGCGATCCGGAAAACACCATCCAGGTGCGCTCCCCATCGGAAGCGGCTGAGCTGGTGCCTCTCTATTCCTACGATGCTGAAGCCAACGTCTTTACCGATCAAACAACAGGTACAAAGTATTTTGATCAGGAAGGCACTTACACTGCCAGCAACGGGGAACGGCTGATCCCGGGTTACACCGCTGTCGTGGGCGCGAAGAACTTTGTCCAGTTCATCAACAGTCCCGGTTTGCGCGGACCCCTGGTGACCATCGTTATCTGGAACTTCCTCTTCGCCACTTTCAGCCTCTTGCTGACTTTCTCAGTGGGTTTGCTGATCTCTATTATTTACGGCGACCCCAAGTTCAAGGGCAAGAAGATCTTGCGCTCACTCCTGCTGATCCCCTACACCATCCCCAGCCTGATCACCATTTTGATCTGGCGCGGTATGTTTAACCCCGATTTGGGGGTCATCAACCGCATGCTTGAGAGCGTCTTCAACATATCACCGCGTTGGTTCACCCAGCCCTGGCTGGCTCGCGCTGCCCTCTTGGTGGTCAATACCTGGTTGGGTTACCCCTACTGGATGCTGGTTACCAGCGGCGCGCTGCAATCCATCCCCAGTGATATTTATGAAGCGGCTGAAATTGATGGCGCCAGCGGCTGGCAAAAGTTCTGGGGTATTACCCTGCCTCTGCTCCTGGTCAGCGTTGGTCCTCTGATGATCTCTTCCTTCATCTTCAACTTCAACAACTTCAACCTGATCTATGCCTTCATCAACGGCGGGCCCCCGATCCCAACCGCGACCACGCAGGCCGGCTATACCGACATCATCATCAGCTACGTCTACAACCTGGCTTTCGCCAGCGGACGCGGCATCCAATACGGTTATGCCTCAGCCATTTCGCTGGTCCTTTTCATGCTGATTGCGGTCATGTCTCTGCTGCAATTCAAATTCACAAATATGTGGGAGGAGGTTGGCGAAAATGTCTAAACATCCATCATCCATCAAACGCAGTCGAACCATTGGTCTGGTCTGGCGCTGGGCGCTGGCTGCTGTCTTGATCCTCTTCAGTATCTTCCCGGTATTGTGGATCATTTCAGCTGCCATCAACCCGGTCAATGACCTGGCCAATCAAAAATTGATCCCGGACAACTGGAGTTTTGATAACTTCCGCCAATTGGTGTCGAATCCGATTTTCCCCTTTTTCACCTGGCTGAAGAATTCGTTGATCATTTCCACCGTTTCCACCTTGCTGACCCTTTCGCTGACTACGCTGGCGGCTTTTGCCTTCTCGCGCTTCCGCTTTAAGGGGCGGCAAAGCATGCTCAAATCCATTCTGCTCATTCAGAGCTTCCCCAACCTGCTGGCGATCGTGGCTTTGTTCACCATCATCAAGCAGATCGGGGATGTCATACCCTGGCTTGGTCTCAACACCCACGCCGGCCTGATTTTGGTTTACTCCGGCGGCGCCATGGGCATGAACATCTGGCTGATGAAGGGCTACATGGACACTATCCCCAGGGATATCGACGAATCCGCTCATGTGGATGGCGCCACCGACTGGCAGGTCTTCTCAAAGTTGATTTTGCCTCTGTTGCGGCCGATTCTGGTGGTTATCTCCATCCTCAGTTTTATCGGCACCTATGGCGAGTTCATCATCGCCAGGACCCTGCTGACCCAACGCGAAATGCAGACCGTTATGGTGGGCTTGCAGATTTTTACTGCCGGTCAATACACCAAAAACTGGGGCATTTTTGCCGCTGGCGCGCTTATCGCCGCCCTGCCCATCATGATCATCTACCTGATCCTTCAGGATCAAATTGTAGGCGGTCTGACCCAAGGCTCGGTCAAAGGTTAAAGTTTATAGGAGGCTTGACCCTAGGGTTAGGTTATAAGCTAAAAAAGTAATTTGAATTCTGTTCATTTGGGCGGTCCCTCGACCGCCCTTTTTTTAATTATCGCTGCTCGTGCCGGCCTGCCCCGGGTTTCTGTTCACGGGGTCTCCCAGACCGCGCACGGCACCTGACCGACAGGTCTCCATCATTCTTACACTGTTCAATGACAATGTTTGAGTAGGGCGTAATGGCAGAAGCTTGCCCCGCGTATCTGTTCGCGGGGTCTCCCTGACCGCGCACGGCACCTGACCGACAGGTCTCGATAATTTCTACACTGTTCAACGGCAATGTTGGGGTAGGGCGGAATGGCGCAAGCCTGCCCTGGGCTTCTTGTAGGGAATAGGCCTGCCTATTCCTCACACTGCGTACAGGCAGTCCGTCCGGGCGAGGCATGCCATCGCCCCTACTTCCGTGTTTTTACCTGGGCTTTCACCCACACCATAACAATGGTCAACTGTCGTAGGGGCGACGCACGCGTCGCCTCCCAATGTGCAATGCCTCACCCTTCTTCGTAGGGCGCAATGGCGCGGGCTTGCCCCGGGTTTCTGTTCGCGGGGTTCGCCACTCCGCCGTTAGATGTTTTTCATATTGCCTTTGAAGATCGGGGCTTGTCAATTTGACTTCCATCGTCGGAGTGAGACCGCACAACGCAACTATAACTCAGAGGTTACACGGCGGTCTCATTCCGACCTACAAAAAACCTGCTCGCGCTACCCTGCCCCGCGTACCTGCTCGTGCCGGCCTGCCCCATTGATGTTCATTGGGGACTCCAGATACCCGTCCACTTCGTGGCGGGCACAGACCACCACACGAAGGTCTGTTGCTCGCGCTTCTCCCCTCATTCCTTTGGCCGATTGCTTCCTTCAATCACTCTTTTGTATCCATTTTTTGACCAAAACCCATCAAACCAGGCATTTTTTTGAAATTCTCATTCAAAAACTATTGAAATTACTCATCAAAAGTTCTACAATATAGTTGTCATCCAACAAGATAACTTTCAACATATATTTGGGAACATTGCCTGGCAAGGTGTTTTGGCATTTTTAACCCAAAAACCCTTCAGACTTCCGATCAACCTTCAATTCTACTTAAGGAGAATACAATGAAAATCAAGCGAGCAATTTTTTGCATGATAGTTTTGATCTTAATGGCTGGCAGCATCATTGTTGATGACGCCTCTGCGGCGACCCTCCCGCCCAATGAACCCTGGACAAAAGAATATGTGGATCGCTTTACAGGCGCCCAGGTAGGAACTCATTTATCCATAGCCCGTCACCCCACAACGGGCAGAGCCTACATCAGTTATTATGACGCCGACGACGGAGATCTCTGGATGGCGCAAGAAGTAACTCCCGGCACGGGAAACTGTCACAATAACGATAACTGGGACTGCAAACTGATCGATTCCGTAGGAGACGTAGGCAGGTACAGCTCGATCGATGTGATCAGAGTCCCAGGAAGTGGATTTATGCCTGCTTACACCAAGATCGGTATTTCCTACTTCGATTACACTAATGGTGGTCTGAAATTTGCTTCGTACAGGTCTTTCCCCTTTCCAGGAAGCTGGACCATCTATCAGGTAGATGAGCGTGTCTGGGTCGGACATGAAACACGCGGCACCTTCTCGTCGGTGAAATTCGGAACAAACTATTATCCTGTCATTGCCTATCACGCTCAGTATGACGCAATCTCAGAGTACGGGTCTGTCAAGATCGCACACTATGTAAGCTCTGGGGGGAGTGATTGTAACAGTGTGGATGGAGACAATTGGCATTGCCAAACCATTGATCGTATCAATAGTGTTACACAGTTGGATCATGGCACCCACACTTCACTTGATTTCACCTGGGATGGACAGGTACAGGTTGCCTTTTACAATTCCGA
>ENA-UOUL01002876-UOUL01002876.1-bioreactor-metagenome-genome-assembly--contig:-NODE-2876-length-18948-cov-4.476551_pt1 | contig 18948 bp, 15 predicted proteins | sample MGYA00249838_ERZ747220 | MGnify/ENA primary metagenome ERZ747220 (study PRJEB28778, sample SAMN05720191) | bioreactor metagenome | isolation source: Anaerobic biogas reactor | place: USA:Washington...
CGCTGACGAAGACCTCGGCGGGGTGTTTTTTGATTCGGCTGATCCAGTAGGCTTTGACGACGTCGCCGCCGGTGGTTCCGATGAGGAAGAAGTTCATGAGGGTTCCGGCGTAGGTGAGTTTGAAGACGAGCAGGTAGTCGGCGGCGACGCCGACGACGCGGAGGAGGACGCGCCATCGCCAGGCGAGCAGAGGCGGGATGGGGCCGAAGATGAGGAGGGCGTAGACGGCGGGTCCGATCCGCAGGTTTTGCAGGAGGTTGACGGCGCCCGGGCGCAGGTCGTAGTCGGCGGCGGGTTTTTCGATGGTGAGGGTCTGGCCTTCGGGCGAGCGGACGCGCCAGGCGAGGTCGGTTTGGGCGACGATTTGGAATTCGCGGCCGTCGCGGACAAGGAGGTCACGGTACTGGATGGAGCCGAGGATGATGGCGAGGGCGGCGAGGGCGACGGAGAGGCGTACGGCTTTGAGGATTCGCGACCGCCTCTGCTGTCGCGGGTCGGGATTCGGCGGATCGATCTGGCTCATTGTCGGTTGAGTGCTTCCTCGTGGATGATTCGTCCGGCGACGATGGCGCCGACGGCTTTGCCTTGGAGTGCCCAGCCGTGATAGGGGCAGTTTCGGCTTTTGCTGTAGAAGGATTCGACGTCGACGGTCCAGGTGCGGTGCGGGTCGATGAGGGTGACGTCGGCGTCGGCTCCGAGGGACAGATGGCCCTTGTCGATGCCGAGGACGCGGGCGGGGTTGACGGTCATTTTGGCGATGAGGGCGGGCCAGTCGAGGACGGCGGGTTCGATGAGGGCTTTGATGTAGAGGCCGAGGGCGGTTTCGACGCCGATGAGTCCGAAGGGGGCGTAGAGGAATTCGAGTTCTTTTTCCTCTCGGCTGTGCGGGGCGTGGTCGGAGGCGAGGCAGTCGATGGTTCCGTCGGCGAGGCCGCGTTTGAGGGCTTCGATATCGCGGGCGGTTCGGAGGGGCGGGGCGACCTTGCAGTTGGGATCGAAGTTTTTGCAGGCCTCGTCGGTGAGGACGAGGTGGTGCGGTGCGGCTTCGGCGGTGACGGTGACGGCGTTTCGGCGTTTGGCTTCGCGGACGAGTTCGACGGCTTCGGCGGTGGAGAGGTGGGCGACGTGGAAGCGGCATCCGGCGGCTTCGGCGAGTTTCAGGTCGCGGTAGACCATGATTTGTTCGGCGATTCCGGGGCGGCCGGGCATGCCGAGTACGGTGGCGACGTATCCGCTGTTGATGCATCCGCCGGCGAGGGCGGGGTCTTCGCAGTGTTCGATGAGGACCTTGTCGAACATGGTGACGTACTGCATGGCGCGGAAGGCGACGCCGGTGTCGGCGATTCCGTTGCCGTCGTCGCTGAAGGCGACGGCCCCGGCTCGGACCATGCTGCCCATTTCGGCGAGTTCCTTGCCTTCGAGGCCCTTGGTGATGGCGCCGATGGGGAAGACGTTGGCGTAACCGAACTGGGAGTTCTGTCGGAGGACGAAGTCGATGGAGGCTTCGCTGTCGAGGGGCGGGTGGGTGTTGGCCATGCAGGCGACGCTGGTGAATCCGCCGGCGGCGGCGGCGCGGGTGCCGCTGGCGATGGTTTCCTCTTCCTCGTGTCCGGGTTCGCGGAGGTGGACGTGCATGTCGATGAGGCCGGGGGTGACGAGCAGGCCGTTGGCGTCGATGACGGTGTCGGCGCGGGGGCGATCGGGCCCGAGGTAGGCGACCTTGCGGTTTTCGAGGAGGAGGTTGGTCTGTTTGTCGAGCCGGTTGGCCGGGTCGATCACCCGGCCGCCGGCGATGAGGGTTCGGCCGTCAGGCATGTATCTAGCTCCGCTTATAAAGACAGGGGCGCCACTGGTTTCATGGATCGTGCAGATCATTGTACCGGGCGGCGGTGTGAAAGCAAGCGGCGCGGGCGGGGAAATCGGCGGTGCCCCCTTGACGAATTGGCGAAGCGGGATTCAATATCGGGAGAGGAACTCGCGCGGCGGTCCGGCGGTCCGGACGGGTGCGACGAGGGAGGCCAGGATGGGACACGACCTGAACCATGATGCGCAGTACCGGTTGTTGCAGCGGCGGCTGGACCGGCACGTGTCGGGCGCGCCGGATTCGCCGGCGTTGATGAAGATACTTCGGTTGCTGTATTCGCCGGAGGAGGCGGATTTGGCGCGACGGATTCCGATTCGTCCGACGCCGCTGGGGGCGCTGTCGCGGCGGTTGGGGATTGAGGCGTCTGGGCTTGAGGCGACGTTGAGCGGGATGGCGGAGCGGGGGCTGGTGATCGACCTGGAGCACGCGGGTCGGCGGTATTTTTCGCTTCCGCCGTTGATTATCGGTTTTTTCGAGTTCACGTTCATGCGGGTTCGGGAGGACGCGCCGATGGGGGAGTTGGCGCGGCTGTTCGAGGCGTACATGCGGGAGGACGACCGGTTTGCCCGGGCGGCGTTTGCGGGGCGGACGCAGTCGTGTCGGTCGCTGGTGCGTGAGGAGGCGATCGCGGAGGATCACACGGAGGTGCTGGACTGGGAGCGGGCGACGCGGATCATTGAGACGGCGGGTCGGCTTGGGGTTTCGCTGTGCTCGTGCCGGCACAAGGCGAGCCATCTGGGGCGGGCGTGCGGGGCGCCGATGCGGACGTGTCTGACGCTGAACTTCGCGGCGGATTCGATGATCCGCAGCGGGATGGCCGAGCCGATCGGGGTGGAAGAGGCGCTGGATATTCTGGCGGCGTGCAAGGGGGCGGGTTTGGCTCAGACGGCGGACAACGTGCAGCGGAGCGTGACGTACATCTGCAACTGCTGCGGGTGTTGCTGCGAGTTGATTCAGGCGATGAAGCGTTACGACCTTCGCTACGCAGTGGTGAGTTCGAACTGGATTGCGGTGTTGGACGGGGAGGGCTGTGCGGGCTGCGGGCGGTGCGTGAAGGGTTGTCCGGTTGGGGCGATTGAGATGGTTGAGTGTGAAGGGGGTCGGCGGGCGGCGGTGCGGGAGGCGTTGTGCCTCGGCTGCGGGGTGTGTCAGGGCGTGTGCGGGCGTGGCGCGATCCGGATGGAGCGGCGGGCCCAGCGGGTGTATACGCCGGAGACGATTTTCGATCAGATGGCGGCGATGGCGATCGAGCGGGGGAAGCTGGCGGAGATGGTGTTTGACGATCCGGAGAAGCTGACGCACCGGGTGCTGGGTCGCGTGCTGGGTCTGTTGGAGCGGTCGCCGGCGGCGCGGGCGGCGTTGGCGGTGGCGCCGTTGCGGTCGGTGTTTTTCGAGGCGGTGGTTCGCGGGGCGCGTCGGAGCACGAACGGCCTTTCGGGGATGATTTCGTAACGGCCGGCGGGTTTTTGGCTGGCCGTTCGGGGGTTTTGGTGTATAGTGTCAGGCGGACGGCATGGTTTGTGAAGGGGTAGCATATGGGCGTGACGGATGGCGGCGCGTACGTGGTGTTGACGGTGACGGCGGCGGGTCTGGTGTGCGCGGGGCTTTGGATGGTTTCACGGAGGCTTCCGCGCGGGACGGTGTTGGGGGTCTGCGGGCTGTTGCTGGCGGGCGGGCTGATGGGTTGGACGGGCGAGTCGCGGGAATGGGCGGCGGTGGCGCTGCCGATGGTGGTGATCGGGGGTTTTGGCGGTGTGTTGGGAGTAATCGATCTGGTATGGCGAAGGGGGAAGAGGGTCGGCGGCGGTTGATTTGTCGGGCGGGGTTTTCGATAATGCTTCGGCGGCGGCCAGGCGGTGAGCGGCTGCTGAAGGAGCATGATGATGGCATTTATCGATCGACTGCAGCCGGCGCCGGTGGGCGGCGGGTTTTCGATGGATGACTATTGGGTCTGGTGCGGGTCGGTGATCCGCGGGGAGGACGGGCGGTACCACATGTTCGCGTCTCGGTGGCCGCGAACGTTTCCGTTTTTCGAGGGGTACGTGATTGGTTCGGAGGTGGTGCGGGCGGTTTCGGATCGGCCGGAGGGGCCGTATAGGTTTGCGGAGGTGGTTCTGGGCGATCGCGGGGAGGGGTTCTGGGACGGTCGGATGACGCACAATCCGACGGTTCACAAGGCGGGCGATACGTACCTGTTGTACTATATCGGGGCGACGTTTGCGGGTCCGCGACCGACGGCTGAGCAGTTGGTCGCGGGCGATACGAGCGTGACCGGTCCGTGCTATAGCACGATTCGGATCGGGTTGGCGACGGCGGGATCGGTGTTTGGTCCGTGGCGGCGTCAGGATCGGCCGGTGCTGGAACCGCGGCCGGGGAAGTGGGACGAGAGGATTGTGACGAACCCGGCCCCGTGCGTGTTGAAGGACGGGCGGGTGCTGCTGCTTTACCGCTCGAACGTGCCGGGCGGTTTGCGTTTGGGGGCGGCGATGGCGGAGGGGTATGACGGGCCGTTTCGGCGACTGAGCGACGAGCCGGTGCTGGTGTTTGAGGGCGGCAATTTTGTTGAGGACCCGTACGTGTGGCGGCGCGGCGGGCGGTTCGAGCTTCTGGCGAAGGACATGACGGGCGGGCTGACGGGCGAGAAGCACGCGGGGATTCACGGCTGGTCGCGTGACGGGGTGGACTGGCGGCTTAGCGAACCGCCGAAGGCGTATTCGCGGCGGGTGCGGTGGTCGGACGGGCGGGTGACGGAGCAGGGGTGTCTGGAGCGTCCGCAGTTGCTGATCGAGGGCGGGCGGCCGACGCACCTGTTCGCGGCGACGGGCGACGGTCCGGGCGGATTTCGTCTGTGCAGCCGGACGTGGAACGTGGCGATTCCGGTGGGCGAGGCGGAGTAGGCGTGACTCGCGGGCGCGGCGCATCGGGATGGGGCGCAGCGGATTGGTGCGGACAGGCGGTTTTGGGGCTTTTTGGTTGCACGGATGGGCGATTTGGCCGACAATAGGGGAAAGGGCGGTTGCCGGGGGGACTCGGGTTCGTCGGCAAGTGTCCAGAGACATGGCAACTGAAACCACCTTGCGCGAAAGGGGGCCTTTATGGCTCAGGCGAAAGAAGGAGACACGGTCAAGGTCCACTACACCGGGAAGTTGAAGGACGGCACGGTGTTCGATCAGTCGGCGGGCAAGGAGCCGCTGGAGTTTACGATCGGGGAAGGGCGGGTGATTCCGGGTTTCGAGGAGGCGGTCAAGGGGATGGAGCCGGGCCAGAGCAAGACGGTGGAGGTGTCGTCGGAGGAGGCGTACGGTCCTCGGCGGGACGAGATGATTCTGCAGGTGGATCGGAGCCGGCTTCCGGAGGACCTGGATCCGGAGGTGGGCCAGCAGCTCCAGAGCCATCAGGAGAACGGTCAGACGGTGATCCTGACGGTGACGGACGTTTCGGAACAGGAAGTGACTCTGGACGCCAACCATCCGTTGGCGGGCCAGGATTTGCAGTTCGAGATCGAGCTGGTTGAGATCGGTTAGCCGGCTCGCTGAGTCGAGGCTCAGGAGGTCTGAAAGGGGCTTTACTTTTCGTCTTCGGATCGGTAGAGGTGGAGGCGAAGAGAAAGTGGCGGTGCGCCAGCGGTGAGCGGTCGCATGAAGGTGCTGCGATGGAAGCCCTTTGCCCCGATAGCTTGAGTCGAAGGCTGGATGGGCTGAATGGAGCTTTCTTTGACGGCTGTGAGGTTGGCACGCCGGCGCGTCGTCGGGTGGCGGAGCGGGTACTGGGTAAACTCTGAGGTTGATGAAAGGGTCGTCGTGAGAAAGATTCTTGCTGTTGTCACAGTTGTGGTGATCGGTTTGTGGGTTGTTGGATGCGGTAGGAGCATGTCGATGGACGGATCGGACAAGGGGTCGGCGCGGACGCGGTTGATGCGGGAGCTTGGGGCGGGCCGGCCGCAGCACGTGGTGACGTACGGGACGAGCCTGACGGAGGCCGGGGCGTGGGTCGGCCAGCTTCGCGAGGCGCTGGAGCAGCGGTATCCGGGGCTGGTGACGGTGACCAACAGCGGGAGCAGCGGGATGTGGTCGGGATGGGGGGTGGAGAACCTCGATGCGCGGGTGATCGGGTTGCATCCGGATGCGGTGTTCATCGAGTTCGCCATCAACGACGCGTATGTGCCGTACAAGACGTCGGTGGAGCAGGCGCGGGCGAACCTGGAGCAGATGATCGACCGGATCGGGGCGGCGGACGGGACGACGGAGATCATCCTGATGACGATGAATCCGCCGATCAACGAGCACCTGGAGATCCGGCCGGAGATCGAGCGGTATTACCAGATGTATCGCGAGGTGGCGGCGGAGCGCGGGCTACTGCTGATCGACCATTATCCGAACTGGGTGAAGGTGCTGCGGGAGGACAAGGGGGTATTCGACCAGTACGTGCCGGACGGGATTCATCCGGGGCCGGTTGGCTGCGAGCGGGTGATTACGCCGGGGATATTAGCGGCGATTGAGTGAGACGCGTACAAGCCGCCCTGGAGCGGCGCGCGGGCGGGGATATGAGAAGCGGATGGTCGCAGCGGGTCGGATTGGATGAAAAGGCCCCACGGGCCCAAGGCGATTCGCGCGGCCCGTGAGGCCCTCGAGTACAGCCATTGATTGTGCGGGCGTCTGTTACTGCGGCGGGGTCGGCGCGACTTGGCGTTCGGCCCAGACCTTTGTGACGTAGACGACTCGCTGATCCCAGTTGTAGATGGCTGGGGCGTAGACGGTCAGGTAGGTGGTTCCGGGATTGGCGGAGGTGATCACGCACCAGGTCTGGCCCTTGCCGATGACGATGTCGTTTTCGGGGTCGTCGTCGCCGCGGGTGAGGGTGTGCTGGAAGTGGTTGGTGTGGCTGACCGCCCACGTGCTGGTGACCTTGTTGCCTCGGGTGCAGCGGCAGCCGCTTTCATCGACTTCGAGGATGGCTCCGACGCTGCCTTCGCCGATGATCCACTCGACGCGTCGCGAGGGCAGCGGTTTGCCGTCGGCGTCGCGGACGGTGGCGATCAGCATGTATTGGGCGCCGATGGGGGATGGTCCCTCGGGAGCGATCACCTCGAGTTCGACGGAGGCGGGATCAAAGTCCATGTACGTGCCGCCTTCCATGGGCTTGGCGTGCTCCATCTTGACCAGGCCTCCGGGCATGGTTCCGCACTTGTGGGCGTAGGACGAGCATCCCGGCATCGCCAGGGCGGCGACGGCCAGGCCCACAACCAGCGTCAGAGCATTTCGAGCGATCATAACGGCCCCCTTTCTTCTGGTGGTGCGATCCGAAGACGGACGCGGTTGCCCGCCAGGACCTTTTGAGGAATCGACGCCCGCTCCTGTTGGACCGTGACGGTCCGCGGAGATAGGTGACACGTTCCCCCAGAATGAAGATACCCCACAACGCACCTGTATCCTAACGCGGAACGGCTACGGATTCAACGTTTTTCTCGGATCGGCGGATGGTTACGGTTGGGTCCGGCTGAGGATGCGGCGGAGGTAGGCGGGGGCGTCCTGGTTTCCGAAGGTTCGTTCGCGGCCGGAGGAGAAGTCGACGAGCGGGCTTTTGGCGAATTGGCGGTTGAGGATGCGGTTGACGTCGAGACCGATTCCCTTGCAGCCGATGGTCATCAGGTCGTCGGCGTCCCAGACGTGCTGGAGGCCCAGGAGGTGTCCGGTCTCGTGGGCGGCGATTTTTCCGGCGGCGGCGGCGAGGGTGGGGCGGCCGAAGAGGGCGGCGGTGCGGAGGGCTTCGCTGTTCAGGTCGACCACGGCGAGGTCATCGGCGACTCGGTTGCCCCAGTCGACGTATTCGGAGATGCCGTTGGTCGAGTCGCCCAGGGGCGGATCGGCGTAGCCGATATGGATGAGGCTGTAAGGGTTTTCGGGGGTTGGGTCGGCGTCGGTCAGGACGGTCAGGCTGTAATCGGCGAAGGAGTCGATGAAGGCCTGCAGGGCGTGTTGGCGGACGAGCGGGTCGTCGACGGGTGCGACGCTGGTCGGTCGGACCCATCCGCTGCGAAAGGCGACCTGTTCGGCGCCGGCGAAGTTGAGGACGACGATTTGCGGCGAAGGGGGCGGTTCGGGATCGGCGGCGCGGGAGACTCGCACCATCGGATCGCCCTCGTCGCGGAGGTAGGCGAGATTGAAGCGGACGAAGAGGGCGGTGGTGTCGGCTGGCAGGCGGACGGTCAGTTCGGTCCGTTGGGCCTGATAGTCGCGGGCGTAGGCGCCGGTCAGTGTGTGGGCATCGTCGTAGAGCCACAGGCCGTCGACCGCTTCGCTGAGCAGTTCGATGCGCAGGGCGTCGCCGGCGGCGAGGGGTCCGAGGTCGTAGAGTCGTTCGTTGAGGTACCATCGGGGCAGGACGTCGTCGCCGACGGCGAGGAGGTAGAAGTGGGCCAGATCGGGTTGGGCGGCGTCGGTCAGATCGGCGGCGCCGCCGTTCCACTTGGCCGGCTGGGCCATTCCGAAAGCGGGGTCGAGGCTGACCGGGTCAAGGTCGCTGAGGCAGGTGCCGACCAGGCCGAGTCCGTCGGAGACTCGGCCGAGCAGGTCGCTGAGGTTCAGCAGGACGCCGCCGCAGCCGGCCAGCGGCAGGATCGCCGCCGCCAGAACGAGGGCGGTTGGAGGTTTTGGCGTCATGGTCGGTTTTCCTTTCCGGGTGTCCATGATATACTACGGGCGTCGGTTCGTCATCGCGGTTTTCGGGAGCGGTCGGCATGGCGGAGCGCGCGAGCGACATTCTGGCATTGATTCCGGCGCACAACGAAGCGTCGCGGATTGCGCCGGTGGCGGCTGGGGCGTTGGCGCATCTGCCGGTGTTGGTGGTGGATGACGGTTCGGCGGATGAGACGTCGGAGGCGGCCCGGTCGGCTGGGGCGACGGTGGTTCGTCAGGAGCCGAACCAGGGGAAGGGGGCGGCGCTGCGGACGGGTTTCCGATGGGCGCTGGATAACGGGTATCGGGCGGTCGTGACACTGGATGCGGACGGGCAGCACGATCCGTCGGAGATTCCGAAGTTTGTGCGGGTGTACCGGGATCATGGGGCGGATCTGGTGATCGGCGAGCGGGATTTTTCGCTGATGCCGCCGTTGCGTCGGCTGTCGAACTCGCTAGGGCGGTGGGCGTTTTCGTGGACGGTGGGGCAGGCGGTGGCGGACAATCAGTCGGGCTACCGGCTGGTGAGTCGGGCGATGATGGAGGCGGCGCTGGCCAGCGACGAGCGTGGGTTTGAGTTCGAGGTCGAGATGATCGTGATCGCCGTGCGGCGCGGGCTGCGGCTTGGTTCGGCGCCGATCCGGACGATTTACGGGGACGAGAAGAGCCACATCAACAACTGGCGGCACTTTCGCAAGTTTGTGGGGTTGATGTGGCGTACGCGGCGGGCGATGCGGAGAGCGGATCGGGATTGAGGGCGCGACCAGGGCGGTTTACAATCAGTCGGCGGGATAAGTGTTTGCCCTCAGGGTCGCAGGACAAGGAGATTGCGATGCTGATCGTTCACGTGTTCGTTCACGTTAAGGCGGACCAGGTCGAGGCGTTCAAGGCGGTGTCGATGGAGAACGCGCGGAACAGCGTTCAGGAGCCGGGGATCGCGCGGTTTGACGTGGTCCAGCAGCAGGACGATCCGACGCGGTTCGTGCTGGTGGAGGTGTATCGGACGGCTGAGGATCCGGCGCGGCACAAGGAGACGGCCCACTACGCCAGGTGGCGTGACGCGGTGGCGTCGATGATGGCGGAGCCGCGGACGAGCGTCAAATACCACAACGTTTTTCCCGACGACCGCGGGTGGGGTTGATCCTGGGGCGGCGGGGAAGGACGCGGCAAAGGGGCGATCTGAAGGGGCGCGACGGTCGCGGTCGCGCGTTCTCGGACGTTGTTTTCGGTCCCGCTGCGGGTGCAGGTCAGCAATGTTAACGACTCGTTAATGTCGGCTTTCGGCATTGTGCTTCACATAAGGAATTGTGCCGCAATGACTTAATGGTATGCTGGGTCGCACATCCGCGGTCCGGCGACTGAGGGTCGGCGTGGTGCGGGCCGTAGAACCTTGAGTCGCACATGGATGCAGCCGAGATCAGGATCAGGCAGCCGGCTTGAGGCCGGACCAGGGTGTCAGCAGTATAGGCAGCATTGTCTTTTTCCATGTACCCTTTTTCCTGCCGCAGCGGTCTTTGGCGATCGCGCGTCGGGCGCGTGGAGCGTGCGCCCGGTGAGAGGAGTCGCACCATTTTGAGGAGACGGCGGATGTTTGGACACATGAAACTGGGTACCAAGCTTCTGGTTACGGGGCTGTTTGTGACGATGGTTCCGATGGCGGTCAACCTTCTGGTTGTGCATCGTCAGAACGGCATGATGGAGCAGGCGGCGGTGGAGGAGTGTCAGACGCTTGCCTATGCCGACCTGGACCACATCGCGGAGGGCGTCTACGCCATGTGCGCGTCGCAGCAGGAGCTGCTGCAGCAGAGCATCAACGACAGCCTGAACGTGGCGCGTCGGGTGATGGGGGATGCGGGTCAGGTTCGCCTGGCTGAGGAGATAGTGACGTGGACGGCGATCGATCAGTTCACGAAGACGGAGAAATCGGTTTCGTTGCCGAAGATGATGGTGGGCGACGTGTGGCTCGGGCAGAACACCGAGGCGAAGACGGCTTCGCCGGTCGTCGATGAGGTGATGGAGGTGGTGGGGGCGACGTGCACGATTTTTCAGCGGATGAACGAGGAGGGCGACCTGCTTCGGGTGTGCACCAACGTGTGCAAGCAGGACGGGTCGCGGGCGATCGGGACGTTCATCCCGAAGCTCGAGCCCGGCGGCAAGGCCAACCCGGTGGTGGAGGCGATCCTCAAGGGTCAGAGTTTCCAGGGCCGAACGTACGTGGTCAACGGCTGGTATATCACGGCCTACGAGCCGATCAAGGACGCGGCGGGCAACGTCGTGGGCGCGCTGTACGTGGGGGTTCCGCAGGAGAGCGTGACGAGCCTGCGGCAGGCGGTGATGAACACCAAGGTGGGCGAGACCGGCTACGTGTACATTCTGGACAGCCAGGGCCACTACGTGATTTCGCAGAACGGCAAGCGTGACGGCGAGAACATCTGGGAGGCCAAGGACGCGGACGGCGTGCTGTTTATCCAGGAGATCTGCAAGAAGGCGTTGAACCTGGGTCCGAACGAAGTGGCGGAGCAGCGGTATCCGTGGAAGAACGCCGGGGACGCGACGGCTCGGGTGAAGGTGGCGCGGGTGATGTACTTTGCGCCGTGGGACTGGGTGATCGGCGTCGGTTCGTACGTGGAGGAGTTTCAGAAGGCTGAGCAGCAGGTGCGCCAGCTCGCCAAACAGGGGACGGTCATTCAGCTTGTGGTCAGCGGCGCGGCGGTGTTCGGCGCCCTGTTGGTCTGGTTCCTGGTCGCGCGATACCTGACCCGTCAGATCGGGGCAGCGGTGGGGCGTTTGAAGGAGACGGCGAGTTCGGTGGGATCGGCGTCGCAGCAGGTTTCGCAGGCGACCCAGCAGATCGCCGAAGGGGCCAGCGAGCAGGCGTCGAGCCTGGAGGAGACGTCGTCGTCGCTGGAGGAGATGACGTCGATGACCCGGAAGAACGCCGAGAACGCCAGGCAGGCCAACGGGACGGCTGAGACGGTGGGATCGGCGGCGGCCAAGTCGAAGGACGCCATGACGCGAATGTCCGAAGCGATCAATAAGATCAAGGCCTCGTCCGACCAGACGGCCAAGATCCTCAAGACGATCGACGAGATCGCGTTCCAGACGAATCTGCTGGCGCTCAACGCCGCGGTGGAGGCCGCGCGGGCGGGCGAGGCGGGCAAGGGCTTTGCCGTGGTGGCTGAGGAGGTGCGCAACCTGGCCCAGCGGTCGGCGGAGGCGGCCAGGAACACAGCGGGCCTGATCGAGGAAGCCCAGAAGAACGCCGAGAACGGTGTGATGGTTTCGCAGGAGGTCGGCGACATCCTTTCGGAGATTGTGACGGGCGTCGGCGAGGTGGGACAGCTTATCGGGCAGGTTTCGGGGGCCAGCGATCAGCAGGCCCAGGGCATCGAGCAGATCAACACCGCCATTTCGCAGATGGACCACGTAACTCAGTCGAACGCGGCGAACGCGGAGGAGACGGCATCGGCGTGCGAGTCGCTCTCGTCGCAGGTTCGCCAGCTCAACGAGGTGGTCGAGACGCTCGTGCGGGTGATCGGAGATACCAGTCGCGGAGGCCATGCGGGTCACCCCAGCCCGTCTGAGCCCTCCGAACGGGTCCACGCCGTGGCGAAGGTCAAGAGCGGAGTCTCCCGGCGGTCGGCGTTTGCGCCAGCGGAGACTTCGTCGGAGGTGGATGGGTTCTAAAGACCGGTGCTGAAGGCGTAGGGCAACAGACGACGCCGGGGGGTTTACCTACCCCGACCCCGGCGTCGTCCGATTTTTTACCCGGCGGGCGGCTGGATCGTTCCCGGGCAAAACGTGCGGCGGTAGCGGATTTCCAGCACGCACTTGCGGACCTCGATATTGCCGGAGAAACCGGGGTTGTCCTTGAGGCGGTGGATGGTGACGGCGTTCTCGCCCTGGCGGAGGGCGGCGGTGGGCGCGTCGAAACGGACGACGTCGTTCCAGCCGCCGTGGTCGTAGTGGTTGTAGAGGTCGCCGTTCCAGGCCAGCGGCACGTCGTTGACGTGGATTTCGACGTCGTCGATGGCGTTGAGGCCCATCAGGTCGAGCGTCAGCACGGCTGAGGGGGCCAGGTCGCGGCGCTGCGCTTCGGGCAGGTCGTCGGCGATGCGAAGCGGGTAGGCGGCGCGGGGTTCGTCCGGAGCGAGTCGAAATCGGCTGGTCCAGTGGCTCTGGTAGATCTGGTGGTCGGACGGCCAGACGGCGGCGACGTACTGCTTGTCGCCAAAGGCCATCGCGGACGGTTCGGCCAGTTCGGTGAAGGTCTGGCGCGGGAAGGGCCCGTCGGCGCAGGTGAAGTTAAAGAGGCTCAGGCCGTCGGCCCCGTCGGCGTAGTGGTTGGCGGCGACGGCCCGCATGTAGGGCATCGAGGGCGGGCCGAATCCGTCCTCGACGCCGTTGCCCGGATGCAGGCCGGCGCCGCCGGTGCCGCAGCTTGCGATCCAGTGCAGTTGGCCTTCGATGCCGGGAAAGACGCGGCATCCGGCGCGGTGGGCGCGGTCGATCCACCAGCGGCTTGGAGAGTCGGGCGCGTGGTCGCCGGTGACGCCGAGGGTGATCTGGTCGAGCAGCCGTTCGTCGAGCCACGTTTCGACGTCGAGGCCGCTGGCGATCACAGCGTGCGGATCGTATTCGAAGCGGGCGCTGAGGGTTCGTCCCGCCTGGCGGGTGATCGCCCGCAGGTCGCGGATCAGTTGGGTCATCAGGGGGCGGCCGGCCTCTTGATGTCCCGGGCGGAACCAGGGCTGGAATCGCGTGAAGTCCAGGTCGATGCCGGCGACGTGTTCGTAGCGGTCGAGGATTTCGCGGATCTGGCGTTGGCGGTACTGGTGGACCGCCGGCTGGGCGTAGTCGAGGGTGCGGTTGTCCAGGAGCAGTTCGGGATGCTCGTCGAGCCAGGGCGACTGGAGTTCGGGAAAGTACCACGAGCCGTCGCGCTTTCGGTAGGTATGGTGGGCGTCGTTCATTCGCAGGCTGAACTGGCAGTCGATGTCGTGTTGGCGGCAGGCCCGGCTGACCACGTGCAGCGGGTCGGTGCCTTCGGCTTCGAGGGCCCGAAGGGTTTCGCGCATGCGCCAGACGTGCATGGTGTCGATCGCGTCCATCATCTCGCCGACGCGCGGGAGGAAGGTGGAGTTGTAGTTGACGGCGTGGCCGCCGAGGGCGCAGAACTGGTAGACGCGGACGGCGGTTCCGGCAACGGGTCCGACGGTCCGGCGGACGATCCGGTCGGCGGACATCGGGGCAGGCGACCGCATGTAGGTGGACCACCCGTCGTCGTTGTAGATGATGGTTTTTTCGCTCATCGGATTTCCTCGAACCGCGACACTGCGTCTGGAAGACTATACCGCTGGCGAGGGGGATTCGACAACGGCAATGCGGCTTCCGCTGGCGGCGCATCGAGCGCTAGTTGAGGCCCCAATGGTCCAGCAGGATCTGGAAGTCGCCGAAGCCGATGACGCCGTTGCCGTCGAAATCGCCCTGGGCCCAGTCGCCGCTCTGGCTCCAGTGATCGTAGAGGATCTGGAAATCGGCGTAGCCGACGGTGGCGTCGCCGTCGGCGTCGCCGGGCAGATAGCCGGCAAAGTCCCGATCGGCGGCGTCCGCGAGCATGAAGCTGAAGGATCGCTCAGCCGGTTCGAAGGTCCAATTGGCCCGGCTGGGGGTGACGGTTCCGGACCACCCGCCGGGAACGGTGAGCTGGTAGAAGCCGTTGGGATCGGTGGTCGTGCTCGGACCATCGGTCGCGGCGAGCTCGACGTTGGCCACAGCGGCGCCGGTGAAGGTCCGCACATGGCCGGAGATGGTGACGCGCGGAGGAACGGCGTCGAAGCTCATGGTGGGCCCGGCGGGTCCGACGTTGACAATGTTGAGGCCCAGCGGGACGCCGCCGTAGCTGAGGTTGTTCGGCGTGGTGGTCTCGGTGAACTCGGCGGCGCTGCCTTCGCGGAAGTAGTCGGCGTCGTCGCCGTCGTTCTGGTTGAGCTGGACGTGCTGGACGCCGGAGGCCTCTTCGAGATCGACCCTGTAGCGGGTCTGGTCGTCGTTGCTGTAGCGGGTCGTGTCGATGTGCCAGATCAGGATGCCCCGCTGCGATCCGGGCAGATACTGGTCGAAGCCGGCGCCGTGGCGGTTTTCGATGAGGAAGAACTCGGCGAACTGCCCGGGCGGCAGGAGCAGGTACATCTGTGGTGCGACGGCGGCGTCGTCCAGGAAGAAGCGTCCGGGCGAGGTGACGATCGTGGGAGGCATCCAGCCCAGGGACATCTTGCACCAGGCGCTGAAGTGGGCGGGATGGGTGCCGTAGTCGCCGTTCCAGCATCCGTAGCCCATGATGCAGAAGTCGCCGACGCCTCGGCTGTCGTAGCCGTAGTCGTAGAGGTCGGGCAGTCCGAGGAAATGGCCGTGTTCGTGGCAGATGACGCCGATTCGGGTGATGCCCTGCGACGAAGGGTTGTTATCCCATCCGCGCCGGGCGGGTTCGGTATGGTAGCGGCTGATGGCCACGCCGTCATGGACCGCAGCAGACAGAAGGCTGCCCATGTGCGACCAGATGTAGTTGGGGTTATTGCCGGAGTATTCCTCGCCGCCTCCGGCGTGGATGACGCACAGGCCGTCAATCCTGTTGTCGCGATTCAGGTCAACGGTGGTGAAGTCGAATCCCCGCTGATCCAGCTTGGCCAGGGCCTCGACGATCATGTCCCTGGGCCGAAGGTCGCGGCCGTAGGTATCGTTGCCGCCGTACCATGCGTAGCCGTTGTCCAGGGTGACCGGCTCGACGACGGTGGCGACGACGTCGAGCTGGCCGTAGGAGACCTCCAGGTAGTAATCGCGCACCGATCCTCCCGCGCCGTCGTCGGCGTATCCGATCTGGTTGAAGAGGTCCTCGTAGCCTTCGCGGGAGTATTCGACGGCGAGGTCGGCGAAGTTGACCAGCAGCACCAGGTTGCCCATGGCGGCGCCGGTTGAGGCGGCTGGAGGCGAGGCGTAGTCGCTTTGGACCGGGAGGTTGGCGTCGGCGGCCGCGGCGCGTCGCAGAGGTTTGGGGTTGACGCGTTTGAGGCCGAGGGCTTTGGGATTGGTTCTGCCGAGGGCGTGAGGGGTCGGCTTGAACATGCCGTTGTGCTGCTGGGCGTAGACCCACCAGGTGCTCGCGCCCTTGCCGCGTCCGCGGCGTTCCTGAACGACGGGAAAGCCCTGATCGTCCTGGTGCCAGTGGGCCCGTTCGTCACCCCGCAGAAAGACGGTGACGGGCGTTCCGTCCGGCTGGTGGACTTCCATGGGTGCGGGACAGGCCGGGACCGCCAGGAGCGGCGCAGCGGCTGGTCCCAGGAGCACCGAGATGATACAGAGGCGCCAGCCCTTCCACATTTGTCGTTTCATTTCCCGATTCCCTTGGTCCGAGACGTCCCACGGCCACGGGTTCTGGAGCGTCCGCGTCCGCCGGCCCAGCCGGAATCCGGCTATCTGAAGGTCTTCGATGCACGGAGTTGGGCAACCCACCGCGACTGAGCAGAAAAACTACGTCTATAAATCCCAAACATAGCGAATTTGGTGGGATTATGCAAGTTTGATAAATTACAATTAGGAGTATGTAGTAATTATAATATTAAAGGCCCTATGCGTCGCGTTCGGGGCTGGCGGTTGGCCGGTGCCGGTTCAGTAGGAACGGGACGGGCATGCCGTAGGTGGTCTGCCAGTGGTGGATGTCGGGTCGGCCTTGCAGGAGGTCGGCAAGGTTCATGAGTTCCCAGGCGATGATCTGGTTGCCGATGCCGCTTTCGCTGGCGTAGATGGACTGGCAGACGTGCATGAAGGGGTGTTTGGCGTCGGGGTCGCGGGCGAGGTCTTTTCGGCCGGGCTGCCAGACGCCGCCGGCGGGTTGGTTGGTGTCGGTCTGGTAGGTGAAGGCCCATCCGCCGCAGTCGAGTTGGAGTTGGGCCAGGCGCTGGGCGGCGCGGGCGGCGGCGTCGAGGTAGCGCGGCTGGCTGGTGGTTTTGGCCAGTTCGGTCAGGAGGGCCAGGGGGGTGGCGTGGATCATCGCGTCGTGGGCGGCGGTCCATTGATGGTTTCGCCAGTCGTAGCTGAGGGGTTGGCCGCTGTGGCGGTGGTAGCCGGTGGCCCACCAGCCGGCGGAGGGGAAACGGTCGATCAGGAAATCGGCGTAGCGTCGCGCGGCGTCGACGGCACGGTCGTCGCCGGCGTGGAGACCAAATTGGAGGAGGGCGAGGGCGGCTTTGCCGGAGACTTCGGTGCCGACGCCGTCTTCGTTTCGGCCGTCGAAGTGGACGGGTTGGCCGGTGGTTCGGTCGTAGTGTTCGTGCCAGCCGGGCGTTTGGTCGCAAGTCATGGCGTCGATCATGAAGCTTGACCAGCGGCGGCACGGTTCGAGCAGTCGTGGATCGCCGATCAGGCGGTGGGCCTCGATCAGGGCAACGACCAGTTCGATTCCGGATCGCGTCTCGATGTTCGTGGCCTTTTCGATGACGCGGGTGTCGCACGCGCGGCCGGACCTATCGTAGTAGCGGGCCCACCCGGCGGTCTTGTCGTTGAAGTCAAAAAGCTGGGCCACTTTCTGGGCGGCGCGGGTCAGGCGGGCCAGATAGTCCGCGTTGCCGGTTGTGCCGTGGAGGGCCCGGAGCACCCAGAGGGCGGACGGCGTGGCTGAGTCGTCGGCGAGGCCGGCTTCGCAGTTGCCGAAGGGGTCGTCGGTTTCCAGGATCGGATAGGTGTTGCACCAGAGGCCGAGGGCGTTGGCGTCCTGGGCTTGGAGAAGAAACGCGGTTCCCTTCTCAGCCAGGCGCTGGGCCTCGCGGTCGTTTTGGGTCAGGCCGTAGTAGAGCAGGAACAGCACGCTGTTGGTGGTGCAGCCGTTTTTCATCACGCCGCGCGGCGGGCCGTCGTCATGCTGCCAATAGGCGGGCATCGGCTGAAGGCGGCCGTCGTCCTCGATCCAGACATACAGCGGCCAGCCGCCGTTGGGGCATTCGGCGTCGCGGAGCACGCTCACGAACCGCCCAGCCGATTCGATCCACTCGCTTCGCCCGAACGTCTGCCCGGCCCGCAGGATCACCTGGGCGATCGAGGGCGAGGTGCCGTGGCTCAGCTTGATGATGCGGATCGGTTCTCCGGCGACTTGGGCCTCAGCCCGGCCGTCGGGCAGGAACCAGAGTCCGACCCATCCGCCGCGGTGCTGGCGGGCGGTGAGGAACTGGATTTGGCGTTCAACCGTCTGGAGGACGCTGCTGACGTGGGTTTCGGTCATCGTGTGTCGTCCTGAAGGTGATGGGTCTGCGATTGCCTGTCGCGGTCTTGTCCTGCTCGGTTTTCTCCGTTGCCGTGTTATCTCCGATCGGCATCAGAGGCAGGTATTGTAGTCGCGGGTGGTCGGAGTTGGAAGGCTGTCCTGTCAGCGCGGAAGATCGGAAATCGCCGGAAGGAACGGCGCCACGGGGAAGGAAGACATTCTCAAGCTGTACCCGTACCTCCAAGCCGCGGACATCGATGCGGCTCTCCAATACGCGGCGTGGCGCGTCGAAGAGATCGAGGTCCCGGTGCTTCGGGCCAGCGCATAAATGTGGTTGCTGCGGCGGAGCTACCGATCGGCCAACTCGATCAGGCAGCGGTGTTTTTAGCGTTCTCTGATTCCCGGCGTCGGGATGCCGGTTGACGAGATGATGCGGTTGCGGAAGTCCTCAAACTCCTCACCTTCTTCCGACATGATCTGCGATATCCGATAGAACCGGTTTGTCGTGGGTGACTCCCTCCTCGCCATGCCGAGGTCAATTCGGTCCACATTGGTCACCGTCCAGCATTCAACAAACCCTGCCTGCCGCGCCTTCTGATGGCTCTTTTCCGCCTCGCCGAGGCGGTTGTGAATATTCGAAAAATCAGTCCCACCCTTGACTTCAATGGCTATCAGGTTTCGATAGGAGTTCAGCGCCATCAGTTCACGGATGATGATGTCGGGATCGGAAGCGAATTCGATCAGGACCTTTCGCTCGGCTGCGTTGGTGATTTCGATCTTCCTTTGATCGGCTGAGACGGCATATTGTCCGACAATATCGTGAATCACCTTGAAAACGGTCTTGATGCCGACTTTGCCCTTCGTCACGTTGGCCCCGCCGCGCAACTGCGGACCGAGTGTCAGAAGTGTCAGGTCGTCGAGGAGGTTTCGCGATACGTGTTCGACTCCTATTCCGCGGACCATGGTGACCGCAGCGGTGATGAGCCCCTTGCACAGCTCAGCGAGCCGCTCGGTCGCCGCTCTGGGTACAAGTCCGCGCTCTTCCATCGCCTTGAACATTGTCGTGCCGTAATCGGCGGTGTAGAACGCCTTCTGGCTGAAGCCCAGCAGCAGGCGATAGTATCCCAGCAGTTTCGGATTCTCGTTAAGGAGGTACG
>ENA-UOUL01002881-UOUL01002881.1-bioreactor-metagenome-genome-assembly--contig:-NODE-2881-length-18922-cov-29.372247_pt1 | contig 18922 bp, 15 predicted proteins | sample MGYA00249838_ERZ747220 | MGnify/ENA primary metagenome ERZ747220 (study PRJEB28778, sample SAMN05720191) | bioreactor metagenome | isolation source: Anaerobic biogas reactor | place: USA:Washington...
GCGATGGCGGTTTCGTCGATTTCCACCTCGATGGCCTGGCTGGACTGCATCTTCTTGAGCACGTCCAGGCCGCGACGGCCGCGGTTGCGTTTAAGCTTGTCCGACGAATCGGCGATGAGCTGCAATTCGTTGAGCACGAACCGGGGCACAATGATCGGCGCGTCGAACAAGCGGCTCTCCGACAGGTCATAGATCCGCCCATCGACGATGGCAGAGGTGTCGAGAATCAGCGGCCGGGCCCCCTTGGTCTGCTTGGCGAATTCCACATAGGGCACGACGAAGCGAAAATCGTCCTTGGTGCGCATGACGATGCTGATCGTGAAGTAGCAGATGCCGATGCCGAGCATCCATTTGATGGCGACCTTGGCCGGCTCGACCATCGGAATACGATAGGACTCCCCGATCATGTCCACGGCGCTGGCCAGGGCGCCGCTGATGAGCATTCCGACCAGCAGTCCGAAGAACACGCCGGCCAGCGCGCTGAGCTTGCGCTTCGGAGTCAGGACATCGAGCAACAGAAAGAAGATGGCCAGGCCCATGCCGCTGATCACCACGGCCCACCAGCTCGCCGAGTTCTCCGTCGTGCTCAACTCGACCGAACTGGCGTTGACCACCAGCACCGAAACCACAACAATGATGAATACGCCACGAAACAGCCAGAGCAGCATCGCGATGACCTTTCAAGGATCGTCCGTCCATTCCATTGCCAATCGCTTCATTATACCTGTCGGCTGCCGCAGCGGCAACCACGGCGCGCCGGCGCATGGCAAAGGGCCCTCCACAACACCCGGAGGGCCCTTCGAAATCGCACACAACGATGCGTCAAAGCATGCGTTCCATTTTACGAGGCGGCAGGTTCCTGCCCTTCATCACTGCTCTGTGACTCCGGCGTTTCGGGCGCGGCCGGCTTGGCCGAGCGAAGCGTGATGCCCAGCGTATCACCGCCGGAAGGATAGGAGCTCTCGGGAGTCGCTCTCGCCTGAGGCTGAGGCTTGGTCGGCGTGGCCGCATGTTCTTCCGCCGCCCACTGCACCCTTCGCAGGCTCAGCCCGATCTTGCGTGCTTCCGGATCGACCTTAAGGATCTTGACTTCGACCTCATCGTCGGGTTTGACCACATCCTGCGGCTTGTCGATCTTGTGATCGGCCAGTTCGGAGATGTGGAGCAAGCCTTCGAGGTCGGGCTCGAGCTCGACGAACGCGCCAAAATTGGTCAGCTTGGCGATCTTGCCCTTGATGATGTGGCCGGGGATGTACTTCTCGGGAATGGCCCGAATCCACGGGTCCTCGGTCATCTGCTTGATGCCCAGCGAGATCCGCTGCTTGGCCTCGTTGACCTCGAGGACAACGCACTTGACCTCCTGGCCCTTCTCCAGCGCCTCGCTGGGGTGCCCGAACTTGCGGGTCCAGCTCAGGTCGGAGATGTGGACCATGCCGTCGATGCCCGGCTCGATCTCGACGAAGGCGCCGAAGTTCGTCATGCTGCGGACATTGGCGGTCACGACGGTGCCCGGCGGGTACTTGCGGGCCGCCAGCTCCCACGGGTTCTGCTCGGTCTGCTTGATGCCGAGCGAGATCTCCTGCTTCTCTTTGTTGACGTTCAGCACGACGACGTCGATCTCGTCGCCGAGATTGACCATCTCGCTCGGGTGCGACAGACGCCGCGTCCAGCTCATCTCGCTGATGTGCACGAGACCTTCGATGCCGTCTTCCAGGCGGACGAAGACGCCGTAGTTCATCACGTTGACGACCTTGCCCTGAACCTTGATGCCGACAGGGTACTTCGCCTCGACGTTTTCCCATGGGCTGGCGCTCTTCTGCTTGAGACCCAGCGAGATCTTCTCGTTGTCCTTGTCGACGCCGATGACCACGCACTCGATCTCCTGGTCCAGATCGACCACCTCGGAGGGGTGAGAGATGCGGCCCCAACTGAGGTCGGAGATGTGCAGCAGACCGTCCAAGCCGCCGAGATCGACAAACACGCCGAAGTCCGCGATGTTCTTGACGATCCCCTTGCGAAGCTGACCGACCTCGATCTCGGTGAGGATCTTCTCTTTGCTGGCGCGGCGATCTTCCTCGATGAGTTTGCGACGGGAGACCACGATATTGCGATTCTCCACGTCGATCTTGAGAATCTTGCACTCGACGTCTTTGCCGATGAACCGGCTGATGTCGCCCGGCTTGCGGATGTCCACCTGGGAGGCCGGCAGGAAGACCGGAACCCCGATGTCCACGAGCAGGCCGCCCTTGATCCGGCGGATGACCTTGCCGCTGACGACGTCCCCCTCCTGCTTGGTGTTGATGATGTGTTCCCAGCCGCGGATCGTGTCGGCCTTGCGCTTGCTCAGCAGGATCAGCCCGCCGTCGGAGTCGGTGTCTTCGAGGAGCACCTCGATCTCGCGACCCGGCGCGATCTCGTCGGGGCTGCCGAATTCACCGGCATCGACCACACCTTCGCTCTTGAGGCCCACCTCAACGATCACGTCGTTGCCGATCTGCGAGACGATTGTGCCTTTGAGAATGGTCCCCGGAAGACGCGAGTCCACCTTCTTCTGGAGCATCTGTTCGAGATATTGGTTCTCGCCGTCCCCGAACATCTCGCCGATCTGCTCTTCGAGTTTGTCGTCGGACAAACCCAGTTTGTTGACAAGGTTTCGATCTACCATGATTCTGATTCCCCTGTGGAGTCTTTCCGTGCGACCGGCCAATGCTCCACATACACATCGGCCGGCCTCAATGCCGCATTGCATCCATCCAAGTTGATATTGGAAGCCCCCTGCTCACGCAGCAGAGGACGCATATGACCGAAGGCGACCCGACGGCCCATTCACCGTTCTTCGCCGAATCGTTCCAGATGCTCGACAAACTCTTCAATGACCCAGTTCGGCGTGGAGGCCCCTGCCGTCACACCGGCAACCGTCTTGCCAAAAAGTACTTTTTTATCAAGTTCTTCCCAGTTTTGCAAGTGAAAGGTGGCTTTGTTGTGTTTTTTGCACAGATCGGCCAGCCGGCGGGTGTTGGCGCTGTGCAACCCGCCCAGGACGAACATGACATCGACCTGCTGGCAGAGTTCGATGGCCGATTCCTGCCGCTTGATCGCCTCCTTGCAGAGGGTGTTGATGACCTTCAACTCGCTGAAGCTGCGTCGGGCGATGGCGTCCAGCATGGCGCCCAGATGCTCGGGGCTCTGCGTCGTCTGGCAGACGATGCCCAGCCGGCCGTTCCTGGGCAGTTTGTCCAGATCGTCCTCGCCGGCCACGACGACCACGTCGCCCACGCACCCGACGACGCCCTGAACCTCCGGATGGTTTTCCTCGCCGATAATCACGACCTCGTAGCCCTCGGCTTCGAGCTGCTTGACGATCTGCTGGAGGCGCTTGACCAGGACGCAGGTGGCATCGACAATGTGAAACCCTTGTTCCTTGAGCCGGTTCAGCTCGCTCGGAGCGACCCCGTGGGAGCGGATCAGGACGGTCCCCGAATCCATCTCGTCGACGGAGTCCACCGTGTGCAGCCCCGACGTGCGCAGTCGTTCCACCTCATCCTTGTTGTGGATTATCGGGCCGAGGCAATACACCGACTGACCCGCCCCGGACCGCTGGAGCGTTTCTTCCGCCATGCTGATCGCATTACGCACCCCCGGACAGAACCCGCATTTGGCCGCCACCAGTACCTTCATATCCAATCCATACCTCGTCGCTTCTTACGCTCAACCGCCACAGCCGAGCAAAAGAACGGGAGCGAGCCCATCGACCCGCTCCCATTGTCGTTTCCTATGTATTCGATGCCCCAGGGTGCGACTGGGCCCCGGCCGGGGCTACTCCACCGGCGCGATCCAGAAGTTGCGGTACTCGATGACTGCACCTTCGCTCTGGAGACAGATCTTGCCGCCGCGTTCGGAACATTCGGTCGCCACGTTCTGGAGCACGCCGTTGACCAGCACGACCACCCAGTCGTCTTTGCAGATGATGTCGTAGGCGTTCCACTGGCCTGGCTCCTTCTCACTGCTGTCGCGCAGCTTGATCGTGCGCCGACCCTGGACGCGGGAGCCGCCTTTTGCGTGCTGGGCGGTTTCGACGCCCCCGATCACCCAGAAATCGCCGGCGCTTCCCGCCTGGAGCTGGCATTCGAGGCTCTTAGGCCAGACGTTGTCCTGGCCGCTCATGTGCACGAGGACGCCGTTGTTGCCCGGCTTGCCGGGCCAGCGCCATTCGACGTGCAGGTGATAGTCGGCATACGACGTCTCCGTCCGCATGTAGCCGGCCGGGCGGCCTTCGCAGCGCAGCACACCCTTGTCAATGGACCACGTCTTGGCTACATCGGCCGATGCGTCGGGCAGGAACAGCTTCCAGCCTGTGTAATCCACACCGTTCCACAGGACAATCTTCTCTTTCGGTACGGTTGGCCCGGCCGTCTGGGCCGCCACCGCTTGTCCGGTCGCCAAGGCAATCAACAGCACCGCGGCGACAACCAGCCAATTGTTCGATGAACGCGTCATTTTCGGACTCCTTCTATCGAATGTCATTCGCCTGCGTTTAGATCAGCCGGGTCTTGCCCGGAATGGCCACTTCCGGCGTCGGAAGATCGCCAAACTCGTACGCCGGAGGGGTCAGGTCCAGCTTCGATCCGTTCATCGCCCATTTCCACGTCATCGCCCGACCCGTATAGGCGCTCATTCGACCCATAATCGCCGTCAAGGTGCTTTCGGCGATCTGCCGGCCTTCGTTGAGGCGCTTGCCTTCGCGAATGGCGGCAATCTGGTCGGCGTGCTGGGTCAGACAGGGATCGTGGCGGTCCCAGGCGATCTCCGCCGTGTAGTCGCCCTCGAACACGGCTCGCCCGAAGTCCAGCCGCGCCGAGCCCTTGGTCCCGACGATGTGCCCGTAGTGCGGATTGGCGATGCCGTCCTGCTGGGCACCCTTGTACGAGACGCTCACCCCGTTCGCGTAGTCGTATTCCACCGCGAAATGGTCGTAGGAATCGCCGTACTCGGGCTCGACCCGCTGCTGTCGGCCCCCCAGAGCAAAGCACTGCACCGGAGACCCGTCCAGGGCCCAGTTGATCAGGTCGAGATCGTGCACGTGCATCTCGACGATGAAGTCACCGCTCAGCCAGGTCATGAACAACCACCGGCGCAGTTGCCATTCCATCTCCGACCAACTCGGATCACGCTCCTGAGGGCCCCAGCCCCGCATGGCCCCGCCCAATCGGAAGCACTGACCGCTCTGGATCGTTCCCAGCGCGCCATCGCGAATCCGCTTCATGGCCTCGACGAGGTGCGAAATCCGTCGCATCTGCGTGCCGGCCACAATGGTCAGGCCCTTCTGGTTTGCCAGTTCCGACGAGGCGATCACCGAGCGCACCCCGACGGGATCGACCGCAACGGGCTTCTCCATGAACACGTGCTTGCCGGCCTCGACGGCCGCCTTCAGCATCATCGGACGAAACTGCGGCGGGGTCGTCAGGATCACCATATCCACATCTGTCGCCAGGACCTTCGTGTGGGCGTCCCAACCGGCAAAGCAGTTCTCTTCGGTCAACTTCACTTTGTCGGCCACGTTGTCGGAAGTCGGCTTGCCCTCGTCGTCGACCGGCCGGCTGGTGAAACGCCTGCGAGCGGAGTCCACTCTTTCCTTGAATATATCGCCCAAGGCCACCAGCTCGACGTTCGGGGCGGAGATCAGACACCTCAAGGTGTCGTGCATGCCCCGTCCGCCGCAGCCGATCAGGCCGAGACGCACCTTGTCGCTGCCGGCGGCATACGCCCGTGGACTCAGGCCCGACAGGGCTGCCACGGAAAACGCTCCGGCCGCAGCACCTTTCACAAAATCCCGTCTCGACAATTGCTCGTGTTTTCCTCGATTCTCCATCTCAGTACCCCAATCCGGTCGGTTGTTCGACCTCAGCTTCGGCGATTCAATAATATGGCGAAATCCCACAGATCGGTTTCATGCATAGACCCGATTAAACCAGCGGCGTCTGGCCTGGAACGGCGACCGTCTGCTCCGGCAGATCGATCCAGTCGTACTTCGGCGGCCGCAGATCCTCCTTTGAGGCTTTCATCGCCCAGTCCCACTTCAGGGCCCGGCCGCTGTAGGCGCTCATGCGTCCCATGATCGCGTTCATCGTGCTCTCGGCCACCTGCTTGCCTTCGTTGATCGGTGAGCCTTTGCGAATGCTCTCGATCAGGTCGGCCATCTCCTGGACGTAATGATCTGGATCGGGGCCCTCATACGAGAAGGGCTTCTCGCCAACGATCACGCCGCGATCCACGTCGGCGTAGCCCTTCGTGCCCACGATACGTTCGGCGATACGGCTGGTCGTGCCGTTGATCTGGCGGCACTGACTGGCCACCCGCACGCCCCTGGCATACTCGTACTCGACCGCAAAATGATCGTAGATGTTGCCCAGGTTGCGCACCTCCCGGCCACCCATGCCCATGCACTGCTCCGGGTGGGCGTCGAGCGCCCAGTTAATCACGTCGAGGTTGTGCACGTGCTGCTCGACGATGTGGTCGCCGCTGGTCCAGGTGAACCACGGCCAACTGCGGCACTGCCACTCCATATCCGACAGATTGCCCTTGTCCCACCATTGCCAGTATCCGAGCATGTCCCCACCGTTCCAGTAGGCCTGGGCCGCGACAATCTCGCCGATCTGCCCGTCGTGAATGCGACGAATGGTCTCCTGGTATTTCTTGCTGTGCCGCCGCTGCGTTCCGGCCACCACGCTGAGCCGCTTCTGCCGGGCCACTTCGGCTGTGGCGATCACGGATCGGATGCCCACGGGGTCCACGCCCCCCGGCTTCTCCATGAACACGTGCTTGCCTGCCTCGACGGCCGCCTGGAAGTGCTCGGCCCGCCAATGCGGCGGCGCCGTCAGGAGCACCATGTCCAGGTCGCACTGCACGACGCGCCGGTGCGCATCGAAACCGACGAACTGCTTGTCGGGCCCGACCTTCACCGCCGCCGGCACCTCCTCCTTAAGCTTCGCGAGGGACTGTTGCAGATGGTCCTTGAACAGATCGCCCATCGCGACGATTTCCACGCCCGGCGAGCTGCGAACGCAACTGATCAGGTCCCGCGTTCCCTGGCCGCCGCAGCCAATCAGGCCGACGCGGACGGTGTCGGACCCGGCCGCATAGGCCCGGCTCGCCAGGCCCAGACCCGCCAGCGACGCGGCCGAGGCCTTGATGAAGTCACGACGGGAGACACCATAGAGATTTGCTTTCTGATTCATCGATGCCCCTTCGAAAGTGGTTGGTTCTTCAACATCAATTCACCCGTTGACCGGCCAAGACGCCTACGGATGTCACCTGACACACGCCGTTTCGCCGACAGTCATTTCACCCGTGGTTCAATCACAATCCTGCGGAACTCCACACCACTGTGGTACTGCAAGCCGATATAACCTCGTTCTCGGGTCAGGCCCGGATGATCGGCATACAGGTAGGGATAGTACGTCGTATCCGTATCGACCACCTTCCGGCCGTTCAGGGCCACCTTGACACGGGACCCACGGCAAGCCACCACCATCGATTGCCATTGGCCCGCCTGGCCGCTCATCCGTTCGGAGGGCGCCTGCACGCCATAGATACTGCCGCTGACGTGGTCGGCACGCAGCGTGCCCCAGTCGCGGGTCGCGTCATCGAGAATTTGGATTTCCATTCCCGCATACGTCGGGTCGCCCCGCAGCGGCGCTCGAACGAAAACGCCGCTGTCGGCCCCGGGCGCGATTCGAAACTCCAGTGACAGCTCGAAATCGTCGTATTGGTCCACCGTCGCCAGCCAACGGGGTCCGGCCGCATCCCCCGATACCGCGCGACCGGAGAGTACGCCGTCTTCGAGCCGCCAATCGCCCCGCTCGCCGCCGATCTGCTGCCAGCCCACCAGGCCTGTCGCCAACAGATCGGTCCCTCGTGACTCACAACAGAGCCGAACCGGCGCGCATGAACCCGCCGTCAACGCCACAGAGAACAGGACAACCGGCAGACCCGCCTTGACTTTGCCAGACATATCACACCTCCCGACCGGACCACGGATTTGCCCCCTCGCCTTCGGTTGAAATCGCTCATGCTCTCGTCGCATTTCGATACGCGCGCCTCAGAAGAAGCAATTGGCTCCAGTTCACGTGGGCCAGCGTACCGGGCCCGCCGACGACCGTCAAGCCCATTTCGCCGCTCCGCTGCCCAGTGTCTCCTTGACGCAGACGCCGTCCGGCGATACGATTGGATCGTCTCGCAAGGCCACTACGCATGAGAGAAGAGGTCCATGCCATATCAAGAGGCAGCACAAGAGCGATCGGGTTCGGGCGCCCGCGCCGGCACGTGGGGTGAGCCCGACGTCCGTCGGGACGCATTTCGCTGGCTTGTGACCTGGCTCGTGTTCTGTGCGGGACTGATCCTCTCGTCCAAACAGGCTCCGGCGTCGTCGCAGCAGCAGCAGGATGCCGATCCGAATGCGGCGGCAGCCACGAGCGAACCCGAGCCGGCACAGCCCTCGGTCGCCTACTATGGGTACCGAATCATCAAGACCTATTCACACGATACGCGCAATTTCACTCAGGGTCTGGTCTACGAAGACGGCTACCTCTACGAGGGGACCGGCCTCTACAAGCAGTCGGCCCTGATCAAGCGCGACCTCGAGAACGACCGAATCGTCAAGAGGCTCCGCCTGCCCGACCAGTACTTCGGCGAAGGAATCACCCTCTTCGGTGAGAAGATCCTTCAGTTGACGTGGAAGTCGCAGGTCGCGTTCATCTACGACAAGACGACGTTTCGCGAGCTGGGTCAATTTGCGTACAGAGGCCAGGGCTGGGGCCTGACCAGCGACGGGACGCGCCTGATCCTTAGCGACGGCACCGCCGTACTGCGCTTTCTCGATCCGAACACGTACGCTGAAACCGACCGGATCCGGGTCCACCACAACGGGCGACCGCTGCGGCAGATCAACGAACTGGAATACATCGACGGGAAGATCTACGCCAACATCCTTCCGACCGACTACATCGCGATCATCTGCCCCGAGACCGGACGCGTCACCGGCTGGGTCGATCTGACCGGGCTTTACATCCCCCCGCAATACAGCCCCTCCAACATCGTCCTCAACGGCATCGCCTACATCGCCGAGACGGGGCACCTGCTCGTCACGGGAAAGTGCTGGCCCAGGATCTACGAGATCGAGCTCGTCCCGCAGACCGCCGATCCGTAACGGTTTCCTCGTCAGTCAAGCGCTCGCAAGTGCACGCCGAGAGTCCGCAGGCGTTCGAGATGACGACGCAGCCGGCCGACGAACTGCGCGTCATCCTTCGCCTCCTTCGCGGACCAGCCGACCTCCGCCAGCGCCGCGGCACGCGGATAGGCCATATAGTCCAAATGCTCGGGCGTGGCGATGAACTCACCCCACAGTTGCCCCTGTACGCCCAGCACGTGATGGACCTTATCGGCCTCGATAGACGCAGGGATCGGATCGTAGGAATAGACCCTGGCCAGCGGCAGGTCGCCGCCGATCGCCAAAGGCTCCGACTCGGCCGGCCCCTGATAGTAGTCCAAGTATGTATGCGACGTCGGGGCCATCACAACATCGTGCCCGGCGTTGGCGGCCGCAATGCCCCCCTGCTCGCCCCGCCACGACATGACCGTGGCCCCGGGGGCCAGGCCGCCCTGGAGAATCTCATCCCAGCCCACCAGCCGCCGGCCGTGACGCGCCAGAAAAGCGTCCATCTGCTTGATGAACCAACTGTGCAGCTCATGGGCGTCCGCCAGTTGCAGTCGTTCCATCTGCGTCTGCATCTCGGGGTCGTTCGTCCAGAGGTCGATGTTGGCCTCATCACCGCCGATGTGGATGTGTTGGCTCGGAAACAGCTCCATGATCTCGGTCAGCACATCCTGGAAGAAAGCCACCGTCTCCGGACGGGGCGCGATCAGGCCGCTGGTCTGATGCCATCGCTGCTCGATCGGCAGCGGGACAAGGTGCCCGGGGGCAATGCCCAGTTCCGGGTAGGCCACGATCGCGGCGCCGGTGTGGAACGGCATCTCAATCTCCGGCACGACCGTAATATGGCGATCCGCCGCATACTGAACGATCTGACGCATGTCGTCCTGCGTGTAGAAGCCAAAGCATCGCGGGCCGGTCCCGTCGCGGTGGCGAAGGTTCCAGTCCATCTTCGAACCAATCTCGGTCAGCTTCGGGTACTTCCTGATCTCGATCCGCCAGCCCTCGTTGTCAGTCAGATGGATCTGCAAGCGGCTGAACTTGTGCAGCGACATCACGTCGATGAAACGGAGCAGATCCCGCTTGGCGATGAAGTGCCGGGCCGGATCGACCAGAAGGCCCCGCCAGGCAAAACGCGGATGGTCGGTGATCTTGGCGCAGGGTACATCCCATATCACCTCCTCTGCCTTCGTGCGACCGAAGACCGCCGCAGGCAGAAGCTGGCGCAAGGTCTGGATGCCGTAGAACAGCCCCGCCGGCTGCGTCGCGACGATCGCGATTCGCTCCGACGTCACACGCAACTCATACCCTTCCACGCCGAGCACCGAGAGGCTCTCGTCCAGTCTCATCTCGATCGCCCTCTCGCCCGGCTGCAACGACGCCGTCAGCTCCAGAGAGAATCCCATCGCCGGTGCCAGAGCCTCGACCAGCTTCTTCGCTTCAGCCGCCGCAGCCCCCTCCGCCAGGATGCGTGTCGATGGCGTGATGCGAAAGACCCCTTCCAGCCGTTCGGCCAAGACCGGTCGCGGAATCACGTCGATCCCGTCACCATCCATCTCACCTGCGACAGAGGCCCTCGACACCAGAACCAGGATCACAAACACTCCAAGCATCGTTGTGATTCGCCGCATCGAGCGCCCCTTTCAAAGACCGTCGTCCCCCGGATCGAACCATACCGCCCCCGGTCCGACGCCGCAATCGCAAACTGCCCCTCTTTGTGAGCACAGCGCCCCTTCTATGCGACCAGACCCGAATGGCCGGCAACAACGCGCCAAATCCGGTCGCCTGAGAGGGCCCAAACTCGGGTGAACCGAAAATCACCTTCCGATGCAACCCCGGCGTAACGGCCCGACAGATGCACTCGCACCGAGACGATCGCGACATCGCCGTAGATGTGAATGTGCCGCTCGGAGGGCGTCAGTTCGTGTATTTCCACCGTGGCCGACCGGTGCGCCGCGAGATCGTCCTCTTTTCCAATCACGCCTCCGAGGTGGTTTGTGAAGATCAGTTCGGGCGCCAGAAGCTCCTCCAGCGCCCCCACATCCGAGCCCAGCATAGCTGCGCCGAGCCGTTCTTCCGCCTCAACGATCTGCATTTCAACCGTGTTGTCCATTACAACTCCTCTGGGTTTGTTGATGACGATAGTGGCGATCTTGTATGCGAGGCCATCGATCCTGTCAAGCGTGCCGGCCCCAGCCGCTGACGCGTTGACTTCGGCGCATGCAGACTGTAGATTGGCGTCACGACGGCGCTGAGCCCTGCACGGCTCGGTCCGATCGGATCTGCCTCTGCCGCATCGCGGCAAGGACCACAGGAACGGCCCGAACGCAAAGGGCAACAGTACGGAATCCGACGATGTGGTGGCAGGGATCATATTGGCACGAACTGAAGACGCTGTTCCTGGAACACCCGCTGTTCCTGGTGGGCATTCTGCTGATCATCGGCTACTTTCTTGGCAAACTCTTCCGTCGGCTGACCCTGCCGGAGATCTCCGGCTTCATCTTCGCCGGCCTGATTGTCAACTCCTTCACGACCGGCCTGGTCACACATGAACTGACCGCATCGCTGAACATTGTGACGGAGACGGCCATCGGCCTGCTGGCGCTGAGCGTGGGCACCGAGTTCTCGGCCCGCAAGATGCGGCGGATCGGACGCAACATTGTGTGGATCACATGCATCGGGCTGCTCGTGACCTTCCTGGTCGTACTGTTGAGCTGTCTGGCCCTGAGCCGGTTCCTGCCTGAACTGCCGATCGGATATCCATACGCGATCCTCCTGGCGGTGATGGCCTGCGCCACGGCGCCGGCCGTGATCATCGCCGAGATCCATCACCTGCGGGCGCATGGCCGATTCGTCGACTACCTCTTCGGCGTCGTGGCGCTGGGCGACGCGGTGGCGGTCGTCGTGTTCGGCCTGGCCTTCACCATCGTGACCAATATCCTCAACGTGGAGGTTCCTGCATCCTACACGGTGATCTCGTCGCTGCGGGAGATTGCTCTGTCCGTCGTAGCCGGGGCAATCGGCGGCCTCGTCCTGCATCGGCTGTCCCGTCACATCCAGAATCCAGGCGAACACCTGGTCGCGACGATCGGCGTTCTGTTCATCATGACCGGCTTCGCCATCGTGCTGCACCTTTCGCCGCTGTTGGCGAACATGGTGATGGGCGCGGTCCTGATCAACCTGTCCAGCGGGAACCACCGGCTGTTTCGCCAGATCGAGCCGCTGACGCCGCCGATCTATGCGTTGTTCTTCGTCATCGCGGGTATCGAGATGAACCCTGGAATCTTCCTCCAGCGGACCGTGCTGATTGCGGGCCTGTTCTACATCGTTGTGCGTGCGGCGGGCAAATACGCAGGCACCTACGCCGGCACCCTGGCCTGCGGCCTGGCGCCGCCGATTCGCCGCAATCTTGGGTTGTGCATGTTCTCACAGGGAGGCGTCGCGCTCGGCTTCGTGCTGCTGATCCAGTCGTCGCCGCTGGCTTCGGGACTGATTGAGGGCGACCCGCTCTACGGGGTCTTCCCGGAAATGGTCAACATCGTCCTGGCGTCCATCTTCGTAAACGAACTTGCGTCGCCGTTCCTGCTGCGTCACGCCATTCTGCGGGGCAACGAAATGGAGACGGAATGAACATCGCCGATTACATCCACACAGATCTGATCCATGTCGACTTCCGGGCGCGCAACAAGGCACAGGCGCTGACGAAGATTGCCGCCCTGGCCGCCAAGGCGCCGCCGCTCCAAGGGGTCTCCGAAGAGCAGATTCACCAGTTGCTGGCCGAGCGCGAGGCGGCGGTCTCAACGGGGATCGGACACGGCGTGGCGATTCCGCATGCCCGTCTGGACGCCCTCAAGGACTTCGTCATCCTCGTGCTGCTGGCGCCCGACGGCGTGGAGTACGATGCGATCGACCGCCGGCGGGTACAGATCTTCTTCGTCGTGCTGGCCCCCTCCGACAAGGTCGCCGAACACCTCAAGGTGCTGGCGGGATTGGCCCGGATGCTCAGCCAGACCACCTTCCGCAAAGAGGCGCTCAAGACCCGCACGCCCGAGATCCTCTACGAGGTGCTGGTCCGCCATCTCAGCGGAGAGACCCCTGTGGCCCAGGGCGACCGCCAGAAGCGCCGCCTGCTGCTGATCGTGCTCTACTACGATCAACTGCTCAACGACGTGCTCGAGTACCTGATCGATATGAACGTCGATGGCGCGACGATCCTTCGCTCCGAGGGCATGGGCGCGTACATCTCGAACCTGCCGCTGTTCGCCAGCTTTCTGGGGTTCATGCGCGAGGACGTGAAGATCAGCCATACGATCCTGACGCTGATTCCGGAGCAGGACGAGGCCAGGATCGTCCGCGGGATCGAGTCCATCACCGGCGACCTCGACAAAACCCGCGGCGCCATGGTCATGACACTCGACGTCGCCTTCTACAAAGGCACCATGGACATGCTGTAACGAGCACCACGACGGCTGCTCGATGGGAGGTATTCTAATGAATCGAAGAGAGTTTTTGCTGCATTCGGGTCTGTCGTGTCTGGGGCTCGGGGCCCTGGCGGGTTGCACATCGACCGCCGCCGGGCGCAAAACGGCACGACGTCCCAACATCATCTATCTGCTGGCCGATCAGTTGCGGTACCAGTCCTGCGGCTACGCCGGCGATCCGCCTCTGGCGGACACGCCCAACCTCGATCGCCTTGCGTCGGAAGGGATGAGCTTCCGTCAGGCGGTCTCGCACATGCCCGTCTGCTCGGCCTACCGCGCCTCGCTGTTCACGGGCAAGCATACCAGCGGCACGGGCATGGTCATCAACGAGCTGCGGATGAACCCGAATCAGAGGTGCCTGGGCCACGTGCTGACCGAGTCCGGCTACGAGACGGGATACATCGGCAAGTGGCACCTCTACGCCAACCAGCTCGGCAATCACTTCGATCCGGCCAATTCGTTCGTCCCGCGCGGGCCCCACCGCCTCGGCTTCGACGGCTACTGGGCGGCGTACAACTTCCACCATGACTACTACGGCAGCTACTACCACACCGAATCACCCGAGAAGATCTTCTATGGCGATGGCGTCTTCGAGCCGGATGCGCAGACGGACATGGCGATCGACTTTATCTCGAAGCAGGCAGGCGGCGAGAAGCCCTTCTTCCTGATGGTCTCGTACGGGACGCCGCACGACCCGTGGGTCAAGAGCAACGTGCCCGCGAAGTTCTACGACATGTTCAAGGACGTGACGTTTGAGATGCCGCCCAACTACTCCGACGAGTTGGACCCATACGGCGACGAGTGGTCCAACATCGAGAAGAGCCCTAAGCAGATCAACGAGTGGATGCGCAACTACTATGCGATGACCGCCAATCTCGACTGGAACATCGGCTGCATCGTCGACGCGGTCGACAAGGCGGGCCTGGCCGAAGACACCCTGATCGTGTTCACCAGCGATCATGGCGAGATGTTCGGCGGGCATGGTCGGATGAAGAAGAACATCTTCTACGAAGAGGCCGCCCGCGTGCCGTTCCTGATGCGCTGGCACGGCCGCATCCCCGCGGGCATCGTCTCGGATGCGTGTCTCAATACGCCGGACATCATGCCCACGCTGCTGGGCCTGGCGGCCTTAAGCTCGCGCATCCCGCAGAGCGTCGAGGGCATGGACCTGAGCCACGTGGCGCAGGGCAAGAGCGGCCCGGAACCCGATGCGGCCTTCCTCATGAACACCGGCGCCTGCGCCATCTGGGAGGACGGCCACGAGTGGCGCGCCCTGCGGGACCAGCGCCACACCTACGCCGTCTTCCGAGGCGAAGGACCCAAGAACCTCCCGCGAAAAGAGGTCCTGTTTGACCACGTCACCGACCCCTGGCAGATGAAGGATCTGTCCGCCGATCCGGCTCATGCCGAGACCTTGCAGAAGTACCGGGCCATGCTCCAGGCGAAGATGGCCGGACTCCACGACACGTTTCCGGCTTCAAGCTGGTACCGCGACCACTGGACCGACGGCACCCGCCGTATCACCGCCGCCGCCCAAGGCCCCTTCCCGCGTGAAGTGTGACGCGTAGAGCCGGCGGCTTGTGTGTGTGAAAACATTCTGGCATTCGTGTGGCAGCCTCAAACGCGCAGCGTTTGGGGATGGCGGACTTGACTGCCGAAGCGATGGCAGAGGGTCGCCCATGCACGGAACCATCCCCAAGCTCTTCGAGCTTGAGGCTGCCACACACGGTTCTCTACGGCTCAGCGGGCCGTGCCGTGAAATCCGCTCAGACACGGCGGCTTTGCACTTCACAGTCGATCTTGACGCGCCGGCGGGCGTGTGGTATCGTGGGATGTTCGCTTGGAGGTGCCCCGAATGCCGTTGACCAAGAAAGAACTCGACGCGCTGAGCCGGCTGTTCCGACTCTCGGCGCGGGAGGTGGAACTGATTGCTCTGATCCTGGACGGGGTCAGCACGAACGCCGAACTGGCCCAGCGCACCGGGCTGTCCGTCGCGACGGTCAAGGTCTACGTGCACCAGCTTCTCTCGAAGATCGGCGCGCCCGACAAGCTGGCCGGCGCGATCGTCTGTCTCAAGAACGTCGGGCGCCTCTGACATTTCCGATTGCGGATTGGGGATTTCCGCGGGTGGCAGCCTCAAGCGCAGCTTGGGGATGGCTCATTCACGCGTACCATCCCCAAGGCTTCGTTTCACTGCGCCTTGAGGCTGCCACCCAGCCTGCCCCTACGGGCGAATGATGATTCGCCCCTACGTGGTCTGTGGCCTCCTCGGAAAAAAATCTGCGAATTCTGTCGAAAGTTCTTGCATTGGGCTCAAGTCCCGATAACCTATCGGTCGATAGTATCCATAGATGGCTCCTTTCACTCCGTTGCGGGCGCGTGCGGCGGATCCGCCAGAAGGCGGACTGCCCGCCCTTGCAAGCCGCACACCGCACGCCGGAAAGGGTCACCACGAGAGGCCTCTACAAACGGTGGTTCCGCCGAAGGCGGACGGGCGCCCCGGTTCTGCGCCGGGGACGCCGCAAACGAGGAAGCGACGCGGGATTCGTCGCGCTGCGCGAGAGGAACGCGCGAAGAATGGGAGAAATCTGTATGCAAAGCAACCAACACAGACCGATTCCGATGCCGTCGGCGCGCCAGGAAGCCCCGGACGACAGCGAGGCGCGTGTCGCGCGGCTGCTGGACCGCCCGGCGGTGACGCGCCTGTTCGACAGTTGGCTGATCGACCTGGAGATCCTGTCGGGCGCGCTGAGCCGGCGCGAGATCAGCGAACAAGCCTACATGGGCGCGCTGCCGAGAATCCACGAGCAGTTGCGCTACTACGGCAGCGGGGGCGAACTGCGCCGGGACCTGGAGCGCCTGGAGGCGATCCTGACCGGCCTCGACGGGGCCGGGACCGCGCCGCCGGAGGCCGGGGCAGACCCGAAATCGTCCCCGGTGGCGGAGGCGGAGAAACAAGATAGTTCCGCTCCGGAATCGGGTTCTGGCACGGAAGTTGCAACTTCGAATTCGAAACGAATGCGAAAGATCAGGAAGTAAATCGAAAGCGAAATCCCGAGTTCGAAAGGGAATGGAAACTACTCTTTTTTTCGAACTCGGTGGTCCGCCTGCGGCGGACTCGAACTTCGGAGAAAAAGATGAATTTTTCGATTTCGCTTCGCACTCGCTCGCTGGCGTTCTACGAGAGCCTGCTGGCGGCGCTTCCGGCCCGGACGGTCAGCGACCGCACGGGCTACCGCCGGATCGCCGCCTGGCTGATCGAGCAGGTCGAGGCCGGACAGCGCGGCGACGACATCTTCGCCATCGTCCTGAGCTACGCGACGGAAGCCGCCGCCGCGGCGCTGCGCTGCGGCCCGCCGGCCCTGCTGGATCCCGACGCGGCCGCATCACCGCCAGCGCCCAAGGCCCCTTCCCCCGGGAAAAACCAATTTCCTGAGGGTTTTTGGCGATTCAGCCGTTACCATTCGTTTGTGTCCCGCCTTGTAACAATGGGGGACCAAGGTCAGTTTGTTAGTACGAGGCCGACGCGGATGGGATGCAGAACACTGTTGCGGCTGATTCTGATGGGGACGTTGGCGATTGCCGGTGGCTGCAAGAAGGAGCCTCAGCAGAGCGCAAGCCCACCCAAACACGCACGATCCAAAGCAGCCACACCACTGCACAGGGCCGCCGAGAAAGGCGACATCGAACAGGTGCGATCGCTCATCATCGGAGGGGCGGACGTCAGCGCACAGACCACGGGCGATTGGACGCCGCTCCACTTTGCGGTCGGAGAAGGACATGGGGAGATCGTTGCTCTGCTGCTCCATCACGGAGCCGCCTTGAATGCCAGAGATACGGGCGGGAACACGCCCCTGGATGTCGCGATCTGGTCGAGACACCCTGATTTGGCGGAACGGCTCATCGCCGAAGGCGCCGATGTCAAGGTGGAGGATCGTCACGGGGAGACACCACTTCACGAGGCGGCCAATGCAGGCTATGACGACATCGTAAAGCTCCTGATCACACGAGGGGCCGATGTCAAGGCGGCAAACGCATGGAACGGGACTCCTCTGAACTGCGCCGCTTCAGGCGGCCATCTTCAGGTCGCCCGATTGCTAGTCGAGGCGGGGGCGGACGTCCATGCGAAGTGCATTGGACACAAGACCCCGTTGCATTACGCCGTAGAGTCCGGGCATGCGGACGTCGCTGAATTCCTTGTCGCCAAGGGCGCCTCACTGGAAGAGAGAAACGATGCAGGCGACACGCCTTTGCACGTTGCGGCATCGCGCGGTTGGGAAGAGGTCGCAGAGCTTCTCGTCACACAAGGTGCTGCGATAGAATCGCTGACGTCCGATGACCAAACGGCGTTACACCTGGCTGCCAAGGAAGGTCGTAGCGACGTGGTGAAGGTTCTGGTGGCTCACGGCGCCAACGTCAAGGCCCGTGATCGGGCGGGTTCCACGCCGCTGCATCTGGCGGCCGCTTCAGGAGAAGGCATGAGCATCGAATGTCTCATCGCCGCCGGCGCCGACGTCAGTGCCCGGGCGGACAACGGACGAACCCCGCTGTACGCGGCGGTCCTGCGAGGGCACGGCGAGGGAACGTATGTGCTGCTGAGCCACGGGGCCGACCCCAACGCAGCGATCTCGTCGGGCTCGACGCCGCTGCACTGTGCGGCTCGCAAGGGCCTCGTCCAGTTGGCCGAACTGCTCCTGGCCCACGGCGCCGATGTCGACGCAACCACGAACGCAGGCTATACGCCGTTACACAGTGCGGTCCGCGCGAGTCACGCCGACGTGGCCGCCTTACTGATCGCCCACGGCGCCGATGCAGCAGCCCGAACGAGCGAGGGCAGGACACCTATCGATCTTGCGCCTGAGATGAGCCGGCAGGATTTCGTGGCAGTTCTGACGCAGGACCGCTCCGGCAGCGCAGCGGAAGGACCGCCGACGGCAAGCGATTCGCACGCGGAGATGATCGAGGCGCCCTTGCCGGAGCCGAACACTCCTCTGGAGGTCCTCGTCCGCGGCAACACGGCGTTCGCACTCGATCTGTACCGCCAGTTGCGGACGCCGGAACGCAACCTGTTCTTCTCGCCGTACAGCATTTCGACGGGTTTGGCGATGGCCTTTGCCGCCGCCCGGGAGAACACGGAGAAGCAGATGGCCCGGACGCTGCATTTCACGCTGGACCAGGAGAGGCTGCATCCGGCCTTCGCAGAGTTGCGGACGATGCTGGAGAATATCCAGCA